>Ga0247727_10002349_pt1 | contig 43482 bp, 41 predicted proteins | sample WisWelCaveWW1625_FD_202498 | JGI IMG/M metagenome (GOLD analysis project Ga0247727, IMG submission 202498) | Biofilm microbial communities from Wishing Well Cave, Virginia, United States - WW16-25 | ecosystem: Environmental > Aquatic > Deep subsurface > Groundwater > Cave microbial mat | place...
AGGGGGCCCCATCGGCGCCCCCCCCCCCCCGGCGCGCCGGGGCGCACCCGGCGAGGAGCGGGAGCACGCCCAGCAGCGGTGCGAGGCGCCGGGAGCCGCTCAACTCCCGGTCACTCCGCGCAGGATGCCGTCGCGGATGCGGGCCGCCTTGGGCGACGGCGCCGGGTCCACCGTGACCCGCGATTCCTCGCGGCCCACCAGGCGGATCCGGAGCTGGAGCGTGAGCTCTTGCTCGCCGCGCCGGATCATCAGGGGAACGACCTCGCCTTCCCGCCGCGCGTAGCGTCCCCGGAATCGCTCGAACGCGGTCTCGGTGTCGAGCGCGATGTCGCCGAGGCGCAGCAGGAGGTCGCCGGTCTGGATGCCGGCCTCGGCGCCTGCCCCGTCCGGCGCGACCGCCGTGACGCGCGCTCCGGCCGAGTCGCCCGCGGTGCCGATGCCGAGCCGTGGCTCGCGGATGGTCGTCGTCGTCCAGCGGAATCCGCCGAGCGGCAGGACGTCGGCCCACGGCAGGCTGTCGCGGCCGTCCACGTAGCGCGAGCGGAACTCGGCGAACGAGCGGCCGGCGAGCCGTTCGGCGGTCTGGAAGAACTCGTCGGTCGTGAACCCGCGGCCGCGGCGGTACGTCGCGTCGTAGAGCGCGCGCATCACGCCGTCAAGTGAGGCGCGATTGTCGGACGCATCGCGGATCAGGATGTCGAGCAGGAACCCGACCACGCCGCCCTTGTCGTAGTAGACGTAGCGGGTGCCGTCCACCATGGGGATCCAGGTCGAGACTGAGGCGTCCTCGAGGGCCACCGGCGTGCCGGCGACGAAGCTCGACGCGTGCTGGGTGTAGGCCTCCGCGAACCCATCGGCCGTCAGGAGCCCACCCCGCGCCATCGCGAGGTCGGCGTAGTAGTCCGTGAACCCCTCGCTCACCCACAGCAGCGGCGTCGGCTGGGGCCCGTCGTAGCGGTACGGCACCATCTCGGCCGGCCGCAGCCGCTTCACGTTCCAGGCGTGGAAGATCTCGTGCGCCGTGATGTTGGCGAGGATCGGTGTGCCGATGAACCCGGGATTGTAGATGCCGACGTGCGAGTTCTGGTGCTCGAGCGCGCTGCCGCCCCCGAACTCCTCGTCGAACAGGAGCAACGTCGTGTAGGAGTCCCAGGGCGTGTCGTTGAACACCTGCCCCATCGGCGGGATGACGGCCCGGTACTCGCGCCAGAACGCCGCCCGTGCGTCGCCCGTCAGGCGCCCCGCCGGCCAGGTCGCGAGGCGCAGCCACTTGCCCCCCCCCCCCTCCCCGAGCTGCATGCTGTCGAGGTCGAGGCGCCCGATGAACAGCGGCATGTCCACGAGGTCGTGGTAGTTCGCCTCGCGATAGGTGCGCGGTGCGCCGCCCGAGCGCATGCCGGTCGCCACGAGCCAATCGGCCTCGGTCACGACCGTGACGGTCGCCGGGAAGTCGAGGCTGAGCCCCTCGGCGTACGGGAACACGTTGGTGCCGTTCACGAGAAGGAAGTCCGGGGCGGCCCACGCGCGGGCGTTGTCGAGCTCGTCGGCGACGAAGTCGAAGCGGATCGTGACGCCGCCGGCCGCGGTGGGCCGAATCCGGTAGGTGTCGTGGTCCGCCTTGTCCCAGCGCAGGCTCGCGCCGGACTGGGCGGCCTCGAACCCCGCGACCTTAGCGGCGAAGAACGACAGCTCGTAGGCGCCGGGCGTCCAGGCGGGGAACGAGAGCAGGACCGGCTCGGTGCCCGCAACGTCGAAGGTCATCGCGACGTGCACGATGCGCCGCGCCGCCGCGGACCGGTCGAACCGCAGCTCGTAGCGGACGTTGCGGATGGGCGCCGAGCGGGCGGCGGCGGCCGGTGCCGAGCGGGCGGGCCGCGCGGGCTGCCGCTGGGCCACGGCGGGGGCGGCAGGGGACGCGAGGCTCGCGAGCGCGAGCGCGGCCACGACGAAACTCGATCGGGTCATCGGGGATCCTGGGTCGGCTCAGCGGTGCGGCGCTCTGAGGCCGCCGCACCACGGGGCGTGTTGGCGTTGAGGGACATCCGGGGTCGTCCCGGCGCGACGGCCTCGCGATCAAGCTGCGCGGCCGCGCGGGCTCCCGCCGCGGCGGCGGGACGACCCGCGAGCGCCGCGGGACGAAACGTAATCAGGGTCCAGGCGCGGCGCGCGAGGCCTCCGCCTCCGCGACGCGATGCAACGCGTAGCGCAACGCCCGGCCGAGGAGCGCGGGCGGGTGCGCCTTGAGAAACGGCTCCGGGGGGTCGACGTAGAGCCAGAGGATTTCCATGCACTGTTCGTCGGCCAGCTGGTCGATCCAGGCGGTGCCGGGTTCGTGGGGTTGGACGTCCGGCGCGGGACGGGGTTCCATGATGACGGAAGAATGTGGCCGTGCACATGTGGCGCCGCAATGCGACCCGTCCATATTACGCCGCGCCATGTGCGGAATCCTGGGGTGGGTGGGCTACGGAGACACGGCGGCGGCGCTCGCGCGCGTCCGACGCGCGCTGCCGACGCTGGCGCATCGCGGACCCGACGGCGCCGGCTACTTCGTCTACGACTCCAGCGTGCCCGCGGCAACGATACTGGACGACTCCGGGCGCTCGACATCACTCACCCTGCGGAGCGACTCCCGGCCCCGAGGGGCCGGTGTCGTCCTCGGGCATCGCCGACTCGCGATCATCGACCTCACCGCGACGGGCCAGCAGCCGATGGCCTCGCGCGACGGCCGCTACGTGATCGTGCTCAACGGCGAGATCTACAACTACCTCGAGCTGCGACGCGAGCTGGAGCGGTCGGGTCGGCAGTTCCGCGGCCGCTCGGACACCGAGGTCCTGCTCGAGGCGTTCGCGGAGTGGGGCGCCGCTTGCCTGCCTCGTTTGGTGGGAATGTACGCCTTCGCCGTCGTCGACACCCATGCCCGTCGCCTGTTCCTGGCGCGCGACTGCTTCGGCATCAAGCCGCTGTTCTATTCCCATGGACCCGCGGGATTGAGCTTCGCGTCGGAGATCCGCGCCCTCATGATGCTTGCCGAGCCGGGGCGCCAGGCCAACCCGCAGCGGATCCGCGACTACCTGCATGCAGGGATCACCGACCACGGCGGCGCGACCCTGCTGGCCGACGTCCAGGCCCTGCCCCCGGCGCACAGCGTCGTGATCGACCTCCATGACCCCCAGAACCTGACTCCGGTCTGTCACTGGGCACCGGATCTGACCCAGACGCTGGACCTTTCATTCGACGCGGCGGCCTCCCGGCTGAGGGAACTGTTTCTCGAGAGCATCTCGCTCCACCTTCGGAGCGACACGCGCGTTGGTGTGCTGCTGTCGGGAGGGCTCGACTCGACGGCGATCGTCATGGCGATGCGGCACCTGGCCGGCCCTTCCTTCGAGCTCCACACGTTCAGTTATATCGGCGACGACGGAGCGGTGAACGAGGAACCGTGGATTGACCTCGTCAATCGCGCCGCCTCCGCCGAGCCGCACAAGCTGCGCCTTCGGCGAGATGAATGCGCCAACGACCTGGAAGCACTGCTGACCGCACAGGGCGAACCGTTCCGGACCCTGGGCGTGTACGCCCAGTACCGTCTCTTCGGGCTGGCCCGTGAGACCGGAGTGAAGGTCCTGCTCGAAGGCCACGGCAGTGATGAGCTCCTCGGCGGATACCCGCAGTTCCGGGCGGCCCGGCTGGCCGCGCTGCTGCGACGCGGCGCCTGGTCGGAAGCGGGCGCCCTGCTCCGCGGTACGGGACTGGCGAGCCGGCTCGCGCTTCAGGGCCTGGCGCTGGCGTTGCCGCCGGTCGCGCGGCGGGCGGCGCGCCACGCCGCCGGCCGCTGGAATCGTCGCTGGGTTTCCTCGTCCTGGTGCCGGCGCCACGGTGTGACCGCCCGGCCGCCGGACGGAGCCGACGCGCGCGGGCGCTCGGCCATGCGCGAGGCCCTGTGGCTGGCGGCGCGCGAGCGCAGCCTGCCGAGCATGCTGCGCTACGAAGATCGCAACTCCATGGCGCACTCCGTGGAAGACCGGGTGCCGTTTCTCACCCCGGCGCTCGCCGAGTTCCTGCTCGCGTTGCCGGAGGAGTACCTGGTGGCTTCCAACGGAACCGGCAAGGCGGTGTTTCGTGCCGCCATGAGGGGCCTCGTGCCGGACGCCGTGCTCCAACGCGACAAGGTCGGCTTCTCGGCACCACTGCACACCTGGTTGCCGAACCTCCCGGCCCTGCCGGCGCTGCTCGAGGCGGCGAGCCGGATCCCGGCCGTGAACGCAGCGAGCCTTGCCCCACTGCTGGGCCAGGTGCGAGCCGGTCGTACGTTGCGCGACGTGCTCCTGCGCCGATCGAAACGGGAGCAGGTCTCGGGGAGCCACTGGATCTGGTGGTTGGCCGGCCTTGCGGCTTGGGCCGAGCGCTTCTCAGTGCAGTTCGACTGACAGTTCGCCCGCGGCAACCGGCGCCGCGCGGCGCGCGAGCCGGTTGGCGAGCCAGTCCCAGTCTACGAAGATCAGCAGTTGCGGCAGGTTGATGAAGAATATGTTGTTCGCCAGCAGGATCCCGGCGTGAAATAACACGGCCAACGGAATGATGACGATCCGAGACCGCTTCCAGAACAGGACGGAGATGAAACTCAGATCGAACGCCACGGCTCCAACGCCGACCAGCCCGCAGAGCAACGGGCGTTCGGCGATATAGGCGGCGACCCCCCGGAACACGATATCCTGGTCAATCTGGCTGAAGTACAGCTGCCAGTAGCGTACCTGCTCCGGCATCATCCAGTCCCAGCCCACGAGGTACAGCTTCGAGTAGCCGGCGAACAGATACACCTGCGCGAGAAACAGCTGGACGAGGACCAGCGGCCAGTGGTACTCCCAGGCCGGCCGCTCCACTCGGGGGACGCGTCCGCGATTCGACACGGACCACGCGTCGGCGCACGGCGAGAGGGCCAGCACGCTGAGCGCCAGGATGGAGATCGTGAAGCCCCGCTCCATCGGGTTGGTGTTCGAAATGATCGACTCGAGCGGCGCGAGGTGGTACAGCAGCAGCGCGGCGAGCAGTCCCGTGATGCGCGGCCGGTAGCCGATCGCCATGCCGACCAGGGCAACCGCGGCGACGGCCTGCAGGGCGTACTCCAGATCACCGTGCCCCGGAAACAGCAGGTAACGCCAGCGATGGCTCCAGGTCGCGTGAACCCAGAAGCTCGCCGGAAGGTCCGAAGAGAAGGCCAGGTCCCGGGACAGCAGCACCCACAGGGCGTGGACCGCGAACACGATTCTGGCCGCCGCCAGGTTGACCGGAGATCCGGGCGCGAACCAGAAGCGGTTCCACCACAGTGCGATCACGGCGCTTGCCCGCCATCGAACAGCAGCAGGCGTTGCATGCTGCTGTCCCCTCGCGCCCGGTCCTCGAGATTCCACACCTCGACGTAGAGGCGCAGCCCGGTAAACGGCAGCGGCGGCACGTTGGATGGATCCGCCCAGAGCGCCGGATGCAGCAGGAACGCGGGCGCGGCCGCGCGGCCGAGCCAGCGGTCGCGGGTGCCGACCCGTTCGCCCGCCAGCGCGCGACGGCGGCCCTCATTTGCGAGGGCCAGCAGGTAGCGCGAGGCTTCCTGCTGTTGCGCCGGCGGCAGGCGCGGCAGGTCCCACCACACCCAGTGGCGGATTTCCATGAAGATGAGTGGCTCCCAGGCGCGGTAGTCGATGTTGTGCTCAGCCCCGAGGGAGTCGACGAGCATGACGCGCGGGTATTCGAGGGTGGGCCCGAGGCGTTTGGCGATCAGGTGCCAGGAGGCGAACGGCCAGAGCGACCGTTGCAGGAGGCCCGGGGGGAAGCTGGCGCCGAGCGCCACGACCAGGAACAGGCTGATCCGACGCCGCCGACGCTCGGCGTGGTCGCCGCGCCACGGCCGCGTCAGGAACGCACCGGCACCGACGAAACCCAGGAACAGCAGGGCGGACGTCAGGTTGTACAGGTCGGGCCGGCTCAAGGTCCCGCGCGGTGTTGTTCCGGCCGGGTGCTCAACCGCACGACGCCGTCGCAGGCAAACAGCAAGGCGTCCGGTCCCGATCGCTCCACCGATCCCGGTGCCCGGTCATGCGGGCAGCGCTCGTAGCCGCTGACCGCGCGATACCGGACGGCGCGCCCGGCACCGTCGAACAGGGGCTCATGGTAGCGTGGTAGCAGCCCGACCAGGAAGTGCCACACGCGTTCCACGTCCCAGGTCGCGAAGTCGATCGTCCGCGTCCCCGGTGCAACTCTCGGCGCGGCGGTGGCGAGACGCTCGTCCTGCGGCTCGCCGGGCGCGGCATTCCTGGTCAGCAGATCGAGCACCTCCTGCATCGCCGCGGCGCCGCGCTCGACGTTGCGGCGGTTCAATTCTTCCACCGCATAGCCGCGCGGCAGCGGATACGCGCTGCGCAGAACGACCGGCCCGGTGTCCACGCCCTCGGCAAGACGATGGATCGTCACCCCGGTGACGCGGTCGTCGCTGTGGTAGATCCAGAACAGGGGCCAGGGACCCCGATGGCGCGGCAGAAGCGACGCGTGCAGGTTGATCGCTCCGAGCGGTGGGCGCGCGAAGATGGCGCGTGGCAGCACCCACCGATACCCCGCGATGCAGATGATGTCCGGCTGGATGCGATCCAGGAGCGTGATGACGTCCGACGCGTTCCTCCCGGCGACCTCGCGGTAGGGGATCGTGTGCGCCCGCGCGATGGCGGCAACAGAAGCGCCTCGTCGGCGCCTGAGGACGCGGACGAGCGGCCGGGCCCACCGCCGTGCGGCCGGCCAGAACCCCGTGCCGCCCGGAGGCGGCGAGCAGATCGCGGCGACCACCGTGTGCCGGTCGAGGACGGCTTGGAGCGTGGTTCGGGAAAACGGCCCCTCCGACCCGAAGAACGCGACCTTCAACACGCGCGCAAAGCTGGTGCGGCTCTCCGGATCGCGCCAGAGCGTTCGCGAGACCTTGACCCCGCGCAGCCGGCGGAGCCACTTTCTTGTTGCCCTTACTCTCGGGAGCACTCCTGAGCGTTCGCTACCAGCGGAACCCGGCCGTCGAGGCTGCGCCCATGCACGACGAAACCGTGCTGTTCGACGCATCCTCCAACCGATTCTGCCTTCTCAACGGCACCGCCGCGTTTCTCTGGGAGCGCTTGGAGCGACCCAGTACCGTTGAGGAGCTGTCGCAGGCGATCTGCGGCCGCTACGCGGGTGTTGACAGCACGCTCGCCGAGCAGGACGTTCGTACCGCGTTGGCGCAGTTCAGCGAGCTCGCCGTCGTTCGGACGGCGCCGTAAGCACGACCATTCCCCGCTGTTGAGGAGGAGCCGCCCCATGGAGCGTGAGACACCTGAAGGAGCCTCCGAGCGCCCCGCGTACCAGCCGCCACGGATTACGGCCATGGATCAGAAGGAGGTTCTGGCGGCGTTTCAGATTACCAGCGCTGCTCCCACCTGGTGGGCGTAGGTGCCCGCTGGATGACGGAAGCAGCAGCCCAGCTCGGGCGATTCGCGACTGTCACCGCACCGAGGCACGCGGCCTGGTATCAGCTGGCTGACGGCGTGCTCGGGATTAACACCGACGACAGGACGTTTGGGCAGAGGTTTCAGGAATTGTATGCGGAGTGCGAGCGGGGCTCGCCGGACGATGGAGACGCCAGCGGCGCCGCGCGGGTCCGGTGTACCGTCCGGACGGACGCGGCGTCCGCCGTTTCGCTGGTGGCATTCCAGGATCCGGAGCCCCTCGACCAGCTGGCGTTCACGCTGGCGCTGTTTCCCGCGCGGGGCTACCACGAGATTGCGTCTCCCGTCGCGGGCTGGAGGTTGCTCGACGGCCCGGGCGTCGTGGCGTTTTCCGATCGGCACGTCCTGACCCACTGTGACCGCCCGTGGCAGCGGTTGGTGGCGAATCTCGCCGTCAACCGCGTGCTGCGGCTGCAGCGGGACACGCTGTTCTTCCACGCGGCCGCCGTCAGCGTTCGGGGCAGCGGCGTGGCGCTGATGGGCCCGAAGGGAACCGGCAAGACGACGCTGTCACTCGCGGTCGCATCACACGGACATGGCTTTCTCGGCGACGAGATCGTCGGGTTTCGCGTGGCGAGCCGCGACCTCATCCCGCTGCGACGCGCCGCATACATCCGGCCCGGACCGGCGGCAGGCCTGGTCCGCGCCGCCGTCACCCGCGCTCACCTCCCGGCGGAGACGTTTCCGGACGGCAGCGTGCGGTGGCGCGCCCACGTGGGTCGCTTGCTCGGCACCGAGCCGCCGAGCCCCGTTCCGCTTTGGGGCATTGTGTTCCTGCGCGGCTTCGGCAAGTCGCCCCGGTTGACGCGCCTCCACGCAGGACGGGAGCTGCTCCCATGGCTCACCCCGCTCGCGTGCTCGTTGTGGGGGAGCTCGGCGCAGCGACGAGCTCTGCAACTCATGCAGATGCTGTCGAGTGTTCCGTGCTTCGCGCTCACGGCCGGCCCGCCGGACGATACCGCCGAACTCGTCGCAGCCCTCGTGGAGGATCGATGAGTCTGACCATTCGCGAGCGGGCCGATACGATCGGCACCTTCCGTTCCGTCTCGGTTCGTCTCATGGAGACGTTGGCCCGGTGGATCCCGACGACCCCCGAGCTGGACGTGAAGGTGCTGTTCGGGCGGCACGTCTGGGAGATGGCGCAACACGCCGATTGGCTGGGTCGACGGACCGCCGAGCTGCGGGCCCCTCTGCACTTTGACCGCGCGCCGGCGGACGCGTATGGACAGGTCCTCGAGCGGCTCGCTGAGGCAGCCGACACGGCCGCGCGCGTTGCGGGCTTCTACGACGCGGTCCTGCCGGACGTCGAGGCGCGCTATCGCCGCTACCGTCACGAGACCGACCTACTGCTGGATGAACCGAGCGTGCGCGTGATCGACCGCATCCTGTCGGATCTGGAGCGGTTGCGGCGGGAGCGCGAGGCGCTTCGGGCCCTGGAACCCCAGTTCGCCCTGGGCGACCCCGAATGGCCGCACCGTCTGGCTGTCGCCGCGGCGAACGGCGATTTCGTCGCCTACCGCCCGGCCCAACCCGCCTCGCAGCCGACGTGACAGCCGCCCCACAGACCAAGACGGTTCGCGGCGTCACCCTCCGGGGAGACCCCGCCCGCGAGGCGTGCTTCACGGTCGTGCAAACCGACGCGGAGATGGCGGAATGGCCCGACATGTCCGATGCCTCACGGCGCGAGCGGCTCCATCGGCACATGAACAATGAGACGGGCGCGATGGAGATCGCCGCACAGTGCCTGGTCGACTTTCCGGACACGCCGTGGGAGCTACGGATGCAGATCGCGCGCCAGGTGGCGGATGAAGCGCGCCATGCGATGGTCCTCCTCCGCCGCCTGCTGGAGTTGGGAGGCCACAAGGGAGAGTTCCCGGTCGCGAACTACGAGTGGGGCGTGACGCTGATGCTCGACAACCTCCCCGGCCGTCTCGCGGTCGAGAACCGGACCTTTGAAGCGGGATTGATCGACATTCTTGGCAGCATGCGACGGACCTGGCGGGAGGCCGGTGATGCCGACACCGCCGACATGCTGGATGGCATCCTCGCCGACGAGATCACCCACGTCCGCTTCGCCAATCGCTGGATCAAGCGGCTGACGGAGGAGGACCCCCGCGTCCTCCTGAAGGTCGCCCTGGCCATCCGCTACCTGGCCCGGGTGAACCGGGCCCTGCTGCCGCGATCCGGCGAGGCCAACGCGGTCGGCGTCGCGCTCGGGGCGCGGCAGGCGCCCGCGGTCAATGTGGAGGATCGGCTCGAAGCGGAGTTCACCCAGGACGAAGTGCTCGAGGTGCTGCGGCAGGCCGGGTTCCGATCGATCCTTCCCGACGAGGTGAAATGACGGACCAGCCGTTGCCGCCGCTCGATCCGGCTCTGTTCGCGGAGGGCCCGGCCCGCGATCGGCGGTTCCGGGTCGTGGACCGTTGGGTGGAGTGTGAGAACCCCCCGGACGGGACGCCGGAGTGGCGCCTGGAGTTCTTCCACCGCCAGATGAACGAAGAGGCGAACGTCCTGGAGAACGCCGCCCGGAATCTCGCGGAGTTCCCGGACGTGGAGTGGCCGCTCCGGATGTGGCTGGCCCGGCAATGCGCCGACGAGGCGCGCCACGTACTCGCCTACCGCCGCGTGCTCGAGGCGCGCGGCGGACGCGTCGGCCAGTCCCCGGTGCTGAACTTCCAGTACAAGGCGTTGGGCCGGATCCGCGATCTCATCGGCCGGCTCGCCGTCCAGAACCGGACCTTCGAGGCCGATGGGCTCGACGCGGCAACGTTCGCGCTGGCCGAGGCGCGCAGCATGGGCGACCATGAACTGGCCGCCATGTACGAGTCGCAACAGGCGGACGAGGTGTTGCACGTCCGGTTCGCCAACGAGTGGATCCGCCGGCAGGTCACGGCAGCGCCGCGCAACGTGCTGCGGATGGCCGCCGCGCTCACGCAGGGCGCGAAGGCGTTTCTCCAGGTCTTTGGGGGCGCCGGGACGCACGTGACCAAGTACCGCGTGGCGGAAGCCGAGCGGCTGGAAGCCGGGTTCGACCGGGACGAAGTGCGCGTCGCGGCCGAGCAGTCGAACGCCCGGATCGCGCGGGCGTTGCAGGAGCAAGGTGAGCGCTGACGCTGCCGCCGATGCCGCGTATGTCACGTCCGCAACCGCAACGGCGGCTCACCGAGGCTGGATCCACTCGCCCGCGTTCGACCTGCCCCTCTTCACGCTCTCGCCCCTCGCCGGACTCGCCGTCCTGTGGGCCACCCTGCACTGGCCCGCCGGATCGTACGTCCTCGCCGCCGCCACCTACCTGGTGGCGATTCCCCACTACATGTCGTCGTTCTCGTTCTTTCTGGGGGATGACACGCTCGCGCACTACCGCAGCCGCCGCGTCGCGTTCTTCGTCGGACCGGTGGTCATCGTCGCCGCGACGATCGCGCTGCGCCTGCTCGGGTTCGATCCCGTCGTGCAGTCCACGATGTTCGTGTGGAACATCTACCATGTCTCGTTGCAGAGCGCCGGCATCCTGTCGCTGTACCGCAGGCTCAATCGCGGCGAGGAGGCGGAGCGCTCACCGGCGCACGTTGCCATCCTGGCGACCAACGCGACGTTCGCCTTCTGGTTCATCGACCGGTATCCACCGCTCCACGACATGATGGCGCGCCTGCATCCGACGGCACCCTGGGTGCTGTGGGCGGCGAGCCTGACGGTGGCCGCGGGCGCCCTGGCGGTCCTGGCGAGCCGTCTCGCCCGCCGGCCCCGCCCGGTGTCGCTGGCGGAGGCCACGTTTCTCGCGTCGAGCCTGCTGCTGTTCCATCCCTATCTCTGGGTCCGGGACTACAACCTGGCGACGTTCGGGATGCTGATGGGGCACTTCATCCAGTATCTCGCCATCGTGTGGCTGCTCCACCGCCGCAAGTATGAAGCCTCCAGCGGATCACTCCACGAGCGGTTGCTGGGGACCATCAGTTCCCGGCCGGCGCTGCTCTTCGCCGCGATCGTGTCGACCGGGATCGTGTTCTATGCCTTCAACGCTGGCGCGTCTCGGCTCGGCGCACCCATCATGTATGTGATCGTCTGGAACGCCATGACGCTGGTTCACTTCTATCTCGACGGCCTGATCTGGGCGTTCAAGCAGCCGTTCGTACGTCAGGCGTTTGGCCCGTATCTCACGCCGGCCGCGCGCCTGGTCGCGCCGTGACCGTCTCGGGGCTCACCTCGGCAGCGGGCCGCCTGACCCCGGAGGCCGCGCGGGCCCTGTTCCCCATCTTGCAGCGCGCGGGAACCGTCGTCGAATCCGAGATTCGCGGGCCCAGCATGGGCTCGACGCTCCCCGACGGTACGCGGATCCACATTCGCTGCGGTCCGGTCACGACGTGCCGGGCCGGCGAGGTCGTCGCGTTTCTCGGCGTGCAGGGACTCGTGGCCCACCGCGTCATCAGTCTGCGCCGTGCCCACGACGCGCCCGGCTACCTGCTGACCCGAGGCGATGCGCTGACCCTCTGCGATCCGCCGATCCCGAGCCACGCAGCCCTCGGTGTCGTGACCGAATGGCGGCGTGGCGATCCGGATTCCTGGGTTCCGGTGCCTGGCCCTCCGCCCCGGCGACCGGTCGCCGCCGTGGTCGACGGACTGGCCGTCGGGCTGCTCCGGATTCACCCGGCCCTGGCACATTGGATCGTGGTTCGACTACTGATGATCAGAGGAGTGTTCGTCCGGATTCGTCGACGCCTGGGCCCGGGGTCCGCGCCCGCGGCGCGCGCCCCGGTCTCGCCATAGCGGCCGTGGGCGCGCAACCCGCTCGCTCGCCAAGGCCCCGTCTCGGCGAGGCTGAGCGCGCCTTGGTGCTGCAGCTTCTCGTACCCATCGTTCCCGCAGGTGTTCTCGCTGCCGCGCGGCCGTCCGTCGATTGGACTGCCGTCCTCGACTACCTCTCGGAATCGCTTGCTCCGCTGGCGGCCCATCGGATCGCCGAAGGCCGCCTTTCCAGCGCAGTCCCGCCGGAGGTCATGGAGCGACTGCGCGCGAACTACCGCAGGCTCGCTGTCATCTACGTGCGGCGCCAAGCCGTGCTACGCACCATCTGCAGCGCCCTCGCCCGAGCGTCCATCCCCGCCATCGTGCTCAAGGGCGCGGCGCTCGCGCACTTGGTCTACCCACATCCCACCCTGCGACCGATGGTCGACCTGGACCTGTGGGTATCACCGGACCAGCTCGACACCGCCGGCACGGCACTCGCCGCGGTGGGATTCCGCTACTGGACGGAGCTGGCGCCGAGCCTGCCGGCCGCGGCGCCGCCCGATCGCGGGCCGCATCGATCGCTCCTGTCCTCAGGGGTGCCGGTCGCGCTGGAGCTCCACGGCGTCGTCAAATCCCTCGAGGGAATCGGCTGGGCGCGCTTCGACGTCGCCTGGGAAGCCGCGGAGCCCGCCTCGCTCGGCGGCGTCGAGGCCCGCGTGCTGTGTCCCGAGCACCTCATGATGCACCTGTGCCTGCACCTCGCGCGCACCCATGCGTTCAACCTTCGTCTCCTCCACCTCATGGACATCGCCTTCGTCGTGCAGCGATGGAATGAGCGGTGGGCCTGGCCGGCGATGATGGAGGACTGGCGGCGGCACCGCGTCACGACGTGGATGCTCCTGGGTCTGACTCTCGCCCGCGACCTTCTCGGCGCCCCGGTGCCGTCCGACCTGGAAGCCCGCGCGGGCGTTCCGGCCGAATGGGCGACCATGCGGGCCTTGGCAACCGAGCGTCTCTGGGAGGCCCGTTTCCACCGGCTCCCTCCGGCCCTGGGCGCCGCCGTGCGCCCGGCGGAGGCCTTCGGCCGCCTGCACTGGCTGCGCCACCGGGTGTTCGACTACTACTGGCGGCCACCCGAGCCCGTGGGGCCTCTTTCTCTGATACGCGGGGCGGCCAGCCGGCTCTGGCACGATGTCAGCGTCAAGGTCCCGAAGTACTTCCGTGGCTGGCTCAGCGGCTCGCTCCGCGGCCCGGCCCTCGCCCGTGGCATCGCCCTCGAATGGGACCGCACCGAGCTGGAGCGGCTGGTGGTCGCAGGCGGGGACCTGGGCTACGCGGTGTCACCCGCCGCAGGGCCCCCGGCCGAGGCGGAACGCGCTATTGCCGGGCCTCCCGTCCCTGGATAATCTGGACGGGTTGCCCGTGACCGCGTTCGCCCTTGTCCGCCCGCTGCCCCGCTTCGCCCAGGAGTGGTAGCCATGGCCTCCGCCGGACCCGTACCGCCCGAAACGGTCCAGATCGCCGAGGAGAGCTATCGCCGCTGCGGGCACGAGGCGTTCTTCCACTCCTTCTACCGGCGGCTCCTGGGCAGCGACGAGTCCATCCGCAGCAAGTTCGCCCGCACCGACTTCGAGCGGCAGAACAAGCTCCTCCAGCACGGCCTCGGCCTGCTGTTCATCTACGCCAAGCGCGGCAACCCGTCGCTGCTCGAGCGCATCGCCACGCGCCACGGCCCGGGCGACGTGGATGTGGCGCCCTCGCTGTACCCGCTGTTCGTGGACAGCCTGGTCGCGACGGTCAAGGAATTCGACACGCTCTGCAGTCCGGAGGTGGAGCAGGCCTGGCGGCAGGCCCTGGCGCCGGGCATCGCGTTCATGTGCGCCCACTACACCAAGCACGCCGGCCTGCCGGCGGCGGAGTCGTGACCAACCCGGTCCTCCCCCAGGGAGCGTGCCAGCAATGCGGCCGCCCAGTGGACGCGGGCGCGCAGTTCTGCGCCCATTGCGGCGGCAACGTCTCCGCGGCCCAGCACCACCTCGCCACCCAGCAAGTGGCCAGCGCCAGCGCCACGGCGCAGCTGCAGGATGTTCTCCTTCAGCAGCTGCGGGACGCCACGCTCGGGGAATACGAGATCCTCACCGAGCTGGGCCGCGGCGGCATGGCCACGGTCTACCTCGGGCACGACCTCCAGCTCGACCGCAAGGTCGCCGTCAAGGTCATGCTCCCCGCGCTGCTCACCGGCGAAGGAATGATCGACCGCTTCAAGCTCGAGGCCCGGACCGCGGCACAGCTCAGCCATCCGCACATCATCCCCATCTACGCGGTGCGCGACACGGAGCAGTTGCTGTTCTTCGTGATGAAGTTCGTCGAGGGGCGACCGCTGGACTCGATCGGCAAGGAGCTGGGCCCCCTGCCGATCGTGATGGCCCAGTCGATCCTCACGAAAGTCGGCGAGGCGCTGGGCTACGCGCATCGGCGCGGCGTGGTCCACCGCGACATCAAGCCGGCGAACCTCATGATCGACGTGGAAGGCCAGCCGGTCGTGACGGACTTCGGGATCGCCAAGGTGGCGGACCAGCGCGGCCTGACCATGACGGGAGCGACGATCGGGACGCCGACCTACATGAGCCCGGAGCAGTGCGCGGCCGGCACAATCACCGGCGCCTCCGACCAGTACTCGCTGGGCGTGGTCGCGTACGAGATGATCGCCGGGCGGCTGCCGTTCCTGGGTGACACCATCGTCAGCCTCCTCTACAAGCACTGTCACGAGCCCCCGCCCCCGTTCCTCGACATCCGGCCCGACTGCCCGCCCGACGTGCACGATGCAGTCATGCGCATGCTCGCCAAGGACCCCGCCGACCGGTTCCCGACCCTGGAAGCGGCGGTCGACGCCATGGGCAACGTCTCGCTCGCGTTCGACGACCCGATCCGGACGCAGCTCATGGATCTGGCGAAGCGGGGCGTGAACCTGGAGATCCTGAAGCGCGTGAGCACGCCGCGCAGCCTGACGCCGGCGCGCTCCAAGATCACGAAGCGGACCGGGGTACCGTCGCGGACCGGCGTGCCGTCGCGGTCAGGGGAGGCCGCCAAGCCCACGGTCCTGACGAGCCCTCCGGTTAGCGCCCGTCCGAGCCGGCCGGGACGGGCGCTCCTGTGGGGCATTCTGGGCCTGGTGGCGGTCGCCGGCATCGGGGCCGCCGTGGTGTTGCGGCCGTGGGAGCGACGGGCCCCGCCCGGCCCGCCGAACGCCAACCAGGGCGCGACGGCACTGGGGGTCGCGAGTCTCGCCGTCGAGCCGGGAGACGGGGTCCTCGACGTCAACGGCACGATGCAGCTAGCGGCGGTCCCGCGGGACACGAACGGCCAGCCGATCAGCGTGTCGGTTACCTGGTCGAGCGACAACCCGTCCGTCGCGTCGGTGTCCGCGACCGGGCTGGTGCGAGCGCTGGCTCCGGGCGAGGCACGCATCCAGGCGTCCGCCGGCGGCGTTCAGGGCGCGGCCCAGCTGACGGTCGCGGCCCCACCGCCTCCGGGCAGCGCGCCGGCGAGCGTCGCCCGGATTCGGCTGGATGGCGCCCCGGCGTCGCTCACCGTCGGTGGGACGGCGCAGCTGAGAGCCGTACCGCTCGACGGGCGGGGGTCGCCGGTGGGGGGTCGCCCCGTGACCTGGTCGAGCGCCGCTCCATCGCTCGCGAGCGTGTCCCGAACCGGGCTCGTGAACGCCCTCGCTCCGGGCAGAGTCACCCTCACCGCCCGCAGCGGCAGCACCAGCCAGTCCGTGACCCTCGAGGTGGTGCAACGGACCGCTGGGGCGCCGCCAGTCGCGACGGTCCGGGCCGCGTCCGTCTCGGTCACCGCAGCGTCCGGGTCGCTCACCCCGGGCGCCACGACGCGGCTCACGGCGACGGTGGTCGGCGACGACGGTCGCACGCTCAACGTACCGGTGATCTGGCGCTCCGCCGATCCCCGCGTGGCGAGCGTCAGCGACGGCGTGGTCACCGCGGTAGCGCCGGGGTCCACCGCGATCACGGCGTCGGCCGACGGCCGCGAGGCCAGCACCACGGTGACCGTCGCCGCGCCCCCGCCGGATGTCCCGCGACCGCCCGTGGCGGAGCCCGACCCGCGCGACGCGGTTACGGCCGTGATTCAGGCGTACGGACGGGCGCTCGAGTCCGGCCAGATCGCGCAGGTGCGGCGCGTGTATCCGGGGATCTCGGCGGAACAGGAGAACCAGGTCTCGCAGACGCTGCGCTCGCTCGAGCAGCTGCAGGTCAGTCTGCGGATCACCAGCCTCGACGTCCGCGGCGATGTGGCGACCGCGTCGGTCAGCGGCCAGTACCAGTTCTTCAGCCGGGAGAACCGGCGCACCGAGAATCTCCCGGTCCGCTTCCAGGCCACGCTCGAGCGCGGACCCGACGGCTGGCACATCCGGTCGATGCGGTGAGCCACGCCGGCCGCGCGTCAGCCCTGAGGCCGGTCGTCGCCGCGCTGGCCGCCGGACTCGTGATGATCGGGTGCGCCGACCTTCACGTGCCGGGACTCGGCCAGATCGTGTCCGTCCTGATGACGCCGGACACCGTGGTCCTGCGCGTCGGCGATACGGCACTGGTCCGCGCGGCGCCGCTGGACGCCACGGCATCCCTGCTGGCGGACCGGGCCCCCGCCTGGACCTCGAGCCTAGGGGCTGTGGTCATCGTCAACGACACCGGACGCGTCATAGCGGTCGGGCCGGGCACCGCCACGATCACCGCGACGGTGGGTGGTGTGGTGGGCACGGCCGTGGCCGTGGTGACCGGACAGCCGGCAACCGTGGCCACTCAGGCCGGCGCCGGCCAGATGGCGGCCGTGAACACGACGGTCTCGGTCCCGCCGGCCGTGCGGGTGACGGACGCCGGCGGCAATCCGGTGCCGCGGGCGGCTGTGACGTTCGCGGTGGCGAGCGGTGGTGGATCCGTCAGCCCCTCAGGGCCCGTCCTCACCGACTTCGACGGCGTCGCCGCCGCGTCGTCGTGGACGCTGGGGCCGTCGGCCGGAGCGAACACGCTCACGGCGGCCGCGGCCGGCAGCGGTATCAGCGGGAACCCCGCGACCTTCACCGCCACGGCGACCGTGGGGCCACCTCACCCCGGCCAGTCGTCCATCGCGGCGTCGCCGACGACCATCGCGCCGAGCAGCGGCGCGAGCTTCGCGACGATCACCGTCACCGTCCGGGACTCCGCGGGCAGCACGATCGCCGGCGCCACGGTCGTCCTTGCGGCGACCGGCAACGGCAACGTGCTGATCCAGCCCACCGGCACCACGGACAATCAGGGCCGCGCGACCGGCGCGCTGAGCTCGAGCGTGGCCGAATCCAAGACCGTGTCGGCCACCGTGAACGGCACGGTCGCGTTGACCCAGACCGCCACGGTCGTGGTGTCGGCGAACGCGCCGGCGGGCCTGGGCGTCGCCACGCAGCCCACGGGGGCGGTGTCGAACCAGGCGTTCACGACGCAGCCGGTGGTCGAGGTCCGCGACGCCTTCGGCAATCCGATTCCCACCGCCACCGATCCCATCACCGTGACGCTGGTCGGAGGCAATGGAGCGCTGTTCGGCACCACCACGGTGAACGCCGTGAACGGCCGCGCCAGCTTCAGCGGCCTGCTGATTCGGGGGCTGCGGCCGGCGGGAGATACGATCGGGACCGGCCCGCACGTGATGCAGTTCTCGGCCCTGGGGTTCAACGCCGTGCGATCGGACACGTTCCAGGTCACCGTGTCTCACGCGTACAACATCCTGGACATCTACGCGCGGAACTGCACGGGCTGCCACGCCTTCACGTACGCCAACTCGGTCAATCAGCCGGCGACCTTCGGGCCGGCGTGCGCCGGCCAGATCCGCATCACGCCTGGCGACACGACGCTCAGCGTTATCTACCAGAAGGTCCGCACCGCGACACCGTCCTGCGGCGGGGTGATGCCCCCCCCGCCCACCGGGCAGATGTCACCGCTCCAGATCCGGCTGATCCGGGACTGGATCCTGCAGGGCGCTCCGAACAACTAGGTCGCTAGAAGCTGAATTCGAATCCCGCGGTCCAGACGAGGTTGGGCTGCATGCTCGCGCGCTTGAGCGGGGCGATCCCGTTGAGCACGAGGACCGTGCCGCCGCGCAGGTTGAACTTGATGCCCAGCGCCGCGTCCAGCCGGTCGTCGCGGCGGGTGGGAATCGACGTCGCCGGCAGCTCGCGCGGGAACGGCGCCGCGAACTGGATCGTACCCGGCAGGGCCAGCTTCGGCGCCCCGATCCGCCACTCCGAGATCAGGCTGAAGGCCAGCGTGGCCCACGGCGTCATGAGGTTGTCAAAGCCAATGGTGGCCAGCGCGCCGTCGTTCTGCAGGTCGCCGGTCCGCACCAGGTAACCTGCGTTGGCGTGCACGGCGAAGCTGCCGAACTGCGCGGCGAACACCCCCATGGCGCGGGCCGATGTGCTGCCGGATCCCAGGAGGTCCTCTTCGTTGCCGGTGGGCAGCCGGACTTCGGCCAGGAGGGCCACGCCCGCCCGCCGGGTCTGGCCGAGGTTGATCTTGAGCCGCCCCACCACGTCGCCCAGCCCAGCCGCCGAAGCGTCCACCGAGCGCGAAGCGCTCAGGATGGGATTGGTGTCGGTGCCGGCGAAGTGGTGCGGGGTGCTCGGACCGAACGGGTGGATCTGCGCGACGGTCGTCCCCTGCATGGAGACGCGGACGAACGGCACCGCGACGCCGATGTCGATGAAATCCGCCATCCCCCACGTCGCGAACACCGAGGCGACCAGCAGATTGACGTCGAGGCCGAGCTGCAACCGGATGATGTCGTTTTCGAACTGCGGGTCGCCGATGCCCACGTTCCCCACGTCCTGGTGGGTGAAGTTGAATTCCAGGTTGTCGAGCGGCGCGCCGTTGAGCGTGGTGTAGTGGATGTTGGTCACGTTGGCGCCGACGAAGAACCGTCCCCGCCCCAGCGTCTGCGAGCGCTCGGCGAAGATCGGGCCCGCCGACGTCGAGGTCCGCACCGGCAGGCCGCCCACGATGGAGTAGGTCGCGCCGCTGCTCGTGGCGCTGACCGGGGTGCTCGAGACGCTCTTCGCGATGGACTCGGTGACGAACCCGATGACGGTCTGGTTGCCCTGGGTGACCGCCGGCAGGTAGTGGTCGCCGTGCGCGTTGGTCAGGTCGAGGCACAGCGGCTGGCCGCAGGTACCGAACGTGAAGAGATCCGTCAGCCGGTCGCGGAGACCCCCCCCCTGGGCGCGCAACGGCGCAGCGGCGAGGACCGCCAGAACCGACAGCGTGAGCGGACGGAGCATCGGATCTCCCTGGTGGCGATGGGTGCAGACCGACGCCGAATATAGGATTCGTGCGGGCCACCCGGAAGACGCGCGAGGGTCCCGCGGGGCCGCGGGGCGCGGCGGCGAGGGGTGTCAGACCTGGCGGGCGAGCGTCCCGCGGGGGGCCGAGGCCTTGAGCGCGATGGCGTCGAGCTTGTCCCGGTACCAGCGGGACAGGCGCAGCTGACCGCCGTTGCGCAGCAGCACGACGTAGTCGCCGGCGAACCAGGGCTGCAGCTCGCGCACCGCTTCCAGGTTCACGATCGTGGATCGGTGGATGCGCACGAACTGGTGGGGGTCGAGCTGCTGCTCGAGCGCGGTCAGCGTGCCGCGCATCAGGTGCACTTCTTTCCCCACGTGCAGGCGCACGTAGTTCCCCGCGGCCTCGATCCACTCGATGTCGGCCACCTTCACGAAGTAGAGCCGGCCGTCGGTGCGGATCATCAGCCGGCGGGCGTGGCGTCCTTCGAGGTGCTCGAGCGCGGTCAGCAGGCGCTCGGTGCGCACGGCGGCATGCTCGCGCTGGAGCAGCTCGCGCGCCCGCGCGACCGTGTCGCGGAACCGCCCGGCGCTGACGGGCTTCAGGAGGTAGTCGGCTGCGCGGACCTCGAAGGCGCGCACCGCGTGCGCGTCGAACGCCGTCACGAAGACCACCACCGGCACCTCGCCGCCCTGCCGCAACACCTCGAAGCCGTCCATGCCCGGCATCTCGACGTCGAGGAACAACAGGTCGGCCCCGCCCTGCTCCAATGCGGTGACGGCTTCGGCCCCGCTGCCGCACTCGGCCACCACCTCGAGGTCGAGCTCCTGCGAGGCCAGGCGGCGCAGGCGCTCGCGCGCCAGGACTTCGTCGTCCACGATGACGGTACGGATCGGCATGGTCAGGCTCCGGATGCGGCCAGGTCGAGGGTGGGCGAGGCATGGGTTGCGGCCGCCGGAACGGCGGCGTCGGCCGGCGCAGGGCGATACGGGATCTCCACGGCGAGGAGCGCGCCGCCCCGCAGCCCGTGCGACAACGCGAGCCGGAAGGACTGCCCGTACAGCTGCTCCAGGCGGGCCCGCGTATTGCCGAGCCCGACGCCGGCACGCGGCGGGCCGTCCTCGGGACCGCCGCCGTTGTCTTCGACGGTGAGCGCAAGCACCGGGCCGCGCCGGGCGGCGCGCACGGCGATCCGCCCCGGCCCGGCGCGACGGACCGTCCCGTGGCGGATGGCGTTCTCCACCAGCGGCTGCAACAGAAAGCTCGGCACCAGAGCGCGGGCCGCCTCGGGGCCGGCATCCACCTGCACGGTCAGGCGATCGCCGTAGCGCAGCCGCTCGATCTCGACGTACGCGTCGAGGAAGTCCAGCTCGCGCGCCAGGCTCACCTCTTGCTCCTGGCCGTTCTCCATCGACCGGCGCAGCAGCTGCCCCAAGCGGGCGAGCATCTCGTCCGCCCGGTCGGCGTCCCGGTGCACCAGCTCCGCGATGGCGTTGAGCGTGTTGAACAGGAAGTGCGGCTGCAGCTGCATCGCGAGCACGTGCAGGCGCGAGGTCGTCACCTGGTTCTCCAGCTGCACCGCCCGCAGCTCGCGCTCCTGGTACCAGCGATAGAAGTCCCACGCGTGCGTGAGCGCCACCATCACCAGATACAGGAAGACGGCGACATCGAGCTGCAACAACGCGAACCCGACGAACGAGCGGGGGCGCGGGGGCGCTAGCACCCCGTGCAGCAGCCACGTCAGCGCGGAGATGACCACCCAGCACACCAGGGCACCGGCCAGGTGCACCAGCACCATCGTATGCCAGTTCTGGCGCTGCACCCGGAAGCGGCGCGCGAGGTAGATGACGAACGGCGTCACGGCGGCCCACACCGCCATCAGACCCAGCGAGAGCTTGAGCAGGCGGGACCAGGCGGGGGCCTCCGCCGCGGTGAGGCTGTAGAAAAGGAAGCTCTGATTGGTGGACAGCAGGCCGTAGGCTGCCCACAGCAGCACGACCGTCAGCCAGAAAGCCGGGGTGCGCGGAATGAGCGGTTCGTGCCGCCCCGGATTCAGGGTGGAACGTGTCGTCACAACATCTCCGTACGGGGAACCCGCAGTCCGTACGGAGTCAGATGCTCCGGAGTGTCAGGGGGTTGGCGGCCGGTCCCGTTGCGGACGCTGCTGGCCCTGACCGGGCCTCGGCCCCGCCGAGAAGGTGCGCAGCTGGGGGGGCACCTTCGTCCATTGTTCCTCGGTGAGAATCGCCCGTACCTCGGTGACCATCCTGGCCACGTCGCCCCGCGCTTCCTCGAACCGCGGCCGGAGGATGCCCAGCAGGCGCGCCGGGTCGGCGTTGGTGCCTTCGCGCTCCATCACCACCCGGAAGGTGTCGAGGCGTGCCTGGTTGCGCGCCGCCAGCGAGTCGCGCAGCGGGGTCAGCAGCGCCACCTGCGCCGAGTCCAGGCGCAGGGAGTCGCGCAGTCCGAGCACCACACCGGCCGGGTTGGGCAGCACGCTCTCGAGACGCGCCATCATGTCGCCCGGCAGAGGGCCCGTCCCCCCCCCGCGTCCGCCCCCCGCGCCCGACCCGCCGAACCCGCCCATCCCGGCGAGCGCGCCCGCGCCGCCGCGCCGCACGGCATCCATCGCCTGTTGCATCCGATCGGGGCCGATGGTCAGCCGCATCTGCACGCCGACCTGGAACGGCGGCCGGAAGGCGGTGGCGGTGCCCCCGGTGGCGCCGAACCGCTCGTTCACGCTGTAGGCGTACCGCTGCGCCACCGTGTCGAACCCGGTCACGTACAGCAAGCGGTCGTCGGGCCGGGCCGCGAGGCCCCATCCATGCGCGCCGGCGGCGCCGTGGAACAGCTCGTCCAGGCCGCGCAGGAAGTTCTGCGTGACGACCGACACGCTGAGCCGCCGGTTCAGGCCCAGCACCCGCGGCCGCCAGTTGAGCTGGAAGTCGAGCGTGGCCTGCGAGGGCCCGGTGCACGAGTTGCGTGCCGCGATCCGGCCGGTCTGCCGCTCGAGGCAGTCGCGCACGCCGGACGATGCCTGGCCGAGGAGGCGGGAGATGCCCTGCTCTTCGGCGGTGCCGGCGCCGGGCGCGAACACGAACGCGCGGTCGTTCCACGACCCGTCGCCGTTCACGTCGCCACCCACCATGGGCGTGTACGGCGAGCCCGACGTGAGCCGGCCGATGGACGTGATCTCCAGGCCGGCCGACAGCGGATAGGTGATGGTGGCGAGCACGCTGTGCCGGCGCTCGAAGCTGCTGCGCGCCCATTCGGCCACGTTCGGATCGGTGGCGGTGTTGCCGCCCCGCAGGCCTCGCGCTTCGTCGCGGGTGCGCTGCAACGTGTACGACAGGTTCGTGACGATGCCGCGGCCCAGGATCCCGCCGATGCCGACCGTGAGCTGCGCGGAACGCGAACGCAGATCGGAATGGGCCTCGAGAACCTGGCCAAACGTCGTGTCGGTGCGCGAGACGTCGAACCGCGGCGTGCCCGTCGAGGGAGCGATGTCGCCCGGCGTCACGAACACCGGGCGCCCGCCCTCGCTGGCGAGCACGAAGCGCGGCGTGCCGACGAGATTCAGGTCGCGGAACCCGTTCTGGGCCACACCAAACGAGAGGCTTCCGTCCGCGGTGAGCCGGAACAGCTGGGTGAGCCGCCGCTCGACATTGAGGTTGCCGCGCCACGCCCGCGGCGCCTCGAACCCGTCGGCCAGCAGCGTCACCGCGCGCGGCGTCGCCGCGCCGCCCGGAGGCGGCGGTCCGGCGCCAGCGCAGTCGCTGGGGATGGAGCTGGGGTTGAAGCGGTACTGGCTCCAGTCGGGCGTGGGTACCGCGGAACCGATGCAAAATATCTCCGCGCTGGAGAGGTCGAGCCCGGTGGCGCTGCGGGCCTGTGCCACGAGGTTCACCGGCGGCTGGCTGCGGAATTCGCCGAACCCGCCGCGCAGCACCAGCGTCGGCGGCGACGGCGGCCGCCCGCGCTCGGGCGTCGCCATGCCCAGGGTCCACGTGAAGCCGGCGCGCGGACTGAGGTGCCACTCTTCCGGGAGCCGGTCGGTACGGCGTCCGAATGCCGCCTCGACCGCGGGGTTGTAGGCCGGCGGATTGCGGAACGACGAGCCCTCGAGCCGCACCCCGTAGGTCAGCTGGAACGGCCGCGACAGGATCCACACGTCACCCGCGTACAGCGCCCACCGCAGGCTTTCCGACAGCCGGTCCGCGACCTCGACGGTGCGGCGGAACGAGGCCGGCTGTCCGGCTTCGAGGGCGGCGAGCGAGTTGTAGGTGAACACGCCCAGCTGGTTCGCGCCCACCAGGTTGGTGGAGTGGTCGGACAGGAAGCTGACGCCCGCCTTGATGCGGTGCCGCCCGCCGCCGGGCATCCACGACAGCTCGTTCGCGGCCTCGATGCTGGAGGAGCGGGCGCGCGTCGGCAGGCCGGGGTTGCCGCCGAACACGAGCGTGGAGACGCCGCGGGTGCTGTCGGGCAGGTCGGACGCGACCAGCACGCGCCCCTGCGGCAGCACGCTGAAGGGGCTGCCGTCGCTGCGCGAGGACTGGTAGTAGGCGCGCAGCTCGTTGATCACCGTGGCGCCGAACCGCGAGGTCAGCGTGCCCATCACGCCGCCACCCGATGTCTCCATCAAGCCGCCGGTCTGGGGCAACGCGAGCGAGCCCAGTCGGGCGGGGTCCTGGCTGGTGCCGCGCCAGTCGCCGCGCAGCGTGAAGGTGTGCGCGTTCGACAGCAGGTAGTCGAGGCGCATCAGCGCGCTCAGGTTGTCGTTTGAGCGCGACTGGGCGTCCGGCACGCTGTTGTGCGGGATGCCGAGACCGTCCACGATGCCGAGGAACCGCGCCACCGAGTCGGGATGCACGCCGAGCCGGGTGTAGTCCGCGCTACCGGCCGAGAGCAGCGTCTGCTGCGGATCGGAGCGCAACCGGCCCTGGAACGAGCCGTACACGAACAGCCGGTCGCGGACGATCGGGCCGCCGACACCGCCGCTCAGCACGTGCTGGGTGAACCCCTGCGCGAACGGCGAGTCCTCGCCGGTCACGGCAAGGTCGTCTTCGCGCAGCTGATAGCCTGAGGATCCCTGCACCACGTTGCTGCCGCTCCGGGTGGTGGACGCGATCAGGCCGCCCGAGAACTGGCCGCGCGAGACGTCGTAGGTGCTGGTCACGACCCGGGTGTTGCGGAGCCCTTCCTGCGGCATGGACGCGTTGCCGAACAGCACGCCGTCCAGCGTCACGGCGTTGGCGTCGGCTCCCAGCCCCGCGACCGAGAAGGCGTTCGCGGTCGAATCGGTGGCCGAGATCGGCACAATGCCGGGGATGAGGGCGGTCAGCAGGTTGACGTCGGTGATGTCGATCGGGAGCCGGGCCAGCTGGTCGATGCCCAGGAACCGTTCAGTGGCTCCCGGGGTCGGCCCGTCCGGGGCGCGCACGATCTGCGGCGTAGCCCGCACGGTGATCGGGTCGAGTGTGACCGTGCCCTGCTGGAGGGTGACGTTCCACACCAGCCGGTCTTCGTCGGCGTGGCGCTGGAGGACTTCGGTGCGGGGGATCAGGCCGACCGAACGCGCGGTCATGCGGTACTGGCCGCCGCCGTCGGTGAACAGGATCGTGAACCGGCCGCGGGCGTCGGTGCGGGCGCGGCGGGTGACCTGGGTTTCGAGCGAGAACGCCTCGACCAGGACGTCGACGAGCGGCACCCGCCCCTCGCCGGTCACCTGCCCCGTGATGATGTCGGTGGCGGCGCCCACCTGCGCGGAGGCGGCCCGCGGCACCAGCCCGAGCAGCAGGCCGGCACACAGCACACCGGCCCGGAGCCCGCGCACCGGACGGGAGCGGTCGAAGATGAATGCCATGGCCAACATACGATGAAGAGATGGACGCCGTTGATGGGGAGCCGTTAAGGGAGAGCGCCAGGAGGGACTCGAACCCCCGACCCGCAGCTTAGAAGGCTGCCGCTCTATCCACCTGAGCTACTGGCGCAGACCGCGACGCCCAGAATCTACGATGGACGGGCGCTTTCCCCCACCCGCCCGCGCGACGTCAGGGCCCGACCGCCTGCAGCGCGCCGCGCATCTCGACGGCAGTCTGCCACCGATCGGAGGGATCCTTCGCCAGCCCCCGCTCGATGAACGCCGACAGGCGGGGCGACACGTCCGGCCGGAACTCCCGCACATCGGGAACTGGGGCCTTCTGATGCAGCTGGAGCACCTGGCTCTCAAGCGGGTGCTGGTAGGGAGGCCGGCCCGCGAGGCACTCGAACAGCACGCACCCCAACGCGTACAGGTCCGACCGGTGGTCCACGTCGTGGCCCATGGCCTGCTCGGGGCTCATGTAGGCCGACGTGCCCACCGTGAAGCCCGAACGCGTGACCCGCTGCTCCTCCGAGACCGCCACCGCGCGCGCGATGCCGAAATCGAGCAGCGTCGCGCCGCGCACGGCCAGCACGATGTTCTCGGGCTTCACGTCGCGGTGGATGATGCCGCGCGCGTGGGCGTGGGCGACGGCGTCGAGCACGTCGAGCGACCGCGTGACGGTCGCGTCGAGCGGCGCCGGGCCGTGCGTATCGAGCCACACCCGCAGCGTAGGGCCCTCGACGAACTCCATCACGTAGTAGACGAGCCAGTCACCCGCTTCCCCGAAGTCGAGCAGCCGGGCAATGAGGGGGTGGTCGAGCTGCTGCAGAACACTGATTTCGCGGAGGAACCGCTTGGCCGTGTGGGAGGCGAGCAGCTCCGGCCGGAGCACCTTGAGCGCCACGCGTTGCTGGTCGACGACGCGCTTCGCGCGGAATACGCGGGCCGCCCCGCCCCGCCCGATTTCCTCCTCGGCCGAATAGCGGTCGCCGAGGTACTGGCGGACGAGCTCGATCAGTTCACGGGGAATCAGCGGCTCCGGTCTTGCGGAAGCCGTTTAAGGTCCAGGGTTTGCCCGACGAGCGCAAGACAACCCAAGTCGGGGCGGCCGGACTCGAACCGGCGACCTCGTGGTCCCAAACCACGCGCGCTACCACCTGCGCCACGCCCCGATGGAGAGAAAACGGTTGGGAGTCATGAGTTTGGAGTTGGGAGTTGGGGTCCGAGTACTCACTCACAACTCCAAACTCACAACTCACAACCAGGTATTGTAGCTACCCCAGGGGCTTGGCCGCCAACGCCGCCGCCACCTGACGGAAGGCGTCGCCGCGGTGGCTCACCCGGTCCTTCTCGTCCGGCGCCAGCTCGGCGAAGGTCTTCCCCAGCTCCTCGAACAGGAACAGGGGATCGTAGCCGAACCCGCCGGCACCCCGCGGTTTCTCCAGGATTCGCCCCCAGCAGCGGCCCGTGAAGGCGTCCGGCGGCGCGGTCGGGCGGCGCACCAGCACGGCGACACATACGTAGCTCGCCCTCCGGCGCTTCTCGTCGGCGCCCTGGAGCCGCCGCAGCAACTCCTGGTTGTTCGCCTCGTCCAGCTCCTTGCCCGTGAGCGCGGTGGCGTTGGGCGCGAACCGCTTCGATTTGACCCCCGGCTTCCCCATCAACGACAGCATCTCGAGGCCGGAATCGTCCGCCGCGGTGGGCAGTCCGGTGAGCTTCGCGAAGTACTCGGCTTTGGCGCGCGCGTTCGACAGGAACGAGTCGAACTCCTCGATGGTCTCTTCCTTCGCGCTCCAGGCCACGTGCGCGTCGTCGAGCGACATGATCGTCGCCGTGCAGCCGGCTTCGGCCAGGATGCGCCTGATCTCGGCCACCTTGTGACTGCTCCGGGTGGCCAGCAGGAGCGGGGTCACAGGCCGAGCGCGGCGCGCTGGGCCCGGAACACCTGGCGCGCGCCGAGCAGCGCGAGATCCAGCAGGCGGTCCAGGTCGGCGCGGCCGAACGTGTCATGCTCGCCGGTACCCTGGACCTCGACGAACCGCTCCGGCTCGGCGACCACGACATTCGCATCCACCTCGGCCCGTTTGTCCTCGGCGTAGGAAAGGTCGAGCACGGGCTCTCCGTCTACCACGCCCACGCTCACGGCGGCGACCAGCCGCCCGAACGGGCTGGCGATGCCGGCGGTCCGGGCCAGCCACGCGCAGGCGTCGTAGAGCGCCACCGTCGCTCCGGTGACCGCGGCGGTGCGAGTGCCGCCGTCGGCCTGCAGCACGTCGCAGTCGAGCCGGATCGTGCGCTCGCCGAAGTCGAAGCCCGAAAGCGCCGCCCGCACGCTGCGCCCGATGAGGCGCTGGATCTCGTGGGTCCGGCCGCCGGGCCCGGAGCGCTCGCGCTGGGTGCGCTCGGTGGTGGCCCGCGGCAGCATCGCGTATTCGGCCGTGACCCAGCCCTTGCCGCTGCCCTTCCGCCAGCCCGGCACGCCGGTCTCGACCGAGGCGGTGCACAGCACCAGCGTGCCGCCCATCCGCACCAGGCAGCTGCCCTCGGCGTAGGGGCTGGTGCCGCGCTCCAGGGTGAGCGGGCGCAACGCGTCGATGGCCCGGCCGTCAGGTCTCGGCACGCCGCGCCTTCGCGAGGAGTCCGGTCGTGGAATAGCCGTCTTCCAGGGGGACGCGCACGACGCGGCCGCCGCGCGCCGAGACCAGGTCGGCGCCGACGATGGCCTCGGGCGCGTAGTCGGCGCCCTTGGCCAGCACGTCGGGTTGCAGGGCGGCGATCAGCTCGTACGGGGTGTTGTCGTCGAACAGCACCACGGCGTCCACGCACGCGAGCCCGGCGAGCACGAAGGCCCGGTCGCGCTCGCCGTTGAGCGGCCGGTCCGGCCCTTTGCCGAGCCGGCGCGCCGAGGCGTCCGTATTGACGCCGACCACGAGCACGTCCCCCTCGGCGCGCGCGCGCACCAGATAGGCGACGTGGCCGCGGTGCAGGATGTCGAACACGCCGTTGGTGAACACGACCGGGCCGGTCTGGGCGGCGCGCCAGCGTCGCGCGGCTTCGCGCTCCAGAATCTTGCGATGGGGATCGAAGCGGGCGTCGGCGCCCACGTCAGAACTGCTCGTTCTCGACGCCCGGCTTGAAGGTGAACTTCCAGACCTTGCGGAACCCGCCGAGATGCACGACCACCGAATCCACGTACTGCGCGCTGATCGTGATATAGCGGCGGTTCTGGGTGCGTTCGCGGGTGCGGCGGATGGTCCAGGCGCGCGGGCCGAGGGGGAGGTCGAGCTGGTCGGCCCGTTCGACCAGCCGCTGGCGGATGGTGTTGTCGTCGATGGCGCCGGCGAAGTTTGCCTGTTCCGTCACGTAGTCCTGGATCTGGTAGAACCGGAACCGGACCCGGAAGAACGCGATCCCGAAATAGACGCCCGCGACGAACACCAGGGCCGAGATCAGGCACCCGATCTTCACCTTCCCGTGCTCGTTGCCGAACCGCGAGGTCACCACTGCGACTGCGCCCCCTCCACGAAACTGGTCACGAGCTTCTGGATCGCCGTGCGCCGCCCGTCGATCTCCTGGGGCGGATTGTACTCGCCGTCCACGGAGAGGCCGTTGCCGCGCCACAGGGGCCGGCCCTCGCGCTGGTCGAAGATCTCCACGTTCACCACGATCTGGACGCGGCGCCGCGTGACCTCGACGAGGCCCTGCCCCGCCTGGTACGAGAACGGGATGTCGGGCTCATACCGCACGATCTCGCCGCGGACCACGGCGTCGGCGTCCTGTTCGGACGCGGCGCGCAGGCCGAGGCGCCCTTCGGCCGCCTCGCGGACCGCGGCGAACACTTCCTGCGTCAGCGCCGGTTCGCCGGTGCGGTTGTCGAACGGCAACACCGCCACGGTGCGGATGTGCGCCGGCAGCCCGCCGCCACGGAACGAGTAGACGCAGCCGCCGACCGACAGCAGCGCGCCCAGCGCGGCGTTACGGGCGCAGGCGCCAGGTCGCATCGGGAAAGGCCTCGCTCGACTCGCGGCCCGTGATGTCCATGACGAACCGCGCGCCGTGCGCGTGGTCGTCCAGCTGGGCACGGTTCACGCGGCCGTCGGGGCCCCGTTCGAGGCGCAGCTGTTGGGTCATTCGCCCGCCCTCCTCGCGCACGACGCCGGCCAGCGTGTCGCCGCGCAGCTCGAAGGTCGTCACCCGGCCCGCCGCGTCGGTGGTACGCCAGAACGTCCGGGCGCCGTCGGTGAGGTGCTCGACCCGGTCCGCGTCCGGGGCGCGCAGGTAGCCGAGCACGGTCCACAGCGCGAACCGGTCCGGCAGCATCCGCGTCACGATCTCGGGGTCGGCCTCGACCCGCTCGCCCGCGAGGATCAGGACCGCGCGGCCCAGCCCGAGACTCGCCGAGATGTCGAGCCGCAACGAGTCCGGCGGCGCGACCCGGGCCGCTCCGGCGCCCGCCAGCTGCATCCGGCCGTCGTCGGAGCGCCACCGGAACCGCACGATCTCGTGGCGTTCCGGCAGGGTGCGCTGCGCCACCGCCGCGAACGCCTCCCGGCTGCTCGGCGTGAACGTGCCGGCGGGGGCGACTCGGCCCGGCGGCGCACACGCCGCCACGGCCAACCCCAACCCACCAATGTAGTTAAACCGCTTCATCGCCTCAATAGTTGAAGCCGATCCAGAAGCTCACGAACCGCGACCCGCGGTACCGGACCGGCAGGTTGTACCGCTCGAAGTCGCCGCTGTGCCACCGCCAGCCGAGGTCGAGCCGCAACACCAACGGGAAGCCGACGGGCATCCGGAGGCTGGCGCCGTAGGCACCCAGCGCGCCGCGGTCGTCGGTGCGGGGCGACCACGCCCGGCCGAGGTCGGCGAACAGGGCACCCTGCACGCCCGGGAACCGCCACTCCCCGAACGGCAGGCCGAGCGAAAGATAGTCGGTCAACGGGAACCGCCACTCCGCGTTCGCCATGACCGCCCGGGTCCCCGAGACATAGGAATAGCGCGGGTAGCCCCGCAGCCCGTAGGTGCCGCCGATGGCGATGCGGTCGGGCACCGGCCCGTCGGACCAGAAGCCGTAGCCGCGCAGGGCGAGCGCCGACCGGAGCCCCGTGCGCACGTACCGCCGGACGTCCACCGTGACGAGCCAGGAGTCGAGCCGCGCGTGGCGGAGGTCGTTCACCAGCCCGCCGGTGACCGCGAACCGGGAGCCGTCGATCGGCCCGGTGGCGAGCCACAGCGCGTTGTCGTGCACGTAGGTCAGGTAGTTGGAGGTCAGCAGTCCGTTGCGGCGCGCGCCGAACACGCCCTGGTCGTTGAAGCTCAGGTCGGTGCGATCGGAGTACTCGACGCGGAACTGTCCCTCGAGTCGCGCGAACCGCGACAGCGGATAGCGCAGCAGGAGGAAGCCGCCCTGCGTGGTCTCGTCGAACACGCGGTTGAAGTCCCCGTCGAAGAACCGGCCGCGGAAGCGGAAGGCGCCCACGCCCCAGTTGAGCCGGTCGGTCTGATTGATGTAGACGGCGGTGCCGTGCAGGCCGCTGAGCAGGTCGGTGAACCGGCTGGTTCCCTGCACCGCCACGAGGTTCAGGAACACCAGATTGTCGCCGAGCAGGTCCGAGAGCAGGAAGGTGGCGCCCTGCGCGCTCTGGCCCGGCACGACGATGGCGTCGGCGGCAGCGAAATCGAGACGGAAGCGGCGGTCGTAGCGCGCCGGCTCGAGCCGGTCGTAGCGCCCGTCGTCGAGGCCGGTCCAGCGCCACGACGTGAGCGCGCCGGCGGTGTCGGCCGGCGCGGGCCCGGCGGCGGCCACGGGGGGGGGGGCGGGGGGGGGGGGCGCGACGGTCTCGAGCCCCAGCGAGTCGCCGAGCAGCGAGTCCATCGGCGCGAGGCTGTATACGTTGAACTGGAGGTTCTCGAACCCGCCGAACACGTAACGTCCCAGGGCCGGCACCCACACCGGGTCGTAGGCGCCCCCCGGCACGGCCGTCTCCCGGCGGCCCGCGCCGGTCGAATCCACCGCGTAGATGTCGGCGACGCCACGCCGATCCGAGGTGAACACGATGCGCCCGTCGGCCGACCAGCGCGGGCTCTTGTCCCGCCACGGCCCCTGCGTGAGCGGGCGGAGGGCCCGGGTCGTCAGGTCGAGCACGAACAGGTTCATCGCGCCGTCGGCGCCGCCCGGCGCGCGATCGGAGCTGAACACGAGGCGCGAGCCGTCCGGCGAGACGGACGGATCCGTGTCCTGGTAGCGGTCGCTGGTCAGGCGCTCGAGCCGGCCGGTGGCGAGCACCAGCCGGTACAGGTCCGAGTAGCCCGCCAGCGAGAGGGCGCTGAACACGACGCTGGCGCCGTCCGGCGCCCATGCCGGCGAGAGAATCGAGACGATCTCCGGGAACTGGTAGCGGCCCACGCGTTGGCCCGCCGTGAGGTCCCAGAAGAAGAGGGCGTCGCGGTCCTGGAAGCGGCTCGCGAACACCAGCACGCCCGCGGGCGAGACGTCGAGCCGCGAATCGAAGGCGTGGAACGACTCGAATTCCGGGGTCCGCTCGCCGGCGACCACCGTGCGCGCCCGGCCGCTGTCGAGGGGCACCGCGTACACGTTGGTGTAGCCGGTGCGCGGCGAGAAATAGATCACCTCGACGCGGCCGTCCTCCCGCAGCCAGACCGCGGGCTTGATGGCGAGCGGGGCCACGCGGCGCGCGCCCAGCGCCAGCGGGCGCTCGTCGGTGATGAGTGGGTACCAGCGCAGCCGCATCGCGTGCCGCCACTCCACCGTCAGCTCCTCGGCGGTGCGGCCGAATACGCCCTGCAGCAGCCCGTCGAATGTGTCGTAGCGCCACTCTTCGTCGTAGGCGGCGAGGAGCCGCCACTCACCGTAGCGCTGGGCCAGGAACCGCACCAGCGACCCGCCGATCGGATACACGATCCCGCCACCGGCGTACTCGAGCTGGCTCACGGACGGCAGGCGGCCGCCCTGGGTCAGGTCGCGCAACACCATCTCGTCCTGGGTGTCCTCGCCCTCCGACCAGTACTCGGCGAGCCCCTCGGTGAACCACAGCGGCAGGCCCACGCGCCGGAGCCGCGGGTAGAGCGCCGCGTTGCTGCGCAGCTTCGAGAGCTGGAACACGTGGACCAGCTCGTGGCGGATCGTGTGTCGGAACTCGCTGTAGTTGCCTCGGAACGGGAGGGCCACCCGGCTGCGCATGAACTCGGTGAAGCCGAGCAGCCCCTCGGGCGGCACGAACGGCAGCAGGTTGGTCTGCTCGAAATCCGCGTGCGACGCGTAGAGGATGAGCGGGATCCGCTGGCTCACGCTGTGGCGGAACCGGAGCTCGAGCTCGCGGTAGCTGTCCTCCGCGTACGCGAGGGCGACGCGGGCGAGCTCGTCCTCTTCGGGATAGAAGTGGAGGTCCACGTGCTCGCCCCGGAGGACGCGCCACTCCAGGCGGCGATACTGGATCTTGTTCCCGCCGAAGCTGCCGAATTGCGCGGCGGCAGGCGTGGCGAGCAGCGGGAGCGCCGCGAGCAGCGCCACACAGGCGTGAAGGCGTGACCTCACCGCAGAAAGATGCGCCGGATCCGGTCGCCCTGCACGATCTGGTCGAGCACGTCCCAGCCTGTGACGATCTGGCCGAAGACGGTGTACCCGCCGTCGAGGTGCGGCTGGGGGGAGTGGCAGATGAAGAACTGCGACGTGCCGGTATCGGGGCCCGAGAGCGCCATGCCGACGCTCCCGCGGTCGTAGCGGCGGCGGTTGATCTCGTCGCGGATGGGCGTGGCGCTGCCGGTCGAGCCGTCGCCGCGCGGGTCGCCGTCCTGCACGACGAAGTTCGGCACCACGCGGTGCCAGCGTCCGTTGTCGAAGAACCGGCGCTCGGTGAGCCGCACGAAGTTGTCCACCGTGACCGGGGCCTCGTAGCCGAACAGCTCGATCACGACGGACCCGCGCTCGGTCTCGATGGTCACGCGCGAGGGGGCGGGAACGCTGCGGAGGATCCAGCGGCGCGCCAGCGCGCGGTAGTCCTCGGGGGCGCGGCCGGTCTCGATCGGCAGGACCGGGCCCCAGCGTCGCGCATGCGCCTGGGCGCCGAACCGGTCGGCGAGCGCGCGGCGCACCAGGTAGTCGGCGCTGCGGGGCACGGCGTCGAGGAACCGGGTTTCGACCTGCTGGCGCGCGGCCTCGCCGGTGCGCGCGAGATCGCCCAGCGCGTTCACGGCGGCCAGGCGGGCGTCGTTCAGCTCGTCGCGCTCGGCGCGGCGGTACGCGGCCACGAGGTCCGGAATCCAGCGCGGATCGCGCTCCCGGCCGATGAGACCGATCGCGTTCGCACGGATAACGACGTCGGGGTGCTCGAGCCGCGCGCGCGCCAGCCCCACGGCGGCCGTATCACCCGCCTGCGTCACCTGCTCCAGCCCGTTGAGCGCGGCGGACACGACCCGGACGTCGGCGTCGTCCAGCAGCGCCACGAGGCCGGCGCGCGCCGGCGTGCCGGTCGCGCCCAGGATCTCGGCGTGGAGCGCGCGCCAGCGCCAGTCGGGGTCCGCGCGCCAGTCGCGCGACAGCTCCAGCGCGCGCGGCGGCGCGAGGCGCACCAGCGCCAGCAGCAGCGCCCGGCGGAGCCCCCAGCTGGCCGCGGCGGCCAACCGCTCGGCGAGCGCGGTGGCGGCGCGGGCACCCCCGAGCTGGCCGAGCGTCTGCGCGGCCTGGATCTGCGCGTTGAGGTCGCGGTCGAGCAGCTTCGCCGCCGCGAGCGACGCCAGCGTGGAGTCCGCGAACGTCCCGAGCGATCGCAGGGCGGTGATGCGGACCTGCGCGTCGGCGTCGTCCAGCAGGACGCGCAACCGGCCGATGAACGCTTCGCGCGCGAGGCCCGAGCTGTCGGCCACCGCCGCGATAAGACCGCGCGTCGCGTGGGCCCGGGTCAGCGGCTCGCTGTCGCTCGCGGCCTCGAGCAGGGCGGCGCCGGCGCGCGCCACGCGCAGCCGCGCCGCCGAGTAGGTCGCGTTCCGGCGCCAGTCGCCGCGCGCCTGGCGGATGTAGCCCGGGAGACGCCGCGCCACGGCGCTGGTGTCGCCCAGGCGCCACGCCTCGAGCAGGGCCGCGGCCGTCGCCCCGTCGGCGCCGGGACCGTCGGGCGGGTGCCGCTCGAGCAGGCGGTCCAGCGCGCCGTCGGCATCCGCGCCCCCGATCTTGGCAAGCGCGGTGACGACTTCTCCCACGAGCGCCCCGCCCGCCTGGGCGGGGAACGTTTCCACCAGCCGCACCAGCTCCGGGGCCGCGCGCCGGTCGCCCAGCTCGCCGAGCGCGAACACGGCCTCGACCCGCACGGCAGTGTCGCGGTCGGCCAGCAGCCGCAGCAGCACCGGTACCGCGGCGCGGTCACCGATGCGGCCCATGGCCATCGCTGCACGGACGCGGACCAGCGTGTCGGGGTGCTGCGCCGCCCGCTCCAGCGTGAGGCCGTCGTAGGAGCGGCGGTCCTCCAGCGCGAGCAGCTGCGCCAGGTCGGCCAGGCTCGCGTCCTGTGCGGCGGCGGGCGCCGCGATCGACAGTACGGCGACGACGCCGAAACACCGCGCGCGGGCGGTCAGGGGATGGCGCATGGGGGCAGCGCCCTCGGCTAGTCCGGCACGGCGACGGACCGCATCAGCTGGAGCGCCGAGTCCGGCAGTCGGGATGGGCGGTTGGCACGGTCGAGGGAGACGAGCGCGGTCTCGGCGGTACAGAGGAGCGCGCCGTCGTCCGGGCGCTCCACGCGGTAGCGGAACACGACGCGGCGGCTGGCCACGTCCGACAGCCAGGCCGTCACGCGCAACAGGTCGTCGTACCGCGCCGACCGCGCGTAGCGCAAGGACGCCTCGGCCACCGCCAGCTTCACGCCGCCTTCTTCGAGGTCCCGGTACCTGACCCCGAGGCGGCGCATATGTTCCGTGCGCGCCATCTCGCACCAGACCAGATAGTGCGCGTGGTAGGCCACGCCCATCTGGTCGGTTTCCCCGTACCGCACGCGAACGTCGATGCTCGTGTGGGTTTGATCATTCATTGGTTCGGGACACCCCGGGCTGAAGCCCGGGCTCGGCCGAAACGGCCCTGAAGGGCCGGCGCATCCGAGCGCCTCGCGCGTCCTTCAGGACGCTTTTCGCCGAGCCCGGGCTTGAGCCCGGGTCGGCCCGACAAGGCTCTCACCCCTCGTCCTTCCAGATCCCGAGCGCCTTGGCGCGGTCCTTCGCGGCCGGCGTGATCAACCACGGCCCGTGCGGGCTCACGGTCTCCCCCCGCGCCGCCATTTGCGCCACGGCGCGCTCGGTGAGCAACGGGCGTCGTTTGCCCGCCCCGCTCGCGCGGGCGCGCGCCACGATCAGCGCGACGTCGCCGGTCTTGACGCCGAGCGCGTGGGCTTCGTCGAGATCGAGGTGCAGCTCGGTCGCGTGGCCGGGCCCGAGCCGGACGATCACATCGTGTAGCAGCGCGCGCCGGCCCGCCGGCCCGCCCTCGACCGCCGCCTTGTCGCCGTCCGCCACGCCCAGCGCCCGGGCGTCACCCGGAGCGACGTGCAGGTGCCGCTGCGCGACGATGACGCCCTTGTGGAGCGTCACCTTCCCGGCCGGACCCTCGAGCATCACGCCGCCCCCGGAGCTCTCGAGCTTGCCGCTCATCCGCACCGGCGCCTCGATTCCGAGGGCGCGGCAGTCGGACGGCGACAGCTCGAGCTGGGTCGCGCCGCGCGCGGGCCCCACGATCCGCACGCCGTCCAGCCGGCCCTTCGGCCCGACCACGTGCACCGTCTCGCCCGCCGCGAACTGGCCCGGCTGGCTGATGGTGCGCTGGACGCTCGGCACCTTGCCCTTGCCGAACAAGGCCTCGAAATCCTGCGGCGACACGTGGAGGTGGCGGTTGGACACGCCGATCTTCACTTCGCGGCGCGCGACGCGAGTAGCCTCGCGTTCCACCCCGGCGCTCGAGCCCGCCGGCAGCGGCGAGGGACCGCGCGCGGCCGCGGCCTGGCGCGCCGCCACCACCAGCTGCGGGTACTCGGGCCGGTGGCGGATCACGCCTTTGGCCCGCCGGATGGGCGCCACGTCCGACAAGCTCTGCGCTGCCCCGCTCCAGGCCGGGAGCGCGCCCGGCGTGGGGCCGCCGGGCGGCTCCGGCCGGGTCGGCGTCGGCAGCCACGCCCGCCCCTCGGCCGCCATCAACCGCTCGGCCACCAGGGCCACCAGCTGGGCTACCTCGTCCTTCGTCATCGGCGTCCCCGGACCAGGCGGTGCCGGGCGATGAACTCGTCGGCGAATCTGCGGATGTCATCCGGCGTCCAGGAATCCTCGCTGGCCGCTGACCGCTGACCGCTGACCGCGGGCACCTGCGCGCTGGCCGCGGACCGCTGGCCGCTGACCGCGGACACCGGCTCGACGGTCCGAGACTGGTGCGGCGGCCCCGGCGCGATGGCGGCCTGCGGCCCGCGGTCAGCGGCCGGCGCGTACTCCCGGATTTCGGCGGCGAGCCGCTTGATATTCACCAGGTGCATCGGCCCGATGTTGTCCGAGGTCGAGCTGCCGGCCCAGGTCCCGGGGCCGAGCGTCATCGCCGGCACGAGGCCCGTGGTGTAACCCACGGCGCCGAGCGCGCACATCGTGTTCACCAGGATGCGGAAGGCGGGTTTTTCCTCGAAGAAGCGCTGGATCACCCGCTCGTCATTCGAGTGGATGACGAGCGAGTGGCCGAGGCCGCCGAACTCGAGCAGCTGGATCGCGCGCTCGCAGCACTTCTCCCATCCGTCCTCGACGAAATAGCCCAGCACCGGCGAAAGCTTCTCGCGGGAGAAGAACTCCTGCGGCCCCACTTCGCGGCACTCGGCCACGAGCACCCGCGTGCCGGGCGGCACGGTGATGCCCGCCTTCTGCGCGATGACCTCGGCCGAGAGGCCGACGATGGTGGGGCTGATCCCGCCGCTCCGCGGGTCCTGCATCGCGCGCTGGAGCCTGGCGCGATCCTCGCCGCTGACCATCACCGCGCCGTTCTTCGGCAGCTCGGCGCGCACCTGGGCGTCCACCGGGGTGTCGCAGACGAGGGAGTTCTCGGCCGAGCACAGGACGCCCTGGTCGAAGCACTTGCCGTTGACGATGTCGCGCACCGCCTTCGGCACGTTGGCCGTGCGCTCGACGATGGCCGGCACGTTGCCGGGACCGACGCCGTAGGCCGGCTTGCCCGACGAATACGCGGCCTTCACCATCGGGTAGCCGCCGGTCGCGAGGATCACCGCGGTATGCCGGTGCCGCATCAGCTCGGTGGTGCCCTCGAGCGCGGGGTTCTGCATCGCCAGCACGAGGTCCTTCGGGGCACCGGCCTGCACCGCCGCATCGTGCATGATGCGCACCGCCTCGTTGATGCACCGGACCGCGCGGGGATGCGGGCTCATGACGATCGCGTTGCGCCCCTTCACGGCGATGAGCGCCTTGTAGATCGCGGTTGAGGTCGGGTTGGTGGTGGGGATCAACGCCGCGACCACGCCCATCGGCACCGCCAGCTCCTTCACGCGCCGTTCGGGAATCTCGCGGATCACGCCCACGGTTTTGAGCGGAAGGATGTAGGCGAGCACGTCGTCGGCGCCGAACCGGTTCTTGAGGATCTTGTCCTCGTAGCGCCCCATTCCGGTCTCGTCCACGGCGAGGCGCGCCAGCGGCTCGGCCGCGGCGCTCGCCGCCTTCGCCATCGCGGTGACGACGCGATCCGCCTCGTCCTGCGAGGCGTGGCGGAAGGCGTGCTGGGCCTCGTGCGCCCGCTCGAGCAGGTCGCGGGCTTCCTGGACCGAGGCGAGGTCCTTGTCCATCAGGCGCTAGATCTCGTAGCCGAGGGCCTTGAAGTGCGCGAGCAGCTCCTCGCGGGTGGCGACCGACAGCTCGCGGCCCTTGAGCGGGAAGGTGTCGATCTGGCGGGCGCGGTGGCGCAGGTCCACCACCTTCATCTCGGAGAGGCGCGTGCCGGGCGGTGGCCCCCCCCCCTCGCCGTTCTCGCTGTCGCTCAGGAGCTCGAGACCGGGGTACGGCCGGGGGATGACGTGCACCGCCACCAGCTCCCCGACCCGCTCGGCGGCCGCGGCGGCGGCGTCCACCGCAGCCTTCACCGCGGCGACGTCGCCGGCAAACAGGACGGTGATGAGGGCCGGGTCGGTACGCTCGGTGCCGAGGAGCTGAACCGGCGCGGCCTTCACGCCGGCGTCCGCCGCCTCGATGGCGCCGACCAAGCCCCTGGTCTCCACCATCCCCAGGGCCTGTTCGGTCCAGGAGACCACGGGCCCCCCCTAGCCCTGCGGGCCCTTGGGGAGAATCAGCTCGAGGTCCGCGTGCGGCCGCGGGATGACGTGGACCGACACGAGCTCACCAACCCGCTCGGCGGCCGCGGCACCGGCGTCCGTGGCGGCCTTCACCGCCCCGACGTCGCCCCGCACCATCACCGTCACGTACCCGCCGCCCACCTTTTCCTTGCCGATGAGCTTCACGTTGGCGGCCTTGACCATCGCGTCCGCCGCCTCGATCGACCCGACGAGGCCCTTGGTCTCGATGAGGCCGAGCGCTTCCAGTGGCATTGCTCCTCCGACTGTGGCACGAAGGGGATTCTCCCGGTGCCACGATAGGTGCTCCCGAAGCCTCTGTCAATACCAAGTCACAGCGAATGAAGCGCTTGCGCCCACTCACCTCATGTGGACATCTTGCCCGCCGTGGCAGACGAGCGGGTCGTCATCGTGGGGGACGCGCACCTAGGATCGTCGGATCTCCGGGACGAGGAGGCCTTCCACGATCTGCTGGACGCGGTCCCCGACATCGGCTCCCGCCTGATCGTGATGGGCGACCTGTTCGACTTCTGGTTCGAGTACCAGGCCGTCATTCCCCGCCGGCCGTTCCGTACCCTCACCAAGCTCGCGGTCCTGGTCGAGAAAGGGGTCAAGGTCGAGCTGGTCGGAGGCAATCACGACCGCTGGGGCGGGAGCTTCTGGGCGGACGACCTCAAGATCCCGTTTCACCCCGACGGGACCGACCTCGAGCTGGCTGGGAGGGCGGCCAGGGTGCACCACGGCGACGGCCTGGCCGAGCAGAACCTGGGCGGCAAGCTGATCCACCGGCTGACCCGCAACCGCATCACCATCGGCGTGTTCAAGGCGCTCCACCCCGACCTCGGCTTCAGGCTGGCCGACCGGCTCAGCGGCAGCCTGGCCGAAACGAACAAGTCACCGGAGGCGATGGAAGCCTCGGCGGCGGCCCAGGAGCGCTACGCCCGAGCGCTGCTCATGTCGCGGCCGGAGCTCAAGCTCCTCGTCCTGGCCCACACCCATCGGCAGCGATGCATCGAGGTGGAGCCGGGGAGGTTCTATCTGAACGCCGGGCAGTGGATGACCGATCGTCACTATGCGGTCGTCACGGCGGAGCGGATCCGCATCCTCACCTGGCCGGAGCGGCCGGGTGAGACAAAGGCGTGATCACGCCCCTTCCATGGTGACCAGCTCGACATCGCGCACGCGGTCGCCCAGAAACGCAGCCCCGACCTTCTCGAACTGTCCCGGTGCATCGCTGACCACGAACCGGGTCTTGCCCGGTTCGTTCGGCGGCGCCGCATTCCCCGACGCCTTCAGCGCCCGACCGACCGCGGCCGCGGTTTCCTCGGCCGAGTCGATCAGCCGAATGCCCTCCCCCATGACCTCTCCCAGCAGGGGCTTGAGGAGCGGGTAGTGCGTACAGCCCAGGACCAGCGTGTCGATGCCGTCGGATCTCAGCCCGTCCAGGTACTCATGCGCCACGAGTTTCGTCGCCGGCTGGTCGAGCCACCCCTCTTCGACCAGCGGGACGAACAGGGGGCACGCGCGCTGGGTCACCCGCACGGCGGGTTCGAGTGCGCGGATCGCGCGCTCGTACGCACCGCTGGCCATCGTCCCCGCCGTCCCGATGACGCCGATGTGCCCGGCGCGCGAGGCGCCGACGGCGGCCCGCGCCCCCGGCTCCACGACGCCCTCGACCGGCACCGGCGAGATCCGCTGCAGCTCTTCCAGCGCGTGCGCGCTCGCGGTGTTGCACGCCACCACCACCAGCTTCACCTCCCGCTCCAGCAGGAACCGCAGGATTTCCCGCGCGTAACGCCGCACCGTCTCCGGGGACTTGTTGCCGTACGGCACGCGCGCCGTGTCGCCGAAGTAGATCAGCGATTCGTGCGGCAGCTGGCGTTGCAGCTCGTGCACGACGGTGAGTCCGCCGACGCCCGAGTCGAACACGCCGATGGGACGCGGATTCACCGAAGGGGGATCACCACGCCGATCGCCGCACCGCCGCCGGGCGCGGGCATGGCGCGCACGCCAAGTGCTTCCGGGAAACCCCACAGGTGGGCGCTCACGTAGGCCTCCGCCGCCGACAGCAGGTGGTTGAACACCAGCAGCACGATCCAGTCCTCGCGTTCCTGGGTGTGCGACCGTACGTACTTGCCCCGGATCCGCGCGAAATCGAGCTGCCACTGCGATTTCCACACCATCGCGGCGGCAAGGCCTTCGAACGCGATGAACAGGCCGGCCGTGACGTTGCGGTCGAGCCGTGCCTGGCCCCATCCCGGCACCACCAGCGAGCGCAGGAACGCGTTGGTCGGTGAGATGGGCGGCCCCTGGCGCACCGAGTCGCCGCGCACCCGGCGTGCCGCCGCCGTGTCGGCAAGGACCGTGTCGCGCGGGGCCGGCTGCTGGGCGCCGGCCGCGCCGGCCGCACCGACCCACAACGCCAGCGCGACGAGCGCGAGGAACCCGCGCCTCATCGTCCGACCAGCACGCGCAACCGCCGGGGCTCGAGCGTGACCTCGACCTCCATGAGGCCCGGCTCGCGCAGCTCCCCGTCCAACTGAAGCACGAGCGGGTTGCCGTCGGCCGACCGGATGGTCACCGACGGTGCGCGAAACAGCTCCACCTCGTCGAGCTTGCCGTGGGTTCCTTTCATCACCTTGGGCACCGCCGCGAGAAACGTCGGCACACCGACCCGACGGATCAAGCACACGTCGAGTTGGCCGTCTTCGGGGTCGGCCTGCGGCGTGAGGTAGAAACTGCCGCCGGCGGAGACCCCGATGGACACCGCCACGAACATCATTTCGCCCGTCTCGGAGTACCCCGCGGTCCGGACTTCGAGCCGCGGCGGCCGGAAGAACACGAACGTCTTGTAGATCGCCACGAGGTAGACGGCGACCCCCTTGAGGCGCCGGATCCGGTTCGACTGCCGCACCACCTCGGCGTCGAAGCCCGCCCCCATCATGTTGTCGAAGTACTCGCCCAGCGCTTTGCCCACGTCGAAGCGCCGCTCCTCGGCGCGGGCGAGGCGCGCCGCGGCGATCTCGGGCGGCAGCTTGTAGACGCCCACCAGCTTGGCGAAGTCGTTGCCCGTGCCGAGCGGGATCACGCCGAACGGGCATCGCGTCGCGCCGTCCTCGCCGAGGCCCGCTTGCATCAGACCGTTGACCACCTCGTGGATCGTCCCGTCCCCGCCGGCGATAATCAGCCGGCGGACGCCGGCCCGGGCGGCATCTCGGGCCAGCCCGAGGGCATGGCCGGGCCCCGTCGTCTCGGCGAGGTCGAACGCGATGCCGGCATCCTTGAGGCCGCGCAGGACCTGGGGTCGGAACCGGCGGCCGCGGCCGCGGCCGGACCAGGGGTTCAGGATGACGAGGGTGTCGGGCACGAGAGGCCCCAAGGTAACGGTGAAGGCGGTCGATGTGCACGTTTCCGGGCCTCGCTCGTCTCCCATCGGACCCCAACTGGAGCCTTGCGATGCGCCGCGCCGCCGCCGTCCTGACCGTCGTCCTGATCCTGACCGCCTGCGACCGGGAGGGCCGCGTTGACATGGCCGCCGACTCGACCCGCGGGCTCGTGGAAGGGCGCATGGCGCGTGACGCCACGGAGCCGATGGCGCTGGCCCGGCAGGCTCGGGCGGCCGCTTCGCCGCCCAGCCCCGCCTCCACCTCCGCCGAGCGTGTCACGATCTCCTCGCTCGGCGCGACCCGCATGGTGATTCGGAACGCGGAGGTGAGCATCCGTGTGGACTCCCTCGCACCGGCGCTCGAACGGGCGCGGCGCGTGGCGGCCGCGGTCGGCGGGCTGATCGGCAACACCTGGGAGGAGACCGGCGACGTGCAGCGGCGCTCCTCGACGCTCGAGCTGCGCGTGCCCAGCGAGCGCCTCGACCAGGCGCTGGAGGGGCTGCGGCGGATCGGCATCGTCGAGACCGTTCGCGTCAACGCGTCGGACGTGGGCGAGGAGTACGTGGACACCGACGCCAGGATGCGCACGGCGCGGGCGCTCGAGAGCCGGCTGCTGCAGGTGCTCGCGACCCGCGCGGGCCGGCTGGACTACGTGCTGCAGGTCGAGAACGAGCTGGCGCGCGTGCGGGAGCAGATCGAGCGGTTCGAGGGCCGGATGCGGTACCTGCGCGAGCACGCGGCGTGGAGCACCATCACCGCCACGGTGCACGAGCCCTACACCGTGGTCGGCGACCCCGGCCGCGGCGTGGTGCGCGCGGCGTTCGAGCGCTCGTGGGAGAACTTCGTGTGGCTGCTGGCGTTGGCGATCCAGTCGCTGGGCGTCGTACTGCCCCTGGGACTCGTGGCCCTGACGGGCTGGAAGCTGATCCGGCGCCAGCACAGGCCGGCGGCCGCCCCAGCCTCCCTGCCGGCGCCCGTTGCGTCGGCCCCTACGCCCTGAAGGGCGGGCTCGGCGTTCATCGCAGCCGAAAAGAGCATGCTGCATTCCCGCCGGCAGAATACGGCGTGTCATCGGGCGGTTGAGCACTCGGCAGGCAGCCCCGGCGCAGGCACCGCGACTCTGGTGCCGCCTTTTCAGATGTTGCCCAGGCACGTCGCGCTCACAAGTCGCGTCGGCGGGCCTGCTTGCCGCCGCACGCCGCTCTGCAGCCTTCCCGGATTATGCCGCGGCTAGTGTGACTCCAACTTAATATCCCTAATGCTGAGCAGGTGGCTCAGCGGGTGCTGATGGGTCCCGACCTGGCGATTCCGATAACGGGCATACCGCGCGATGCGGCGCCGCCGGACCTGGTG
>Ga0247727_10002350_pt1 | contig 43470 bp, 32 predicted proteins | sample WisWelCaveWW1625_FD_202498 | JGI IMG/M metagenome (GOLD analysis project Ga0247727, IMG submission 202498) | Biofilm microbial communities from Wishing Well Cave, Virginia, United States - WW16-25 | ecosystem: Environmental > Aquatic > Deep subsurface > Groundwater > Cave microbial mat | place...
TCATGGCAAGGCGCGCACGCTTGCGCGCATGGGCAAGCACGAAGAGGCCTGGAAAATGGCCGAACAAATCAAGCAGATGATTGAGAATGGCGGCAAGGAAGGCGAGGAATATTGGCCCGCTTATTATTACGTTGCCGGCTACATCAAACTCGAAAGCGGCGATTTTAAAACCGCGGCGGAGCTTTTGGAGCAAGCCGATCAAGACGATCCGTTCCACAAAATGCTGCTCGCGCGCGCGAACCTGAAGCTCGGCAAAAAGGATTACGCGCTGGAGATCTATCAAGACATCGCGAAGAATTCCATCAGCAACATGGAGCGCGCGCTCGCCTTTCCCGAAGCGAAAAAGATGGTTGCGCAGTTGACCGCGAATTAGTTATCTTGCGCGGCAACACAACCTAGCTTTAGCCGTAACACTTCTTCACCACAAAGGCGCAAAGGACACGAAGCCACTTTGCTTTTCTTTGCGCCTTTGTGGTAAAAAAATTCTTCGTGCTGCGCGAGCGCAGTTTGGAACAAACACACAGGAGCAGCACATGCCGAAAAAGCGCATGCAATCATATGAAATGATCCCCGAGCGGTTCAAGGAAAGGTACTTCACCTTCTATCAAGAGTTGTACAATGACGAGCACAGCGTGCTCGATCTCAAAACCAAAGAGCTGATCGCCATCGCGGCTTCGTTGGCTTCCGGCTGTCACGGGTGCTTCAAAGGCCACGTGATCAAAGCCGCGCGCAACGGCGCCACGCGCGAGGAGGTCGGCGAGGCCATTGCCGTGGCCATCGCGATCAACGGCGCCGCCATCGTGGACCGCACCGACATCGCGAATTTTGATTTTGATTTGGTGAAACGCCTGTGGGAAAGCAACGGGAAGGTGGAAGAGGACGAAACACTCGAAGAGTTGGCGGGGACGCCCGAGCACGCTTAACCGCGAGTTTCGCTCGCAGTGTTCTTTTTTAGAAATGTCATTCTGCAAGAATCTTTTGAGCGTTTGGCGCAACCTCAGGCAGGCCGTCTGACAGGCGCGTGAAGAGATTCTTGTGGAATGACATTTTTTGTTTGATCCCAAAATTTGCTTTGAAAACGCGGCTTTCTCTTTTTACCATTGATCCGAATACCGGCCAAATGACGGACAGCGGCGCGTGGTCGGGATGAAATTAATATTCAATTCGGACAAACCGGGACCAAGAAGACAAAAGGATCACCGGCAAAACTATTTTTTAATCGTTTTGCCGGTGATCCTTTTGCTTTTTGCTTTTAATCTCACCTCCCGAAATTCGACCCGCTCCCCAAACTGATCGCCCGCTCCCAATCAGAGTTTTGCAGCTCGTTGCGATGCGTCGAGTGCATCAGCTCATAATTCTTGAAGCCGGTGCGGTCCGCGAACACGAAAATCACCCCGCCTTGTAAATCATCATAGCGCCAAATTTCATACGGCTTGGTGTTGGGGTTGCTGGTCTCGCGTTCGACATTTGAAGGCGGGCCGTAGAGAATGTAGACTCGCCCGCGATCCCCTTTCCAACCGGGGCGCAACGCGCTGGGGAAATTCACTTCCGCGTACCGCGCGCGCGCCAGATAAACCTGCCGAAAGCTCGCGCCATCGACGTATTCCTCGGGCTTGTGTGAATCCCATACTGAGGCAATGAACACGCGCTTGGCTTCAGCATTGTTCAGGCCGAGGAAAAGCTTTTTGTCTTCGGGTTGAACGAGGTGCTGCATGCGGCTGAACTCGTCGTCCAATTCGCGCGTGCTCGCGGGCAGGAGCATGCTCGCTCCGTTCGCGGAATAAGCCGTCGCTTCGGGCACGCCGTGATAGATATAAAACTTTTTGCGCCGGCTCACCAATAAGTTTTTCGTGGAATCCGCGATGCCATAGACGAGCGCATACACGCCGGTGGGCAACGCCGCAACGCTTACCGAGCCCATTTCGACGCTACTCTCATGTTGCCGCTTTTTCGTGCGATACGAGCCCTCGAAGCCTTCCACCTTCTTGCCGTTTTCATTTTCAATGTGCCAATACGATTTGTAGAAATTGCTGCGCAGCTCTGCGTTCAGATTATAGGCTTCGAAATAATAGAACAGCGTTGGCTGGGTTTCGCCATAAATCAAACGCGGGTTGGCAAGAACTTCATAGCCGCTCTTGTTGAATGCGCTCGCGCTGCCTTCCGCAGCCTTGTGAATCTCGGTTGCGAAGATCACGTCGCTCAAGGCCAAAGCTTCACGGCCGAATGCTTGGGTTTGGAGCGAGACTTCCAGGCTGTCGGTTTGTTCGAGACGATGGAGATCTCGCGCCGCGAGTACCACACGATACATGGCCGGGGTATCGAGCACGTAGCGCAAAACATCCACCCAGTCTTTCGTTGTTTCCTGCGAGGCGGCTGCCGGTATGGTTTCAACGAGCTTCCACGATTTGTTGGCCCACAGTGCTTGCTCGCGATAGATGCGCAGATCGAGCAAGAGCGCGAAAGTGAGGCTATCCTGTGCGGCGTTGCGCACGGGCGTGAGCTGGCTGCGCGGCACGGCATAGCTGATTTCCAAATAGCTCACGCGCTCGCGGTCTTGCAACTGCGCCAAGTCCAAGCTGGGCTGCAAGCGCGGTTGGGAAAAGGCTTGAGCGCAGAAGAGCAAGATTAGGAGGATGAACAAACGCTTGTAGAATGAACTAGACATGATCGGCCTTTTTACTGAATCCTTTTATTTTGTCATTCTGCAAGAACCTTCCCTCGCGCTTGACACACTTCTCAAAACAAGAGTTCATTCCAGAACCGGGGAAGGTTCTTACAGAATGACATGGAAAAAGGAGGCTCATGAAATAAAAAGGGCTGGGAGCCGCCTCCCAACCCTTTCGCAATGAAGCACAGCAGATCAAAATCCGAGTTTCAGCGTGAAGACGTTGGAGCTGTCGAAAAATTCCACCTGGCGGAAAGCATAATCGAGATTCACTTCCAAACCGCCGAGGTCGCGTTGAAAGCCGGCGCCCATGCTCAAGCCGTAAATGTAGCGGTTCTCGCCCGCGGCATCGTTGCCCGCGCTGAACGCGAAGCTGTATCCGCCGCGCAGAAATAGTGTTTCATTCAAAGAATACTCCACGCCGAGGCGCGAAGCATCATCATCATAATTGTTGTCTTGATACAAAGAGGAGATGTTGATTTGATTTTTCTCTCCGACTTTGAGCTTGTAGCCCAAGCCGATTTCCAACGCGGAAGGCAATTCATCTTTGCCCGCCACGATTTGATACGGCGAATTGCCACGCGTAACGTCGATGACGTTGGCATTGCGCAGCAAGCCGGTGCCGCCGTATTGCATGGCAGGGCCGACGTTCTTCAGCGTCACGCCCAGGCTCAAGCCGTTGATGGCGATGAGATCGCTGTATTGCACGCCGAAGCTGAACGCGAGGCCGGTAGCGCTGACACGATCGATGGCCTCTGAAACGATGTTGATGGTTGCGCCGACGCCGATACGATCGGACAAGACGCGCGCATAGGTAAACCCGGCTGTCACGAATTGTGGGGTGATGATCGCGCCGGTGCCGTCCGGGCTGTCTTCCGTGGTCACGGCGATTTCACCGATGTCGAGCGCCTTCACGCTGAAACCCAGCGTGCCGAAGCCGCTGAACGTGGAGCTGACGGCAAGGTAATTGACATTGACGTCCGCGATATGCTGCATGTGCGAGAACATGGCGTTGGCGTTGCGGCTCGCGCGCGCCAAGCCCGCCGGGTTCCAATACAGCGCTTCCAAGCCGCTGGCAGTCGCAATGGAAGAGCCGCCCATCGCGATGTACCGCGCGCCGACCGGGATCAACAATTCCGAGGCCGCGTTGGTGCCGGCCCGGCGCTCGCCGTCCGGTTGATTGCCTTGCGCGAAAGCGCCGGCGTTCGCAAGCAACAACAGCGCGCCGCTCACAACGATGACATTCAAAATTTTCTTCATTCGAATTCTCCTTGGCATTGCCCAAGTGATCTGGCATTTCATCTTCAAGTTAAAGGGAAGACCTGCCAAGCAGGGGAAACCTGACAGGTCTTGCCCGGAGGATATGGGGGACTCTTGAAACGACAACCATCGCGTGTCATTCAGAAGGAATCTTTTCAAGCACTGGATAAAATCCCCGTCTCTTAAATTTTGTGCCCGGGATTAAACAAGATTCTTTTCTGAATGACAAACCCAGCTCTCAGAAATTCCTCAAGAACTGATCTTCCCGCACGATCGCGAGCTTGAGCACTTTGACTTCGTTCAAATCCGGGAAGTCGATGTGCACAACGTAAATGCCGCTCGCCGCAGGCAGACCGCGTTCATTCTGCAAATCCCATTGCTCGAATTGCGAGTCGTTATCTTTCATGATCGTGCGCACGAGCACGCCCGCCAGCGTAAAAATGCGAATCGTCGCTTTCGGAGGCAGATGGTTGAACTTGACGTTGCGATTGAAGCGGTCCGCTTCCGCGCGATTAAAGCCGAGGTAGGGATTCGGAAAAACGTTCACGTGTTGGAGGTCGGCCTTCGCAACGGACACGTCTTGCGTCGGGCCTCGGCTCGAGAAGGTGAATTTATCCGCGGCGGTGTTCACGTTCGGCGCGGTGAAATCAATCAAGAAATTCGCGCCCAAAGGCTCGCGCGTGCCGCGTTGATCCAGCCACAATGCCCATTGCACCGGGCCGCCGTCGGAGAGATGCACGGACATGAAATCGGTCCCTCCGGCAGTGGGATTCCAACGCGCGCCCGACGGGTCATAATCCGTATCGAGAATGAAGATGTAATTGAAGCGGATATCGCCGCCATTGATGTTCACAAAATTGGGATCGCCTTCAGCATACTGCTTGTGCAAATCCCATTGTCCATTACGGTCGCGATCACGCACCACCACGTCCAATTGGCGCGGCGGATTGCTTTCCGTGTCGAAGACTCGGAACGGCACTTGCGTGTTGCCGAGATAAGCATTCAACGCAAAGCCCTGATAGCGATACGCAATTTGTCCCGCGCCTGCCGGAAGTTGATACGGCTCGCCGATGTCATACCTTGCATTGCCGTTCAAATCCGTAAAGCTTTCTTTGGCAAAAAATTCCACGCGAATGTTTTTATAATTCGCGGCCGCGAGGTTCGAGCCGTTGAAATTCAGGCCGAGGAACGCGCCGCCGAAAAAGATTTCGCCGCCGTGATTGCCGCCCGTAACCCAGCGCTCACCCTCATCCTCATCATGATGGGTGATGCCCTGCAACGGCGGACCGGCAACGATCACCTGCAAGCCTTCGGTGATGAGATAATTGTTGTCGCCCAATTGATTGTTTTGACCGGTGAGCAGCACTTTGCCGGAGTTCATGTTCTTCAACGTCCACGTGGCCGTGTCGCTGAACGTGACTTCATAACTCGCATCCACCGTTTTGCTCGGATCGATGACGATGGGCGTGACCGAGCCGTCGCTAATGCCGACCGCATGTTCCGTCGTCAATGTATCACCAATGATGGCGCGGAAGCGCACGCCGGGCTTCGTGGTTTGCGGCACGACCGTGACGACCGAAGGCGAGCTTTCCAAAGTTTTCACCGTGAGGCCGTCGGTGCCGTTGAAATTATATGCCGTCACCGCGAAGAAATACGTTTGGCCGTTGATCAACGGCTTCTCGCGAAAACGGTCGCGATCCAAAATCAACGTGCGCTGCACGCCGCTGTTTCTGCCGACTTGCACCGGCAGTTGCAACACCAAGCCGGATTGTTGATCGAAGGTTTCTTGCGCGATGGTCGTGACTTCATCCACGAGGTCGAACGTGCCGAGCTTGAGGCCTTGATTGATGGTCGCGCCGGCCGAGGGCAATTGATAAACATTGTACCCTTGGAAGTCGTAACCTTTGTTCGGGAGTTGTTCGGTCTTATTCACTTCGGCTTCGTTTTCGCCCCAGTTCAACAAAATTTGGCCGTCCAATTCCGTCGCGGTGAGAAACGGCGATTGCGGCGGCTTGGGCAAATCGAACAAGTTGTCGAACGCTTCTTGCGCGAAACGATCCGTGAACTTCAACACGGAAATGCTCGAAAGACGGTCGGAGCCGAGCGCGGCCATTGCCGCAACCACGACCTCTTGCGTATCGCCCAACGCCATCGTGAACGGCCCGGAGTTCAACAGCAACCGCCGGTCGCCGGGATTCGCATCAATCCAGCCCGTGCCGCGAACCGGATCGCCCGGTACGCGGAATTTGGTGACTTGATTGGTGGTGGGGTCAATCCACGGTTGCGGCGGATTTTCCGGGCGCGGGCGGAAGCCGCGCAGCAAATTCCACCATTGCAGCGTGCCGTTATAATCGCCGCCGCGCGTGGGATCGCTGTCGGTTTGCCCGGCCGCGAAAAACGCGAACGAAGACATGGGAAGATTGCGAAAGCCCGGCCGCTTCTTCAAACCAAAGATGGCTTCGCCCTCGGGATCGGCCACGAGCGGACCGGCGAAGAAATCATAACCCGAAGAAGGCGGCGGCAGATTGAGCTGCGAATAATTCCCGTCTTGTGAGACCGAGTTATAAACGTAGCCCAAGCTCAAGCTCGTATCGCTGCCCACGAAGTCGTCGCCGGCGGCGCCGAGGTCGGGATCGGCCCACGCGCACACGTACATGCTATCGATGGTCGCGGTCGCCGGTGTCGTGGCCGTGCCTTTGTAGATCAAACGAAATTGTTTGAAGATGATGTTGCCGAGCGGATCGGAGCGGCGATAGGCCCACAGCGTGAGTTGCATTTCCAAGCCGATGGAGGGCGAGCCGTACATGCTCTGCACCGCGCTTTGACGAAGATCATTGGCAACGATCCACACCACTTGATCCGCGCCCGCAACGCCAGGCTCATCGGCCTCCGGAAAAACCTCCGGAGCGCCATCGGCTTTGAATGCCGGAGTATAAACGCCGTCGTTGTTGGCGTCATAAAACGGCGCGCCTTTGTGCGCGGGCCAGTCGCGCCAATCATCGGCATATTGCTGCCGCACTTCGTCGATCAGCGCTTGCGTCACGTTCGCGGAGGAAATGAGATTCAATTCCGCGGCGTCTTGGCGCAAGTCGGCAGTCACATAATCTTTGCGAACGCGCCATACGCGATCGACGTTAAGCCGGTCGTTCAAATCTTCGGCAACGCCTTGCGAAGTGATCGCGCCGGGCACGGTGCCGATGCTGAAAGTTTGGCCGCCCACGCGAATCACGGGATCGCCGCCGTCGTTCACTTTGCCGCCCCACACCAAACCGTCCTGGAAAATCGCGGTCGTAATCAAGCTGCCGCGCGGAAAGTACAAACCGGAATTACCGTCGGGTTGAATGGCGGAGCGGCCATCGGAGTAAATCCAGCTCGACACTTGCGCGACGTTGACCAACGTCTGATTGGTCGCGGCATTGATCTTGGATAAACTCGAGGCCTGCCATTTCTTTTTGGCTCCTTCTTCTGCCGCAAAGCTCTTTGCGACGCTGCACGTCATTACCGATAGCAGAAGGCACAAGATGATTTTTTTCATTAAAAATCCTCCGAGGTTCTGAATGAAAACGCTTGAAGTCGCTCCGTATGAAATTTGAAGATCAAAATCGGTGATACGACATGTTCTCTCACTATGTCATTCAGTAGGAACCTTTTTAAGTACCGGAGTTGGCGCCCAGAGCTAAAAAGGTTTCCTTCTACAAATGACATTGAAAAGGTAGTTTGCCTCCCCCCAACAATGTCATTCAGCAGGAATCTTTTTAAGCACCGGCACAACCTCCGGACGAACTGTTTCCCCAGCGAGTAAAAAGATTCCTTCTACAAATGACAAGTTTAAGTGGGCGATTACCGAATTTGAAAATCGAAATTCATTAGAAGCCGAATCAGTATTGCTTGAAAGCGGCACGACAAACTTTATTCAGAAGCCCGGCTTGCCGAGCTGGACCCGCCGGGCTTCTTTTATGGGAGAGAAGGAAGATGCACACACAACATGCCGAATGCGACAACGTTAAATTGACAGTCCCCTCTGATTGTCATTCTGGAAGAACCTTCCCCGGCGCTGGGCACCATGTTTATGTCTAAGGAAGCTCCTTACACAGGATGACAGCAATAATGAAGCTCGCTACTCGCATGTCATTCTCTGGAAGAATCTTTTTCAGTACCTGAGACTACGCCCCTATGGACTTCAATCCCAGCGCTGAAAAAGATTCCTCCTGAATGACAACTAAATGGCGATCAAATGACTGCATCATTCAGTTTCTCAAGACATCCTAGAACTCCACTCTCGCGCCGAAGCGGATTTGCCGCGGCGGGCCGAGCAGTTGCAGGCCGAGAATGTCGGTCTCGCCTTGCGCATAGTTCTCGCCGTTGCCGCCGAGATTGATCGCGCGATACAATGACACAAACGGGTCGCCGCCGTTGGCGTCGATGATCGGGCCGCTCAAATCCGGATTGTTCAAGAAGCCGTCGTCATACGCATTGCCGGTGCGGCGATAAACGTTCACGACGTTTTGGCGATTGGTGAGATTCTGCACGTACATGTAGAAGTTCAATCCCAAGCGTCCGACGTTCACGGTTTTGTCGAGGCGTAAATTGAGATCGTAATTCCACGGCGTGAGCGAAGCATTCACGGCTTCAAGCGGACGGCGCGAGCGCGGGTCCGTAATCTGTCCGCCGATGGAAGCATCTTGCTGACCGAACTCGCCTTCAGAGCGCGTGAAAGGATGGCCGCTGCTGAAATTCAACAGCAGATTCAAGCCGAGCTGCTGCAAAATCGCGCCGCCGTCGCCTTTCGTAAAACGATAATCAAAGCTCGCGGAGCCGCGTTGCGGCCGGTTGAAATCCAGCGGCGAAATGATGCTGGGGATTTGCGTCACTTGTTCGATGCCCGCGACCGAGGTGTTGTTCGCGGAGCCGGTGCCCAACGAACGCGAGAACGTATAGTTGATTTGGCCTGCCACGCGTTTGGTGCGGCGCAGCGTGAGCGAAAGCTCGGCGCCCGCGGTCGTCGCAAAATCGCCGTTCACGAGCACGTTGTAATCGCTCGCCGGCGAAGCCGGATCGACGGTGACGCGCGAGAATTGAATTTGATCTTCGATGTTCTTGTAATACACCGTGAGATCGAAGGCCGCGGCGTCGCTGAATTGCTGGCTGAAACCGACTTCATACTGCGTGGTCTTTTCCGGATCGAGGCCGAGGCCGACCACGTTCGTGCGGAATGAAGTGCCGCCGGTGAACAATGCATCGTACCACGAAGAGCCGTTGTACAGCGCGTTGAATTGCGGCGCTTGCACGAATTTGCCGTATTGCAAATGGAACACGGTGCGATCCGTCACCGGAAACGCCAAGCCCAAACGCGGGCTGATTTCCACCGCGGCGTCTTTCTTCACGAGCTGATCCAAGAACACGCCTTGATTGGTGCGATCCCAGGGCGGGTTCGTGGGATCGGCAAACACGAAATCGTCGTTATTCAGCACGTCCAAGCGTATGCCGGCGTTGATGACGATATCGCGCGCTTCGAATTTGTCCTGCGCATAAAAAGACAGGAACGAAGGATGGCGCGCCCCGTCGGGACCATTGACGTCCGTCTCGTTGCCGAAGGTGTCGTAGCCATACGTCTGCCTTTGCGAAGCGCCGGTCAAAGTGCGGAATGCGCCGACCGATTCGGGATCGCCGGCCAACGCGCCGCGATACTCATCCGGGTTCTGCCGCGCAGCCTGCAATTGCGTGCGCGCCCATTGCGCGTCCGCGGCAAAGTTGCGCGCGGTCCAGCGTTCATACGAGCCGCCAAACTTCAATTCGTGATTGCGATACTGCGTGTTGAACGCCGCGGAACCGCCGAGGTAACTGCGCTTGTTCTTCATGTAATTCGCGGGCGTTCCGGGCGCAATAAAGTCGAAGCCGTAAATGTCCATCGTTTGCGCGCCGCCGCGCCATGGCGCCAAACCGGCGTAGCTGTTGAATTGCACACCTTCTTGTGCATTCGCCGTGCTGTCCCAATAGGCCCAGTAGTTGTGTTTGAAAATCGGATCGTAACGCGCTTCCCGGCGGTCGAAATAATTCACGTTGACTTCATAAAACGATTTGCTGCCCAAGAGGTGCGTCATTTTAAGATTCAGCAAGCCGGTGCTCAAATCCTCTTTCTGGGTGCGGTCGAGATTGAACATGCGCGTAACCAGGCTGCCCGCAAAAGCTCCGACGGAGCCGATGTCATCTTGACGACGCCACGAGAACGAGCCGCCCAAACGAAAGATTACCGGCTTTGCATCGAACACCAACGTGCCGTTGCCGATCCACTGATTACGGCTCGCCGCCGGAATCGCGTTGTTGCTCATCTTAATGCCTTGTTGTTGAATCAAAGCTTCGACGCGCGCGTCGTTATTGGTGGTGAGCACGAGCGGGAAGTTGTGCTCGTCAACATAAGTCGGAGCATGATTGAACTCGAAGCCCTCCCAGAAACGCGCGGTGCGATCGCGCTCGAAAATATTTTGCCCGGCCAGGAAGAACTTTAAACGCTTGGTGAGCAACGGGCCGCTCAGGGTCGCGGTGTAATCGGTTTGGCCGTAAGAGTGCGTGCCCAACAACGTTTCTCCGCGGCTAGCAAAGTCATCGGTTTCAGCTTGGAAGCTGAAGCGATAATCGTTGCTGCCGCTCTTCAACGTTTGCCGCAAGATGCCGGCATTCGCGCCGCCGAACTCCGCCGTATAGCCGCCGGCTTGCAATTGAAACTCCTCGAGCGCTTCCGGAATCACGGTGATCACGTTGTTGCCGGTGTTCGGATCGCGCGTGTTCGCGCCTTCGAGATAATAGCCGACTTCATCGGTGCGGCCGCCGCGCACGTGCAACGCGCCGTTTTGCACCACCACGCCGGGCTGCAAGGCCACCACGGAATTGACGGTGCGCACCGGAATATTCTTGAAGTCTTCATAGCTTTGAATGCGCGTGACGTTGGTCGCGTTTTGATTGACCAACGGCCGCTCTGCTATGATCGTCACTGCTCCGACTTCCAAAGCCTCCGAAGGCAATTTGAAATCGAAATCGGTCGTCAAACCGGAATTGACGCGAATGTTTTCGATCTTCACTTCGCGATAGCCGATGTATGAAGCTTTCAGCTCATAGATGCCTACCGGAACGTTCAGAATCACAAACTCGCCCGCGAGATTCGTGGCCGTGCCGTAATTCGTGCCGACAATGAGAACGTTGGCGCCGGGCAACGGCTCGTTCGTTTCGCGATCGACGACTTTGCCTTTGATTTTCCCGGTCGTGCTGGCAAACACCAAAACCGGCAAGAGCAAAGCCGCCATGAGGCTGAACAGCGTTTTGCGTTTTTTCATTTGAACTCCGACGATTGGTTTGGTGAGAAGGTAAAGTGCTCTTCATTTGTGCGAACACCACCCCAAATTTGTCATTCTGGAAGAACCTTCCCCGGCTCTTGACACAACTCTCAAAACTAGACGTGTTCCCAGAGCTAGGGAAGGTTCTTACAGAATGACATTGACAACATGCCTCTGGGCATTGCAACACGGCTTCAATTATCGGACAAGCTCTTGACCGTCACTGCAGCAGCATCGCCCAAAATCATCGCAGTGTGGCTCGTCGAAACCATGAGCGGAGAAGAAGCCAACACCGTGCTGCTGCCCGCTTGTTTCACTTCGACCGTATAATTTCTCGCCGCAACGACGCGATAACCGGTGTCGCCTTTGTAAGCCAGGGTCGCGTTCGTCACCGTATCCGTGCCCGCAATCACGCGCACGTCCACGCTGAAATTCGGATTGAGATTCAACACGCGCACCGCGAGGTTCGGCGTGTCAAAAATTCTGCGCTCGGAGATGCGAAAAAATTCCCGCGCTGCGCCGCCGACGCTGGGCAGCAATGCCACAGTGCCGCGCAAATCCGTGGACATGGCCACGAACTGCGTTTCGCCGTTTGATAATGCCACTTGGCGACTGCCTGCCGGGAATTGTTTGTAAGCCAGGCTGTTGCTGAAAGTCAAATCGCCTTGCGACACGCCGTCAACCGTCACTTGCACGCTTCCAAGCTCCGGCGCCGCATGCACGAAGCGAAACTCTGAAACGACCTCCGGTGTCTCCGGGCCGGTGGAAGGCACATCGGCGCAACTCAACAACAAAGCCGCAGAAGTGCATGTGCTCAAAATTGCTTTGATCACTTTTGAGGCCATTGACGCTCCTTTCTGGTTGAATGAAACAGCAAAAAGAGTTTTTAAAAAAGTTCAGCCGATAGAAAAAAGCATGGCCGCAAGCCGCCAAGAAAACGCCGCGCCTCGACGCGTGGGCAATGGGCTTTAGGAAACGCGCCACGAATTAAAAGCCGAAAGCAACGGCGTTTCCCGGCGATTGCGGTGCGCTCATCAACAGCAAGACAATGGGTGATGTGAATATTGGGTAGGCGTAAAAGCAGAGGATAGCGCGGAAGGAAAAGAGCTTGCCTTTGTAAAATGGCGAAGCTATCTTTTGTTGGTCAGTGAAGGGCTATCCGTAGTCTTTTACGCCGGCTCGGTGAGAGTTGCCGCTCTCATCGAGCTTTTTTATTTAGGGCCGGCCATTCGGGTCAATAGCCGGACCTGCGCCAGCTTTGATCTTCGTTTTGACTTTCATCGGTAGATCTCTCCTCAAGGCTTTGAGAAAATGAATTGAACCCATGTCAGAAGCGCGTTTTATAACGGCGAAACTTTCCCAGCTTTTTTCGCAAATGAAATGCCACTGGACTTGTCGATCAGTTATTGCCATGAAACCGTGATTTCAACGCTTAAAATTGCGGTGAATCGCAATGCTCGCGTGCAGGTCTTTGCATTCTAGCGGTGCATACTTATGCACGTTGACTCAAAGGGAGAGGTATCGAAATGTTTATTTCGATAAGAATGGAAACACTCATAGGAAGATATGACGGTGGGAAGTTGCAAGAGGTTTAAGCTTTTCTGACGAATCGCAGAATTTTTATTTCTGAAGCGCAAAAATCGTGGCCCAATTGCCTCGCCACTCCGCGAACGAGGCTTTGGGAGACACGCAAACACAGCTCGGTAAATGCGCGCGCAGCCATTGCAGTCGCGTCGCGAGCCGGCGCAAACGCTCTTCCTCGTTTTTATCCCAACGCAAGTTATACATTGCGCGCACCCTTTCCGGCAACAAGCCGGTTCCGAAAAAATGCGCGGCCTGCACAACGGGTCGAAACCATCGCGGTTGCAGTAACGCAGCTACGATCTGCCGCGCATTCTCTCCGACGTGCAAGATCTCGCTTTCCAACATCTCATCGAGGTACTGCTGGAATGCCTCATAACTCGCCGGCCTCAGACTCGAAGGAATGCCGAGCAAACTTGCCATGGGCTTGCAGTCTTCATAGTAGGATTGTTTATCCGAAGGGGAAAGCGGCGAGATGAAAACTTCGTGCGCCAGCAACGCCGAATCGATCAACGTGGCGAGCACCCATAGTTTCAGCTCGGGGTGCTCGGCGTGATAATGACTGCCCCCCTCATATCGCCCCTCTCCTTTTGGCAACCGCCCCTGCACGTTTTTATGACACCCGTGAAAAGCTCGCAGCGCGTGACTCCGTTCTTCTTCATTCCCAAACGTGAGTTGTGTCATCACCTGCATGGTGCGCCACAACCTACGAAACGGATGTTGCTGAAACCCGCTGTGCTGCGCCACGCCCGTAGCCACGAGTGGATGCGCAAGCTCCAGCAACAACGCGCGCCCTCCGGCCAAATTGATCAGCAATTCGCGATTCACCCGCCAGAATAAACTGGTGGGAAGGAAAAGGTATGAGCTGTTTTTCATGCGATCGGTACTTGGCTTCTCATCATCGTTCTGCTGGGAGTCAATCACACAAAAAACGTGTCATTCAGGAGGAATCTTTTTAAGCGCTAGAAAAAAAATCTCAGCGCTCTCCCAGCGCTGAAAAAGATTCTTCCAGAATGACACGCTTGTTGCGCGCGCCTCTCACTCCGCCGGAATTGTGAACGAATCAAAAATGCGTTGCTGCACTTCATTCAATTCGCCCGGCGCGCGGAATTCCAAGCCGAGGTATTTGTCGCGATACGCGACGACATATGCCACCGTGCGAGTTGAGAACGGCCCGTCATCATGCTCATAGATGTATTTCTTGCCGGCATGCCCATGCAATTGAATATCCTCCACCGGCTCATGCCCAAACCACGCGCCGCGGCGCCGTCCTTCTTTTTCATCATGAAAGCGCACAAGCGCGGGCACGCCGCAGCCGTAACGAAAGAGCACGCTGCCGCCTTTTTCTTCATCGACAGCAAAAAGATTGGGATAGCTCAGTGAATAGGGAACAGCCGGATGAGTATATGACACCCAAGTGAGCTGCTCCGGTTGTTGCTCGCTCAACGGTGGGACGTTTTCCGTGCAGCAACTCGTGATAAAAAAGGCGAGACCCAACAGCGCGTACGCGCAAGGGGGATGGCAATTTGATTTTAACATCAGCACATCTCCTTTTAATTTGATTGAAGCGCCCCACGTCATTTTGTCATTCTGAAAGAACCTTCCCTCGCACTAGGCACAAATTTCAAAAACGGATGATTCATAAACTGCACCGCCTCTCTCCGTGCTGCCAACCTGGAAGGAACTTCTCTAGCGACGAGCATTGTTCCCAGCGCGAGGGAAGCTTCTTACAGAATGACAGCGAGGAGGCGCCGCGTTCATAAAAGCTTCGCATTTCATTATCCCTCCACAATCCGCTCACGCTGCTTTCAATGCAATTTCACGCAACGGCTTCCCGCGCACGACGCGGCCGAAACGGCGTTCGCGCTGTTGAAACTCCAGCACCGCGACTTCCAAATCTTGCGTCGTAAACTCCGGCCATTTGCGTTTGGTGAAATACAACTCGGCATACGCGCATTCCCACAGCAAAAAATCGCTCAAGCGTTGTTCGCCGCCGGTGCGAATCAACAAATCCACCTCCGGCGCAATGATGCCCGGGTGATGAATTTCCGAGAGCGCGCGCGACATGGCCTCGCGCGAGACTTCGCCTTGCTCCTGGCATCGCTGCGCCGCCGTGATAATCGCATCGCGGCTGGAATAATCTACCGCCAAACGCAAATGCACGGTTCGCCCATTCGCTGTCGCAGTTTCAAATTGCGTCACGGCCTCTTGCAAAACTTCCGGCAGGCGATCGCGACGGCCGATCACACTCACACGCACGCCGTTCTCGATACACCTCGCAGTCTCGCCGCGAATGTAGTATTGAAACAGTTGCATGAGTCCATGCACTTCGCGCGGCGGCCGTTGCCAGTTGTCGGAAGAAAAAGCGAAGAGCGTCAGCGTTGTAACGCCCAAGTTCGGGCAAGTTTCCAAAACCTCGCGTACCACTTCCGCGCCGGCGCGATGGCCGGAAAATCGCGGCCGCCCCTGCGCATTCGCCCAGCGGCCGTTGCCGTCCATGATGATGCCGACGTGCAAGCCGGTTGTGGTCTCGTGTTGTGCCGTGTTGTTCGTCATCGTGATGGTCTCTCTTTTTATATTCGTTGCGGATTGGTTTGTAACTCCCCTCGACGTGTCATTCTGGAAGAATCTTCTCTAGCCTTGGAATTAAACCTTCGTTTTGAGAGGCGCGCCCAGCACTAGGGAAGTTCCTTCCAGGATGACATTTCTAAAGAGGTGAGTTACAAAGCAACTTAAAGCAGTGCATTATCTCCGGCGAATCAAAACTTCGGCGTCGACGGAAATCAGTTTTAACTTGCCTGCGCTTCTTTGGCCATGCATATTATTGAAGCCGATCTTCACTTCAAGGCGCTGCGACGCTTGCTCAATCACCAGTTTTTCTCTCGGCAGAAAAAACTCTCTGCCGCGCTCCGTTGCGTATTCGCGCAAACGTTCTTCAAGCCACGGCCCCAGCTCGAAGCGCAACGTGTCGGTCCACGTGTCTTGCGCCGTGAGCACGATGTGGCATTGATCTTTCTCTAAAGCAAAAGCATAGCGTCTTGCTTCATGAACAAAACTCTGTGTCGAGTCGACGGCGTTCAAGCCTTGCAAACGCAGCAACGATTCATAGCCGGCAATGGGGAGCACGGCTTCGCGTTGCGCGACAAGATTCCAACGTCCCGGCGTTCCATGCCCATCCCAACTCAAGCCCATCAACCCCAATGCGAGCCTGGGCAGATCATTCGGCGATACGGCTTTGCTCGAATCCTTCGAAGTGATGAGCGAATCCAAATTCTGCTTGAACCACGGCTGCAGCGCGGCGAGGCCGTGGCGCTGTTGCAGATAGCGCATGATGGAAAAAATCTGCTCCACGTCTTCATTGGACACGTCTTGCGTCGCTTTGATGACCAAGCCGTTGCTCAGAAGATTATTCTTCCTCAGCAAGCTTTCAAACCGGTGCGACTGGCTTTTGCGCGAGACCGTGAACGCGCCCCACGGCCCGCAGGAAGAGAAGAGCGCAAGGCCGCAGAGTAGTATTGGAATGATTTTGATGTTTTTCTCGCGGCTGAAGATGAAATACAGCACGACCGCAGCGAGCGCGAGGCCCATGACGAGCACGAAGTAACGGCTCTCCGTGATGCCGTAATCGGCGATGCGCACTTGAATCGCGAGCAGCAGCATGATCACGAGAGGGATGAGCGCGACGTAATACCATTGCGCGAAGCGGCTCACCCATTTGTTCTCGCTCTGCCGTTGAATGGGGTGCAAGAGCAGCGGCGCCAAAATTCCCACCACGGAGAAAAACAAAACCAAATTCGCGACCCAGCCTTGGGGCCAATTCCATGCGAGGAGGATCTTCGCTTCATACGCATACAAGATGGCGAGATAAATGACCACGAGCGGCAAGAGCACATATTGCGTGAAAACTTTGAGGCCTTTGGGATAATCCTCGTCGCGCTCCAATGCGGCATAATCTTTCGGCGCGCCCGCGAGGAAGAACCACGTGTTGAACAAGCCGACAATCAAACAGAACAATTGGGGATAACGCACCTCTTTAACATTCAGCTCGAAGAGCTGATCCACCGCGAGCAGCGCAATCGACAAGCCGATAAAGAGCGTAAACGAGTAAAGGCCGGCGGTGACAAAACGCAGCAGCAGGCTTTTGTTATATTGCCAAAAGCCGTTCAACTCGCCTTGGTTAAGATAAGGCGCGATTGAAACGAGACTGTGCGAGACGAGCGCGAAAAGCAGAAAACGGATCGCATGCGCTTCCGAGTTTGAAATGCCAGCGCTCGGCAAAGTGAAATAGTAGCACACCAGCGCGAGCACGCCGACGCTTTGCGCGAGCAGGGCAAACGGCCGTCCCCAGTTACGTTTTTCCGCCAGCACGGTGAGCATGAAAAAAAGAGGTATGCCCAAAGCGGCAGCGGGCGCGAGGTTTTCCAGTTTGGGAGTATTGAACCCGTCGATTTCGATCATGTACACCATCACAATCGTGGCCGCGGCCGCGCTCATGAGCACAAGCGGAAAGCGTCGCAACGTCTGCAGCGTATGCTCGAACAGAATTTTGAGGGAGGGGAGTTTCATGACGATCTCTTCAGAAAGAATGAGAATGAGTGTTTGCCGTGACGTCTGCTTGCTTGAAGTGGCGCCTTATAAATTTGAAAGTCAAAACCCATGAGAAGTTTTTCCAAGACGGCACTTCGCAAAAGGCTTTGTAAGCTAACCGTGAAACGGAATAGTTTTATTGCCGCAATAAACCTCTTGCTTCTGCGGGATTGATTCTTTATGCTCAATCCGTTTTTGATTTCAATTACAGTTTAAAGTTAATCAAGGCCATGCTGAGATACATGAGCGCGGCCTGAGCAATTTGTGAGCAAACCAGGAATGAGCTCGAACGTTTCTGAAATCACCGGTTATCGCTTCGATGATTTCCACTTAGACTTGCGCAATCGCGAGTTGCGCCGGGGCGGGCAAGCGCTCGCGCTCAATTCGAAATACTTCGACGTGTTGCACTTGCTGGTGCGCCATCAAGGCCAATTGGTGGAGAAGCAGCGGATTTTCGACGAGGTGTGGGAAGGGGTGATCGTCACCGATGCCGCGCTCACGCAGTGCATCAAGGACATTCGCAAGCAATTGCAGGATGAAGTTGCGAGCCCGCATTATATCAAAACCGTGCCCAAGCATGGCTATGTGTTCATCGGCCAGGCGTTCGCGCTCAACGGCGAGCCTCATCCGCAAGCCGTCTCCCCCTCGCGCTTCGACTCTTCTTTTTCCCGGCCCTATAAATTTTTGGATTATTACACCGAGCAAGACGCGGCGTTGTTCTTCGGCCGCGAAGCTGAAGTCAAGGCGATCACTTCACAAATTTTCGCGCATCGTTCGTTCATCCTGCATGGCCGTTCGGGTGTGGGCAAAAGCTCTTTGCTGCGCGCGGGCTTGATGCCGGCTTTGAAAGCGCAGAGGCATTATGTTTTCGTGCTGCGTTGCTTTACTCCGCCATTGGAGCAAATGCTCACGGCCCTAAAGCTTATTCCTGAATCGCAAGCCGGGCCGAACGCCGATCTCACCGCGCTAATTTCCCAGCTCGTAGAAAAAGCGCCCGGGCGCGCGCTGATCTTTTTGCTGGATCAATTCGAAGAGCTTTTCACTTTATTGGAAGAAACCCCTCGGCAAAATTTCTTGCGCGCGCTTGCCGAGCTTTATGCGAACGAAAGTTTGCCGATTCGTTTCGTCTTTGCCATTCGTGAGGACATGCTCGCGGAAATGAGCCGGCTCAAAACTGCGCTGCCGGAAATTTTTCATCATGAATATCGCCTCGAGCGTCTCAGCCGCGAGCACGCCGCCCGCGCGATCATCGAGCCGGCCAAAGCCGCGGGCTGCACTTGGGAAACGCAGCTCGTCGAGCGCTTGCTCGTTGATCTCAGCGAGGGTGAAAACGTCGATCCGCCGCAATTGCAAATCGTTTGCGACCGCCTTTATGACGCGCGCGACCGCAACGGGCACGTTACGCTCGCGGCTTATGAAAAGCTCGGCACGGCTTCACAAATTCTGACCGGTTATCTCGAACGCGTTTTGCGTCGTTTCAATGCCGTAGATTTGAATCTCGCCAAAGAAATTTTAACGACGCTCATCTCTTCGGATCATCAGCGTTTGGTGTTGCGCCTCGGCGAGTTGCGCGCGCGGCTGGGAATTGGTGTGGAAGGAAATGCTCGGAAGGTCAATCGCTTGGTGGAAGAACTCGCCATGGCGCGCATCGTGCGCTATCGCAATCACGGCGGCGAAGGTTGGATGGAATTGGCGCACGACTTTTTGCTGCCGGAAGTTTCGCGCTGGCTCACTGCGGAAGCGCATGCGCTGAAACGTGCGCGCGGCATCATCGAGCGGGCCATGGAAAATTACCGCACGCACAGTCTTTTGCTGGATACCGATGCGCTGCAGCTTTTGCTGCCCTTTGGGCCGCAACTCGGCTTGACTGATGACGAGGCCGAGGTGCTTTTCAAAAGCGCGCTTCATCGCGGCCAAACCGCGCCCCTCTGGCTCGCGCAAGCCGCGTCTTCAGCGGAGAAAATCATTCTCGAAGCGAGCCGCAGCGACGACGCGCAGATTCGCGTGCGTGTTCTAGAAGCGTGCCGCGCTTTATCTTCTTCCGCGACAAAAAATCTTTTGCGCGAGTTGTGTTTGTGGGACCGCGAGCTGGTCGTGCGAAGAGAAGCGAGCCTGGCTTTGGTAGAAACCCTGACGACGAGCGCGGAGCAAGCGCTCATCACTCCCAAGCCGAATGAGAAACTCGGCCTGTTGCGCAAAAGTTTGAGCCTCGCCTTCATTCGCGATTACGAGAGAAAGCTCGTTCGTCTTTCGCGCCATTCAGTCGTATTGCGTTTTCTCATTCTGCTCCAACTCGCTTGGCTGAGATTGCATCGGCAGGGCAATGAGTTGGTGCGCCAAGGCCTCGCCGGGATGTTGGGCGCAGCCGTCGCCGGCGTCATGGGCGGTTTCATGCTCGGCTTGAGCCTCGCGTGGATTCGTCACACGACGATTTTGCAAGGCACGTCGATCATCATCGTGCTCGTGAGCCTCGCCGTGTTTGTGAGCGCTTTTGGCGGGCTGGGCGTGAGCTTCGGCATGCTCGCAGTGGATCGCGTAACATATCGCCACAGTCGATGGTGGTCGGTCTTCGGCGCGGCGGCCGGGGGTGCTTTGATTGGAGGGATTGCGAATTGGTTGAGCACGGATATTTTTCATGCGCTCTTCGGGCGCGATCTCGCAGGCATCACCGGCGCATTTGAAGGCGCAATGATCGGCGCGGGCCTGTCGTTCGGCGTGCGAATTGTGGAGAGCTTAAAACCAAATGCGCGCGCCTGGCAGCGCCTCTTTGCCGCGGCGCTCGGCGCGATGTGCTCCGGTATCTTGGTGACGTTGATCGGCGGGAATCTCTTCACCGGCAGCTTGGCGATCGTGACGCACTCATTTTCAAATTCGCTATTACGGATCGAAGCACTGGCGGCTTGGTTCGGCGAAGTGCCGCTCGGCCGTACGATGCTGATGATCATCAGCGCAATCGAGGCTTTTCTGTTCGGCGCAACGGTGCGTGCCGGCATGGAACTCGCGCAACGTTCGCGCAGGAGTGATGCTGCTTAGGGCAAGCGTAATCGCAATCATTTTCCGGAGCGAATTATTCTACGGAAGAAATTGGAATCAATCCCATTCATGTTCCAACCCATCAACTCAACAAGCGAGGTTGAAATGAGCACTATCCGCAAAAACCAGATCAAGAATTTGATTTTCGTTCCCGCGTTGATCACATTAGCCGTCACGCTGCTGCGTTTGACCGGCGAGCTGCTGAATTGGGCGCCGGTTCTTTTCAACAAACAAGCGGGCGGCGGAGGCGCGTTGATTGGAATTGCTTGGCTGGTTCCGATCTTCGGCTTCTACTTCGCGCGCCGGCTCATGGCTGCGAACGAAACGCCGGAAGGAATCGGCCGCGTCTTCGGCTTTTCCTTTTTGGCATTAGCCGTGTTTGGCGGCCTGTTTGCGCTCGCGCTGCAATTGTTTCAAGCCAACGTTTGGCTCGTCTCTGCGATATGGATCGCAGCCGCGGCAATCGGCCTCTTCCTCGCTCGCAAAGCATGGCCCGCGCTTTTCTCCACCCTGTTTGCGTACGGTCTCGCCGCGCGCATTCCGGTCATCCTCATTATGTTGATCGCGATTATGGGCAACGGGGGCAAGCACTACGACGTTCCGCCGCCGAATTTCCCGGAAATGGCGCCGTTCGCGAAATGGGTTGCCATCGGCCTCGTTCCTCAGCTCACGGTTTGGATGATCTTCACCGTGACGCTTGGATCGATGTGCGGCGGGATTGCGGTTGCGGTAATGAAGCGCAGTAAGAAAATTCCTGCGCTGAGTGTTTTGCAATGAAGCCGCGCTCTCATAAAAGCGGTTCTGTCGTATGCGCTCGTTGCTTGTTTCATTTGAGGAATAATTGATGGCAACTACGGCTATCAAAAATTCTAAAAAAAGTTCTTGACTTTCCGTTCACTTGGCGTTATTATGTTCCCGTGAACATTAAAGCACCGACAGGAACTAACCAAAGTGAAGGGGTCAGCTATGAAAAAGCTCACCGAAAAGCAGCGCCAGATTTTGAATCTGATCTCGCGCGACGTGCAACGCCGCGGCTTTCCGCCGACGATGCAAGAGCTGGCCGATGAGTTGGGCATTCGCTCGAAGAATGCGATCTTCAAACATCTTGCCGCTCTGGAATTGAAAGGCTACATCAAAAAGCAAGGCGGCGGGGCGGCGCGCAGCATTACGGTTTTGCACGACGGCGATCTTCCGGCGCGCGGTATTGCGGATAACATTCCGCTGCTCGGCCGCATCGCTGCGGGTCTGCCAATTTTGGCGCAAGAGAACATCGAGCGCTTCGTGCCCGTGCCGGATTACATCACCAACGACGGCGCGCCGTATTTCGCGTTGCGCGTTCACGGCGACAGCATGATCGACGCCGGTATTTACGAAGGTGATCTCGTCATCGTGCGCTCGACGAACCAAGCCCGCCACGGCGACATCGTCGTGGCCTTGACCGGCGAAGAGGCAACCGTGAAGCGCTTGATCCTCGGCGATAGCGAGAAGTACCTCAAGCCGGAGAATAACGCCTACGCGAACATTCCGTTGACGCAGGCGTGGGAAATTCAAGGCAAGGTCGTCGCGCTCATTCGCGAAAGCATCAACTAAAGCAATCCTTGCAGCACGGAAAAGTTTTGGGATTGCCGCAGGAGGTTCTCTGCGAGTAAGTTTGAAAACGATTGCGGCTCACCTTCCTCTCTCTTAATGGTGATTCGCTCGGCGTCATGCCAAGTGGAGCTTGAGCATGGCGGGTTTGTATTTTTCAAACATACTCTCTTAAGGAAACAGCGCCTTGAAACGGCAGTCCCTTCAGCATTCCACGAGAAACCAAAAGATTTCTTCTATTCTACACCTCTGCTCTTTGGGTGAGCGCTTTGAAAGAATGCCGTCGACAAATCTTTATGCTTTGGCCGGATTATCTCGGGTCAAAATTTGCCTTGCATCTTTAGCCTTCCTCGCTTAGATTGCTCCCCGTTTTAAACAAAAAAGCCCTACAGTAAAAGCACGAGTTCGTCGAGGAGCATAAAATGGCCAAACAACAATCCTTCGGTGAAAAAGTCGCCAAGCAAAAAGCCAAGCTTGCCGAATCCGGTATTGTAATCAAACTGGTCGAATCCAAAAAAAACGCGGCCAGTGCAGGCTGGAAATTCAACGAGCGCATGGTGCGTGTGCCCAGTTTGGATGAGCTTGACAAAGTGAAGTGAGCAAGCGGTAAGATAAACGATTCGACAAGAGATTCTATTTGAAAGGCGTTGTAAGATGGCACGTCGTTGTCAAGTGACAGGCAAGAAACCGGGGTATGGCAGCAAAATCAGCCACGCCCATAACGTCAGCAAAAGGCGTTTCCTCCCCAATTTGAAAAAGAAAAAATATTGGGTGCCGGATGAAAACCGTTTCGTGACGCTGACGGTATCGACGCACGGTATGAAGGTGATCGACAAGCTCGGCATCTCGGCGGTGTTGCGTGACTTGCGCAAACGCGGCGAGAAACTCCGCTTTGGCAGCCCGAAGAAAGATAACGCAGCGGTGGCGGCCAAGCACGCGCGCACGGAGATCGCGGCGGAAACCTCGACGGCTTCCGCATAAAGCCGGTCTCCTCATCATCGTGTTGCGCAATCGAAGAAACATTCGAGGCGATTTTTTAATAAACGGTGCGTTCGCAGCTTTTGCGTTCGCACCGTATTATTTTAGGCCGAATTAAATTTCAGGAGGCTTTAAAATGGATCAGGAGTTTCTGAACGTTCTGCGTTGTCCCAAAACCCAATCTCCGTTCGAGCTCATGTCAACCGAAGAGGTGACCAAGCTCAATCGCGCGATCGGCGAGGGCAAAATCAAACAAGTCGACGGCGCCGTCGTGAAAAAGCCGATAACCGAGGCGTTGATCACGCGCGACCACAAGACGGTTTATCGTATCGACGACGGCATTCCGATCCTCGTGATCGAGCAAGGCATTCCGGTCGCGCAATAATCCTGCGAGTGCGATGCGCGCCATCTCACCGAAATTTGCGAGGGCGAGTGGAACAATACTATGTACATAACTGGAGCCCGTTCGCGCTGCAATTCAAGCTCGGGCCGCTGCAGGGCATTTCATGGTACGGTTTGATGTACGTGCTGGGCTTCACCGCCGGCTATTTTTTGTTGGATTATCTGCAGCGACGCGAGTTTCTTCCGCTCAAAAGCCGTGAGCTTACTCAAGACTTGTTGACGTATTGCATTGCCGGCGCGGTGTTGGGCGGGCGCTTGGGGCACGTGCTGTTTTATAATCCTTCCTATTATCTTTCCAATCCCTTTGAAATTCTCGCCGTGTGGCGCGGCGGCATGGCGAGCCACGGCGGCATCTTGGGTTTGGTGTTCGGCCTGCTGTTGTTCAGCCGCAAACACCGCGTGCCGTTTCTCGCGCTGTGCGACAGCGCCGCACTCGCAGCTACGCCGGGATTGTTCTTCGGCCGGTTCGGCAATTTCATCAACGGCGAGATGCCCGGCAAAGTGACGGACGTCGCATGGGCCGTGATTTTCGCAAACAATCCCGATGCTGGAATGGCGCCGCGCCATCCCGCGCAAATCTATCAAGCGCTCACTGAAGGTTTGCTGTTGTTTGTGCTGCTGTGGTTCATTGTACCGCGTCATCGTTTCAAACGCGGCTTTCACACCGCCGTTTTTTTGATGGGCTATGGCGTGCTGCGCATTGTCACGGAATTTTTCCGCGAAACTTCCGCAGAACTGTCTTCGATTTTCGGTGATTGGCTCACGCAAGGGCAGTTGCTCTCTATTGGAATGATTCTCTGCGGAATATGGGTGTATCGGCAAACGCAGCATGCGATGCCGAAGAATACCGTTCCGGCGTGGAAGTAATCCGGAGTGCAAAACTTCGATTTTGCGAGGCAAAGCCTCGCGCTCCGCTTGATTCGTTTCTAAATTCATTTCGGGGTGAAGGGGATGTGCTCCTTTCCCAAACCGTTTTTGCTTGCGACGATGACCTTCAGTCTCGTCATGCCCGGCCTCGCCCAGGAAGATCTCCTCGAAAATTTTTTGCAGCAAGAGCAAGAGAGCAACGAAGCCTCCGAAAGCCGGCTACAAGAACTGCTCGCCTCGCCGCTGGATTTGAATCGCGCCAACGCCGCGGAATTACAACGCCTGCCCTTTCTGTCGCGTGCGCAAATCGACACGTTCCTTGCCTATCGACGCACCGAAATTTATTTCAATCATCTCGAACAAGCGCTGCTCGCTTTGCAAGTGCGCGGCGATACGTTGGCGTTCTGCCGCACGATTTTCACCCTCTCTCCACCGAATGCTTTGCGCTCTTCAAAAAATTTGAAGGCAACCATGCGCTCGCGTTCGGGCGTGCCTTCTACTATTGAAAAAAATTGGCTGGGAAAAAATTATCGGCTCTACCATCGCATTCAAATCGATTATGGCGAGTTTCATCTCGGCGCTTTGGCCGAACGCGATCCCGGCGAGCTGCATTGGAATGATCATCGCGTTTCGTATGTGGAATGGCGCACCAAGCGGAGTCGCGTGCTCCTCGGCAATTTTCAAACGGAATGGGGCTTGGGGCTCGCGCAATGGAGCCCGTATGGCGCAACGATCTCCGCAGATGCTCATGCCGCAGCGCGGCATTGGGGGCGAGGGCTCGTGCCGTATCTCAGCACTCATGAAAATGCGGGCTATAACGGTATTGCGGCGGCTTGTGCAGGAAAGCATTGGGCAGCGCTCGCTTTTATCAGCTCCACACTGCGCGACGTTACTTTAAATGAGCAAGGCCTGCCGAGCACTTATCGCAACAGCGGGAATCATCGCACGGCGAATGAAGCGGCGCAACGCAACAATCTGCGCGAGCGCGCCGGTGAAGTAGCTCTGCAATATCGCATAGATGAAGGGCGGGAATTGGGCCTCTTGTTTCACACTGAACAATTCAATCGCGCTTGGCAAGTTGCCGGCGCGCAGGAAAACTTTTTCGATTTTACCGGCGCGCGTAATTCCGTATTCAGTATTGCTGGCGGTTGGCAGTGGGCGAAACACATGCTCAACTTCGAGCTCGCGCAAAGTCGTAATCAAGGCAAAGCCGCCGCTCTCGTGCTCACAAGTCATGAGAAGGTTTTGAGCTGGACCCTCGCGCTTTTTCACGTCGATCGCAATTTTCACAGCGCGCGTGGCCGCAGTTTATTGGCGAGCGACGAACCGGCGCAGGCACAGTCGGGGTATTCTGCCGGGCTCACATTGAAGCCGCACCCCAAGTTGCGTGGAGAGTTTTATTATCAACGCGAGCAAAAGCTTTGGCGCACGCAAACAGTGCCATTGCCGCCGCAAGCGCGTCTCGCCGGTGCGCGCTTGGAATGGGCCATAGCGCGCGAATTGAACCTGCGCTTGCGTTACTCTTTTTCCGAGAATGAGCGCTTGGTGCATGACGGCGAACAAACGCCGCAAGCCGTGCAAGGGATCACGCGCTGGCGTTGTGAGCTTGAACATCGGCTTTCCTCCCGGCTCCGCCTGCAGCCGCGCCTTGATTTGATACGCCCGCGAAAAATAATTTTCGCCGCTGCAACGAATTTGAACCCGCAGCCCAAATCATTCGGCGTTGCGATCGCACTCGACGTCTCGTGCCGGCTTTCTTCCAAATTCGTGTTCAGTTTTCGGCAAAGCCATTTCGATACTTCCCTGCCGGTTTATCAATATGAACGGGATTTGCCGGGCGTGTTCACGGTCGCTGCTCTCCGCGAACGCGGAGTGAGAAGGTATATTTATTGGCATCTCAGTTTGCACCCGAGCTTCAGCGTGACCGGAAAAATCTCCGGCGGTGAGCCGGACATCTACGCTGCACCAACGCACTCCCGGCTTGCTTGGGGATTGCAGCTCGATTGGACGTTCCGGTGAGGCCGGCGTGCAAATCGGACAACCGCTCACGCAAAAAAACAAAATTGCTGCGCGAAGATCACCTCGCAATCTCGGCGTAATGAAGTTACCGTCATGGAGTTGGCGAAATTGTAGTTGACAAGCTTTAGGTTGAAGCGTATATTGCCCGAAATTTTTGAGCGGTTGTACCAGAGCCGATGTGATGAAAAGCTTGATACGGAAATTTACGGAAAAATTTTATCTCACCTATGCGCGCGCGCGTTGCACGCAGGAGGTTCTCGATTTTTCCGATTGCCTCGTGCAAGCGCTCACGGCTTTGATCATCACGCCCAAGCTGCCGCGCGAGCAGCAAGCCGCGCTCAGACTGCTCACGGAGCTCCCACAGATATTCCCGGAAACTCATTTTTCCGTGCTCCTCGAAGAGAGTTTTGCCGCGCCAATCTCCGTCAAAGAAAATCTGCAGCTGATCACCTACTCGTTGGACGACATTGCTTACTACGGCCTGCCCAGAAAAAACTTGCAAGACGTGGTGCGCAGCCGTCATTTCGATTTGGTGGTCGACTTGCACGAGAGCTTCGACTTGGTTGCCACCTGTTTGTGTTTGGTCAGTGACGCCAAGCTGCGCGTCGCATTACAACATCCCAAACGGGATTTCTTGTACAATTTTCAAGTGCGCGTGGCCGACAATCTCAGCTTAGACATGAAGTACGATAGCTTGGTCAAATACCTCACTTGTTTTCGAGTTTTGCCCCACGCTTCCGAAGCGGACTTGCTGACTGTTTGAGCCGGAGCGCTCAAATCAAATTCGGAGTTTTTACCCCATGGCGAGGAATGCCAGCCGATCCTTGGCACGACAAAAATCTCATCCTTCAAAATCCAGCCACAACAACCGCGCGGCTATCACAGCGTTAGCGACTGCCAGCGGCACTTTTCAAGAATATTATTTTCTCTATCGCATTGCCGCGACTTTGACGGGTAACATGCAGGCCGAGCGCCCTCTCCAAGAAGTCAAAAAGATCGTGCGCGATTTTTTCCATTGCCAAGAGTACGCTTTGCTGTTGTGGGAAGAAGAAACACAGGCGCTGCGCATCAAGAGCCACTTCGGTTTTTCTCCCGCGCGCGCAAAAGCCCGGGCTTTGGAAGAGAATCAACTCTTGCGTTCCGCGCTGAACCGCAAACATCCGATACACATTCCCGATCTTGCTTCCACCGCCTCCTCTTTTCGCACGCGCGAGGGCAAAAGAAAAAGCCGCGGAGATTTTATAGCCGCGCCGTTGTATGTGAGTTCACATCGGAGCTTGGGCGTGCTCAGCCTCGTGCGCAACACGCCGCACAGTTTCACCGTGCACGAGATCCAGCTTCTGCAAATGATTGCGACGCAGCTCGGCACAGTGCTCGACAAAATTGCGTTGTATCATCAAACGCGCGCGCTCTCCATCACCGATGCGTTGACCGGGCTTTTCAATCGCCGCTATTTCAACGAGCGCTATGAAATCGAGTTCATGCGGGCGTCGCGTTACGGGCGTCCGCTCTCGGTGTTGTTGATCGACATCGATCATTTTAAAAAATTCAACGACGAGCACGGCCATTTCGTGGGCGACAAAGTTTTGAAGATGACCGCCAAAGTTTTGGAGGAGAGCATTCGCAAGGCGGATATCCTCGCGCGCTTCGGCGGCGAGGAATTCATCGTCGTGCTGCCGGAAATCGACAAAGAGCACGGCCGGCAAGTCGCCGAAAAACTCCGGCGCGCCATCGAGCTTACTCATTTCCCCAAAGAAGAGAGCCAGCCGACCGGCAATCTCACCGCCTCGTTCGGCCTCGCCTCCTTCCCCGAAGATTCCACCGACGCCAACAAGCTTTTAGCTCTTGCCGATCAAGCTTTGTATGAGGCCAAAGCAAACGGGAGAAATCAAGTCGCGGCCGCAAAGGGCAATGTCAAAAATCCCTCTTGACTTTCTTGCCTGCTCATGACAAATTTCTTGCATGAGAAAAACCCTCTTCCCAATTTGCCTCGTCGCCTTGATTGGTTCGATTGCGCATGCGCAATCGCTTTCCGGGACGATTACCAAAATTCCTGAACAAGTCCATCGCCGTGCCGCTCTCGCCATCGTTAAAATTTCCGCGAGAGAACAACAAAGCCTCGGAGTGGGAATCATCATCGGCAAGACGCGCAATGGGGCCTCGATCATTCTCACCACCAACGCGCTCGTTACGGGCTTCGAAGACCAACTCCACGTGCAGCTTGAAAATCAAGCCGGGGCCGTGCCGGCGCAAATCATCACGCCCAAGTGGCGCAACCGCGATTTGGTTTTGCTCGCCGCGCGCAGTGGTTTATCGGGCGCTCCAGCATTGGAATATGGCAGTGCAGATCAACTCGTGACCGGCGACGAAGTTGCCGTGCTGGGCTTCCCGCAAACTTCATTTCTCTCCCAAAACTCCGGCGAAGTAGCGAGCGCTGCTGCGGGCAAACTCACACTGAGCTTTGCAATTTCCGTGGGACAAAACAGCGGCCCGCTCATTGACCGGCGTGGCCGTGTGGTGGGCATTGCCGTTTCGCGCGGCGCAGAAAACGGCGAGGCCATTCCTATCGAACTCGTGTGTTTCGTCGTGGAAGATTGGTTGCGCCATGCGGCGCTCGCCGAATTCTGGCAAGAGGGAAAGGATAAGAAGCACTGGTACGGCTGGGTCTTGGGCGTGGCGTTGCTTTCCGCAGCCGGCGCCGCAATCGGCCTGTCCGGCGTTTTGTAATAAACCCGCTCCCGGCACTCTCTCCGAAACCACGGCGGCCGCGACAAATTTCGTGCGGCTCACCGAACGGCCGGGATTCCACTCAGTACGGGGCAAAAAACTTTGAGAATAATACCGCGCACAAGGGGTCTTTAAGACTGCAACCCACTACCAGAAATTTGCAAAGTCTTTTCAAACCCGAATGCCACTGAGAAGGAGCACGCGATGCAACCGCAAAGGCATTTTTCCGCAACGCTCGCTGTTTGCACTGGGATGATAATGGAATTGGGTGCAGCACTTACACTGCACTGCGACGGCGCGCTTTGGGCTCAAACAGGAAATTCCGTGACCGTTCCGGCCATCGTGATGATGCACTCGAGTGACGTCACGGTCTTCAATGAGGACAATTACGTCATGTTATACGACAAGCCCAATCGTAAAACTTACCTTTACATTCCAGCCAGCGCGCTGCCGTTTGCAAAATTCCGCCTGGTAGTAGAAGCAGCCGGCCAAAGCGGCGACAATCGCTGGCCGAACCTCGCCCTTGCGTTCAACGACACCACAAAAATTCTCAAAGAAATCACGGTCAATAGCTCCGCATATCAGAGCTACGATTTGGGCGTTTTTTCGGCGCCGGCCGGAGCCGCACTCTATCTTATTTTCACCAACGATTACTATAATCCCGTCAACACAGCCGACGTGAATCTCAAAATCCGGCAAAGTATTTTTATATCCGCGGCGCAGGATACGTTGTTCGTGGTTAAAGGCCAGCAACTCAAGCTCGCATGGAACCGCAGCGGAGAGAAGGACGTGGCGGGCTACAGAATCTATCAGGGGCTTGAGCCGGGAAAATACGGCTCGCCGATTGAGGTCAGCAAAGACAGCACCTCGCACCTGTTCAACGTCAGTCTAGGATTCAAATACTACTTCGCCGTCGCTGCGTATGATACGGCGCAAAATCAAAGCGCGCTTTCGCCGGAGATTATTGCGCAGGTGCTGCCGCCGGATATCACTTTGAGTAGTGATTTCAACAAAGACGGCAAGTGCGATTCGTTCGACGTGACATTCTTCACGAACACATTTGGCTCAACTTGCACGAGCGCGCGTTACAAGCGCGTCGCGGATTTCAACAGCGATTGTAAAATCGACGGCATAGACCAGCTTATTTTCAGCAAGAACTGCAAATAAACCGAGGAGCTCGCGATGAATCTCAATCTCTATGACGAGTTTTGGTTCAAAGTAAAAATTCAAAGCGCCAAGCGCGTTCACGGCATCGCATGCCAGATCCTCTATCCTCCGGACATCTTGGAAGCAGTGTTGGATGATAGTGGCTCTGTGAAAGTGCAACCGGGCACGTTCTTGTCGCAAAACAACACCTTGACCATGTTGAATGCGTGGCTGGAAGACGATAAGCCCGGCAAAATTATCGTGGGTCTGAACAAGATGGGGGAGGCGCCTGAGAGTGCGGGCGCCGGGTCGCTCTTTGACGTTTTATTCCGCTGCGTCGGCGTTGGCCAAGGAGATATTCGTTTTTCTCAAGCGCAGATTTACGACACTGCTATTCAAGCGGAGCCCAGCCAATGGACCTCGGCGAGCGTGCAAGTAACCGGTATCAATATCGTCTCGGTTGACATCGTGCCGCGCAGTATCACGCGGCGTGAAATCGACGTGACGCTACAGATCGAAGGCTAGCGCGCAGGATGAAGGGATCGATCTCAATCTTTTCGAGGAATTTTGGTTCCGGGCTAAAATGCAATTGGAAAAATCACGCGCAAAAAGTCGAAGCTTTAGGTTGACGCGCATGCGCAGCTTCGGGAGGAGCCTGCGTTACGGCAGACACGTTACACAATACGATGCGCACAAGCGCCGCAAGCAACAGCACGGGCGCAACTACGAGGCTGAGTATTTCATCACGCCATGAAGCCCGCCATTTGCGGAAGTAGCGCCAAAACGAAACGTGCGAGCTCCAAATCGCTCGCGGGCGTGTTTGTTTAACGCTCGCGCCTTGCTCGTGAAAGACGGTCACTTCCGGCTCAAAATAAATTTTCCAGCCGGCTTGCCACACCCGGCGACACCAATCCACGTCGCTAAAGAACAACGGAAAAAGCTCATCCCACAGTCCCACCTGTGTGATCACTTCGGGACGCGCGAGCAAACAAGCACCTTGGGGTTGATCAACCGCGCGGCGGGTGCGATGATCGAAACCTCCCATCTTCCATCGATTAAAAAGCGGCGAGTGCGGAAACAGCCGCGCCAATCCCGTAAACTCGAAGAACAAATCGGCATAAGCCGGAAAATGGCGGCATGAGGCTTGAATGGCTTCGTCCGTTGAATTGGCATTCGCCGGATAACGCAATTGCGGTGCAACCACACCGGCGCCTTCATCCGCATAAAGTTTTTCCAGCAACACGGCAAGACTCTGCGGCGGCAATTCCGTATCGGGATTGAGGAAGAGCACCGGGGTTCGTTGCGGAGCATGCGCGAGCGCTTGATTAACGGCATGCGTGAAGCCGAGATTGGCCTCGTTATAGATAAGCTTGTAAGAGGTGCGCTCAACCGGAAAACTTTCAAGCGCGGCTTGAATCTGTTCGCGCGTGTCATCACGGGAAGCATTATCGACAAGCAGGAGATGCAATCGACGATGGGGTTCTGCAAGCGGCAATGAAGTTAAACAGGCTTGAATGTGTTGGCCGCTTTGGTAGGTGACGATGATGAGGGCGAGTTGGTTGGGGAGAGCGGTTACATTGAGCATGATCATGAAACGAGCTGAAAATAGACAGCAGGGTACAAATAATCCTCGCTGGTCTCATCGAGGATCCTGAGGTAGTGACTTCGTGCTGCAGCTTCATCGGGCAGAACTTTGTAGATCTTTCTTTCTTTCAGATCTTCGAAGTAGCCGCCATTGTTGATACAAATTGCGAAGCGCGGCTTTGAAGTAGGTTGTTCCATCGATTCACACGAGGTTTGATCTTGATGCTCAAAAAGGTTCCTCCTGAATGACAGGCTGGAGTAATTGGCGATGCGGAGTTAGACAACCGGAAATTCATTCAACGCAAATCAACTCGCGCGAGGCGTTCGTTAAAACTTCGCAGCCTCGTTCCGTGATGAGCACGTCGTCTTCGATGCGCATGCCGCCGAGGCCAGGGAAGTAGACGCCCGGTTCGATGGCAACGACGGCATTGGCGGGAATCATGTCTTTGCTCTCCGGGCCGATGCGCGGCAGAGAATGCACGTCGATCCCGAGGCCGTGCCCGAGCGAATGATTGAAGCATTGCGCGAGGCCGTGCGCTTCGAAATGTTTGCGCGCCACGGCATCGAGATCGCAGGCCTTCATCGGCGCTCGCGCAGAAGCGTAAACCAGATCGCAAGCTTCCTGCACGATGCGATAGGCGTCGCGCAATTTTTTATCGGGTTCGCCGACGGCAATCGTGCGCGTAAAGTCCGCGGCATAACCTTCCACGACACAGCCGAAATCGATCACCACCATATCGCCGTGCATGAGCGGCCGCGAAGAGCTGCGCGCGTGCGGCAATGCCGAACGCGGCCCGGCTGCGACGATCGGCTCGAACGGCTCGATTTGCGAGCCGCATTTGCGCGCAATGTAATTCAGCTCCGCAGTGATGTCCGCCTCGGTTGCGCCTGCTCGCAAGTGCGGCAGCAAACGTTCCCACACGGTCGAGACCGTGGTCGCGGCTTGTTTGAGCAGCAAAATTTCCTCGCGAGATTTTTCCGCGGCGATTTTGCCGAGCAGATGTTCGGTCAATTTGAATTCGAGCTTGGGGAAGTGTTTGCGAATTTGCGCGAGCAGATGATAGGTGAGATGATGCTCTTCAAACCCCGCTTTCGCATCGAGAGGAAACGGATTGCGCTCTTTAATTGCGCCCACGAGATCGCGTTGCGCGATGAGAATTTCCGCGCCGGCTACTTCCTCGCGGGCTTGATCGCGATAGCGCCAGTCCGTCGCAAAATAAGGAAGGTCCGACGTAATCAGACCTATGCCATTGGAGCCGGTGAAACCGAAGAGATAACGCAAGCTGGAGGGGGCGCTGAGGAAGAATGCGTGCAGCCGCAATTCCTTCATGCGCTGCTGCACGCGCGCGATTCTATCCGGCATTCTGCGTCTCTTGCAAACGTTTTTTCAGGTAATCGATTTTCTCGCGGTAATTGCGGTTGGCCGGATCTTTTTTGCTCAACAACTCGAACACACCGATGGCTTTGGCATATTGGCCCTGCGCCGCGTAAATCTCTCCGAGAGTCGGCGTCACGATTTTATCGCGCGCATTGGAATCGCGCAAGCCCGCATGAGCATCCGCATTTTTTCCGGAAGAAGAAAGCTTTTCTGGAAGAGGAGAAAGAATCTCCGTTGGCGGGCGCCCCATCGGCGCAGGCGCCCATACACTTTGTTCGGCTGCCGCCAATTCGTCGAGATCGAGATCCAATTCAACCGGGCGGCGTTTTGCCGGGGCGGAAGGCAGCGACGCTCCGAAATCGGCTTTTGTGCTCTCGCCTTTCGGAGCCGGGGTAGGCGTGATCTTGGTTTCTGCTTTGAGTTTTTCCTGTCTCGCAATGCGCTTCCAATCCGCATCGTCTTCATGCGCAACCTCTTCGCGTTGCGGCTGAACCGGCGGCGCCGTTTCGCTTTTCCCGCGTTGAAACGCGACAACACTCGAAGAAGCCTCATCCATCATTTCATCTTGAAAAATGTCGTCCAGGATCGAAGAGAAACGCGCTTCCTCGTTTCTGGTGAGTGCCGGCGGTTTGAACTCGGCGGCAACAGGTGCCTCAGGCACCGGGCGTTTCACGAGTGGAATCTCAAAGTCGCCATTGAGCGGCTCAGGCTCCGGCATCCGCACAATCGGTGCGGGCGCAGATGGTGCGAGGCGTGAGCTTTTTGCCGCCGCGGTTGCGGAAGCTTCGCGAGGCGCGGAAGCTTTAGAAACTTTCGGCGAAGGCGCGGCGCCCGCCGGTTGCGCAAGCGGCTCGGCCGGCTTGCCGGTTTCGGCCTTGCGCGTAAATTCCTCGACAATGCTCCGTACTTTTTGATCGAGCGGATCGATGTGCAGAATTTTGCGATAACTCATTTCGCACGTATTGTCCCAGCCGATTTCGCGCATCAGATCGCCGTAGTAGCGATGCGCCGCGACGTATTTGGGATCATAGTGCAACACGCGCTTGAATTCCTTCTCGGCCTGGTCGTAAAATTTTTTCTGCGTGTAGCACTTGCCCAACACCATGTGGCCGGTGACGTAATAGGGATGGCGGCGAATGCCTTCTTCGCAAATGCGAATCGCCTCGTCGAGACGGCTGTTTTTCATGAGGGCATCTGCCACGCGGGCAAAGGTGAGGGAATCCGGATTTTGCTGCAGGGAAACCTGCAAGGTTTCGAGGCTTTCTACTTCGGCTTTACTCATCACAACGATCCTTACTGACGTGTGCCGTCGTTGGGAACGACGGCGCTCTTTTATTTTTCTTAATAGAAACCCCGACGCAGACAAACCGCAACCTCAAAAGATCAACACAGAGAAAACTGAGCAAACAGAGAGGGTAATACTCGCAGAACTTTCTTTAGTTTTGTAATCTCCGTTTACTCTGATTTCTCGGTGTTGAAATTTTTTTTGCACCGATTGAACCTAATGCGATTGCAACGCACCTTTTACGCGGCGCGGCAACCAAACTTCGTGAGGAAAGCGCGCTTTGATTTGCGGCCAGACGATATCCTTCAACGAGTGATAACCGATAAAGCCGTAACCGAAACAATAGAGCGCTTGAAACGGAATCGCGGCAAGCTCGGTGTAATACAGCGACAAGCCGATGCCCGCGAAGCTATAAGCCGCAAGCAGCACTTCGAAAATGCCCGTTGCGGTCCGGCGCCTGCGGCGCTTGTCGGCATTGAAATAAATCTTGCTGCGATACTGATCGGCATTGCTTTCGATGCGATACTTGGGCGTGCGCGTGAACTCGCTTTTGCGATTGAACAAACCCTGCGTGATTGCTCGCGTGTTGTTCCACGCCAAACCCATATTGGCAGCCATGAACACGGGAAAACCGAGCATGCGCCGGCGCCAATCGGGATAGAGCGCTTTTTGCGAGTGCAGGTACATGAGGAATGATCCGAAAAACGCCAGCGTGAACACTGAAATGACGGTAAAATAAAAACCGTGATTCGTCGTTACGCCGTTCTTGATAAAGACCACAAACGGATTCAATAAACCGGCGATCAAAATGCAGGGGAACGCCAAGTTGTTCGTCAGGTGTACGGTACCTTGCAGCTTGACGCTAAAGGGCAGTTTCTTGCGCCAGAGTTGTGGCAGAATCTTTTTCGTGGTTTCCAGCGCACCTTTGGACCAGCGAAATTGTTGTGACCGCAACCCGCCCAACTCCGCAGGTAATTCCGCATCGCAAACCGTGTCCGGGAGAAACTTGAATTGCCAACCGCGCAGTTGCGCGCGATAACTCAAATCCAAATCTTCGGTCAGCGTGTCGTCGGACCAATTGCCCGCATCGAGAATGCAGGCTTTGCGCCAAATGCCAGCCGTGCCGTTGAAGTTGATGAAGAAGCCCGCATTGTTGCGCGCGGCTTGCTCGATCACGAAATGCCCGTCTAAACCGATGGCTTGCAGGCGAGTCAAAATGGAGTAATCGCGATTGATGTGGCCCCAGCGCGTTTGCACCATGCCAATTTTCTTGTCTGCAAAATAGGGCAGTGTGCGCGTCAGAAAATCGCGCGGTGGAATGAAATCCGCATCAAAGATCGCGATGAACTCACCGGTCGCAGTTTCCAGTCCGGCGCGCAAGGCGCCCGCTTTGTAACCTTGACGGTCTTCACGATGCAGCAGATGAATATCGAAACCTTTGGCGCGATACTCCGCGACACAACGCTGCGTCACGTTCAACGTCTCGTCCGTGGAATCATCGAGCACTTGTATCTCGAGGCGCTCGCGCGGATAATCCATACGGCATGCCGCGCGAATCAAACGTTCAACGACGTAGTATTCGTTATAGATCGGCAACTGCACGGTGACGCGAGGCGGGCGTTTGATCGGCTTGGGACGAAGTCCGTTGAGGCCGCGATGCTTCTTGTAATAATAGACCATCACAAAGCCGTGCGCGCCGAAGATCAACAGAATGAACAACGCGACGAAATAGACGGACAACACGCTATATTCAAGAACGGTACTCATAATATGGGATTGCGCCGAAGGGGATGATTTATTCTCCGGCGTAAATCTTTGCCTTCCTCCTTGGAATTCTGAATGGCGGCAATTATAAGAAAATCACTTTTCATGTGCAAGGCTTTGTTCGGCGGTATTTACGCTTGTTAATTTGTGTGGCCAATGCCACAACCAAAAGCATTTTAAATTTTCAATTGCAAATTTTCAATTTAAAATTTGCAATGCTTTTGCCACGCCAGGAAACATGACGAACCCTCACCACCCCGTCACCGACTTGTTGATGACCTCCGCCGCGATTTTCGCTATCGCTTGCGTGATCGCGCCCTGACGATCACCCGAGCTGGCGCTACCCGGCGAATACGTTCCGAATTGCGTGAGGTCTTCCTCCCAAATCACTTTGCGTTTTTTCACCTCTTCATATTTGATGCGCACGGTGAGCGATACGCGAATTTCCTGCACTTGTTCGTCTTTCGTATACACTCCGGCTTGTTCCACAACGCGCAGCAATGTGCCGTTTACAATCGAGTCAGCCGTGCGGCGATCGGCGATCTTCAGATTATTGTCCTGCCGGAACGCTTCGATGATCGTATTCGTCAACTGCTCTTTCACTCCGAACTCTGCGGTTTGATCGTTGAACACCGGCACGGCCACGGTTTTGATGTTCGGATTGCCGGAGCCGGAAAAAGAATAGGGGCCGCAGGCAAAAAAAGCTTGCAGTGCGAGCAACAAAACAAATTGGACCCCGTGTTCGAAAAAAACGCCGATGTTATTCCCCCCTTGAGGGGGGCTGGGGAGGTGTTTTTCAGATCGAGCAAAGCGCCCGCAAGTTAGAAACATCGGCCGTGTCATACCAGAGCAACACCCCCCAGCCCCCCTCAAGGGGGGAATCTTTAGGTGCGCTCTAAATACGCGTGCGCGAAACTTATCGTGCAAGGAGGTCATCACAATCATTTTCACTTCGCGAAACTCGGTGACTTCGGCGCTTTTCGGCGGACAAGGCTTGTACTCAAAACGGCAAATCATACTCTTTGATCTTACGGTACAGCGTGCGCTCGCTGATTTTGAGCATCTGCGCGGCTTTGCGGCGATTCCCGCGCGTGCGCTCCAGCGCTTCGTGAATCAACCGCTTTTGCATGCCTTCGATCGATTCGAACGTGTTCTCGATTTTATTGAGCTCGTCCGAGTTGACTTCGTGTACAAACGCATTTTCATCATAACCCGGCTTGAGGCGGCGCATCGGCGAGACGTATTTGCCCACGATCAACTCGCGTAATTGCGCGATTTCGTTTTTTAGATCGACGAGCGCGCGATAAATAAATTCGCGCTCCACTTCCTCGCTCGAGCGATTCGTCGGCACCGGCAGCGGCCGCGCAAAATCGTTTTTGCGCGGGAGATGGCGCAACAACGCGGCCTCGTCGATGCGGCGGCCGCGCTCGATCACAATCAGCATCTCCACGAAATTTTTCAGCTCGCGCACGTTGCCGGGCCAATGATACTCTTGCATCGCGCGCAGCGCGGAGTCGGAAAAACCCTCGAACTCGATTTTGTTTTGCGCGCAAAAATCGGTCACGAACTTTTTCACGAGCATCGGAACGTCTTGCGCGCGCTCGCGCAACGGCGGGATGCGCATGCGAATCGCATTGAGGCGGTAAAACAAATCCTGCCGGAAATTGCCGTGCTCGACGGACTCGCGCAAATCGCGATTCGTGGCCGCGATCAAGCGCACATCCACCGCGCGCGCGCTGCTGCCGCCCACGCGAATGAAATCTTTGCCTTCGAGAATGCGCAGAAACTTGACCTGCGCAGCCAACGGCATCTCGCCCACTTCGTCGAGAAAGAGCGTGCCGCCGTCGGCCGATTCAAAATAACCTTTGCGCGAACCGACGGCGCCGGTGAAGGCGCCTTTCTCGTGGCCGAATAATTCGGATTCGATGATGCCTTCGGGAATCGCGCCGGCATTGACCACGACGAAAGGCTTGTCAGCGCGTTTGCTGAGGCGATGAACGGCATTCGCGATCAACTCTTTGCCGGTGCCGCTCTCGCCGTTGATCAGCACGGTGATATCCGTGGCCGCGACTTGCTGCACGGTTTCGAGAATTTGCAAAATCTCCGGCGAATTGCCGACCAGCCCGATCTCTGCGCGCAGAGTATCCAGCGTAACGTCCGTGTCCGTAATCTTATTCTGAGTCGGGATCATACGTGATCTAGGCTTTGCTCAACGCAATTTTATACGTTACACTTTACACCTTACACGAAGCGCGTGTAAGGTGTAAAGCGTAACGTGAAAGTTCATCATCAAGAACGCTTCGCGCGATTTTGAAACCACTTCACGGTTTCCGTCAAGCCGTCGTTCAGCTTCATTTGCGGTTCCCAGCCAAGCAGGCGTTTGGCTTTGCTCCAATCCAACACGCTGCGCATTTGCTCGCCGGGTTTGGCTTCGCCGTGTTGTTCTTGCGCGCGATTACCGGTGATTTTATTCAAATGGCCGAACAATTCGTTGACATCGGTCTCAATGCCCGTGCCGACGTTGAAGTAATCGCTGTGTTCATAATTCAACGTCGCAACGTTTGCGCGAACGACATCGCCGACATAAACATAATCGCGCGTTTGCTTGCCTTCACCGTTGATGACCGGCTGCTCGCCCGCCAATAAACGCGAAGTGAAAATCGCAACCACGCCGGCTTCGCCGTGCGAGCTTTGGCGCGGGCCATACACATTGGCGTAGCGCATGAGGCCGTACTTCATGCCGTATGTTTGCCCAAAGAAAGCGATATATTTTTCACAAGTCAACTTCGTAATGCCATACGGCGAGGCCGGCCATGTGCGATGCTCTTCATTCGCCGGAAACTGCTCTTGTTCGCCATACATTGCGCCGCCCGAGGACGCGAACAAAATTTTCTGCACTCCGGTTTTGCTCGCTTGCTCCAAAAGATTGAGCGTGCCGATGATGTTCACGTCCGCATCGTAACGCGGATCGGCAACCGACTTGCGCACGTCCATTTGCGCGGCTTGATGACAAACAACGTCGAACTTTTCATTCGCAAAAATTGCCGCGAGGTGCTCGCTGCGAATGTCGGCTTCATAAAATTTTGCGTTCGGATTGAGATTGTCTTTGCGGCCCGTGACCAAATTATCCACGACCACGACTTCATGACCAAGCCCGATAAAAGCATCCGTGAGATGCGACCCGATGAATCCGGCTCCGCCGGTGACCAAAATTTTCATTGCTGATCCTTTCGATGCTGTTCTTGGAGCGTTGAAAATGAAATTTTTCCTGCGCCAATTCTGGTGTTTGGTTTTGGGCGCACACCATCTCAGAATGTCATTTTGGAAGAACCTTCCCTCGCGCTGGGAATAGAGCCGAGTGTTGGGGAGTTCCTTTCAGGATGACATTTCAAAGAAGGGCATTCAAATAACTCGGAAACGGGGTGCTACAAATTCACGAGATGCTTCATCGCCTTCGCGCCGATGTCCGTGCGATGGTATTCGCCTTCGAAGCGGATGCGATTGACGGCTTGATACGCACGCTCGCGCGCTTGCTGGAACGTATCGCCGAGGCCGGTGACGGCGAGCACACGACCGCCGCTCGTCACCACTTTGCCGCGCGGCCCGGGCGCGGTGCCGGCGTGGAACATCAAAACATTTTTATCTTCCGCGTGCGGCAAGCCGTTGATCACTTTGCCGGTTTCATATTCGCCGGGATAACCGCCGGAAGCCAGCACCACCGCGAGCGCCCATTGCGCCGCGAGCGTCAATTTGTAATCGCTCAAATCGCCTTTTGCCACGAGCCACATCGCTTCAGCAAGGTCGGAAGTGATGAGCGGCAAAACCGCTTGCGCTTCGGGGTCGCCCAAGCGGCAATTGAACTCGACCACCTTCGCCCCCTCGGCCGTGATCATCAAGCCCGCATATAGAATACCGCGATACGGTTTATGCTCCAATGCCATGCCTTCGATCACCGGCTGCAAGATTTGGCGATGCACGCGCTGCAGCAGCTCGGCGCTCAGAATCGGTGCGGGAGAATATGCGCCCATGCCGCCGGTGTTGGGGCCGAGGTCGTCGTTGTAGATCGCTTTATGATCTTGCGCTGCGGGCAGAATACACAAATTCATGCCGTCGGTCAAACAGAAGACCGAAACTTCCTCGCCTTCCATGAACTCTTCGATGACCACGCGATTGCCCGCTTCGCCGAACTGTTTGCCTTCCATGATGGTTTCGAGCGCATTCACAGCCTCATTGCGCGAATGCGCTACGATCGCGCCTTTGCCCGCAGCCAGTCCGTCGGCTTTCACAACGATCGGGATTTTGCAGTTCAGCAAATACTTTCGCGCCTCTTCGGTTTGCGTGAAGGTTTGATACGCCGCAGTCGGAATGCGATATTTGCGCATGAAATCTTTCGCGAACGCCTTGCTGCCTTCCAACATTGCGGCTTGCTGCGAAGGGCCGAAGATGTACAAGCCGTGCGCTTCGAACTCGTCCACGATGCCGGCCACGAGCGCAGCTTCCGGGCCGGCGACCGTGAGATCGATGCGCCCTTCTTGCGCAAAGTGGCGCAATGCCGCAATATTAGTAGAAGAAATATCGACACCGGTCGCAAGTTGCGCAATACCGGGATTGCCGGGCGCGCAAAATAATTTTCCCACCAACGGGCTTTGTGCGAGCTTCCACACTAAAGCATGCTCGCGCCCGCCGGCGCCGACAACGAGTATTCGCAGTTGCTCGTTTATAGAAGGAGAATTCATCGGGGATTCCATCTCATTCCCAAACTCTGTTTCGGCCGCAATCAAAATTCACCAGAAAAGGCACAAAGGACACAAAGTTTGCTTGATTCTTTCTTTGTGTTCTTTGTGCCTTTGTGGTGATAAAAGTGTAATGGCCTATCTCGTTCTCGCGCGCTTGGGCTTCTTCACCGCGTATGTCACCGGCGATTTCTTCTTCCCGCCACGCAAGCGCTCGAGCTCATCGCGCAATTCCGCGGCGCGCTCGAAATCCAACTTGCGCGAGGCCGCGAGCATTTCTTCTTCCAACTTTTCGAGCGCGTCTTCGCGTTCCATTGCGGAAAGGTTCTGCCACGTGTTTTCGGAAATTTGCGGCTTGCTCTCTTGCCCGTATTTATCCACCTTGGAATCGGCGACGCGCGTGGATTTGATGATCTCTTCCGCAGTCTTGTAAATCGTCGTCGGCGTAATGCCGTGCGCTTCATTATATTTGCGCTGCACCTCGCGGCGGCGATTGGTTTCATCGATCATCTTGCGCATGGAGTTGGTGACGACGTCGGCATACATGATCACTTTGCCGTGTACGTTGCGCGCCGCGCGGCCGCCGGTTTGAATGAGCGAGCGCTCGCTGCGCAGAAAGCCTTCTTTATCCGCATCCAAAATCGCGACGAGCGAAACTTCGGGGAGATCGAGACCTTCACGCAACAAGTTCACGCCCACGAGCACGTCGAACTCGGCGAGGCGCAAATCACGCACGATGCCGACGCGATCGAGCGCATCGATCTCCGAGTGCAAGTAGCGCACGCGAATGCCAAGCTCCGCAAGATAGTCGGTTAAATCCTCGGCCATGCGTTTCGTCAAAGTCGTCACGAGTATGCGCTCGTTCTTCTCCACGCGCTTGCGAACCTCGCCGATGAGATCGTCGATCTGGCTTTTGATGGGCCGCACTTCGACTTCGGGGTCGATCAAGCCGGTCGGACGAATGATTTGCTCGACGATGATGCCCTGGCTTTTTTGCAATTCATAATCTGCGGGCGTGGCGGAAACATAAATCATCGGGCCGACGAGCGCTTCAAATTCCGGCAACGTGAGCGGGCGATTGTCCAACGCCGAAGGCAAACGAAAGCCGTGCTCCACCAGCGTTTCTTTGCGGGCGCGGTCGCCGTGATACATGCCGTTGATTTGCGGGATGGTGGCGTGCGACTCGTCGATGATCGTCAAAAATCCCTTCGGAAAATAATCGATCAAAGTATAAGGTCTCTGCCCGGCGGCGCGGCCCGAAAGATGGCGCGAATAGTTTTCGACGCCATGGCACGTGCCGATCTCTTGCAGCATCTCCAAATCAAAATTGGTGCGCATTTCCAAACGCTGCGCTTCGAGCAGTTTATTCTGCCCGTGAAACAGCGCCAAACGTTCCTCCAGCTCGGCTTTGATGAGTTGCCGCGCGCTCCGCACTTTATGCTCCGGCGTGACGAAGTGTTTGGCGGGAAAGATCGCAACGCTGTCGAGCTCGCCCAAAATTTCGCCGGTCAGGGTGTCGATCTGCGCAAACGATTCGATTTCATTGCCGAACATTTCGATGCGATAGGCCTCGCGCTCGTATGCCGGAATGATTTCGACGATATCGCCGCGCACGCGAAAGGTGCCGCGCGCGAAATCGAAATCATTGCGGGTGTATTGCATGTCCACGAGCCGCTCAAGAATTTTATTGCGCTCGATGCGCTGCCCGCGCTCGAGCATGAGCAGCTCGGCTTTGTAATCTTCCGGATCGCCCAAGCCGTAAATGCACGAGACCGAGGCCACGATGAGCACATCTTGCCGAGAGAGCAGCGAGCTCGTAGCTTTGAGGCGGAGGCGATCGATCTCGTCATTGATCGAAGTGTCTTTTTCAATATAAGTATCGCTGGAGGGCACGTACGCCTCGGGCTGGTAATAGTCGTAGTAGCTGATGAAATACTCGACGGCATTGCGCGGAAAAAAGCCTTTGAACTCACCGTAAAGCTGGGCCGCGAGCGTTTTGTTGTGGGAGACGACGAGCACGGGCTTGTTGATATTCGCAATCACATTGGCGAGCGTAAAGGTTTTGCCGCTGCCGGTTACGCCGAGCAGCGTTTGATGCAAAGCGCCGCGTCGCAAGCCTTCGGTCAACTCTTGAATCGCGGCCGGTTGATCGCCGGTGGGCTTATAATCCGAAACCAGCTCGAATTTTTCCATGCTTCCTGAACGCGTATTGAGTTGAAGAACTGCAGCCAAGTCCGGGGCGGGAGCCGAAGCAGACAGCAGAATGATTTGCAGGGCGTGAATATACAAGCCGATTGCTACATTGTCAAGCACGGCAAAGGTGCGGAACAGTGTGCCGCGCACTTTCGCAACAACGTGCTGCGCGGCTTCCGTGAAAGTTGAACGTGTCTCAACGCGATTCCCTTCAGTGGGTAATCCCTCTTCACGCGCGCGGGCACCACTTCCGTCACGGTGCGTTCGCGCACATCCAAACTTTCCAGCGCCACTTGGCAGTCGGGACAAACGTGCGCGGTGTCCACAGCCATCACTTCGTCGGCTTCATGCGG
>Ga0247727_10002351_pt1 | contig 43466 bp, 36 predicted proteins | sample WisWelCaveWW1625_FD_202498 | JGI IMG/M metagenome (GOLD analysis project Ga0247727, IMG submission 202498) | Biofilm microbial communities from Wishing Well Cave, Virginia, United States - WW16-25 | ecosystem: Environmental > Aquatic > Deep subsurface > Groundwater > Cave microbial mat | place...
GAGACTGGCGACGACATCGCCTGTATCGAGGGCATATTCTCTGGGACACTGGCCTACCTGTTCAATGTGTATGTTGGGGAGCGCGCGTTCTCCGAGATCGTCGTGGAAGCGTGCGAACGCGGCTACACAGAGCCCGACCCACGCGACGATCTCTCGGGCGCGGATGTCGCGCGAAAGCTCACCATCCTTGGCAGGGAGATGGGCTTGACCCTCGAAGTGGCAAACGTAGCTGTTGAGAGCCTCGTGCCGGCCGACCTGGAAACAGGGTCGATCGAGGATTTCCTGAAAAAACTGCCGCGCTATGACCGCGCAATGCGAGAACGCTTTGAGGGAGCGCGCGCTCGCGGAAAGGTGCTGCGCCACGTGGGCCGCGTCACTGCGGACGGCGGCGCCGCTGTCGGCGTCATGGAGGTGGACGCCAAGCACGCCTTCGCCAACATCGCGCTGACCGACAACATGGTGCGTTTCCAGACCCGGCGCTATTGCGACAATCCGCTGATCGTTCAAGGCCCGGGCGCGGGTCCTGAAGTGACGGCGGGCGGCGTTTTTGCTGACTTGCTGCGCCTGGCCTCTTATCTTGGAGCGCGCATGTGAGCGGTCTTCATCGCGCGACCGCCTTCGCGCCGGCTTCTGTCGGCAATGTCGCCGTTGGGTTCGACATCTTGGGTTTTGCTGTTGATGCCCTGGGCGATCGCGTGACTGTCGCGCGCGCCCCGGTGGCGGGCGTTACGGTCAACGCCGTGCGCGGGGTTGCCGGCGACCTGCCGCTTGAGCCCGCGCAGAACACGGCAGGGCGCGCGCTGGAGGCGATGCTGGAGGCGCTGGACCTGGGGTTCGGCTTCGAAATCGAGATCGACAAGGGCATCCCGCTTGGATCTGGCCTCGGGGGATCGGCGGCGTCGGCAGTCGCTGCGGTGGTCGCGGCTAATGCGCTGCTCGACCAACCGAGGGACAAACTGGAGTTGTTGAAGTTCGCCATGCACGGAGAGGCCGTGGCCAGCGGCTCGCTGCACGTGGACAACATCGCACCGTCTCTGTTTGGCGGGCTGGTGCTCACTGTGGGCATAGATCATCCGCGCGTGAAGCAAATTCCTATTCCTGCGGGCATGCGTGCAATTGTGGTGCATCCCCATATGTTTCTCGCCACCAAGGAAGCGCGCGCAATGCTGCGCCGCAGCGTCGAGATGTCCGATTTCGTGTGGCAGAGTGCAAATCTCGCCGGCTTCATTTCCGGTTGCTACACAAACGACCTCGACATGATCCGTGCTTCGTTCGAGGACGTCATCGTCGAACCGCAGCGCCGAACGCTCATCCCTGGTTTCTCCGAAGTGCGCGCCGGCGCTATGGCGGCAAACGCGCTAGGGTGCTCGATTTCCGGCGCCGGGCCAACGATTTTTGCGTGGGCGCTTGAGGGCGACGCGCCGCGCGTCCTGGCCGCGATGAGCAGTGCGTTCGCGGCGCAATCGATCGAGGCGGACGGTTGGATCGTCGCGATGCAGGCTGCGGGAGCACGCCTGGTAAGCGATACGCCATGACGGCCTTTGTGAGCACGCGCGGCGGTGCTTCGCCTGCGCCATTCAGCGTTGCGATCGAGCAGGGGCTGGCGCCCGATGGCGGGCTTTATGTGCCGCAGCATTGGCCAGGCATAACGAACGAGGACATTGGGGCCGATCTCTCGCTGCCGGAGAGTGCGGCGCTGGTGCTCGCGCCGTTTCTTGAAGGCGATGCGCTTTCCAGCGAGCTGCCGGCCATAACAGCCGAGGCATTTGATTTTCCCGCGCCGATCGTGGAACTCGATGCTGAACGCAGATTGTCTGTCCTTGAGCTCTTTCATGGGCCGACCGCCGCGTTCAAGGATTTCGGCGCGCGCTTTCTCGCCAGCTGCCTGACGCGCTTGCGGAAAGGCGCGGCGCGTCCGCTTCGCATCTTGGTGGCGACATCGGGCGACACCGGCGGGGCTGTGGCCGCCGCGTTTCACAACAAGCCTGACGTCGAAGTCGTCGTTTTGTTTCCCAAGGGGCTCGTTTCGCCCGCGCAGGAACACCAGCTGACGCGCTGGGGCGGAAATGTCCGGTCCTTTGCGGTGCGTGGCACGTTCGATGATTGCCAGCGCCTGGTGAAGGCGGCCTTCGTCGATGAACGCTTGCGTGCACGCTTCGACTTGTCGTCGGCAAACAGCATCAATCTCGGACGCTTGTTGCCGCAGATGGCGTATTTCGGCGCGGCGAGCTTGGCGCTTTGGCGCAAGCACGGCGCGCGCGCGTCGTTTGTTGTCCCAAGCGGCAATCTCGGACACGCGACAGCGTGCGCATGGGCGCGCAAGATCGGGTTGCCGATCGGCGAGATCGCCTTGGCGCATAACATCAACAGGACCATGCCGGACCTGCTCGAGACGGGCGAATGGCGGCCCCGCCCAAGCGTTGCCACGTTGGCCTCGGCCATGGATGTCGGCGATCCCAGCAATGCAGAACGCCTGCGCCATCTCTTTCCCACCATGACGGAGCTGAGGCGTGCATTGACGGCGCACGTCGTGGACGACGCGGCCATACGCGCTCGGATCAAGGCGGGGCACGCCCGTTATGGACAGATGTGGTGCCCGCACACCGCTACGGCCGCCGAGGCGTTCGAGCGACATGGGGCCACCTCGGGGCCCTGGGTGATCCTGGCGACAGCCCATGCCGCCAAATTTCGTGAGGTTGTGGCGCCCCTCGTTGGACAAGATCCCCCGGTTCCGCCTTCATTGGCGGGGCTCTTTTCCCGCGTGTCAGCGGCAACTGAGGTCAATCCGACCCTGGAGGCGCTAGCGGGTGCGCTGGGTTGAGCTCCTGAGCCTGCGGCGAAATATTGTGCCTCTGGGTGGTTCGAATCACTAGATTTCTGAAATTGTGTACCGCAATAGGGGCGGTTGAGGGAGTAATCGTGTCGGAACCGATGCAGAAGTTTGTGTCGCTCGGCCAAGCGTGGCCAGAGAAGCGCCCGGCTGGAGAGCGGGCGGGGGATTTCCACGAGATCCACCGCGAGTTCATCGCCGAGAAGGCGGCGGCGCAGGCTTCTCGCTGCGCCCAGTGTGGCGTGCCCTTCTGCCAGACGCACTGCCCGCTTCAGAACAATATCCCCGATTGGCTGCGCCTGACCGCAGAAGGCCGGCTGCAGGAAGCCTACGCCCTCTCGGCTTCGACCAATTCGATGCCGGAGATCTGCGGCCGCATCTGCCCTCAGGATCGCCTGTGCGAGGGCGCTTGTGTGATCGAGCAATCGGAACACGGCGCCGTCACCATTGGCGCGGTCGAGAAATACCTGACTGAAACGGCATGGCGCGAAGGCTGGGTGGCGCCGATCAAGCCGCGGCGCGAACGCGGCGAGCATATCGGCGTCATCGGGGCGGGACCGGCCGGGCTTGCGGCGGCCGAACGTTTGCGCCTGCGGGGCTATCGCGTCACCGTCTATGATCGGCATGACCGCATCGGCGGCTTGCTTGTGTACGGCATTCCGAACTTCAAACTCGAGAAGGATGTAGTTCAGCGCCGCGCGCAGAGATTGATAGAGGGCGGCGTACGATTCGTGCTCAACTGCAATATCGGCCAGACAATCTCGTTTGCGGACCTGCGCGGCCGCCATGATGCGCTGCTGATTGCAACGGGTGTGTACAAAGCGAAATCGCTGAATGCGCCCCATGACCGCGCGACGGTGAAGGCGCTGGATTATCTCATCGCTGCTAACCGCATCGATTTGGGCGATGACGTGGCGGCCTTCGAGAGTGGCGCGCTCGACGCGCGCGGGCGCCGCGTCGTCGTCATCGGAGGGGGCGATACAGCGATGGATTGCGTGCGCACGGCAGTTAGACATGGCGCCAAGAGCGTCACCTGCCTCTACCGGCGCGACCGGGCGAACATGCCTGGCTCGGCCCGCGAGGTCGTGCATGCCGAGGAGGAAGGCGTAGCGTTCGATTGGCTGGCGGCGCCGAAATCGGTGCGCGCCGGCAAATCGCCAGCTGTGCGCGCGGTGCGCATGCGCTTAGGCGCGCCGGACGCTTCGGGCCGGCGTGCGCCGGAACCGGTTGCTGGCAGCGACTACACCGCGCCGGGGGATCTCATCATCGCCGCGCTTGGTTTCGACGCCGAGGATCTGCCGGGCCAATGGCAAGCGCCCGAGTTGGCGACAAACCCCGCCGGCGCGGTGCGTGTCGATCCCGCGACGTACGCCACGAGTTTACCTGGCGTGTACGCTGCCGGCGACATCGTGCGCGGGGCTTCGCTCGTCGTGTGGGCCATCCGGGAGGGCCGCGACGCGGCCGATGCCATGCACGCCCATCTGGAAGAGCGCGCCGTGAGCGCGCGCATCGCGGCGGAATGAACCTATGAGCGCCGCCGAGGAAATCGCCCGCTACGAGCGCGAGCGCGCCAGGCTTCAGGCCGAAGGACTCTATAGCGCCGACGACGAGCGCGACGCGTGCGGCGTGGGCCTGGTCGTCGCCATCGACGGTAAGCGGCGCCGAGACGTAGTGACCCTCGCCTTGGCGGCGCTCAAGGCTGTCTGGCACCGCGGCGCCGTGGACGCCGATGGCAAGACTGGGGACGGTGCGGGCATTTTGCTCGACGCGCCGCAGGATTTCTTCCGCGAGGTCGTGGAGAAGACAGGCCACACCCCTCGACCTAGCGCGATCATCGTGGGCCAGATTTTCCTGCCGCGCCTTGACCTGGGCGCACAAGAGCGGGCGCGCGTAATTGTCGAAAGCGAGATCATTCGCGCTGGGTTTTCGTTCTATGGCTGGCGCCAAGTGCCGGTCGACGTTTCTCAAATCGGCGAGAAGGCGAACGCGACGCGCCCCGAGATCGAGCAGGTTCTGTTTTACGACCCTCGTTTGCGCAACGGGGAGATAGTTGACCGGGACCTGTTCATTTGCCGGCGGCGTATTGAAAAACGCGCCCTCGCCGCAAACATTGCCGAACTCTACGTGTGCTCGCTTTCAGCCCAGACGCTCATCTACAAGGGCATGTTCCTCGCCCAGCAGATCGATGCATTCTACCCGGATTTGTGCGATCCGCGCTTCGTTTCGAGCGTTGCGATCTACCACCAGCGCTACTCCACCAACACATTTCCGCAATGGCGCTTGGCGCAACCCTTCCGCATGCTCGCGCACAACGGCGAGATCAATACGCTGAAGGGCAATGTCAATTGGATGAAGAGCCACGAAATCCGAATGGCCTCCGACGCATTCGGAAACGCCGATGCGGACGTGAAGCCGATCATTCAGCCGAGTGGCTCGGATTCGGCGGCGCTCGACAACGTATTCGAAGTGCTGGTGCGCGCCGGGCGCGCCGCACCGATGGCGAAATCGCTGCTCATTCCGGAAGCCTGGGCAAAGTCGAACACGATGAAGCCGGCGCATAGGGCGCTCTATGCATATTGCAACGCGGTGATGGAGCCGTGGGACGGACCGGCCGCGCTGGCCATATTCGACGGGCGCTGGGCGGTCGCGGGCCTCGATCGCAATGGGCTGCGCCCGCTCCGTTTCGCGCTCACCGAAGATGGTCTCATGGCAGTCGGCTCAGAGACTGGCATGTGCCCCCTCGAAGGGCGGCGAATTCTCGAACGCGGCCGCATCGGCGCAGGTCAGATGGTCGCCGTCGATACTCTCGAAGGGCGCCTCTACCACCATGAAGAATTGGTCGATGCGTTGGCGGGTCAGCATCCCTACGGGGAGTGGCTCGAAAATGTCATCGACCTCGACCAGCGCCTCAAAGGCGATGAGCCGCTGACACTCATCGATCGCGAAGATTTGTTACGCCGGCAGGCCGCGGCAGGATTCTCGATGGAGGATATCGAGTTGCTGCTCCAGCCCATGCTCGAAGAGGGCAAGGAAGCGATCGGTTCGATGGGCGATGATGCGCCCCTGGCTGTGTTGTCGGACCGCACGCGACCGCTGTCTCATTATTTCCGGCAGAACTTCTCGCAAGTGACCAATCCCCCGATCGACCCGTTGCGAGAAGGCCGGGTCATGAGCCTTGCCACACGGTTCAAGAACCTCGGCAACATTCTGGCGCAGGACGAGACGCAGGCGAATGTGTACGTTCTGTCGAGCCCGGTGCTCACCAACGGCATGTTTGGGCGCCTGTTGTCCGAGCTGGGCGACGATGTCGCGTGCATCGACTGTACGCTCGCCGCACCGGCCCCTGGCGAAGAGCCGGGCCAAGTGCTCCGCGCCGCGCTCGAACGCATTCGCGCCGATGCGGAGAATGCTGTGAGCAAGGGCCGTTCGCACATCGTATTGACTGATGAAGCGCAAGGTCCCGACCGCATTGCCTGTCCGATGATTCTGGTGGTCGGCGGCGTGCACGCGCATTTGGTGTCCAGGGGACTGCGGACGTATTGTTCACTTGCTGTGCGCGCTGCCGAGTGCATGGACCCGCACTATCTGGCGGTCCTGATCGGTTGCGGGGCGACAACCGTAAACCCTTATCTCGCGCTCGACACCATCGGAGACCGCGCCGCCCGCGGGCTCGCGCCGGGGCTGACGCGCGAACAGGCCGCCGCCAATTATCGCGCGGCGCTGGAGGCGGGTCTGCTCAAGATCATCTCCAAGATGGGCATCGCCGTTATCTCCTCGTATCGCGGCGGGCTCAACTTCGAAGCCATCGGTCTGTCGCGCGCATTGGTGGATGAGTATTTTCCGGGGCTAACGAGCCGGATTTCCGGCATCGGCCTTGGCGGCATCGCGTTCGAAGCGGTCGAGCAGCACGCGCGCGCGTTCGACGAAGCTCTCACTGCTTTGCCGATCGGGGGCCTTTATCGCCACCGCGCGTCGGGTGAACGCCATGCGTTGGAGGCCCACTCTATCCATCAGTTGCAGCAGGCTTGCGACGCCGGCGATTACGAGGCGTATCGAAAATACTCAAGGTTTGTGCGCGAACGGCGTTTGCGAGAGCCAATTCAGTTGCGCGATCTGCTCGAAGTGCAAGCGCCGGAAGTCGGCGCGCCGCTGACCGAGGTCGAGAGCGTCAACGAAATCCGCAAGCGCTTTGTCACGCCAGGCATGAGTTTGGGCGCGCTGTCGCCGGAGGCGCACGGTGCGCTCAACGTCGCCATGAACCGGATCGGGGCGCGCTCAGTTTCAGGCGAGGGCGGAGAAGACCCCGAGCGCTATATGCCGCTCGCCAATGGCGATGACGCTAACTCGGCCGTGAAGCAGGTGGCCTCGGGTCGATTTGGGGTGACTGCGGAATACCTCAACCAATGCCGTGAACTGGAAATCAAGATCGCCCAGGGCGCAAAGCCGGGCGAGGGCGGACAATTGCCTGGTTTCAAAGTGACCGAACTGATCGCGCGCCTGCGCAACGCCGTTCCCGGGGTGTCCCTGATATCACCCCCGCCCCATCACGACATTTACTCAATCGAGGACCTTGCCCAGCTCATCTACGATCTGAAACAGATTAATCCCGATGCGCGCGTGTGCGTGAAGCTAGTGGCCCAATCCGGCATAGGGGCTGTTTCAGCTGGCGTCGCCAAGGCGGGCGCTGACACCATACTCATCTCCGGCCATGTGGGCGGGACCGGCGCGTCGCCGCAAACCTCGATCAAGTACGCGGGCATCCCCTGGGAAATGGGATTGGCCGAGGCCCACCAGGTGCTGATGCTCAACAATCTGCGCCACCGCGTGCGGCTGCGCACCGATGGCGGGCTGCGGACGGGGCGCGATATAGTTGTGGCGGCGATTCTGGGGGCTGAGGAATTCGGCATCGGCACTGCGGCCCTTGTCGCCATGGGCTGTCTCATGGTTCGCCAGTGTCACTCCAACACCTGTCCCGTCGGCGTATGCACGCAGGACGAGGGCCTGCGCGCACGATTCAAAGGCACGCCCGAGAAAGTCGTCCACCTCATGAGCTTCATCGCCGAGGAAGTGCGCGAGATCTTGGCTCAGATCGGTTTTCGCAAGCTCGAAGAGATTGTGGGCCGAACCGACCTCATCGCGCAGATTAGCCGCGGCGCTGAGCATCTCGACGATCTCGACCTCAATCCGTTGCTGGTCCGCGTCAACAGTCCATATCCGGCATTCTGCACTGAAGAGGGCCGCAACGAGCCGCCGGCTTCGCTCGATCACGAGTTCTTGCGAAACGCCGCCGGTTTCTTCGAGCGAGGCGAAAAGCGGCAACTGGACTTCGCGGTCCACAATACCCAGCGCGCGATTGGCGCGCGCGCATCTGCGCATGTTGTGCGTAAACACGGCATGAAGGGCCTGCGCGAGGGGCAGCTCACCGTTAACCTGGCTGGCTCCTGCGGACAGAGCCTGGGCGCGTTCCTTGTGCAAGGCATTGCGCTGGATGTAACCGGCGACGCCAATGATTACGTGGGCAAAGGGCTGTCCGGCGGCCTTATCGTTGTTCGTCCTCCGCGGGAGGAGAGTGATCGCGTTGGCGCCATCATTGGCAACACATGCCTTTACGGCGCTTCCGGCGGACGCCTGTTCGCCGCGGGCCTTGCGGGCGAGCGGTTCGCGGTAAGGAATTCCGGCGCGGTCGCGGTTGTGGAGGGGGCCGGCGCCAACGCTTGTGAATACATGACGGGGGGAACCGCCGTGCTACTCGGCGCGGTCGGCGACAATTTCGCCGCCGGCATGACGGGAGGCATGGCGTTTGTGTACGACGCCGAGGGCCGCTTCGAGGCTATCGTCAATCCTGACTCCGTTATTTGGCGCAGGCTTGGCGCCGCACACTGGGAAGGCGTGCTTAAGGCGCTCATCGAAGAACACACCGCTCGCACGCGCTCACGCCATGCAAGCGCGCTTCTGTCGCTCTGGACAGAGGCCCACAAGCGGTTCTGGCAAGTGTGTCCGAAGGAAATGCTGGCGCGGCTCACCCACCCCTTGGACGACGCGCAGCTTCTCGTTTCGAACGCGTGAACCGATTTACGACCCAAATATCGACATCGCGGCCCATATGATGGCCGTCCAGACCAGCGCCGAGAAACCGGCGGCCAGCAGCAAGCCGAGGGCGCGTTGGGAGGCTGATTGGGCGCGACGCCGGTCGACCGCGGGCGCTGTCACCTCTTCCGACGCGACGACGCGGATGTTTCTTAGGCGCTCTTGACGGACTGCAGCCTGTCTTTGCACGTCGTTCCCGTCCCTCGCCGAGGCGTAGCCCGGCGAACGAATACGGACTTAGGGCTGGTTTTATTCCCTGATGGTTAACGGCGGTTGCTGTCCATCGCTCGGCCGTCGTCGGGCGTGAGGGCGCGCCAGCCCAGTTTTTCGAAGGAAAAGGCGGAGGTAGGCCGGCCATTCCGGTCCCGGGTTTCGACATCCAGCCTGAACAGCTGAACGATGAACTCGCCTTCGCCGGATCCAGCCCTTGTGGTGCGCACAGCCGGCGCGATCGGGACCGATCTCCAGGTTAACGTCGAATTTTCCCCGATCGCGAGAGCGCCCCGCGGCGCCGACATCGGGTTCACCTCACGCACCAGCGCGATGGCGTTCTCAATTGCTGTGGCCTCAATGCGCAGGTCACGATGGCGCGCGTGGGATCGCGCCACCTGAGATTGCAGCGAAATCAACGGAATGAGTGCTACCGCAACGAGCGCCAAGGCGGCCAAAGCCTCAATTGCGCTGAAGCCGGACTGCCGGCGCCGGCTCAATGACCGCCCCATAGGCGAGCTGCTGAAATGACAATTGCCGCCGCCGACAACCCGATCCCAAACGGCGCTCCGGAGAGCGCTGCGCTGGCGCCTTCGCGAACGCGCACGGTCACGACGGCGATCGTCGCCATACCCGCGATGGCGACGGCGAGGGCGCCGTAATAAGGACCCAGGAACGCGCCAATCGCAGCGGCCAGCTTCACGTCGCCCAACCCTAATGCATCGTCGCGGCCGGCAAGCCCAAATGCGCTTCGCACGCCCAGGAAAATTGCGCCAAGCAACATCGCGCCGATCGCGCGAACCGAGAGGGCGTCCCCGAACGGCGCTGCAGCGGCAAGCGTTGCGAGCGCGGCGACCAATGTATTCGGGATAATGTGACTACGCCGATCTATCTCGGCGGTTAGAACACAAATCGGCAACAAAGCAGCCAAGACGACGGCGGCGCTCAGGTCTGTCCCCAGCGCAATCAATGTTGCCGCACCCACAAAGACGACGAGCGCCAGGAACGGTGCGCTGACGTATGCCGGAAACGCTAGTTCTCGCCGCGCTGCCATCGCCGCGAGCGCTAACGCGACAAGGGCAGCGAAGAGGGCAAGGGCGTCGGGAGACATGGCCGTTACCCAATGGACTCATAGATGCCCACGAGCGCCGAAACCAGGGAAAGAACGATAGCGCCGATGAGTAGGGCGACAAAGGCGATGGCTATGGGCTCGAGAATGAGCGTGAACCGTTTGAGCGTGTCGCGCATCTCCTCTTCATTGCGGTCCGCGACGGCGCGGAACATCTCGGCCAACGCGCCGGAGCGTTGACCGGCGCGCACCAGGCTTGCATCGACCGCGCTCAGCGCATTGGACTTCAAGAACGCCTCATCCACGGGCCTGCCCGAGCGCAGCGCCGGAACAGCGGCGAGCGCATCATGCTTCAATTTGCCTTCCGGCAGCGCGCCTGCCGCCAGCGAAGTGGCTTCCAGCACATCCACGCCTGCACTGAGGCTCAGCGCGATGATCCGTGACCATGCAGTGCGCTGACGAGCCAGCAACAATACGCGCACGCCAGGCGTGGCGTGCCCAAGCGCGCTCAATGCCCGCTTGCCTTCGCTCGTGTTGGCAAACGCACTAATCCCTATCGAGACGAGTGCGATCGCCGTGAGGATAAGTCCGGCGTGATCGTGAAAGGCGACGCCTGCGTGGATCACGAGCTCAGAAAGGCCGCTGAGATCGGCGCGGGCATTGCGCAACATGTCTGCAAAACGCGGCACAACAACATAGAAGAGGAACATCACGCTCGCGGCGCCGCTGAGAACGAGGAACGCCGGATAAACCAGCGCGTTCTGCACATCGCGCGCCACGCGGTGCTCAAACGCCATCTGTCGAGCGGCTTCGTCGAGCACCAGCGGCAGGCGCCCGCTCGCCTCGCCGGCGCGGATGAGGGCGTACACATACGGCGGAAAAAACGGGGCGGCTGCCTTGAGTGCGCCGGCGAGGCGATCGCCTTGGCGCAGCGCCCGCGCCGTGGCGCGCAGGTGCTCAGCGATGGCGCGCCCCGGCAGGGAAGCGGCGATGATCTCGATCGCCTCCAACAGATCCACGCCCGCCCGCGTCATCACCGCGAGTTGCTGGAGCGCCAGGATTGCTTCGGTATTGGCAACGCGTGTTCGCGACTGGACGTGGCCGGCGGCCTCGCGCAGCTCTAGCACTGTTGCGCCGTCGCGGGCTAAGCGCCGTAGAGCGTCCGCCCGCGTCGGCGCGGTCAACGTCTGAGTGGTTGTGGCCCCGTTTGCGTCGAGCGCGCGATAGATGAACTGGCGTGATGTCATGGCGGGCCGGCGCCGAGAACGCGCAAGGCTTCCAGAAACGTGGTCTGTCCAGCGCGCGCCGTCGCAAGCCCGTTCTCCAACAGGGTCGTGAACCCATTGGCGCGCGCCAGGCTCGCAAGTTCATCCTCGGAAGCGCCCGCACGGATGGCGCGTTGCATCGCTGGAAGCACGCGGGTGGCCTCGAATACGCCGATTCGACCGCGGAAACCTGAGCCGCCGCATGCTTTGCAACCAACTTCGTGCCGCCAGGACGGAGCGCTCTCGCGCATAGCTGGGGGCAGAACTTCGCGAGCGCGCTCCTCTCGGCTTGGGTCGAGGTCCGCCGTGGAGCAAGCTTCGCAGACGCGGCGAACCAGCCGTTGTCCGATGAGTGCTCGCAACACGTCCGCCAACAGGAACTTCTCCGCGCCGAGGTCCACAAGGCGCGCCACGGCGGCGAGGGCCGAATTGGTGTGAACGGTCGAGATCACGAGTTGCCCCGTCAGCGCGGCCTGCACGGCGGTTCGAGCGGTTTCAGAATCGCGAATCTCGCCGACAAAAATGACATCAGGGTCTTGGCGTAGAATTGAGCGCAGCCCGGTCGCAAAATCGAGATCGATGTCGGACCGGACAGTCATCTGCAACATGCCGGGTAAGTCCAACTCCACCGGGTCCTCGATGGTGACGATCTTGCGCACGCCATCGTTGAGCAGGGACAGAAGCCTGTAGACGGTTGTCGTCTTGCCTGATCCCGTCGGTCCAGTGATCAGCACCAGACCGTTCGGCTGAGCGATGGCCTCGATCAGGAGGTCGCGCTGAGCGTCGGTGACGCCGAGCTCGCGGAGTTCAGGTATGCGGCGTGTGTCGCCAAGCAGTCGAACGACGATGGATTCACCCCATGTCGTCGGCAAGGAAGAGACCCGCACATCGACATCGCGACCCGCCACGCGAATGCTCTGTCGGCCGTCTTGGGGCAGGCGCCGCTCCGCGATGTTCATGCCCGATAAGAGCTTGATGCGCGAAGCTACAGCGTCGAACATGTCGCGCGTCGCGGTGCGGCGCTGTGAAAGCACGCCGTCGACACGCAGCCGGACGACGATCTTGTCCTCGAACGGCTCAAAATGCACATCGCTGGCGCGCAGCGCCAAAGCCTCGGCAAAGACCGAATTGACGAAGTCGATAACGGGAGCCTCTTCCGCCAGCTCCATGAGCCGCATAGGGTCAGCGGACTCTGCGGTGAAGTGTCCGCCGCTAAGTGCGATCAACAAGGGCTCGACGACGAGGGACTTGGCGAGGTAGAGCCGCACATCGCCCTGGCGCCACTGCTCGACAGCCTCTTGAATTGATGGATCATACAAGCGCGGACCCGCGATATTGAGGGCGTCTCCCTCACGCCAGGCGATCACCTCGTTGTCGATGAACCATGCCGTTGGCGCGCCGAGGTCGCCGACCGCCTCACGGACCGCCTCCACCTCGGGCGCGGCTCCCGGATCCAAAACTGGAAGACCTACCTGCTCTGACAAGACAGTCAGAATCTCATCCTCCGATACCGCACCCATGCGGAGAAGCGCGGCGATCACGCCTCCACCTGCTCGTTGGCGCACGGCGTTGGCCTCGGCGTAATCCCGGTCGGAGACAAGCCCGCGTTCGATGAGCAGTTCGCCAAGTCGGCGCATGGGAAGATTCCAGCTGGATTTCAGCGCCTGAACGCTAATGCCCGTACGCCAGCCGCGCCAATAGCGTCAATCGCGAGGGGATGTTTTCGCGCTAGGCGCGGAAATGCGAAAGAGCACCTTGCACGGGGTGATAAGTGTTTGAGTTCTAGGCACGATTGTCGATAGAAGGGGGTGTGATCGCCTCGATGTATCCCGGGACAAAAAAGAGTGCGCGCCGACGTCGGTGCGAGCGCGGCTACAGCCTGCTCGAAGTGTTGATCGTGTTAACCATCATCGCACTGATCGCAGCGCTCGTCGGCCCGCGCTTGATGGCTCAGCTCGACCGATCGAAGGTGACTGCGGCGCGCGTGCAGATTCGAGCGCTCGCGTCCTCTTTGGAGACAATGCGTTTGGACATAGGGCGTTACCCGACGACGGAGGAAGGGCTCGCACTGCTGCTTAGTCCTCCACGCGGACGCAGCGCCGAAACCTGGCAAGGCCCATATCTCGATGGCGAGGTTCCGGCTGATCCGTGGGGTGGCGAGTACCTTTACCAGGCGCCCCGCGCAGATTTCGCACAGCCGGTCATCAGGAGTTTGGGCAGCGACGGCGAAGAAGGCGGCAGCGGTCTCGCCGCCGACATCGAATATGGCGATGCGCCGTGACTCCAACCGTCCTGGCGAGCGCGGCCTGAGCCTCATCGAAGCGCTCGCGATCGTAACCATAACGGCGCTTCTGGCGCTCCTGCTCCTGCCCATGGTGTCGCGCGCGGCCGGGCGCAATTTTTTGCTCACCGATCGAGCGCTTGATGGGGCCCAGGCGACGATTGCGGAGGCCGAGTTCCGCGCGCTCTTGCGGGCCACCCAATCTGACGCCGAGGGCGCTTTGATGCTCGGCGCGCGCGTGGACGGCGTGGCGTTTTCGCCCTCGCTCGCAGAAGATATGGCGTGCGCGCGAGCGGGCGCGCCGCGGCCGGTCAGGTTTCTGATCGTGCGCGAGGGGCGTCTTGTTTGTGAGAGCGAAGGGCGCCGGCGTGATGTGTTGCGTTGGGGCGATGGTGAAGCGCGTTTCTCTTATAGTGCGGACGGCTTGGCCTGGTCGGCCCAGTGGAGCCAGGACACGGCCCCGGCCATGGTGCGTTTTGAATTGGAGCGCCCGGGGTTCCCGCCGCTGACATGGACTGAGCGCGCGGGCTGGACCGGACCCCCGCGCGCGGACGTTCCGCCATGAGCGCGCGCGCCCAGGGAGGCTACGCGATGTTCCTGGCCGCGCTCGTGGTCGCGGTCCTGGCGCTTGTGCTTGTGGCCGTTGCACAAGTGCAGGGTGCGTTGTCACCAGGGGTGCGTGCGCTGCGTGCGGAGGCGGCGCAGGACATCGCTGCCGAAAGTCTGGGCGCGCGCGTCGCATTTATGATGCTCACCGAGCCAATTGGCCCGCGCTCTCTTGTTATCGGCGGACCGCGCGAGGCGAGCGCCGCATCGAGTGCACAAGGAGCAGAGCTGCGGCTGGACGGGCGCTTTTACGAGGCCGGCTGGCGCGCCTTTATTTCTGTACAAGATGAATCTGGCCTCATTAATCTAAATGCGCCGGCTGAGGCCGCGCTCGCCGGTCTAATAGAGAGGGCCGGCGAGAGCGTCTCCGGCGCCAGACGGCTTGCAGCGGCGCTGGCGGATTTTACCGACGAGGACGATCTCGTGCGCACTGGCGGCGCGGAAAGCGCGGCCTATGCGCGGCTAGGCCTGTCGGCCCCCGCCAATCACGCGCTGACCGTTCGTTGGGAAGCGCTCGAGACGCTTGGATGGCGCGACAGCCTTGATGAAGATCGTCTCGACTTCTTGTGGGCTCACACTGTCGTTGCGGCGCCGCGAGAAGGAAACGTTAACGTTAACACTGCGCCAACGTCTGTCATCGAAGCGCTCGTCGGCGATGCGGCCACTGCGGCCACGCTGATTGCTCGCCTCGAGCACAGCGAGATTCGCGAAATGCATGAAGTGGAGGCCTTGACGGGGGCGCGCGCGCGCGCCGCTGGCGCGGGATTTGCAATAATGCCGGGTGATGCATTCCGGATCGTGGTCGCTTTCGGCGACGCACCCGGTGTGGCGCAACGATTTATCGAGCGGCGGCTCGTGCTTGCGGGAACAGGCGCGGATCGGCCGGTGTTTTGGAGCGAAGAACGGCGCGGACGCGGAGGGGCCTGGCGTGGCCGACACAATGTTACCGTTATTGAACCGCTTCCGCGCAGCGCCGCCTTGCCTCCTGCTTGAGAGCGGTGCGATCGAGGAGGGCGAGAACTACCGCAACGCCTTGGCGCGCGGTGTAATGCTGAGCCGCGCCTTGTGCCGGTTTAAACTTTTCCGCGGCACGCCTGGGCTGACGCGCTCCCAGCTTGCGCGCGCGGCGCGCACTTTTGCGGAGGCGCACGCGCCATTTGAGGCCACGGGCTCGCTCATACTGCGAACGCCGGCGGGTGCGGCCATCTGGTACTGGGACAAGGCGCAGCTCGCAGTTTTGGGCGCCGGGGAGGCGCGCGTTGTGTCGCCGGAAAGCGTTTGGCGCGCCCCGGGCGAGGGCTGGCGCGTGCTCGCGTGTGCTGAGGGGTTTGAGGCCCAATACTGGGAGGATGGCGGGCTCATCGCGTCAAGTTGGCGGCGGGAGATGTTGACGCGCGCGCAATGGGCGGCGTTCGCCCTGAACGTGGATGCCACGCAGCAGGCGCCGGATGCGCCGCCAACACCGCAGGTGCTGCCCCGCGACGACAGATCGTGGCGGCGCGCGGAGATAAGGACGCCGCTGAGTTGGCGCGAGCTTGAAAGAGGCGCAATTTCAATTGCGCTTTGCGCCAGTGCGCTGGCCACGTTCTTCACTGCCCAAGCCCTCAATCATGAGGGCGCCGCGCGCGCCGATAGGCGCGCGCTCGACGCGTTGGAGGAGCGCGTCGCCGAAGATGCCCAGCTCGCGCGCGTACGGGAGCGGTTGACGCTAATGGCCGAGTACGACGCCGCCACGAGAACACCTCGCGCACTCGCCGCGGCCGCCGACGCGTTTGAAGTGCTGTCGCGGTTCGACGTGACACCGCAAGCTTGGGCTGTCGTTGATGAAACGTTTCGCCTTGAGATCGAGGCTTCCGGCACGCCTGTGCGCGACATCGTCGCCGCATTAGAGGCGGCCCCTGGCCTGTGCGGTGTTACGCCGGAGCTCGCGAACGCGGCGGGCGGCATTGAACTGCGCGCCGCGATAGTGGCATCGGCCGAAGTCGAGTGTGAGCCGGCTCTGCGGGGGCGCGCTTCATGATTGACCGCGTATGGGCCGGGCTGATGGAACGCTTCGGCGCCGCCACGCCGCGTGAGCGCGCCGGCTTGGCGCTCGCCGTTGCCACGGGCGCCATCGCGATGGCGATTGCGTCCTTCGACTGGGCCATGGGCGCTGCGGACGCAGAGCGCAGCGCGCGCATACAACGGGCCGAGGCGCAGGCGGCGTTCGAGCGCGATAGCGACGGTGCGTTCCAACAACGCCTCGCAGAAGACGTCAACAAGGTGTGGCGCTGGTCCATCGTCGAGACGTCTGAGAGCCTGGTTCGCGCGCAAGCGGCGCCGCTCGTCGAAAGTCTGGCGCTGCAGGCGGGCCTCGCCAATGTCGAAGTCGCGGTCGCCGACAGCGCGGACGAGGGAGGAAGCGTCGGCTCGATTGCGATCCGTCTCGGCGCTGATTTCGATTGGCCGAGCTTCATGGCCCTGCTGGAGGCCCTGCATAACTCGGAAACGAGCTTCACGATCCACTCGATAGAGGTTTCAGGCGGCGCCGATGGAGCGCCCCGATTGAACCTGCTGATGAAGGCGCCATTTCTGTTGGAGGCGCCGCAATGAGGCGCAAGTTAGCGATCCTATGCGCCTCGCTCATCGGGGGCGCTGGCTTAGGATGGTTCACGACGCCTAGGCCGAGCGCCCCGCAACAGGCGCAAGCACGCATATTGCCTCTGCTCGAACACGGCGGCGCCGATGCATGGGAAGCTTATCAGCGCTTCTCGGCGATCGGTTTTAGCGCGGCGGCGCCTGCGCTTGAGGCGCCGCCGCCGCCCGATGTGGCCGTACTGTTTCGCCGCGATCTTACGGCTATCGAGCAGCGGCCGAATGGGCGCCTGGTGTGGATCGTCGACCTTACCCGCGACTTCGGCCGCCGAAGTCTTCGCGTGGGCGACGTTTACCAGGACGGTTGGCGCGTAGCGGCGATCGGTACACAGACTATCGAACTGCGTCGTCGGCGTGAACGCCGCCGCATCGATGTCTTCGCGCCGCTCAGCGATGGTGAACAATGACCTGCACGATCCTTGCAGCGCCCCGATATCGAGGAGTTAACCTAGTGTCGCCAGTATCGCATAGACGCCGCATCGGCGCGAAGTCGCGACTTGCGGTTAGTTTTGCGGCGCTCATGGCGCTCTCGGCGTGCGTGTCCTTTCCACAGCTGCAGGCCAGTCCTCAGCGCGATGTGCTGACCCAGGCGGACACGACCGCCGCCCAGCAGCCCGCTGACAACATCGAGATTCTTGAAACCGCCGCCGGGGATCAAGAGGCCGGCCCCAGCCTCGCACAGGCGTTCGCCACGCCTGAGCAGGTCGCCGCGTTGCTGGAGCCGCGCGATGTGCAAGTGACATTGCCGCCGCAGCCGCTGCCACGATTCATAGACACCGTCTTCGGTGAAATCCTGCGTGTGCCATACTCCACCGGACCGGGCGTGGCTCAGCGGCGTGACATCATCGCCCTACGTAGCCCGACCACCATGGCCAACACACGCCTTTTCGCGATGGCGCAGATGGCGCTTGCGCAATACGGCCTGGGCGTTGTGATCGACGCGGGCGGTGTGCGCATCGTCCAAGATACGGTATTGAGCGGGCAGGCGCCTTCGTTCATCCGTGCGCGCACATCGCCGGAAACGCCGGCGACATCGCGTGCGGTTATGCAGTTCTTTTCGGTGGCGACGCTCGATGTCGAGGCGTTGATGCCGATGCTGGAGCAGGCCTATCCCAATCGCGGATCGGTCCGCTTCACTGCGCAGCCTGATACCAACACTTTGCTGATCAGCGGCGGGGGCCGCGAAGTGGCGGCCGCGGCGGCGGTGATCCGCGAACTGGATCAGCCTCAATTCGCCAACGGCCGCATCGCCCGGATCGAACCCATCTTCATGTCGCCGGAGCAATTGGCTGAATCGGTGACGCGCGCGCTGTCGACCGAGGGTTATCGCCTCGGCAATCCCCTTGAGTCCCGGCGCGGCGCGCTCAACATCCTCCCGCTGGAATACGCAAACCAAGTCCTCGTGTTCGCCGGTGATCAACGCCTGCTGGATCGCGCCCTCTATTGGGTGCGGCAGCTCGATCGGGCCGCGGCGATCGGCGGCGGCGAAGGCGTGTTCGTCTACACTGCCCAGAACACGAGCGCTGAGGAGCTCGGCGCGCTGGTGGCGCAGGCCGCCTCAGGCGAGTCCTCGCTTCCGACGCAGAACCCGCCGGAAATAGCGGTGCGGCGCACCGACGGCATGCGCGCTGGCGCGCAAACCACCCCACGTGGCGGAGCAGTCAGTTTCGGCGGTCTCACGATCGACCCCACCGGCAACCGCATTCTCTTCCACGGGTCTGCAAGCGAGTTCCAGCGTCTGCGCGAAACGCTGGTGCAGCTGGATACGCCCCCCCAACAAGTGCTCATCGAACTCACCATCGCCGAAGTCACTTTAACTGATGAGACGCGCTTTGGCGTCGAGTGGTTCCTCGAACAGACGATAACGGACGGGACGCTGACAGCATCGACGCGCGGGGGCTCCGTGCGCCAGCCGGGCGGCCTCGGCGCAACGGCAACGCACATCTTCTCGCGCGGAACCGTGGAGGCGGCTCTTAACGCCTTTGCGTCGAACCGCAACTTGAACATCCTGTCGACGCCGCGCGTGTTCACGCGATCCGGTCGCGAGGCGGAAATCCTGATCGGCACCGATGTGCCGATCATCACCTCGCAACGCGCGTCCGACAACCAGACCGGCGGCGACACGGATGTGTTGCAAACCGTACAATATAGGCAAACTGGCGTTATCCTGAACGTGCGCCCGGTGGTCTACGGCGATGACCGCATCGACATTTCGCTCTATCAGGAAGTGTCGAGCCAGCAGCCGAACACGAGCGCGGCGATCAACAGCCCGCTGATCCTCAATCGCAGCGTGACGACGCAAATCTCATTGCAAGAGGGCATGACCGCTGTGATCGGCGGCATGATCCAGGACAATTACACTCGCGAACAGCGCGGCATTCCGGGACTCAAGGACATTCCCTTCATCGGCGCGGTGTTCCGCAGCGAGGAAATCACGGGGGACAAAGTCGAACTCGTGATTTTGGTGACGCCGTATATCGTGCGGGACGGAGAAGACATTTCCGCGATTACCACGTCGCTGACCGATTCAGTCAATCGCACGTTGCGTCGCCGCGGGCCGCAAGTTTACACGCTGTATCCGTGGCGCGTGCCCTACACGCCCGCGCGCACACACGACACGTTGCGTCCGCGTTCTGAAACATCGACCGCGCCGCCGGCGCAGGAACCCGCCCCGGGCGCTGCCGCCGCATCACCGGAATCTCCTGCCACGCCGGAAGTGACGCCGCCGGAAAGCACGGGTCCGCAGCCACTGACACCGCAAACGGCTCCGCCCGACACGCCCTAATCGCGCACGGCGCCCCAGCCAAAGATGGGATCTCGGCCAGGCTCGCCGAGATCTTCCGCGTGCGCTCTGAGCTCAGATACGGCCCGAACCGCCTCGATCGGCGAGGGGGTCTGCAATCGTGCGGCAAGCTGAGCGGCGACCACCGGCGCAGCGAAGGAGGTGCCGGACACCGTGACATGCTCGCCCCCGCTCGTGACGCGGATGTTCACGCCAAGCGCGGCAAAATCGATATAGGCGCCGCGATTTGCGCGCAGATAGGGCCTGCCGTTGGCGTCTATCGCCGTCACCGCCAATGCGCCCTGGAAAGCCGCCGGAAAAGCTGGCCGCGCATTCGGTCCGCCGTTGCCTGCGGCCGCGACGATGACATGCCCCCGCGCCGAGGCGCGCCGGACCAATTCGGCGAGCACGGCATTGTCTGGACCTTCGATACTGATGTTGATGACCGGCACGCCGCGGTTCATCATCCAATCGAGCGCAGCGGCGATATTCTCAGCGGACGCGGCGAGCGCGCCATCAGCGCTTTGACCGAATACATCAGCTGCATGCACGCGCGCGCCATGGGAGATGGCGATCGAGGCGACAAGAGAACCGTGCTCTCGCGGAATGGGACGATCAGCGGCGAACGACGTATGACTCTCAAGCGCGTTGGCGATTGGAATCGAGCTCGGATCAACGCCGGTGTCGATAATGCCGAGCGTACTTGCAAATGTCCGCGTCCGCCTTCGGGGCGTGTCGCTTGTGGATGCGATGAGCGCCTGAGACTGGCGATAAATGTTATTCGGCGTAACCAATGCGTTCGGCGCGATGCGCTGCAGCGCCGATCTCGCGTCCGCCACGCTCATACCTTCGGGGACTCGGAACCGGGCTACATCGCCCTGAATGGAAAGGAGGCGCCTTTCGGAGATCAGCAAGAACCCCGCGGCTTGCGCCGCCGCAAGGTCGTTTTGCGCGCCGGCGAACAAGATCTCGCCAGCGATGTATTCGCGCCCTTGGTCGTCCTGCTCCACGATGTAACCAGGCGTCGTCGGGCCAGAATTCTCTGACGAGCTTGAGCCCGAGTTCGAGCTCCCAGATCCCGAACCTGAATTTGAGCCGGAACCGGAGTTTGACCCCGACGATCCGGAGCCTGAGTTCGATCCACTACCCTCTGATCCCGAACCAGATGACCCAGAGCCTGAATTCGAACTCGAGGATCCATCATCATCGTCGTCGCCCGAACCAGAACTCGAGCCCGATCCCGAGGAGCCGGAGCCAGAACCAGAATTCTTCTCGCCGCCGCCGTTGTCATCTGGCTCGGTTGAATCGTCGTCACCGCCCGACCTGCCGCTGCGATCGTCGTCGGGTCCGCTAGATTCCTCGCTGCCGCCGGACGACGAGGCGTCAGCGAGTTCGACAACGTCGTCGCCCTCTGCGACATCATTGTCATGGTCAAGCTCATCGTTGTCATCCGGCGCGTCGTCATCGGACGTATCAATGTCATCGGGAGCGTCGTCGGTGGACGGCGATGCCTCTTCAAAGTCGTCGAAATCGTCGTCATGCCCTGAGCCAGGCCCTGAGGCGCCGGCAAGCCCGACGGAAAGGCAAAGCGCGAAGAACGCGCTCGCCATAAGGGAAACGAAAGGTTTCCTCTCACCCGCCATGATTTACTTTAGCATGTGGATAAGGCGAGCGATATATTGAAACGCCGTGGAATAATTCTCCGGCTCGCGCGTAGTTGGCGCTAGGGCATGACGAAGGACAATCTCGCCTTCCGGCAAGAACTCGTGTCGCTGTTGCCGCGGCTGAAGCGCTTTGCCATGGCCCTTGCGGGAGGGCGCGACGCGGCCGACGACCTGCTCCAGTCCGCTGTCGAGCGCGCGCTTCGGAAATGGGATTATTTTGAAGAAGGAAAACGGCTCGACTCCTGGATGTTCAAGATCATGCAGAATCTCTGGTTCGACATCAGGCGCGCGGCTTCCGCAGAACGTTGGGTATCAGACGATGGCGTCGATATCCCCGGCGAGGATGGTCGCGAGCTGGTTGAAACACGCGAAGAACTTCGCCTCGCACGCGAGGCATTCGCGGCGCTGCCAGAGGAGCAAAGGGCGGTTGTCGCGCTGGTCGTCCTGGAGGGATTTTCATACGCGGCCGCAGCCGATGCGCTGGAAATTCCGATCGGGACGGTCATGAGCCGATTGGCGCGCGCGCGGGGCGCAATGGCCGCACGGGCGCGCGGCACAACTGTGATGCCGGTTAGAAAAGAGAAATAATGCTAAACGACGAGCTTATCTGCGCATTCATGGATGGCGAACTCGACGCCGAGAAGCGCGCGCTCGTCGAGCATTGGCTCTCGACCGACAAAGGCGCCGCAGCCCGGCTGGAACGCATGCGCGCAGCTGACGCTTTGATTCATAGGGCAATTCCCCGCGTGACTGGCGGCGACGACCCGCTTGTGGCGAAAATCATGGATCGCCCGGCGAATGTGGTTCCGTTTGTGTCACCACGTTGGGCGATCCGAGCGGCGGCGCTTGCGGCGGCATGCGTGCTCGGGGTTCTTGTTGGCCGCATGGAAGCGCCTTGGCCGACCGCCGACGATGCTACGCGTGTGTCGATGGCGGTCAGCGAGGACATAGCGCGGGTCCTGGATACCGCACCGAGCGGACAGCCTAGTCATGTGTTGGGCGGGGAGGTCGAGGTCGCCTTGAGCCTTCGTACGGACGCCGGTGAGTTGTGTCGTCAGTATCGCACGACGGTTGGCGCCAACGCTGTCGATGCGCTGGCGTGTCGGCGCGACGGCGAATGGGGCATGCTGGTTCAGGCGGTGGCGACGCACGCTGACGAGAGCGTCTATGTGACGGCGGGATCGGTTTCGCCGATTGACGCGGTGATCTCCCAACTTGGCGCGGCGACCGCGCTTGATGCGCGTGAGGAACAGGCGTTGATCGACGCCAATTGGCGTCGCCGCTGATATCGAGTGTTTGATCGCGCTGCGCGAAACGAACCGCGCCTTTGCGCCCCCCAATACCTCATTTTCTGTGACCGCATCCTGTCGCCTTAACTGTCGCTCGCCTAATGGGGGAATGGCGTTCGGTTCACCCAAATTTATTCCATAAAAATCGGTCGCGAGGGGTCGCGGCGCCGCGTGCGCGACATCGATTCATTGGGGGATGGCTATGCGCATCTCGAAAACTTGCAAGACGCGCACCCGCCAGGGTCGGGGCGCGCGCGTTGCCTTGTTCGCTCTGCTTAGTGTTTGCACTCTGACCGCCGGCCCCGCATTCGCTCAAGCCGAAAACGAGACCAGCGGTGGTAGATTCGATATTCCAACAGGAGCGCCGCGCAGCCCCTTGTTCGGGGCGCTTCCTTGGACCCAGCCGATGATGCTGTTCGAGGAGTTCGGCACCTTTCCGATGCCGACCCGTGATTGCACCAACTGCGCCCCGCTGCCCACCGTCCAATCTTGTCAAAGCGGCCCCACCGGTGCGGCGCTGGATAGCTTCCTGCGCCAGCAATTGTGGCCGGCGCCGACGTTAGAGGCCAACACGAGCCGCGCAAACTATTGGGCCTCGTCGGTCGGGAGCTGCGTCCGCCCGCTGGCGACGAGCGCAGTAGAAGGGCGCCCGCCTGGCGAATTCTTCGCGCACCAACGCTGGATGGAGTTCGCGCCGCGGGCCTACTTCCAATCGGCCCAAGCCGGCGCGCGGACGAACAACGGCTTGCGCGACGGCTGGCAGCGGCACCGCTACGCGGTGGGCGAATTCCGACGCACCGGCGGTCTCTATTACCGCGGCGGCACAACGCGCGGCATCAACGTGCGCTTCCATCCGAACATGCCGATCCAGAATCCCAATTCAATTTGGACGTTCGACGGCACGATGCCGCCGAAATTGCTGATGGCGCGCTACGGTGAGCCGCTCTTGTTCCGCCACTTCAACGCGTTGCCGATCGATCCCGCGGCCAATAACGGCTTCGGCGCCCATACGATCTCCACCCACAACCACAACGGCCACAATGGGGCCGAGAGCGATGGGTTTGCCGCCGCCTTTTTCTTCCCCGGCCAGTTCTACGACTACCATTGGCCGATGGTGTTGGCCGGTCACGACACGATCAACACCAACGCTTCTGATCCGCGCGCTGGAGGGCCTAACGGCGCGAACGGCGTGACCCGCGTTCGCGGCGACTGGCGCGAAACGATGAGCACGCACTGGTTCCACGACCACATGCTCGATTTCACCGCCCAGAATGTTTACAAGGGCAACGCCGCGATGATGAACATCTACAGCGCGTTGGACCGCGGCCGTGAAGGTTTCCAGTGCAATTATAGCAATCCCAACAACGCCAACCTTTGCTTCCCGAGCGGGACATCGCTCGATTGGGGCAATCGCGACTACGATGTGAACCTTCTCATCGCCGACAAGGCCTGGGACGGAAACGGCCAACTCTTCTTCAATATCTTCAATCTTGAAGGTTTCCTAGGCGATCAGGTGCTCGTGAACTGGACGTGGCGGCCGTTCCTGGACGTGCGCGCGCGGCGCTATCGTTTCCGCATTCTCAACGGCGCGGTGTCGCGTTATTTCCAACTCGCCCTGGTGACCCAAGGAGGCACGCGCGTTCCGTTCCACATGATCGCCAACGACGGCAACATCATGGAACACGCGGTTCGCTTCCCGAATGCGGAATCGCAGAGTTTGCCGGTGCAGGCCATTGCCGAGCGCTACGATATCATAGTCGATTTCTCAGGGTTTGCGCCTGGGACGAGGCTCTACCTGGTAAATCTTCTCGAGCACCGCGACGGTCGCGGCCCAAAGGAGTTGATACCTCTCGCGGACGTGATGAACGGAACTTATGTGGGCGATCCCGCGGTTGGCCGCATCATGGAATTCCGCGTTGCTTCCTATGGCGGCGTCGACCGCAGCATGAACCCCGCGCTGTATGAAGAGGGCGGGCGCACGATGATCCCAATGCCAGTGGTGTCGGAACAGGAAATTGCAACCGCGCGCCACCGGCAGTTCGATTTCGGTCGGCGTGAGCCTACGGACACCATTCGCTGGACTATTCGCACCGATGGCGGCGAAGCATTTGGCATGGACCCCCATCGCGTCGCGGCCGCGCCAGTCACCAATCGTTGGGAAATCTGGCACTTGAATAGCGGCGATGGCTGGTCGCACCCCGTGCACATCCATTTCGAGGAGGGCCGCATCCTTTCGCGCAGCAACGGCGAGATTGGGTTGTTAGTCCCATCATGGGAGCGCGGCGCGCGCAAAGACGTCTACCGCATCGGCGGGGGGCCCGACGAAAGCTTCGACGTCACGCTCCTGATCCGCTATCGCGAGTTCCTGGGCACCTTCATGGAGCATTGCCACAACACCCAGCACGAGGATCACTCGATGCTGTTGCGGTGGGATGCCCGCAATCCCGGTCAAGCGGTCGCCATCCCAACGCCAATCGCGGATTGGGAAGGCGTCTTTTACGAGCCCTCACTCGATCTGCCGACGGCGAATTGAGGAGCCATGAAGGAGGCGCTGAAACTGCGAGCGGCGGCCTTTGCCTTGATCGCAGCGTGCGCCGCGCTCGCGCCGGCCGTCACGCCTGAAACCGCGTCAGCGCAACAAACGCGCTGGCGCGCGGACTATTTCCCAAACGTCGTGCTTCAAGATCAGGACGGGCGCAGGCTGCGCTTCTACGACGACATTATTCGCGGCAAGGTCGTCGCGATCAATTTCATCTTTACGACCTGCACCGATGTCTGCCCGCTGGACACCGCCCAGATGCGCCGCGTGCAGGAGATCCTGGGTGATCGCGTCGGGCGCGACATCCACATGTATTCGATCTCCGTCGATCCTGCGCGCGATACGCCGGCCGCGCTTCGTCGTTTCATGCGCACCTATGACGTGGGCCCCGGTTGGACATTCCTGACAGGCGCCGCGGCGGATGTGGAGCTATTGCAGCGGCGCCTTGGCGTGAGCCCCGTCATTCCGAACGGCAACCTCAGCGAACACAGCGGGAGCATCATCGTCGGCAATGAGGTGACGGGTCAATGGATACGGCGCTCCCCGTACGAGAGCCCCCAACTCCTCGCGAACTTGCTGGGCCAGGCGCTGCACAATTATGCGCCGCGGAACACGACGTCCAGACAGACCTATGCAGTGGCCGGCGAGGTCACCGATACATCGCGAGGCTATTACCTGTTCCGCACACGCTGCCAGTCGTGCCACACGCTTGGCGAGGGCGATCGACTTGGTCCGGATTTGCGCGGCGTTGCAGGTGCGCGCTCACATGCGTGGCTCTCGCGCTGGATCCGAGAGCCCGATCGCATGATCGCGGAGCGCGATTCTACAGCGCTCGCGTTGATGGCGCGGTATCGCAACCTGCCCATGCCAAACCTCGGGCTCAATGAGAGCGAGGCCAACGCCGTCATAGAATACATGCGTGGCCAGGACGCCGAGGCGGCCGCGCAGCATTGAACTCAGCAAACGAAAGCGCCGTCGCCATGTTGGGCAACAGCGCTTTTTGTCCCCTGCGGTCTTAGCGGTTCAATGCGCCCGGGCGCCAGGTGAACCTGATGCCCGTCATGTAATCGGCGCTTGCGTCCGAGAGCCCGCCGCTCGCCGTCAGCGTGACGCGCAGGTTTTCAGTCATGCGGTAGGAGACGTAGGCGCCCGCGGTCGCGGGATCATCATTGCCCTCGATCGAGGCCTCGCGCCAATTGGCGAAACCGCCAACGCGCACGCGATCGCTGACCGGGAGCCATCCGCCGACGCTAGCCTGCATGCCGTCTTGCCGATCGACTGGATCGGTGTCGCCGAGGAAGCGGTAGCCGGCGGAGAGGTAGGCGCCGCCCTGGCGGCTCGACGTGCCGATCTCCGCGAGCGCGGTGTAGTCGGTTGCGCCGATGCCAAGGCCTTTGTCCACGTCGCCGCTCGAGAGGCGGGCGCGCGCGGCCAGCTCAAGGTAACCATTACGGCCGCCAACGCCTCTAAAGGTGCGTTCAACTGAAACCGTCGTATCGCCGAAGCCGCGTTCGCTATCGGTGCGGGCCGTGGTTCCGACGCTGCCGCTTTCACCGTCGATAATATCGGCAATGTCTGCTGGTCCGGTGACGTGAAGGTAGGGGATCGTGACGCGGACGGCCCAGTTCCCGCTCGACACGCGCGCGCTCAGGGGAATGGAGATGATTTCCGTTTCGTCGGCGCCGCCATAATCGCCGTTCGAGTAATCGACACCAGTCGCAAAGCTGACGCGCGTTTCGGCCTGCGCTGCGCTTGCGAACGCAAACATCGACGCCGTGATCAGCAGCATGGCGAGCTTCTTCGCCTTTACCATGATTTCCCCCGGAAAAGGTACGGGCCCAAGAGAACACCCTTGGGCCCGCGCTTCACGGTCATTCTCTGACTGAGCGATCAGCCGGGACCGCTATTCCCGCCATGATCATCGTCGTCATCATTATCGGGTAGGTCTGGCTCATCCGGCGCATCAGGTTCGTCCGGCGCATCAGGTTCGTCCGGCGCATCAGGTTCATCCGGCGCATCCGGCTCGTCCGGATCATCGGGCGCATCGGGCTCGTCTGGATCATCCGGCGCATCTGGATCGTCTGAATCATCCGGATCGTCCGGCGTGTCTGAATTGTCGCCATCATCATTGTCGTCGTCGTTGCCGGGGCCGGAATTGTCATCGGCGTCATCATCGGCGTTGCCCGGGCCGGAATTGTCCTCGTTCTCGTCATCATCGTCGTTGCCGGGGCCGGAATTGTCCTTGTCCTCCTCGTCGTCGTCATCATCATCACCGTCATGGCCGCGATCGGCTTGACGCCCTGCTTGGCGGTCTGCCTGCCGGTCCGCCTGTCGGTCCGCCTGCCGGTCCGCCCGCCGGCCAACTTGGCGACTAGCTTGTCGGTCCGAGCTCTGAGCGGCGGCCATGTCGGTCGCGGTTAAGGTGAACGCCAAGCCGCCGGCGCCAACCGCAAGCGCTTGGGCCAACACCGCGATCAGGAAATTCTTGTCGATCTTCATCTTGGGTTCTCCGCCGAGGCAGGCAAAAGGCATGCGCCCGCCATTCTTGACGGGTCCGGCGCAACAACGAATTGGGCGAGCGTTTATTCCCAGTTAACCTTGTAAATGTTGCGTTAACGACGGATTGGCGCGGGTGTGGTCGGTTGACAACGGTGCGCGGTCGCGATTTCGAAACAGGTGACATGAGGGCATTCTTGCTTTTGGCGCTTATTGTCGGCGCTTGTGGTCAAACGCCGGCGGCGCGCCACCGCGCCATCACGGACGAAGTGCTTGCGCGCACTGGCGCGCCCGATTTTGTCGACGCCAGCACGGCGGAGCGGCCGGCGCTGCGACATGCGCCGAGCGGTCTCGTGTGCGTAATGCCGCGCGATGGCGCGTTCGACTTGGGCGTCTTCCCAGCTTCGGCGGCAAATCCCGGCGCCCAATGCACGACCGTGGTGGACGGTGCGGCCTCCACTTTCGTCGTGGTTAATTTTCGCCAGGGCATGACACTGGACCAAGCTTTCGCGGATGCGCTTGCGACAACGGTAGGTCAAGCCGAGCGCCGGCAATGGCCAGGACGTGCGAGCGCAGCCGACCGCTCTTCGCCGGAGGGGCTCCCACATTACCGAATCGCGCGGTTCGAGACCGAGATTGATGGCGCTCCGACCTACCTTCGCGTCGCTGTCAGCGAGGCGCGAGGCTGGTACTTGCAGCAGATCGTGACGGCGCCGTTAACGCAAGCGGATACCGCCGAGGCCGCGGCCGGCGAATCTTGGCGCGCCGCGTTGCGCGAATTTGGCGCCGAGTAAGGGTGGCTGCCTTAGAGCGTCGGAAGTCTAGATTTTGCGGCTGCCGAGCGTGCGCATGACCGCCTCTTGCGGCGTGGCGATGGAAGGCAAGTGCATGACCACGCGAACGCCCACCGCCTTGTCGCCATCAATCGACGTCGGCCAGGCATAGGCGCGGCGCAGCTTGTCCTGGCTCGCCAAATCAAAAACCCGAACGCTGGTTTCGAACACCCCGCCGGCGGCATCCTCCACGCGCACCAACTCGATACAGTTGAGAGAGGCCTTGCCGCCGAAGCGATCCTCGACCGCCGCGGCAAGCTTAATTGTCACAGAATCGCACACTTGCTCTTCCGGCGCCTCGGCGTCGCGCGCGCTTTGTAGGTCCGGGCCTGGCGGCGGCTCGATCATAGGGCTCAGGACGCAAGACTTAAGCCAAAGAGGCTCGCGCAAACGAGCCGGCGGCTCGAAGAGCGTCATTCGCAACCGCAGCTCGGCAGATCGCGTTTCGGCGATTACTGGTTGGGCGCAGGGTCGTTGGCATCGGGTTGCGCCGGCTCGCTTGTGGGCGGTGTCGCAACCTCGACGTCACGGACCTCATGCATCACGCGAACTTGCATGTGCCCGCCCATGGGCATTCCAAATGGCCGCCCCCCAAACATTGGAGCAGTGGCGCAGGCAAGCACGACCAGGATGGCCAGGAGCAAGAGCCACACGCCGACAATATTGCCCAGCAATTTTACCAAGCCCTGTGCTTTCTGCGCGGCAAACAACACGAAGAACGCCAAGACAGCAAACAGCGTGACGTGCAGCACAACGCCCACAATCATCATCGGATGCATATTCAACCCCACCTGCTTAAAGCCGGCGCGCGACCGCGCGCGCTCGTAACCACTAGACTTCTCCCCACGATCTGCAAGGCCAATGGTGTGGTCTGCAACTTATGGATTTGAAGTTCGTCAGAACTTCAAATCCGCGACACTAGGTCGTTTCGCCGGAAGCGGACAAACGACTATTTGAAAAAGCGCTCGTCGGGCTTGTCGACGAATTTCACTTCTTCGAGCGTGCACACCAAACTGCCGCCGCGCAGCGGCCGCGCGCCGAGAAAGACCTTGCCTCGGCTTTCCTCGGCCTGGATCACGACGACCGGGATCGCCTCACCGCCCTTCACATCTCGGTGGATGGCGCAAACCGGGAGCGGAATCGGATGCGGCGCGCTTCCGTTTGAGATGTAAAACACCGCAACGCCGGCCTCGACGTCGGCTCCGGTTGCGGCTCGGCCCTTTAGTGCCGGCGTATTTCGCCAATCTGCGGCGACCAACGGTCCCCATAATCCTGACATGGCGCGCGTCCTCACGACCTCCACCATGCCACCTTAGGCGCACTTCGTTACAAACGCACCGGCCTGCTGCGAATGCGACAACGACCGGTTTGGGACCAGATTCAGCCCCAGTGTCGGTAAGCGCGGCCTTGGATGCGCAAAGCGACCCTGCCAGATGGTTCGCTTACGCTCAGCGTCCGGGGAGCGGTGGCTGGCTTGCAGCCTACGGCGCCACAAACGTTCCCACGCGCGCGCCGGCGGCGGCGAGCAACTGCGCCGGCAGCGGATCGGCGACATCCTTCATGCCGCGCCGGCAGGCGCGCCACAGCAGCGCCAGCGCCTCGAACAAAGCCAGCGCCTGCTCAGACTCTCTTGACGCCCGCAAGTAGGCCTCGTGAAATTTTTCCGCCGCGGATGCAGCGACGCCTTGCTCCAGCGCGTGTGCGAAGAGCTGAGCGGTCAGGTCGCCCGCCGCAAGCAGCGGCTCGGCCAGCAGCACATCGTGGACGAGCGCCGCGCCGGCGCCTGTGCCTTCGACGCAAAGCTCACGCAGACTAAGCCCCTTGAGCGTCGGCGCCCGCCGTTCGCCAATTTCGGCAAGGCTTGGCGTGAGCTGCGCAAAAATCTCAAGCGCCGCGCGCGCCTGGGGATGGCCGGTCGCCTGCAAGCGCTGCACACGCCGTCCGATAGCGCTGACGTCGCGGTTGGTCTCGCGCTCCTTACCCAAGTCGAGCTTCAAGCCGTGAAACTCGGCCAATGCGTGCGCCGTAGCGCCGATGGCGGCAGCCTCGTCCGCGCCGCCGATAAGGCTCAACAGAGGTCGGCCCCCAGGCGCCTTGAGCACTTGCAGGGCGAGCGGGCCGAGATGGCCGAGCGCGCGCGGAATGCCTAAAGCGTTTGGATGCAACCGCAGCGCTTCGCCGCAGATCGTAAAGCGGCGCAGCCGGCCGCGGCCGCTGTCGTCGCAAAAGCCGAGACCCTCCAGTTGCGATGCCCAGCGCTCCTTGCCTTTGTAGCCCTTGAGGCTCCAGCGCACCTGCAAGCGGCTGTCGCCGTGTTCCACCAGCTCCGCCAGCGTCTCGGTTATCTCTATGTCAGTCCCGTACGCCTCTTGCACGATCGGAGTGAGGAGCGCCTGCGCATAGGGCGGATCAAGCGCCCAATCGGCGCGTTCCGAAAACGGCAGCTCGCGTTTTTGCTGGCCGGCCGCGCTGACCAGGCGCGGACCGTTAAGTGAAAGCTGCAGCGTCCGCTCCGCCTCGTCGAGCATGAGGTCGGCGCTTGCTTCCCACCCCTGCCGTTGCAGACGAAACGGCGCGGCGGCGGCGACAAGCAGCGAGACGGCTTCAAACAGGCGCGCCCTCCGCTCGTCGTCCTTGGTCTGATCGAGATAGGCTTCAAGAAACACCTCTTCGGCGCCGGCAAGGCCGGCGAGCGTCCCGTTGACACGCATCGACGAGACGCGCAGCGACGCCAGCACGCGGCCGACGTCGATCATCGGATCGCCGCGCGCGACCTGGTCCCAATCGATGATAGTCACGCGATCGCCGTCGGCGAGCACGTTGGCGAGGTGAAAGTCAGCATGCACAGTCGCGGTCATGCGCATGCGCTCCGCCAGTTCACTGTGCAGGCGCTCGCCGAGTCTGCGCAGGCTTTTCGCGCGCGCGGGCCGTAAGCCCGTCAGCAAGCCGATCCAGCGCTTGACTACGCCCATTTCCTTTTCCAGTCCGCGCTCGGAGCGCATGGGCAAATTCAGCGAATGAACCACAGCGATGGCGCGCGCTGCCGCGCGCATCTGGTCCAGGAATGCACCGGCGCCGGCGATGTCCGAGAGGCGAACGCCGGAAACGAATTCCTGCAGCGTGAGCCCCATGACGGCGAGATAGCCAGCGGGCGGGGCGATTGAAACACGGCCGAGCGTGCGTCGCCAAACCGCCCAGTGGCCCGCGAACTGGCGAGCTGGTGACCCTCGCACATCGAGCTTGCCGACAAGGCGGCGCGATCGCGGCGCACCAGTGTCCTTGTCCTCCACGAACACTTCATATTCGAGCGCTGCTCGCTGCTCAGGAGTATATGAAAGCGTTTCGATGCGGACCCTGCGCACGCGCAGACGCTGCGGCTGCCAGATCCGGTGCAGCGCTTCCTTCATGGCTGGAGGGTCGGCCGCGTCGATCAACGAGGGCAGTACCGGATCGAGCGGGAAAGCGTGAACAATGAGCTGTGCGCCGGGAATGAAAAGCCACGGCGTGCTCAGCGGCATTGCCCCCGTCATGTCGTTGCGCGCGCGCATCTCGCGGTAGCGGCGGACCAGATCCACGGGCTCCGCGGGCGCGGGATCGTCGCGCCGCAGCGCCTTGGCGAACACAAACTGACGTCCCGTTCGCGCTGTTTCGCTGTCCCGAGCACTCAGCTTCCAAAGCACGTGGGCGCTGCGCCCGCGCACGTACTGCACGTCGACTATACGCGCATCGTCGCGCGGGTTGTCGCGGCATTCTGGGAATTTGTCGGCGAGCAAACCCAGGAACGCGTCCCGGTCCAAGGCGAGGCTCAAACCGGGCAGGTCGGGGTCGGACAGGTTGGCGGGGTCGCTCAAGAGCTCACCTCAACTGCCCGTGGGAAACCAACTCGCGAAACAGCCCCTGGCTCGCCGAAAGTTCCTCATAGGCGCCTTCCTGAACCAGGCGCCCGCGTTCGAGCACGACAATGCGGTCGGCGTCGCGCAAGCGGTGGAGATCGTGACTGATCATCAGCACTGTCTGGCCGTCCATGAGATTTTGCAGCGCGGCAAGCACCAGCGACGCCGAACGCTGGTCAAGTCCGGTGGTGGGCTCGTCGAGGATGACGATGGGCGCCTTGCGCAGGATGGCGCGCGCGATCACCACACATTGCCGCTGACCGCCCGAAAGCGTTCCGCCGCGCTCGCCGAGCGTGGTGTCGTAGCCCTGGGCCAAGGCGGCGATGAGATGATGGATGCCGGCGGCGCGAGCAGCGTCCTCGATCTCCTCCCGGGTCGCGCCGGGCCGACCCATCCCTATGTTCTCGGCAATGGTGGCCGCAAACAGCACCGGCTCCTGAAACACGAAGCTGATCTGGCGGCGCAGCGATGCGAGCGTTAGCGAGCGGACATCGCAGCCATCGACGGTGACGCGCCCCTCGCTCGCATCGTAAAAGCGGGGAATGAGGTTCACGAGCGAGGTCTTGCCCGAGCCGGTCGGTCCGACAATGCCAAGCCGTTCGCCGGGGCGCACTCTCAGATCGATCTTGCGCAGCGACCAGGGGTGGTCGCCATAACGCAGGCCGACATTCTCGAAGGCGATGGCGCCGCTGAGCGCGGGCGCCTCGGCCGCCCCGGGCAGATTTCTCACGTCCGGGACCAGTCCGAATATCTCGAACACGCGTTCGCCCGCGGTCGCCGTGCGGGTGACCTGTTCGGTCGTGCGCGAAACCCGCCGCAGCGGCCGCGCAAAGGTTCGCAGGTAGCTGACGAAAACGATCAGGTCGCCCGGCGAGAGCGCGCCCGCCTGGATGCGCTGGACCGCGACGCCGATCACAAGGGCGGTGATGATTCCCACGGCGACTTCCGACGCCCAGCGCAGCTTCGCTTCCATCCGCGCGACCTTGACGCCCTCCTTGAGGCTGCGCGTGTTGCCCCCGCCAAAGCGTTGCGCCACTTGCGCCTCCAGCCCGAGGCTTTGCACCACCCGCACTGCGCCCAGCGATTCACTGATTACATTGGCGAGGCTGCCCTCCTGCTTGCGCTGTTTGCGGATCGCCGACCGCATCGGCTTGCGATAGCGCTGCACCAGAATGACCAAGAGGGGCAGCGTCACCAGCGAAAGCAGCGTGAGCCTCCAATCCATGAGGAACATGACGACGGCCATGCCGATCATCAGCAGCGTGTTCTCCGAGATCTGGATCGGAATCTTCACCAAGGCGTCACGCAACAAGCGAATATCGGCCAACAGCCTGACCATCAGATCACCGGTCTTTCGGCGATCGTGAAAGCTGAAGTCCAAATGATGCAGATGCGCAAACAGGTCAGCGCGGAGCTTGGCTGCGATGCGTTGGCCAAGCTGCGCTGCGAGAACACTCTGCCAATAGTACAGTGCGCCGGCGCCGAGAGCGATGACAATGATGGACGCAACCAACACAGCCAGCAGCGCTGCGGGCTCCGCACCCCATAGGCCAAGCGCGGAGAGACTGGGCGGAAGCGGCTGGCCGAGAATGACGTGGTCGAAAAGCAGTTTCAGCGGCCAGGGTTCCAGCAGCCGCAGCGCCGTGTAGCCGACGCTGGCGGAGAGGGCCAACAGCAGCGAGGCCTTGCGGGCGCGGAGGTAGGGCGCAAGCCGCCGCGTTACCCGCGCGAAGGCGCGGAATTGGCGTTGCAAGCGCTGAAGCCGCCCGCTCATTGCGCGCCTCGCATGGCGATGTCGACGATGTCGGCGGCGCGCGATTTCCAATCGTGGCGCTCGCGCGCCTCGCGCAGCCCCGCTTGCGCCAGCTGCTCGCGCAGGTGCGCATCATCGGCAAGCCGGCGCAGGGCAGCCGCGAGAGCAAGCGCGTCGCCGGGCGGCGTCAGCAGGCCGGCCTCGCCGTCGCGCAACAGCTCCCGCGTCTGGCCGATATCGGAGGCCGTATTGGCCACCCCGCACGCCATCGCGTCGAGGATCTTCAGCGGCGAGAAATAAAACCGTTCGAGCGCAGGATAGGGCGCGACAGCTATGTCCATGCCTCGCACCCAGGCTGGGACCTGCTCCAGTGGCAGCGCGCCCGTCCAGGTTACCCGGCCCGGCAACTCGTCCGCAAGACGCTCGACTTGCTTGCGCTGCGGCCCGTCGCCGAGGACAAGCAAATGCAGGCGCGGGTCTGGGGCCAATTCGCGGAACGCATCGCAGAGCACGTCCACGCCGTGCCAGGCTTTAAGGCTGCCGGAAAAACCGACAACGACTGCGCCCTCCGGCGCCGCCCGCCGCGTCTCGCCCTGCGGCGAAAACATTTCCAGGTCGACGCCGTTGAAGACGACGCCGATCTTGCCGCCGTCCACGCCGGCGGCTAGGAGCAGATCGCGCATCTCGTGCGAGTTGGCGACGATGTTCTGGGCGTGGCGCAGTGCGGAATCTTCCAGCACTTCCGCGCCGTCCTGTAGCGCCTGCGTCCGAAATGTAGCGCCCTCCCAGGCCATCGGCGCGTGCACATTAAGCACGTGGCGCAGCCCCAGGCGGTTGCACGTAAGCACGCCGGCGGCGCCGAAAGGCGAATGCAGTTCGAACACGAAATCCGGCTGAAAGCGGACGGCGTGCTCGGCGAGCGCCTGCTCGACGGCGACATTGTTCCAGATGTGTCCCAGGGCATGAACCACGCGCCGCCTCGCCCGCTGCGCTTCGCGCTGGTCGCGCGCGACCGGCCGCTCCACTTCGTCGAGCAGTTCCAAGAGCTGGTGCGGGGTCGCAATTCGCGCCGCGTGCGCGCCGAGCACGGATTCGTCGGCAGCGGAAGCGGTGAGGACGAGAAGTTCATGCCCGAGCGCCGAGAACGCGCGCACCAGGCTGCGAAAGTGCGCCGTCGCGCCGTTGAACTTCTCCAAGCGGATGCCGCGGTCGGCGCAAAGATAGAGTATCCTCACGCGACTTGCTCCAGGAAGAGTTCGTGCAAGCGGGCGATCGTGCGGCGCTCGTCGAAACGTTCCAGCACCGAATGACGCGCGGCGGCGCGAAGGCGGGCGAGCAGATCGGGGTCACGGATCAGTCGCTCGATTGCATCGGCCAGTGCGACGGCGTCGCCTGGAGGCGCGAGCAGGCCGTTCACGCCATCGCCCACTGCTTCGGGAATGGCCGAGACCGGCGTGGCGACAACGGGCACGCCGCAGGCGAGCGCTTCCACGATCGAGACCGGCAAGCCGTCGCGGTTGCCGTGCTCGGCGACAATGCACGGCAGCACTACCGCGTGGGCGCGGTGAAAGGATTGCAACACTTCGTCGTGGGCGAGCGGGCCGACGAGATCGACGACTCGCTCCAGGCGCGCCTCTTTTATCTGCCGCTCGAGCAACGCCTTCTGCTCGCCTTTGCCGACGATTTCGCAGTGGAAATCGAGTCCGCGGTCGCGCAGCAGGCGGCAGGCTTCGACGAGAACGGGAATACCTTTTTTTTCAACCAGTCGCGACACCGTCAGGAGCCGGAATGATCCCGTCGGAGGGGCCGGCGCGGGCGCGAACCGTTCCATGTCGACGCCGTTGCGAACGAGTTCGATCCGCGCGGGCCGGCCCTTGGCGATGGATTGCAGGAACGCGACATTGTAGTCGCTGATCGTGGCGGTGAATTTGGCCTCCGCCATTTTTCGAGCGATGAAGCGCAGATCCGCTTTGCGATATATGTCGTAGGCGTGCGCCGTGAAACTGAACGGGATGCCCGCCATTTTGCTGGCGAGGTGCGCCACCGTCGCCGGGTGATTGGCGAAATGGGCGTGCAGATGGGTCACGCGCACGCGCCGCGCGCGATCGGCGACATAGGCGGCCTGGAGAAATCGCCACAGCATTTCGGGACGCCCGCTCCCAAGCACTCTGAGCAAGTGCCGGCGAAACCGCGCTGGATGGCGTTGCTCCGCGCGCAGGGCGTGGCGCAGCAAGCTCTCAATCTCGGAAGGTCCGGGGACGTGGTGCATGGTAGCCTTTAGACGCCCGACCCCCGGATGAAAGCGAGGATCGCGCGAGGGCGCCAGTGGGAAAATGTGGATCTCGACGCCCCTCGCCTCGAGCGCCAATATCTCATTCAGAATGAAGGTCTCCGACAGCACCGGGAACTTCCGCAGGACATAGCCTACCACGCATTCGGAGGCCGTCACCCGAACCCTCCCGGCGTCGCGGTTTCAGCCAGTTCGACGAGCAATTCGGCGGCGCTCGCAGCGCCGTCGAGGCGCAAATGCGCGGGCGCCTCAAAGCGCGGCTTAGCCAGCGCGCGTTGCATCGCCGCCGCAAGCGACTCAGGCGAAAAATCGCGCGGATCGGCGGTCTCGACCGCGCCCAGGCGCGCGAGCCCTTCTGCTCGCACCAGCTGCTCGGCGTCGAAGCCGGATTTCCCTTTGTTGTCGTGCTCGCCCGCGCGCCAGCTGCGCGGGACGATCACCGCCCGCGCGCCGACGGCGAGGATCTCGGCGGCGGTGTTGTAGCCGCCCATGGCGACGACCAGGTCCGCTGCCGCCATCGCCGCGGGCAGGTCGTCGATGTGGCGGCACACGACGACGCCGCTTCGCCGCGCGGTCGCGCGCGCGATCGCTTCGCGATCCTCCCCCGCCATCAATTCGCCGGTCACGACCAGCGCGGGGCGGTCGGCAAACCGATCCATGGCGGCCAGGAACGTTTCGATCAGCGGCCGGCCGTCGCCGCCGCCGCCAACTGTAGCCAGGAAGAATCCGTCATTGACGCCGAGGTCGCTGCGGACTTGGTCGAGATCGCGTGGCGCGGGCGAGGATTCGGTAACATAGCCACAATAACAAAGCCGGCCGGCGAGTTCATCCGAAAACGCGTAGGCTTCAGCGGCGTCCAGCACTTCGCGCACGCCATAGACCAAGACGCGGTCGTAGTAACGCTCGACGATTTCGTACAAACCGTCGCGACCCCAGTCGCGCCTGACTTTGTCAGGAGGATCGACAACATCACGCAAGCCGAGCACCGTGCGCGTCGCGCGGCGGCGCAGCTCGCGGAGGGCCGGGAGCAGCTCCAGCCGCACGCCGAGCGGAAAGTTGTCGACCAAGAACACGTCAGGATCGAAAGCCTCGAGCACGCTTCGCGTCAGTTCTCCCCGCAGCGACGCCAGCTCGGCGACGCCGATATTGAGCGTTGACGGCCGCGTTCCGTCGCCGCCTGAGGTGACGATGGTGGGAATCTTCACGGCATCCGCATTGGGCGGCAGTTTGCGCAGCAGCGAGGTGACCGGCGATCCGGTGATGAGAAGCAACGCCGCGTGGGGCCGCCGTTCGGAGATGGCGCTGAGTATCCGCACGCTACGACGAATATGGCCGAGTCCGTAGGCGTCGTGGGTAAACAGGGCGAATCGGTGCTTGCGCATGGCTAACCAGATGTGGACGCACTGAGGGCAAGGCGGCCAGGGCTGCACAGTTCGGTCCAGAAGAACCATAGCGCAAGAATCAACGGGGTCGAACCGACTCACCAGCGCGGGCGCACGAAATCCTGGGCTGTCCCGCCGCTGCGCTCACAGGGGCGCCGCCGCGCGGATGCGCTCGCTGGGGTCGGCGGCAGGTCGGAGCGGGGCATTGCCGCACACGATTTCGGCTATTCGATCGAGCCCCTCGAAAGCCAAGCCGTTACGGGCGCGCACCTGCGCTTCGCCCTCAAGCGTCAGCCGCATCGTCGCCGCGATCAAGGCGGCGGGGTTGATGTCAGTGTCTGACATGCAGGCCAGGTAGCGCTTTGCCGACATGCGCGCCGCGCGCATGGCCTGTTCCATTACCGGTCGATTGCGCGGCACGATGAGCGCAGGCTTCTTGAGCGACAACACCTCGCACACCGTGTTGTAACCGCCCATCGAGACGACGGCGTCGGCGGCCTCGACGCAACTCGGCATGTCATCGGTAAAATCGTCGAAGCGCACATGCGCAAGCTGCGCCGCCCGCGCCTTGAGGCGTTGGCGGTCGTTGTCGTCCATTTCCGGGCCGCTGATGATCCAGGTGTAGAACGGGCTGGCGCTGCGTGCGCGCAGGCCTTCGAGGAACGCCTCAATCAGCGGCGCGCCGTCGCCGCCGCCTCCCGCGTGCACGAGAACAAGCGGCAGATTGTCCAAATCGAACGTGGCGCGCACTTCGTCTCGCGTCCTGCGACCGCCGGAACGGTGCAGGTACCCGACATATTCCGTCATTGCACGGGTCGCAGCGGGAAAAGCGTACTCACTCGCGACGTCGAAAACGCTGGCGCAGCCTGCAACGAGGACCCCCGCATAATGGCGTGCGAGCACTGTGTGATAATCATGCTTGTCCCAGATGCGACGGGTTAATTGCGGTTCATCGAGGATATCGCGCAGCACCAAATACGTGCGCGGGCGGCGCATATGCCCGCTCAGCAAATCGAGCGCGACTTGCAGTTCGCCATCGACGCCAGTCGGCTTCTTGTCCACCAGCACGACGTCGGGCGCAAACTCGTTGGCGGCGCTGGCGATCAGGCTCGAGCGCAGGCGCAGCGTCGCCGCATAATCGAGATCGAGATACTTGACGCTGTAAGCGCCGTTCATGTCCCGCGCTAAACAAGGAAGTTTTACGTAGTCGATGCGCGGGGGCATGCGGAACGCGTGCAGCATAGGCGACCCGGAAAGGATCAGCACGCACACGCGCGGGTCCGCCTCAGTCAAGGCTTCCGAGATTGTGAGCATCCTGCGGATGTTGCCGAGGCCGAAAGTGTCATGAGAATAGACGAGAACCCGCGGCATCGAGCGCCCCTCCACGGGCTTCACAGATTTGTCGTGCTAAGGCAGACTACGCCTGACGCCGCCGAATATTCCGCTGGCGGCCTGATTTTGGGGGCCCGACCGTTTTGTTGCCAACTTGCAATGAGTCGGGATGTTTTCAGTGAGCCCGAGTCTAGGAATAAATAGCTGCGCAATTCAGTAGTCTGCTGTCCGCCCCGGCGGACCGGCGGGGCCCCGTGACAATTGCCCGCAATAGGGTGTCGGCTGGAAAGAGATCACCCTCGGGGCGAATAGATGTGAAATGGGACGGCCAAGAAGGCATCGTCCAATTATTGAGCGGAGTTGCGACATGAAGATGCTGAACCGAGCGACGTTGACCGCGCTTCTAATGGCGCCGGCCATAGCGCTGCCTGGCGTTGCTCTCGCGGACACCCGCGTCACCTTCACCACCGGCGTGGATTACTCATCGGGCGATTATGGCGGCACGGAAGAAACCGAAGTGGTCAGGGTTCCTCTGATTGGTCGAGTGATCACCGACAACTGGGAGTTCCGCGCTACCGTTCCCTTTCTATCTATCACCGGACCAGCCGACGTGGCTGACCCGGATGATCCCAATGGCGGCACGATCGTGCGCACAGGCACTGACACCGGCCTCGGCGATGTCGCCCTTGAGGTCACCCGCAACTTCGAGGATCTGGGCGGTTCGAACGTCTATTTCGACGCCACCGGCTGGGTTCGCCTGGAAACGGGCGACAAAGATCGCGGCCTTGGCAACGGCGCCACCGATTACGCACTGATCGGTGAATTGGGAAACTCAGGCGACAATGGCGGCGTCTACGTCTCCGCCGGTCGCAGGTTCCTGGGCGACGATGGCAGCACGACACCGCGTCGGGACGGTTGGCAAGCGCGCGTCGGCGGCTGGTTCGCGACGGGCGACAATAGCCGCATCGGGGCAGCCTATTCCTGGCGTGAAGCGTCGAAAGCCGGGCGAGAAGACCCAAGTGAGGTCAGCGCCTACATGTCGTTCCAGTTGAACGAGCAATTGGGGGTCTCGGTCAGCGGCGGCGCCGGGCTGTCGGATGCGAGCGCGGACTATCGCGCCGGCGTACGCTTGACGTGGCGATCCCAACGGGCTGACCGGCGCGATCGCTAAGCGGTGGCTGCTGGCTCCGCGGGTAGGATTCGAACCTACGACCAGCCGGTTAACAGCCGGCTGCTCTACCACTGAGCTACCGCGGATCAGAGGTTAGGGGGCGCTTCCTATCAAGTTCGCCGCGCCGGGAAAAGGGCTGACGCTCACCCCAGACGTAAAACAAGGGCCCCTTTCGGGGCCCCGATCGACGGAAAACGAGGGCCCCTTTCGGGGCCCTCGAAGGCGTTGGGTATGGTGGGGTGTCTCCAAGGGAAGACGATGGTGAATGTGGCACTAACAGGTAAAGCAAACGTTAATAGCAAACGACGCGTTCATCGTAATTGCGAAAGCGTTGCGGAGAGCATGGAGGCCTCGCCCGGAATCGAACCGGGGTGCACGGATTTGCAGTCCGTTTCACAGTCGCTCTGTCACTCGACGCCCTTGAAAAACCAAGAATTTTGGGAACTAGCTTCGTTGAAAAGGAACCCCACTTGTGGCAGTCGTGGCAGTTGTGGCGCCACATCCTTGCCACAAGCGAGAAAAATCCGCTGCGTAAGCCGACGTGTTAATTCGGAGCGGTTACGCAGAGGACGATCAATCCGCTGCAAAAGCACTCCGAGTTCGGCAGCTCTCGCGGTGCCTCGGATGCCCATCTGATTTGTCAATTGGAGTCGATTTGGAGTGACCCCAAGATCGATTCAAATTCAGCGCTTAATTCGGGTGGTAGTTCGACCATCGCGGCGCAGGTCAGCTTGAAGTAATCACCGCCACCGTCCGAGTGACCGCGCGCGAACATTCGGTTTCGCATTACCGCTGGTCCGCCTGACTGCGAGGCATCTAAGTCGAGGTCTATTACGGCCACTCCGTTGACCATTGCGACTGATCTTCTAACCACGCGGGCAGCGAGTGTGTCGCCCATTTGGCCGCCGCCGCTGGATAGCACGCGCGCATTGTATGCCTCCTGAGTCATGTTCGGGACGGGTGGAAGGCTCCGACGTTCAAGCTCGCAAGTGCGATAAACGCCGGAGTTCATGACATTCGGTTCGATCCTGAGAATTAGTTCGGGGCTGTCGTTATCAAGGGGTTGCGGGGACCAGCCTTCAAATTGAAGGCGAACGCCCGACGAACTGAACGAGCTTGCAGTTCCCTGAGCTTCGGCGATTGAACCCAAGCAGGCAAGCGCAAGCATGCTGATCGATGCCGGGATGAAGCGCAGTACTCTCGACTCTTGCGTCACCATTCTCAGCCCTCCGGAAATCCGTTGCAGAACGCTCCATTCTCCATCGAACCGGTGGCACCGCTGTGGCGTCTATTGGACCAAGGTCTTCTGCAACCAGCCTGAAGCCTCATTGGTCAGAACTATCTGAATTAGCAGGAAGAAGCGAGTGGAGGCCTCGCCCGGAATCGAACCGGGGTGCACGGATTTGCAGTCCGCTGCGTAACCACTCCGCCACGAGGCCTTAAGCCGGCCGCCGCCGGGGGGCTTGTCTAGGCAGGGTAAACCTCGCCGGTCAAGGACCGCGACCCATCTGGAAGCGCGAAATGACGCGCTTGCGGCCAAGGCCCTGGCAGCCTAACCGGGCAGTGGAAGAAGGAAGAGTCATGGACCTCGCGCGCGCCCGCGACATCATGGTGGAGAGCCAAGTCCGCACCAGCGACGTGACCGACACGCGCATCCTGCACGCCATGCGCACGCTGCCGCGCGAGCGTTTCGCGCCGGCGCAAAAAAGATCGCTGGCGTACGCCGATCTCGAGCTCGAAGTCGCGCTGGGGCGGACCTTGCTGCGCCCGCGCGATCTGGCGAAGCTGGTGCAGGCTCTGGCGCCGAAACAGGGCGAACGCGCGCTCGAAATCGCCGGCGCCACCGGTTACGGAGCAGCCGTGCTCGCCGCGTGCTGCAAGGAGGCGATCTCGCTCGATCCGGATCCGAACCTTTCATTTGCCGCTCGCGCGGCGCTGGAATCGGCAGGCGCGGCCAACACCAAGACCGTCTCGACTGCAGCAATCGACGGCTGGCGCGACGATGGGCCTTACGATGTGATCTTGCTGAACGGCGCTGCTGAGATCGTTCCCGACGCCTGGCTCGAGCAATTGGCGCCAGGCGGACGGCTCGGCGTCATCGTTCGTCAAGGCGCAGCAGGCGCGGCGCGCATCTACACCAAGTCAGGTGAGGCCGCCGCGTATCGCGTAGCGTTCGACGCCGCCCCGCCAGTGGCGCCCGGATTGGCGCGTCCGCCTGCGTTTGTATTTTAATGCAGTCTCGCAACGAGGCGCGTTAACGCTCCCTTATCTCGTCGCACACACAAGCTCACGCGTTCGTTCGCGATTCCGCGCAGGCGCGCTGTGGACGGGAATCGGAGCGAACCGTACCGTTCGGATTCGAACAACTCGTTTTTTGACTTCGCGTGAGGCTCGAGATGGCGCTCCAAGAACCGCAAGCCGAACCCTCCATGGAAGAAATTCTGGCTTCGATCCGCCGGATTATCTCTGAAGAGGATCAGGCGCCGCCCGAGCCGGTGCTAGACCTGACGCAGGCCGAGGAAACAGCACCGGCGCCTGAGGATGACATCGTGTTCGAAACCGCGCCCGAACCCGAACCGGAACCTGATTATACGCCTGCACCCGCGCCACGCGCGGCGGCGCGAGCGCCGGCGCCAGCACCTGTGATAGAACCGCCGATGGAAACAATTCTTTCGCCGCCGACGGCAAACGCGGCCGCCGGCGCTTTGGCGCGTCTGGCCGGCACGCTGCGCATCTCCGAAACCCAGGGCCAAACGGTAGAAGGTGTCATTCGCGAGCTGCTGAAGCCGATGCTCAAGGATTGGCTCGACCGCAATTTGCCGGCCATCGTTGAAAGCCGCGTCGAAGCCGAACTTGAGCGTATCGCGCGTTTAGCGCGATAAGCACGCACGCGATCGCTCTGCATTTTCGCGACTGAAAACGCGGATGGGAGGCGGGGCGCGTGCAACACGCCGAGGGTAGGTCTGGTCCGGCGCTACCAACGCCGGTTGATGCGCGTCCACACGCGCCCCGTTAGAAATCGTTTTTCCCGGCTTGGGCCGAGGAGTTGATGAACGCGTA
>Ga0247727_10002352_pt1 | contig 43449 bp, 45 predicted proteins | sample WisWelCaveWW1625_FD_202498 | JGI IMG/M metagenome (GOLD analysis project Ga0247727, IMG submission 202498) | Biofilm microbial communities from Wishing Well Cave, Virginia, United States - WW16-25 | ecosystem: Environmental > Aquatic > Deep subsurface > Groundwater > Cave microbial mat | place...
GGGGTGCTGTTTCAATCGACGCGGGCGGGGGCGTTTTTTTATGTCGAGCCGCAAATGGCCCAGCATTGCCGGCAACTGCTGGGGAACCAGGGCTGGAAGGGGCTTCAGTAGGGGTATAGGCGTGGCAAAAACCTTCCGTCGCAAATTTGCGACGGCCAAGTCATTGATTCCACTAAGGCGATGATCCGGCGGTTTTCCTGTCAGGCGCCAGCGCCCTTGCGGAGGATTTTGGCGGGCGGAGCGGCGGCCTTGGAGGGGGGCTTGCGCGGCTGGACCAGCAGTCTCTCCCCCAGCACCTGGAGCACACGGTCGATGGGGCTGAAGATGCTGCCGGCCGGCGAGCCGGCGAAGTGCAGCCCGACGGTGCGGCCGGTCTTTCTGTCCAGGACCAGGGGGCTGGTGGGGGAAGAGCGGGCGTAACGGGTGGCCAGCACCTGGTCGCGGAAGCCGATTTCGCCGACCCCGTCATAGGCGAGGACAAAACGGAAATGCAGGTCGCGGATGAAGCCAGCTCGAGCGGGCCCGCGGCCGGGTTGGACGACTTCCATGCCCCGGCGGGGCCGGGCGGTGACGGCCGGCAAGTCGAATTCCTCGATTTGGGCGCGCAGCATCTGGAAGAGCGCCGTGAGAGGCGTAGTGAGATGGCGTTCCGGCCGGAGGCGGCCAAGCTCGATGACGTCGGTGGGGATCACCCAGGGACCGCTAATAGCCTCCGGCAGGGCCGGCGGGACCAGCCGGTCGCCCTTGAGCTTGTTGGGAAGGATCTTGCGCTCGACGTAAAAGGTGAGGGCCAGCCGGCCGGCGGGCTGACCGGCGACGAGCTTTTCCGAGATGCCAATGCCGACGACGTTGGGATCCCCCAGCAAGTGACGCAGACGCCGGACGGGCGTCCGGAGAGGCTCCTCGAGGTCCTCGAGGCGGCCGGTGGTGAGCAGGTCCAGAGCCCCCCGGAGGTGTCTTTCTGAGGCCATTACAAACTCCGTTTCTGCCGCGACCCGCCTTGGGGGGAACAGACCGGCCGAGGCTGGGGACTATTCTGCCACAGGCCAGCCGGGGTTGGCGCAAGTGGTTTCAGGCAGGGAACTGCTGGCGGCGGCCCCCAGGGCCGACTCGACCAGCTCGGCCAGGGCCCCGATGAAGGCCGGCGAGTCGTTGAGACCCGGCATCATGGCGAACTGGCGGATCCCGCACTTGGAGGCCAGCTGGCGGGCATGGATGTCGATTTCGCTGAGGGTCTCGACGTGGTCCGAGACAAAGGCGATCGGAATGACCAGCAGTCGACGGACGCCTTGTGCCCCCAGGCGTCGGATGGTTTCGTCCAGCGTCGGTGAGAGCCAGACGGCGCCCCCGACCTTGCTCTGGTAGCAGAGGTGTGCGGGCAGGTCCCAGCGGCCGCGCCTCATGAGGAGGCGAACGGTCTCCTCGATCTGGGCCTGGTAAGGATCGCCGGCCCGGATGACCGAAACCGGGACATTATGGGCGCTGAAGACCAGCTGAGGGGGTTCGGCCGGGTCGAAAGCGGCCAGGCTGTGCCGGATCTGGTCCGCCAGGGCGTCGAGGTAGGCGGGGTGACGGTAGAAATCGCGAATGACGGTGGAGGAAACCGACTCCAGGGGGCTCAAGGCCACGCGGCGCCGCCATTCCTTGAGGCTGGAGCCGGTGGTGGTCGAAGAGTACTGTGGATACATTGGCAGCAGGACCAGGCGCTCGACGCCGTCACACTCCAGGCGCCGGATGGCGTCGGCGCTGAAGGGATGCCAGTAGCGCATGGCCACCACCACGCGGGCGTCGAGCGAGCGGCCGAGTTCGGCTTCCAGGGCGGCGGCCTGGCGTTGGGTCAGCTCGCGAATGGGAGAGCGGCCGCCGATTTCTTGGTAGTGGTGACGGACCTTGCGGGCCCGGCTGGCGGCGATGAGGCGGGCCAGCACCGGCCGGGCCAGCTTGGCGAGCGGGAAGTCGATAATGTCGGGGTCCAGGAAGAGGTTGTAGAGGAAGGGCTCCACGGCGTCGAGCGAGTCGGGGCCGCCAAGCTGAAACAACACCACGCCGATTCGTTGCACGCCCTGTTGCTCGCCTCCCTTTTCTGCCGAATGATTCAGTGTAGCAGAGCCCGACCTTGTAATCCAAGCCCGGGCTATTTATCATTCGGTTGATGGCAGCCAGTGGTGTCAGTTCGAAATTCGCACAGCGCATGGCCGCTGGGACACTCGGAGAGGCTCCCTACACCCTGTATTTGGCCGACTGCTTCCAGTGGCTGGAAGTCTGTGATCCGGACTCCATACAGGCCATCGTCACCGACCCGCCCTATGGCTTGAAGGAGTACACCTCCACGGAAAAGGAGAAGCTGCGGAAGGGACGAGGGGGCGTGTGGCGAATTCCCCCTTCTTTCGACGGCTGCCAGCGAAGGCCCGTCCCTCGTTTTACGGTCCTCACGGAAGCGGATAGGGAGCGGCTGAGCTCGTTCTTTGCCCACTTCGCGCGACTGGCTTTCCGAGTGCTGGTTCCTGGGGCTCACATCTTTATCGCTACCAATCCCTTACTCTCGCACCTGGTCTATGTGCCCTTGATCGAAGCTGGCTTCGAGAAGCGCGGCGAAGTCATTCGGCTGGTGCAAACGCTCCGGGGCGGTGATCGGCCTAAGAACGCGCACGGTGAATTCTCGGAGGTGACCGTTATGCCGCGGTCCTGTTGGGAGCCTTGGGGGCTGTTTCGCAGGCCTTGCGAAGGCCGAGTGCAGGACAACCTCCGGAAATGGAAGACCGGGGCCCTGCGCCGGCCCCACCGGGATTTGCCGTTTATGGACGTGATTCGATCGGCGCCGACCAGACCGGAGGAGCGCAAGATAGCCCCTCACCCCTCCCTGAAACCCCAAGCCTTTATGCGCCAGATCGTCAGAGCCTCTTTGCCCCTCGGCGCCGGGATCGTACTGGATCCTTTCATGGGTGCAGGCTCGACAAACGCCGCCGCAGCAGCGGTAGGATATGCCAGCATTGGAATCGAGGCAGATCCGGAGTACTTCCGGCTGGCCGAGCGATCGATTCCAAAGCTTGCGCAATTGCCTCTGAATGGTGCATCCTTGGCGCATGCCGACGGCAGCCAGGCCCGACTCTTTGCCGAGGGGGCTGGAGATCATTCACATCCGGAAAGCGGTTGAGTATGTCGAGCGCCGTGGTTCCGAGTTGATCGAGATCTATTATGAACAAGCCAACGTGTTCAGTGGAGTGATCGGCATCTTCGGGGCCAAGGCGCTGGACGTGTTCAGTCCATACAAGAGACACAAGCATCCCGACGTAGCCCAGCAGCGCTTTCCGGACCTTTCTCTGGGAGGCCGAGCCAATCCCTCTCCGGAAGAGGCTCTGGAATCGAAGGCCAGTATTCGAGGTTGGGCGCTTCAGTCGCACTACGATCATCCCGGTTGGTACATCGTCTGGAGATATCTGGTCGATTCCACCAGGAGCATTAAACGCGGGACGGAGGTAGTGATATGGCGGGTCGATGTGGCGTTTCTGAACCGGGAGGACTGGAAGTACGAGGGTAGTGGGGCCGGCCCGCAAGGCGGCGGCCGCACCCACACCTTCGGTGTCCGGCAGCCTTGGCGGCGACTGGCAAACGCGGCCGTCTTCCGCGTTCCGGGCATTACCCTCCAAGGCGGCCGGCCGGTTCTGACGGGGGCAGGATGAATCCGGTGCGATCCATGCGATCCGCTATCCGCTTGACAGCATCCGGTGCTTCCGTTAACAATTAGAATTTCGATCTCCCAAGGAGCGTTATGGCAGAAACGACAGTCCAGGGCCAGAAGGCCGCCGGCGCCGGGACCCCGGGCGACGGCAAGCCGGCCGGGCCTGGACCGGGTCAGCCGGACAAGCCCGCCGGCCGCAGCAGCGTGGCCGACCTGTTCCGCAAGGATCGGGACGAGCCGCCTCTGGTGGCCAGCCGGCGCCGGATCGTCAGCGCTTCGGTGTTGGGCTTCCTGGGCGTAAACTTTCTGATGTTCCTGCGGTTCTTCTTCCCGCGAACGCTGTTCGAGCCCAAGACCATCTTCCGGATCGGCTATCCGGCGGATTTCGGTTTCGGGGTGGACACCAAGTTTCAGCAGCAGTACCGCATCTGGGTGGTGCGCAACGCCGAGGGACTGTTCGTCATCTATGCCCGCTGCACCCACCTGGGCTGCACCCCGGACTGGAAGGCCAGCGAGAACAAGTTCAAGTGCCCCTGCCACGGCAGCGGGTACGACAGCGAGGGGATCAACTTCGAGGGGCCGGCGCCCCGGCCCATGGACCGCGCCAACCTGGAGGTCGACGCCGAGGGCCAGATTGTGGTCGACACCAGCAGGCTCTACGATTGGCCCAAAGGCGCGCGCTCGAAGTTCAACGATCCCGGCGCCATCCTGCGCCTGTGAGCGCTTGCGGCTGTCTCGCCTGACAGCCGGCGCGGTGAGGATTCGACTATGCCCGAGACCGACGGTAACGGAAAGAAAGGCCTGGCCGCGCTGCTCGACCCGCAGCAGATCCGGGCGGGCATCGCCCGCCTGAGGACCAAGGTCCAAGCGGACTCCAAGGGCCTCCAGCAGCCCACCAAGACGGATCTCTATAAGTCGATGTTCCGGGTCAAGCACGACGAGACCCCGCGGAGCCGGGCGCTGGGGGTGCTGACCAACGTCTTCCTGCACCTGCATCCGGCCAAGATCAACCGGGATGCGGTGGCCTACAACTACACCTGGGGCATGGGGGGCATCACCTTCTACCTGTTCATCGTCCTGACCTTCACCGGGACCTTGCTGATGTTCTACTACCATCCTTCGAAGATCGTGGCCTTCCGGGACATCCTCTACCTGGAACACGACGTCCCGTTCGGCAAATTGCTCAGGAACATGCACCGCTGGGCGGCGCACCTGATGATCATCACGGTGTGGCTGCACATGTTCCGGGTGTTCCTGACCGGGTCCTACAAGAAACCGCGGGAGTTCAACTGGGTGGTGGGAGTGATTCTGCTGGTGCTGACGCTGCTGCTGTCGTTCACCGGCTACCTGCTCCCGGACGACCAGCTGGGCTTCTGGGCCGTGACGGTGGGGACCAGCATGGCGCGCGCCACGCCGCTGCTGGGCCACGAGGGACCGTTCGGGCCGGAGCTGGGGATGACGGCGTTCAACGACGTGCGCTTCGCGCTGCTGGGCGGCTCCATCGTGGATTCCAACGCCTTGCTGCGGGCTTACATCTGGCACTGCATCGCCATTCCGATCATCGTCTCGACCTTCCTGGTGGTGCACTTCTGGCGGGTGCGCAAGGACGGCGGCATCTCGGGCCCGGCGCCGGTGGTGCTGGAATCCGAGATCAAGCCGGAGAGGAAATTCTGAAATGGATTTTCATCAGATCTGGGAGATTGCCGTCGCTCCAGACAATATCCCGATCACGGCGCTGCTGTTCCTGGTACCGTTCTACACCTGGTACGCCTTCCGCCAGGCCTTCGCCAACGACCGGCTGATCCAGCAGCTGCAGTCCAACCCGGAGATGGCCAAGACCCATCATCGCAAGGTGCAGCCCTGGAAGCCCGGCTGGGTCCGGGAGGTGCACACCTGGCCCTACCTGCTGCGGATCGAGTTCCTGGCGGCCATTATCGTGACGATCATCCTGATGGTCTGGTCGATCACGCTGAACGCGCCGCTGGAGGAGCCGGCCAACCCCAACCTGACCATGAACCCGGCCAAGGCGCCCTGGTACTTCCTGGGCCTTCAGGAAATGCTGGTGTACTTCGATCCCTGGATGGCAGGGGTGGTGCTGCCGACCATCATCATCGTGGGGCTGATAGCGATTCCCTATATCGACGCCAACCCGCTGGGGGCGGGATATTACACCTTCCAGCAGCGCAAGTGGGCCATCCTGACGTTTTGCTTCGGTTTCATCGGCCTGTGGGTGATCATGGTGATCATCGGGACCTTCATCCGCGGGCCGGGATGGATGTGGTTCTGGCCGGGCACCACCTGGGACCACAACCGGCTGATCTTCGAGGCCAACCAGGATCTGCCGGACATGCTGCCGAGCTTCATCCGGCCGACGGGTTTCCTGGGCAAGGGGATTTTTGGCGGCCTGGTGGTGTTGCTCTACCTGGCGGCGGCCGGCTGGGGATGCCACAAGCTGATCACGCGACCGGGCTTCAACCGCAAGATCTACGAGCGGATGAACATCTTCCAGTATGTGACCATGCAGGCGCTGCTGATTCTGATGCTGTCGCTGCCGGTGAAGATGATCGCCAAGCTGGTGTTTCGCATCAAGTACGTGTGGATTACGCCGTGGTTCAACATTTGAGGGTCAATCTCTGATGGAGAGCGCGAGGCATGCCTGAGACCCAAGCTCCGGAACCGGATCCGGTAGTCGAGAACTCGCTGAGCCGGCCGCTGCTGGTTTCGGCGCTGGTGCTATTTCTGACCTTGGTGTGGGCGATGGCCGACGAGAGCTGGCTGATGCGCCCCTGGATTCGCTACCAGAAGAGCTTCCTCAAGACCTACACGGCGCACCTGAAGAGACTGCAACCGGCCCAGGGCCAGAGCGAGGAGGTCATCCGGAAGTCGGCGGCCTACCAGCAGCTGGCGGCCCAGGCGGAGGCGGCGCGAAAAGCCGCCGCCGCCGATGTCGAGCGGATCAACCGGGAGCTGACCTCCACGGTGGTGCCGCGACTCAACGACCTGACGGTGGATTTCCAGACCACCCGCAGCCGGATTGCGGCCCTGACCTATGATCTGGAGATCGAAACCTCCGAGCGGGCCAAGCAGTCCATCCGCAAGGAGATCGAGGAGGTTCGCAAGGGCAAGGAGCGGCTCCGCCTCAGCAAGTTGGACGGCAGCGGCGGTCAAGAGAGCGTGGAGTGGGATTTCCCGCAGATGGAGGAGGAATACCAGAAGCTGCGGGAGCGGCGGGCGCAGTTGCAAGGCGAGCTGATCCGGGTGACAGGCCCGGAGAACGCCGCCCGGGCAAAGCTGGTGGGCTACCTGCGGGAGCAGCTGAGCGGCCTGAGCCGCGACCAGATCCAGGGCCTGATCGACAAGGTGGACAAGTTCCCAATCGACATCAAGCAGATTCACGTCAAGAGCATCGACCTGGTGGACCGCTGCGAGAGCTGCCACCTGGGGATCCGCGAGCCGCTGGAGCTGACCAGGGCGTCGATGCGGGGAGAAGCGGCCTTCACCAGCCACCCGCAGCGGGACCTGCTGAAGATCCACAACCCGGAGCGTTTCGGCTGCACCCCTTGCCACAACGGCAACGGCATCGCCACCACGGCCATCGAGAAGGGCCATGGGTATTACAAACACTGGCTGTGGCCGCTCTTCAAGCGGGAGAACATCGAGTCGGGCTGCCAGCAGTGCCACTTCAACGAGATCGTCACCGATTACGCCGAGACTTTGAATCAAGGCCGGGAGCTGTTCCGCGGCCGGGGCTGTATGGGGTGCCATCGCTTCGAGGGCTTCGACCGGGAGCCGGAAAACCTCCAGGCCGCCCGCCAGCAGATGCGGCAGCTCGAGATGGAGCGCGCCGACGCTGAGCGCGAGACCTTGCGGGCCATCCAGAGAATAGACGACCCCAAGACCCCGGCCGAAGAACTGGACCGCCTGAAGGCCCGCGTCGACCAGGTGCGGGTCAACATTAACCGCTCCAACGAGAGGCTGGAGCAGTTGGACACCCAGGCCGCCAGCCTGATGCGGGAGGTCAAGAAGGTCGGGCCGAGCCTGAAGGAGATCCGGGTGAAGCTTCGAAAGCAGTGGATCCCGGTCTGGATCAAGGATCCGCGCGATTTCCGCCCCACCGCCAAGATGCCCACTTTCCGCCTGACGGAGGAGGAGATCCAGGCCATCTCGGCCTTTATCTGGCAGGCGGGGGTGGAAGGAAAGCTGGCCGAGCAGCCCATGGGCAACCCCGGCCGGGGCAAGGAGCTTTTTGAGACACGCGGCTGCATGGCCTGTCACTCCGTCGGGGAGGGGTCCGGCTTGCAGGGCGGCGCCTTCGCCGCCAACCTGTCGCGGGTCGGGGAGAAAGCCAATTATGACTACTTAGTGCGCTGGGTGCACAACCCCCGCGAGCGCACCCGCCCCTATTGCGCCCTCGAGAAACGCGACCTCGGTCCGGAGGACTACGCCAAGGCCGGCAAGGCCTTCCAGTTCGACCTGGAGCACGTCGTCTGCCCCAACGACGGCTATACGCTTCAGGTGCAGCAGATGACCGTGATGCCGAGCCTGCGGCTGACCTGGGAGGAGACGCGCGACATCGCGGCCTACCTGGCGACCCTGAAGCGCCCCAGTGCCAGCTACCCGGAAGCGGGTTTCCTGGATGACCCCAAGCTGAAGGACAAAGGGGCCCAGTTGGTGCGCAACTACGGCTGCGCCGGCTGCCATGAGATCGCCGGTTTGGAGGAAGAGGGCCGCATCGGCACCGAGCTGACCAAAGAAGGCTCCAAGCCCATTGAGCGGCTGGACTTCGCCTTGTTGGGCCACCCGGCGGAACGAGAAGGCTGGTACAACCACAAGGGTTTCTTCGAGCGCAAGTTGAAGCAGCCGGATTTCTTCGACCAGGGCAAAGTCAAGCCGCAGCTGGAGCGACTCAAGATGCCCAACTTCCACCTCAGCCAGCCGGAGATCAACGGACTGACGACCTTCCTGCTGGGAGCGTTGGAATCCCAGTTGCCGACCACGTTCTTCTACAAGCCGGAGGACCAGCGGCGCGACATTCAGGAAGGCTGGTGGCTCATCCGCAAGTACAACTGCATGGGCTGCCACGTGATGCGCGCCAACCAGCGAAGTGTCTTTACGGACCTGACGCGGTACCAGGATCCGGACTGGAAGGAGCAGATGCCCCCGCAACTGGTGGGCGAGGGCGCCCGCGTCGATCCCGCCTGGCTGGTGAAGTTCCTCGCCAACCCGGCGCTGAGCGAGACCGCCACCAATGGCAACGGAGTCCGCACCTACCTGAAGGCCCGCATGCCCACCTTCAGCTTCTCCGATGGGGAGGTGGACAAGCTGGTGCGGTTCTTCATGGCGCTGTCGTCGCAGGCAACGCCCTACATCCAACCGCGGCTGAAGCTGGAGCAGCTCACGGAAAACGAGAAGACCCTGGCGCGGCAGCTCTTCACCAGCAAGGGGGCGCCCTGCCTCAAGTGCCACGCCACCGGCAACGCCACGCACGACGCCCGCGCCACGGCCCCCAATTTCCTCATGGCCAGGGACCGGCTCAAGCCTGGCTGGACGTTGCGGTGGATGCTGGACCCCGCCAAGATCGCTCCGGGGACGGCCATGCCATCGGAGCTGTTCCGCCGGGAGGGCGCCCGGTGGGTATTCAACGGACCGGTTCCGGAGGGTTTCAAGACCTATCCTCGGGACCACGCCGAGCTGATAGTCCGGTACATGTTCTTTTTCACGCCCGAGGAGCTGCGCCGCCTGGGCGGCGGCGCTGCCGCGGGCAACTAGACAAAACAGACAGAAAGGTCAAAGCATGAAATACCAGATATTCGCCACCCTAGTTGCCGGAGTCGCCCTGGTGCTGTCCGGCTGTGGCGGAGGCACGGGACCGGCCACCAAGGAAGCCACCGCCGACAAGCCGGCTGCCGCCGTCACCAAGATCGACCCGGCCACCGCCGCCACCGTCAGCGGCAAGACCAGTTTCGCCGGCAAGGGCCCCGCCCGCCCCAGGATCGATATGAGCGCTGAGCCGGACTGCAAAGGGCTGCACTCGGCGCCGGCCCAGAGCGAGGAGGTCGTGGTCAACGCCAACGGCACTCTGGCCAACGTGTTTGTCTACGTCAAGGCCGGACTGGAAGGCAAGTCTTTCGAACCGCCCGCCGGCAACGCCTCCCTCGACCAGAAGGGCTGCATCTACTCGCCGCACGTGATCGGCGTCCGGGCGGGCCAGACCATTCAGATCGTGAACAGCGACCCGACCACCCACAACGTGCATCCCATGCCCAAGAGCAACCGGGAGTGGAACCAGTCGCAGCCGCCCAAGGGCGCCGTTCTGGAGAAAGTTTTCCCGCGGCCGGAGGTCATGATTCCGGTGAAGTGCAACGTGCACCCGTGGATGAAGTCCTGGATCGGGGTGCTCGATCACCCGTTCTTTGCCGTAACCAGCGGCGAGGGGAACTTCGAGATCAAGGGCCTGCCGCCGGGCGACTACACCGTGGAAGCCTGGCACGAGAAGTACGGCGCCCAGGAGCAGAAGGTGACCCTGGCAGCGTCGGCTACCCAGACCATCGACTTCGCGTTCAAGGCGGAGTAGTGCTCCTCCACCGCTACGCCGTCTTCACGGCGTTTGCGACGTTCTGCCTGATCGTGGCCGGGGCGCTGGTGACCAGCAAGGAGGCCGGCCTTGCGGTGCCGGACTGGCCTTTGAGCTACGGCTCGCTCACCCCGCCGTGGGTGGGCAACATCCGCTACGAGCACTCTCACCGGGTGATTGCAGCCGCCGTAGGGCTGCTGACCATGGGGCTGGCGTTGTGGTTGTGGCGCACCGAGCCGCGGCGGTGGGTGCGGCGACTCGGCCTGGTGGCCTTGGGGACGGTGATGGCGCAGGGAATCCTGGGCGGCATCACGGTGCTGTTGTTTTTGCCGGCGGCGGTTTCGGTGGGCCACGCCTGCCTGGCCCAGGCCTTCTTCTGCATGACGGTGACGCTGGCGCTGGCGACCGGCCCGCGATGGGCCCAGGCGGCGGCTCCGGCCCTGGACTCGGGTGCGCCGCCGATTTCGCAGCTGGCAACGCTCACCACCGCTTCCATCTTTGGGCAGCTAGTCCTGGGGGCGGCCTTGCGTCACAAGGGCTTTGGCATCCTCCCTCACCTGGTGGGGGCGGCGGTGGTCACCGGGATGGTGATGTGGAGCCTCTACCGGGTATTGTCCGTACACGGGGCCGAACCAGGGCTGGTGCGGCCGGCCGGGGCGCTGGGATTGCTGCTGGTGTTGCAACTGGTGCTGGGGGCGGCGTCTTACCTGGCGCGGGAGGCCACTCGGGCGGCGCCGCAGCCGCTTTCCGTGGTAGTCTGGATCACGGTGGCCCACGTGGCCGCCGGCGCTCTAACGCTGGCCGCGAGCCTGTGGCTGGCGCTGAAGTCGCGCCGGCTGCTGCGGACGCTGCGCCTGGCCGACGCGCAAGCATGAAAGACTACCTGGAGCTGACCAAGCCGAATGTCACCTGGCTCATCCTGATGAGCACGGCGGTAGGTTTCTATCTGGGGTCCCGGCAGATCGAGTGGTGGCTGCTGGCGCACGTCATGATCGGGACGGCGCTGGTGGCGAGCGGCACAGCAGCGCTCAACCAATGGATGGAACGCGCCGTCGACGGCAGAATGCGGCGAACCCGGAACCGGCCGCTGCCGGCCGGGCGGTTGGGCCAGCGGCCGGCCTTCTTCTTCGGCCTGGCTCTAGCGGCGGGCGGGGCCGTCTATCTGGCCGTGATGGTGAACCTGCTGACGGCATCGCTGGGGGCCTTCACCTGCTCCAGCTACCTGCTCTGTTACACCCCGCTCAAGAGCCGCAGCGTGCTGGCGACGCTGGTGGGCGCCTTTCCCGGCGCCATGCCGATCCTGATGGGCTGGACGGCGGCCACCGGGCGGCTCGGCCTGGAGGGCTGGGTGCTCTACGGCATTCTGTTCTTCTGGCAGTTCCCGCACTTCCTCGCGATCGCCGCTCTGTATAAAGAAGACTATCAACGGGGCGGCATCCGGGTGCCGGACATCGTCTCAACCGGCCGGCAGGTGGTGACCGGCACCCTGGCGCTGCTGGCCCTGAGCGTGGTTCCCACCTTGCTGGGCGTCGCGGGAGCCTACTATGGGGCGGGGGCCCTGGCTCTGGGGTGCGCCTTCCTCTACTTCGGGATAGGGATCGCCCGCCGCCACACGGCGCTGGACGCCCGCCGGCTCTTGCAGGCCTCCGTCGTTTACCTTCCACTGGTCTACGTCCTGATGGTCGTTGACAAGGTGTGACGCCGGCAATCGAAGTCGAGAACCTGGGCTTCCGATACGGGGATCGAGTGGCGCTGGAGGGCGTCAGCTTCCGGGTGACGCCGGGTGAGATCTTCGGGTTGCTGGGTCCCAACGGCGGCGGCAAGACAACCCTGTTCCGGATACTGTCGACGCTGTTCACCCCCGGCGCGGGGGCGGCGCGCGTGTTCGGCCTGGATGTGAGGCGCGACCCGCACGCCGTGCGGCGCCGCATCGGGGTGGTCTTTCAGGCCCCCAGTCTGGACCGCAAGCTGACGGCCCTCGAAAACCTCCGCCACCAGGGCCATCTCTACAGGCTGCGGGGCCGGGCGCTTCGGGAGCGGGCGCAGGAGTCGCTGGCAAGGGTCGGCCTGGCGGACCGCGCCGGCGACCTGGTCGAGACGCTCTCGGGCGGCCAGCAGAGACGCGTTGAGCTGGCCAAAGGCCTGCTGCACTCCCCCGCACTGCTGCTGCTCGATGAACCCTCCACGGGTCTGGACCCCGGCGGGCGCCGCGACCTGTGGCAGTACCTGACCCACCTGCGGGATTCCGAAGGCGTGGCCGTGCTGGTCACAACCCACCTGCTCGAGGAAGCCGAGCGCTGCGACCGGCTGGGAATTCTGGACCGCGGCCGGCTGGTCGCGGAGGGGACTCCCGAGGAGCTCAAGCGCAAGATCGGCGGTGACGTGATCGTGGTCAGCACCAGCGACCCGGAGACGCTGGGGCGGCAGGTGGGGGAGCGTTTTTCCGTTCCGGCCGTGGCTGTCGATTCCACCGTGCGGATCGAGCGGGAACGGGGTCACGAGTTCATCGCCCAATTGGTGGAGGCCTTTCCGGGCCAGATCGACGCCGTGACGGTGTCGAAGCCGACGCTGGAGGATGTGTTCATCCACCAGACCGGGCACCGGTTTTGGGAGGCATAGTTCTGGGAGGGGTAGCGTGCGACTCCTGATACTCGGGATCATGACCGTGCCTCTGGGGGGGCAGTTCCTGCGGCTGGAGATCCAGTTGGGTGAGATGAGCTGCGCCTCCTGCGCCGAGTCGCTGCCGGGACGGCTAAAGAAGATCCGCGGCGTCGAGAGGATCGAGATGGACAAGCCGCGGGCGCTGGTTCGCATCGAGCTGGCAGAGGGAAACCGGGCGCGGCTGGAACAGATCCGCGACTTCATCCAGCAGGATGGAACCCTCCTGGAGAGCGCCAGGGTGAAGGTGCGCGGCGCCATCCTCAAGCTGGAGGACAGGTGGCTGCTGCGTCCCGCCGGCAGCGAGCGGACCTACGAGCTGCTCTTTCCGGCCGGCCAGCAGCCACGCGCCGAGGGGGACTTCGTCGGGGAGGGGATTTTTCCGGACGCCAAGTTCGCGACGATGCGCCTCACGAGCGTGAGTCCGGCGCCGAGGTAGAGCCACCGCACCCGAAAGCCTTGGAAGTGTATAATTGCCCCATGACGTTCCGAGTGGTTATTGAGTTCGATACGGAAGCGGGTTCTTATTCTGCGGTGTGCCCGGAGTTGCCGGGCTGCTCCAGCGCCGGCTTTACAGAGTCTGAAGCCCGGGCGAACATCGAAGAGGCGATCCGACTTTACCTTACGCCATCGCCGATGGACTTGCCTGACCGAGCCAAGCTTCTTGAGGTTCAGGTTGGGTGAGAGAAGTATTCCACGTCTGACGGCCGATCACAAGGCGATCGTCGTAGCCAAACCCAACCCGCTGACGCCTCACCGGGCGGTGAAGGCTCCGGCGCCGCCGCCACGCCCGCTCCTTGGACATGGCGGACGAGAAGAAGCGCCAGACACGGGAAAAAGGATGGAGGGGCTGATGCACCGCCTCGCGGCGGCTTCGGCGCTCACATTGCTACAGGCAGGCGCGCACGGCCTCCTACTCCGCCCGCAGCGCCTCCGCCGGATCGACGCGAGCGGCCCGCCACGCCGGCGCCAGCGCCGCCGCGAGCGATACCACGAGCATCACCAGCGCCACCGCCGCGATGGCCAGCGGGTCGAGGGGCTGAAAGTTGCCGGCCACACCCACGATCCGCAGTTGGTGCGTGACCAGATCCCCTTCGGCGCTCACCACATGCCCGGAGGGCTGTTGCGTAGTTGTGCCAGCAGGGCCAGACCGCGTTTACGGCGAATCGCAACGCGCAGGTCGGGCGAATTATCCAGATCGATCACCACCAACCCCCCGCGGTCGAAACCCAAGTTGGCCGTGACCAGGTTTTGAAGGCTGCGTGCAAAGAGCGCCCCACCCAGAATCAACACCAGCGAGACCGCCAGTTGCAGGGCAATGGCCGGCCGACTCCAACGCGCGGCGCGCCCCCCGGCCGAACCGCGTCCGGCATCCCTCCAATTCGCCTCCCGCGCCCGCGGCCAGCCGGGTAGGACTCCAAACAGCAGGGTGGTCGCCACGGCGCCAACGAGGCTCACCAGCAGAACCCGGCCGTCGAGCCCAAACTCGTGGGAGATTACCCGCCAGCAATCGGATCGTCGCAGCCGGGGCGAAGCTTTAGTGGACCGGACGGGCTAACGGAAGCACCAGAGAGATCCTCTGATATGGAACCCGTGCCATTAACGAACCTCGTGGGCCCCGCTTCAGCTGCAGAAACCCGTATCGCTCCATTGTTTCTAGCGTTCGGGACAAGTTGGACTTCTTGCGGCCGGTCAGTTCTGCCAGTTCCGCCAGTGACTCGGGAGCGGCCTCAGCAATAACCTGAAGCATTGCGCGGTTTCGGTCTGAAAGAACGCGCGAGAAGCTCTCTGGTGAGGTGAACCAGACCTTCGGCTCATCCGCCGCGGGTTTGTGCTCCCCTCGGGCGATCGCGCGGGTGCGTGCTTTCATCTCTTCATAACTGGCGATTCCCACACGCAGCGTTTTCATAGTCAGATGACTCCCTTCTCCTTCAAATACCGGTCAACCTCGAACCAGAAGTCCTCGATCAGCGCTGCCGCATTCTTGAACCGATACGGCCGGGCAGTGCCCAGCCGGTGCTTGTGATCGGCAGGGTGTTCCTTCTTCCCGCCAGGACCGGCGGTCTTCCGAACCTGGTGAGCGTTGTCGAACCTCAGAATGCGCTCGGCATTCGGTCCGTGCAGCGTCAACGAGTAGTTCAGACCGTGCGGCTGCTCGAGTGATGGTTCGACGTCATCGAGATCACAGAGCGGTTTGTCATCCGCCAGCCGGTAGCTCGCGATGACCCGCACGCTTCCGGGCAAGCCCGGGCTCCCGGCCAAGATCGCAGGCGACCATTGCGGGAAGCGGCCGAAGGCTTCGGCGATGGCACCGGGAGCCGCGGCGCTCAAATAGGAAACGGCATAGAGTTCCGGGTTGTCGAGGCGTCCGCCACCTTGTGACGGCACGTATACAGCGCCGCCCGGCTCATCCGGGGCGGCACTGGCGAGAAACGGGAAGACTCGATAGAGGATCGGCACGCCGGCTTAGTTAGGCGTACGTCCCTTGCGCGATCCCATCGATGGCGCGGATCAGGGGTGCAGTGCCTTCCGTGACCAACACGTCGATCGGCCGCGCACCACCGAGCAACGGCTCAGAGCCGACGAGCCACATAGCCGCTGCGTCACGATCATACAGGCGCAGGATTCGAGTGAGAACGTCATGCAGGTCGACGATCCGGCGCCCCATTTCCACGCCGACCGGCTCGGTTCGGGCATTCCATCTTGAAACCTGGGCGCGGTCGGCTCCGAGCAGCCGCGCTGCCGCATTCGTCCCCAGCGCGTCTATGGATCCGGGCCAGAAGCGGCCGGACATCAGCCAAGGCATCCCGCGGAGGGGCGCAGCACGATCCTATCGGTGCGAGGTGTCCAGCGCCGCCGGACCCGGCGCCCCCGCCGTCCATCACAGCGGCACGGCGTTCTTCTGGACGTAGCCTTCGACCTCCGACTCGTCCGGCCCGATGTAGTGAAAGTACTCGGCGTAGTCGAAACCGTGAGCCTGGCCGCGCTGCCGGTCGCGCGCCAGGGCGAACTGCTTGGTGTACTGCCGGTTGGCGGTCTCGTCGTTATCGCCGAGCATCGGCAACCGCCGGCCCTGGGCGGCCAGCCGCCGGCGGAGCCTCGCGCCGGTGTCGCCGGCCGGCCCCTGGGTCACGTTCGCCAGGTTGGCCCAGACCTTCTGGTCGATGTACTTGCTGATATCGACAACGCGGTTCATCAGCTGGGGCCCCCGCGCGAAGTAGTACCTCTCCTGAACGGAATGAGGCTTCAAGCCGGCCGAAAAGTGTTCCGGGTAGTCCCAGCGGGCGCCGGCGATGGCGGCCGCCCACTCCACCGCCCTGGCCGTGACATAGTGGTCGGGGTTGCGTTCATACAGGGCCGAGGGATCGTAGACCAGCACGGTGTCAACCTTCATCAGCCGGAACAGGAAGACCAGCCGCGCCCGCATCTCCAAGATCGGCCAGCCATCCATCTGGTGGTTGGGATACTTGAGGAAGAAGCTCTCTTTCAAGCCCAGGCGTTTGCCCACCTCCACGGTGTCGCGCTCGTTCTTCAGGATGATGTCGCCGTAGGACGAGCCGCTGCCGGCCATGGAGTCGTCCGACATGGTGATCAGGATGCCGGTGTAGCCTTCGTCCAGCAGCTTGAGCACCGTGCCGCCGGCGAAGATCGGGATGTCGTCACAGTGGGGCTGGATGGCTGCCAGCACCTTGCCTTTGTTGGGCTGGCCTGGTCTGGGGCGTTCGATGGTGACCTCGACCTGGTAGGAGGTGTTGCCGGTCCCCCCGGCCGTCACTTCCCGCTGGGCCTGGGCGGGCGCGGCCCCCAGCATGGTAAGGGATCCTTCGAGGAAGCGTCTTCTGCGCATGATGTGAACCTCCCGTTCGCGCACCGCCCACGGTTTCAGCCTCGTCGCTCGCGTTCACCTCTTCTTTGTGGGCTTCCGTTTCGCAGCTCTTGCCTTCCCCGCTTTGCTCTTGGCCGGCTTCGCCTTTGCCCGAACCGGGCGCCTGGCCTTGACCGTCGCGACTGGCGCGGCCGCCGCTTTCAGCTCCACCGCAATCGCCTCAAAGGGCTCATCGCTCAGATTCTCGGGCAGGTGTTGGAGGGCAGGAAAGTGTAGCACCTGCCCGGCTATCGCGGTGATCTCCTCGCTCTTTCCACCCGGATACTTGAACCTAATATGGCCGTCGGTCAACATGACCCCGACAAGCGCCGGATGCCCATGCATCACCGACTTCTCGTGCGGCCCGTACCTGATCCGCAGAACGCGGAACTGGTCGTTCTCAGCCTCCACCGTGTAATGTCCCGAATCCACCTTCACCGGATCTTTCGCCATAACTCAACCTCCTTTCGACAATCGCAGAGAGTGTAGCGCCCGGAGCTGCCAAGAAGCAAGGCCCAGCGAGGGGCTTCAGGGGCCGGTTCCGCCGGGGGCGGACTCCACCCGCACCCGCCCGATGCGATGGCCTTCCATGGCCAGGATGGTGTACCGCCGGCCCTGGTGTTCCACCTGCTCGCCGCCCTCCGGGATGGCCCCCAGCTCTTGAAGCAAGAACCCGGCCAGGGTCTCGAACCCGGCGTCATAGGGCAGCTCGATGCCGTAGAGGTTCTCGAGGTCGCGCACCTTGGTGATGCCGTCCAGCTCCAGGGTCTGGCCGGAGCCGGCGGCCTGCTCCCCGGCGTCGTGCTCGTCGCGAATCTCGCCGACGATCTGCTCGAGCACGTCCTCGACCGTCACCAGGCCGACAATGGTGCCGAACTCGTCAACCACCATGGCCATGTGATGGCGGTCTCGCTGAAACTGGGCCAGCATCTGGTCCAGGGGCTTGGTTTCCGGGACCACGCCGTGGGGATGGAGCAGGGCCTTCAGCCGGAACTCGGTCGGGGCCCGGCCGACGGCCGCCGCCCGGCGTTGCTCCTGCCAGAGCCGCCACACATCCTTGGCGTAGAGGATCCCGATGATGTGCTCCGGCTTCTCCTCATACACCGGCAGCCGCGAGTACTGGCTGTCGACCATCGTCCGGATGACCCGGTCCAGGCCAGCCTCGGCGGGCAACGAGACGATCTCGTTCCGCGGCGCCATCACCTGCCGCACCGTGAGGTCGTAGAAATCCATCACGTTGTGCAGCATGTCTTCCTGGGGGCGGGGCAGCTCGCCGTGGCGGCGGCTGGCGCTGACGATCAGCTTCAGCTCCTCGACCGAATGCGCCGCCGCGGCCGGCGTTCCCCGCAAACCCAGCAGATGCGACAGGGCTTCGCTGGTTCGCTCCACCACCCGCACGAAGAATCCGGTTACCCGCGCGAACAGCTCCAGCGTGGGAGCCACCGCCAGCGCCAGCCGCTCGGTTCGCTCCAGGGCCAGGTTCTTCGGCACCACCTCGCCGATCACCAGGTGCAAAAAGGTGATGATCCCGAAGGCGACCGTGAAGGCCAGAACGTGCATCAGCTGCTCGCCGTAGGAAAACGGCGGCGGCGGCGCCACCAGACGCAGCAGCTGGTAAAGGGTGTCCTCGCCGGCCCAGCCCAGACCCAGGCTGGCCAGCGTGACGCCGAGCTGTACCGCCGAGAGCAGCCGATCGGAGTTCTCCCGCAGCGCCAGCACGGCGCGCGCCCGGGCCTCGCCCGCCTCCGCCAGCTGCCGCATGCGCGTTTGGCGGACCGAAACCAGGGCCACCTCGGCGGCCGCGAAAAAACTGTTGATGCCCAGCAGCAGCGGGATCAGCAACAGCCGGAAGGTGAACGACTCCTCCATGCTTCCCATTGTCGCTCTTTCCTGGAACCCGTAGCCCGGCCGGCTCGTCTCCATGCATATGGATCCGGCGGCGGTTCTCAGCCCCACCTACACCTCCGAAATGTGGCTGGAGTTGCGGCAGCCCTGGATCGTCGACCTGACGCGCCGCGGACTCGACACCCGGCCTCTGGCGCTGGCTCTGGCCTCCGGCCTGCCGGTCGATCCGGATCCCCGCCGTCCCGATTTCTACCAGGTTGTCGTGGGCCGCGATCGCTACTACCTGCACGTTCGCTGGGCTCGTCCGCCGCGAGTGTATTTACTGGCTCGCCGGCCGTAGCGGGCGGGGCTGTCCCACTCACGGCAGCCGGGTGGTCTGGTGCGCCGCCAGCCGCCACGCTGGCCCCTGTTTGACCCACAGGTGCAGCATCATCACCCGATCGTCGAAGGCTCGCTGGTTGCTGGTGCCCACCATCCGCATGTTGGCGTGCACCACCGCGGCCTCTCCGTACATTCGCACGGTCATGGTCTGGTGGTCGACGGTGTCATACTTCTGGGCGCCGGCCCGCAGCCGTTTCAGGTATTCGTCCTTGGTCTCGACCGCCCCGGAGGCATGGGCGTAGATGAGCTGATCGGCGAGCATCCGCTCCAGGGCGGCGTTGTCGCCGGCGGTAACCGCAACCGCCCAGGCCTTCTCGGCCTTGCGAATCTCTTCTTCGGTCCCGGCGGCGTTTCCCGCCGCCGCGCCGGCCAGCATAGCTACCAGGGCGATCCACATGGTCGTTGGCACGGTCTCAGTATATCGCCGCCGGGCAGCCGGCCGCCCCACCATCCACAACCCACTACAGCCCCAGCTCGGAGGCGCGGCTCCGCATGCCCTCGATGCAAAAACGAATGTGCTCCTCCAGATCCACCCCCAATTCGGCCGCGCCGTTGATGATGTCCTGGCGGCTTACGCTGCGGGCGAAGGCCTTGTCCTTCATCTTCTTTCGGACCGAAGCCACCTCCACCTCGGCCAGGCTCTTGCCCGGCTTGACCAGGGCCACCGCCGTGATAAAGCCGGCCAGCTCATCGCAAGCGAACAGCGCCTTCTCGAGCTTGGTCAGGCGAGCGATCCCGCTGTAGTTGGCATGCGACAGGATGGCCCGCCGGATCTCCTGGCTCACCCCCAATTCAGCCAAGATCGGCTCGCCTTTCATGGGGTGATCGGGAGCTTCCGGATGGATCTCATAGTCGAAGTCGTGCAGCAACGCCGTGGCGGACCAGGTTTCAGGGTCACCGGTAACCGGATCGCGTAGGCGGCCACACAAGCCTCTACCGCCAAGGCGTGCTTGCGGAGGCTCTCCGAGTTGGTGTAGCGGTGCAGAATCTGAAGTGCTTGCTCGCGGCTCATGGGCCTGTTTTAGCATCCCGAGGCCATGATTGCTCAGGTTAGTCCCTGAGACCAGGGCGCGGTTCTTATAGACATACTAGTACTAACCCTCGTTTTTTCAATCGCTTACGATGGCCATAGATCCTCGTAATCATTTGAAAAAAAAGATACTTGCTAGTCAGTGGCCGGCTGTGATATGCTCTTGTTTGGTAGGGGGAGTCCTAGACCACTTATGATGGAGATTTGGGTCGGATGCTAGTTACGGTCCTCATCATCGGTATTTCGCTGGCGTTGTTCGTGCATTGGTTCCGGTACACCGTCATTCTGGTGCTTCGGAGCCGGTCCATGGAGGAATACGCTCAGAAGGTCGCAGCAGCCAATCAACTGAGCTTCGTGGAGGTGCGCCAGCAACTGCATGCGCCGGTCGAATCCGGCCGCCTGGCGAGCCTGTGCAACGCGTTACAGAAGGACTACCAGGTGCTCAAGTACCTGCTGGGTCACGCCGCCACCATGCAAGCCGGATCCTACACCGCCGAGCAGCGGCTTCTGATGGTCAATTTCCGGCTGCTCAGCGTTTGGTTCCGGGTGGTGTCGCGGTTCCGGCCCAGCAACGCCAAGCTGGCATTGCTGGAGATGTCGGGCGTGCTGGCGTACTTCGCCCACGTGATGGGTCAGCGGTTCGCGACCATTGCCGCGGAGTCGGTTTCGGCCCGGCCGTAACTTCCGCAACCGCGGCGCTTGCCTATCTCGTCTTTCTCCGCTATCTTTAGTTTGTAACCCCTTGGGGGTTCACGCTCGTCCGCAAGGAGGGGGGACTCGATATGACCATGCTTTGCTTGCTGGTGGCAGTTCTGGCGCCCCAAAGTCCGACGGTGACGCCGGCTAACCCGCCCCAGCCACCGGTCCCGACGCAGGAGATCATTCAGAAGTTTGCCGCCAAGGAGGCGGAGTTCAAGCGCGCTCGGGACAACTACACCTACCGCCAGACGGTGCGGGTGCTGGAACTGGATGACGACGGCGCCACCCGCGGCCGCTTCGAGATGGTGTCGGACATCATCTTTACGCCGGAGGGCAAGCGCATCGAGCGCGTGGTGCGGGCCCCGGTCGCGACGCTCAAGCGCATCTCCATCACGCCGGAGGACGAGCAGGACCTGCGCAGCGTCCAGCCCTTTGTGCTGACCTCCGCGGAGCTGCCCAAGTACAACATCTCGTACATCGGGCCACAACAGGTAGATGAGATAGAGACCTACGTTTTTGCGGTCAAGCCCAAGACGCTCGAAGCCGGCCAGCGGTACTTCGAAGGCCAGATCTGGATCGACCAGCGGGATTTGCAGATCGTGAAAACGTTTGGCAAAGCCGTGGGCGTGAAGAAGAAGGGCTTCGACAACCAGTTCCCGCGTTTCGAGACCTACCGCGACCAGATCGATGGCAAGTTCTGGTTTCCGGTTCAGACCCGGGCCGACGACGTGCTGCACTTCGAAACCGGCGACCAGCGGGTCCGTATGACCGTCAAGTACGAAGATTACAAGCAGTTCAAGTCCTTGACCGGCATTCAGTACGGGGAGGTCGTGGTTGACAAGGAGAAGAAGTAGTAGTTGCCAGTAGTCAGTAGTCAGTAGTCAGTAGTCAGTGCCGTGCTGACAACTGGGAACTGACAACCGACAACTGGGAACTGACAACTGACAACTGACAACTGGGAACTGACAACTGACAACTGGGAACTGGGAACTGACAACTGACAACTGGGAACTACTTTTGCACCACCCTCTTGGCGCCCGGTTGCAATTGCAGCTTGAGCCGGGAGTCTGCCAGGGGGACGTTGAGCTGCACCTGGGTGTAGGTGGAGAGGCGGAAATCGCCTGGGGTGGGGTCGTAGAATTTCTGCTGGACCGGCTGCCAATGGCTGGTCGAAATCCAGGTTTCGATGCGGGGCACGTTCTGGGCGAGCTTCTCCGACTTGGGGGTCAGTTCCAGCTTGACGGCGGCCTGGCCAGCCACGGCTTCCGGGCCCTTCCAACTGATGGCGTAGCGCCCCGAGAGGTCGCGCCCGGAGGCGCCGAAGGGCCAGATTTGCTCGGCCAGGTCCCGGTAGCGGGAAATATCCCATTCCTCGACCTGTCCGATCTTAGGGCGGTAGATCTCGGCCTTCTTGTCCGAGAGGGCCACGTAGTAGCGATCCGGCGAAGAGAATTCGATGAGCAACCGGGACCTGCCGCGCTTCAGCCGCTGGACCCAGATGGCGCCTTCCTCGACGCTCTCGTCCCTCACGATGGCGGTGTACTTGAGTATCCGCAGGCGGGCGGTGAGGCTTTGGAAGGAGGCCGACGCGGCATCCATCCGGCTGAGCACCGCCTCCAGGTTTTGAGCCGGGAGGGCGCCCGGCAGCAGAGCCAAGAGCATCCGTGCCAAGCCCTTAGAGCTTGACGCGGGCCAGGTAGCCCTTGACATGACCCTCGGAGTCCTTGACAGGCTCGGCCTCCAGCTGAGCGAGTTTCCTGCCGATGCGTTTTTCCAACAGCGGCCGGATCTGGGCTTGCAGCCTTTCCGGGGTGGAATCCGGAACCAGACCGGGGTCGATCAGGTACACGGAGCTGCCCTGCTCTCCGTGGAGCATGACGATTTGCTGAGGGCGGGGCTGATCGCGGAACCAACTGCGGGGCGTCACGAAGATGAAAACCAGGATCAGGGCCACGATGACGTCGTACTGCCAGGAGCCCCGCCGATAGGTCCAGAAGACCGCCGGCCGCAGGGCGTGCCAGAGGCGCCGCATGCCGCCAGTCTAGCATACGCGATATGATAAGGGTATGAAGACGTATCTGGCGACTGGGAAGCAGTTCGCGCGGCTGGCGCGCCATATTCAGCTGATGCCCATCCTGGAGAGCGGCGAGGAGCTGCTGGTGGGTGGCCAGGCGGTGCTGGAGGGTGTCATGATGCGGGCGCCTCACAGTTACTCGGTGGCGGTGCGCCGCCCGGACGGCTCGTTGGCGGTCCAACAGGCCCGGATACGGAAACCCTCGGAGAGGCATCGAATCTTTCGGTACCCTGTCTTCCGCGGGCTGGGGACGCTGGGGCAGGCCATGGCGCTGGGGATCCGGTCGCTGAGTTTTTCCGCCAACGCCGCCCTGGGAGTGGAAGGGGCCGCGCCGGAGTCCGGGGCCGATGCCAAGCCGGGCGCCAAGCCGAAGGCCATTTCCGGCGGCCTGCTGGCGATCAACGTGGCCTTCTCGATCGGCTTGTTCTTTTTCCTCTACAAGTTCCTGCCCCTCTTCCTGGTCAGCCACCTGAAGGAACGCTACACGCTGCTGGAAAGCAGCCTGGTGTTTAACCTGGCCGACGGGCTGGTGCGGATGGGCATCTTCCTGACGGTGCTGCTGGCGCTCTCCCGGATGAAGGAGATCCACCGGCTGTTCGAGTACCACGGGGCGGAGCACAAGGTGGTCTTCAACTTCGAGTCGGGCCGGCCGGTGACGGTCGAGAATGCTCGCGGCTTCACGACCCTGCATCCCCGCTGCGGCACCAGCTTCCTGCTGGTAGTGATGGTGATCAGCATGGTGGTTTACGCGCTGTTCCCGGTGCAGGGTTTCGGCTGGCAGCTGGCCATGCGACTGCTGCTGCTGCCGCTGATTGCCGGCCTGAGCTACGAGGTGATCCGATTCGCGGCACGGCGCCAGGGGACGTTGTGGGCCTCCCTGGTGGCGCCGGGCCTGTGGCTACAGCGCATCACCACGCAGCCCCCGTCGGACGACCAGCTGGCTATCTCCATCCAGGCCCTGGAAGGGGCCATGGAACTGGAGCGGCAGCAGGGCGGGCCGCTGGTGATCGGCTGAGGCGGCCGGGTGGAATACACCGCCAAGCTCGACCAGATGGAAGCCCAGTTTGAGGAGCTGACCGGGCAGATGGGGGACCCGGCCGTCATCGCCGATACGGCCCGCTACCGCAAGCTCGCCAAGACCCACAGCGACCTGTCGGAGGTGGTGGAAAAGTACCAGGGCTGGAAGGCCTTCCGTAAGGAGCTGGAGTCGGCGCGCTCCATGCTTAGCGAGAGCGACGCGGCGTTGCGGGAGCTGGCCGCGCAGGAGGTGGAAACGCTGGAAGGGCGCAGCCGGGCGGTGGAGCAGCAGCTGAAGTTCCTCTTGCTGCCCAAAGATCCTAACGATGAGAAGAGCGTGGTGCTGGAGGTAAGAGCCGGCACCGGGGGCAACGAGGCGGCGCTGTTCGCCGCCGAGATCTTCCGGATGTACAGCCGTTATGCGGAGTCGCAGGGCTGGCGGGTCGAGATCACCGCGGCCAACGAATCGTCGCTGGGCGGCTTCAAGGAAGTGATCGCCCTGGTTTCGGGCGGCCGGGTCTACAGCAAGCTGAAGTACGAGAGCGGCGTTCACCGGGTGCAGCGGGTGCCGGCCACCGAGCAGCAGGGCCGGGTCCACACCTCGGCCGTAACGGTGGCGGTGATGCCGGAGGCCGACGAGGTGGAGGTCCAGATCGACCCCAAGGACATCCGCATTGACACCTTCTGCTCCTCGGGGCCCGGCGGGCAGTCGGTGAATACCACCTACTCGGCGGTGCGCATCACGCACCTGCCGACCAACCTGATCGTCTCCTGCCAGGACGAGAAATCGCAGATCAAGAACCGCTCCAAGGCGCTGCGGGTGCTGCGCTCGCGGCTCTACGAGGCCGAGCGGCAGAAGCAGCACCAGGCCATCGCCGAGGAGCGGCGCAGTATGGTGGGATCGGGCGACCGCAGCGAAAAGATCCGCACCTACAATTTCCCGCAGAACCGCGTCACCGACCACCGCATCGGCCTGACGCTGTACCAGCTCGAGCAGGTGGTGGACGGCAAGCTGCAGCCGCTGATCGAAGGCCTGGTGGCCCACTACCAGGCCGAGAAGCTGTAGCGGGAAAGTGCAATGGCGCGTCATCCCGAGCGACGACCCCTGTCATCCCGAGCGCAGCGAAGGATCTGCTTTTGCCCTTCCCAACCTCGCGGCGCAGCGACCACCAGCAGATCCTTCGCTGCGCTCGGGATGACACCCCCGTGACGGCAGCGACGGCGATCCGGCAGGGCATCGAGCAGCTTTCGGGCGACGGCATTCCGGAGCCCCGCTTGACGGCCGAGGTCCTGCTGGCTCACGCCTTGGGCCGGGAGCGAGCCTGGCTCTACGGGCATCCGGAGCAGGAGTTGACCGGGATCGAGCAGCTCCATTACGGCCGCTACCTCTACGAGCGGCTCCGTCGCAAACCCACCCAATACATCACCGGCCGGCAGGAGTTTTACGGGCGGGAGTTCCGGGTAACGCCGGCGGTGCTGATCCCCCGGCCCGAAACGGAGCTGATGGTGGAGACGGCCTTGCGGCTGGCGCCCAGGGCCCGCCGCGTGCTGGACGTGGGTACCGGATCGGGGTGCCTGGCTGTGACGCTGGCCCGCGAATTACCGGGCGCGGTGGTGTGGGCCTCGGAGATCTCAGACCAGGCTCTGGCGGTGGCAAAACAAAACGCCGCCCGGCTGGGCGCCGCCGTCCGGTTCTTTCGGGGGGACCTGCTGGGTGCTGTCCGAGGCGGCGCTCTCGACCTGGTGGCCTCCAATCCGCCGTACATCGCCGAGGAGGAAGCCGGAGACCTGGCGGCTGAGGTGCGCCATTACGAGCCGGCGGTAGCCCTGCTGGGCGGGCCTCTGGGGGTGGACTTTTACCGGCGGTTGCTGAGGGATGCTCCTTCGGCTCTGCGCCCCGGAGGCTGGCTGATGCTGGAGCTGGGCCACGACACCCGGCCCCGGATCGAGCCCTGGATCGGCTCCGGCTGGTCCGATTGTATTGTGGAGCCCGACCTGGCGGGGATCGACCGGGTCCTGGCGTTGCGCCGGTGCGGTACAATGCCGGCATAACGGCAGTGCCCACGATCTTCCACGTCGACATGGACGCCTTCTTCGTGTCGGTCGAGGAGCTCTACGACCCCAGCCTGAAGGGCAAGCCGGTGGTGGTAGGGGGACGGCCGAACGAGCGAGGCGTGGTGGCGGCGGCCTCCTATGCCGCGCGCCGATACGGGGTGCATTCGGCCATGCCTTTGACGCGGGCCTACCAGCTGTGCCCCCAGGCCATCTTCCTCGAGGGGCGCCGGGAGCGCTACCAGGAATACTCCGGGCGGGTCTGTGAGATCTTCCAGCTCTGCTCGCCGCAGGTCGAGATGGCGTCGATCGATGAAGCCTACCTGGATCTGACCGGGTGCGAGCGCCTGCTGGGGCCGCCGCTGAAGGCCGCACACCACCTGCATGAACGTGTGAGGGAGGAAACCAAGCTGCCTTGCTCGATCGGCATCGGGGTCTCGAGGCTGGTGGCCAAGATCGCCTCGGACCAGGCCAAGCCCAACGGCATCCTGTGGGTGGTGCCGGGGGCCGAACAAGCGTTTCTCGCCCCGCTCGAGGTGCGCAAGGTGCCGGGCGTCGGGCCGGTGACCGAGAAGCACCTGCGGGAGCTGGGGATCCGCCGGGTGGGAGACTTGGCCGCCCTGGGGGAGGAGGTCCTGCGACAGCGGTTCGGGTTGTGGGGGCTGGCCCTGGCCGGCAAAGCCCGCGGCCAGGACGCCGGCGGCTGGTTCGACGCCCCGGTGGGCGGCCGCGAGGGCGCCAAGTCCGTCAGCCACGAAACCACCTATGGAGAAGACACTGCCGACGTCCGGGTGCTGGAAGCCACCCTGGCCCGGCTGGCCCAGATGGTAGGCCGGCGGCTGCGGGAGGCCGGCCTGCACGGCCGCACCGTCGAGCTGAAGCTGCGCTACAGCGACTTTTCGACCATCACGCGGGCCCGGTCGCTCGACGAGACCACCCAGCTCGACACCGTGATCCAGGAGACAGCGCGGGAGCTGTTTCGCGCCAACTGGCGGGCGGGGCGAAAGGTGCGGCTGCTGGGGGTGGGGTTGTCGAACCTGGGCGGCGCCGAGGGCCAGTTGGACCTCCTCGAAGGCGACCGGAAACGGAAATGGAGCCGGGCGCTGGCAGCCATGGACCGGCTGCGTGACCGCTACGGAGAGCGGACAGTGGAACTGGCCGGGGGAATGGAGTCCGGCTGGCGCGAGCGCATCCACGAGAACCCCGCCGGTCTGCCGGGCAGGAAGAACAGGCCCGAGCCAAAATGACCGCCCGCGACCTGGCCCTGGACATCATCACGACGCTCCGAGACGCCGGCCAGGAGGCCTACCTGGCGGGGGGCGTGGTGCGTGACACGCTGTTGGGCCGCCAGGCCAAGGACTATGATGTCGCCACCAACGCCCGGCCGGACCGTGTGCGGGAGCTGTTCCCCGACGCCATACCGGTGGGGGCGCAGTTCGGCGTGATGCTGGTGCGCCGCCAGGGGCAGCAGGTCGAGATCGCCACCTTCCGCTCCGACCATGCCTACCAGGACGGCCGCCGGCCCAGCTACGTCAGCTTCACGGCCAGCGCCGCCGAGGACGTCCAGCGCCGCGATTTCACCATCAACGGTCTGCTGCTGGATCCCGCCACCGGCCGGGTGCTGGACTTCGTGGGCGGCCGGGCGGACCTGGAGGTGCGCCTGGTGCGGGCGATCGGGGATCCGGAGGAACGCTTTGCCGAGGACCGCCTGCGAATGCTGCGGGCCGTGCGGTTCGCCGCCCGGCTTGGCTTCGAGATGGAGCCCGCCACCCAGGCGGCGATTCGCCGCCGGAGCAGCTCGATCCACCAGGTGGCGGTGGAGCGGGTGCGCGACGAGCTGGTGCGGATCCTCACCGAAGGCGGAGCGCGCCGCGGGTTCGAGATTCTCGACCAGACCGGGTTGCTCGAGCCGCTGCTTCCCGAGATCTCCGTCATGAAAGGCGTGGCCCAACCGCCCGAGTTTCATCCGGAAGGCGATGTCTGGATCCACACCCTGCTGATGCTGGAGATGATGCGTGATCCCTCGCCGGCCCTGGCCATGGGCGTGCTGCTGCACGACGTGGGGAAGCCCCCGACGTTCCGGGTGGCCGAGCGGATCCGCTTCGACGGCCACGTTGAGGTGGGCGCCCGCATGGCCGCCCAGATCTGCCGGCGGCTCCGCTTCCCTGCCCGGCAGACCGACCAGATCATCGCCCTGGTCGAGAACCACCTGCGTTTCAAGGATGCCCCCCGGATGAAGCCGGCCACCCTGAAGCGCTTCCTGCGGCTGGAGTCTTTCGAGGAGCACCTGGAGCTGCATCGCCTCGACTGCCTGTCGAGCCACCGAAATCTGGCTAACTACGAGCTGGTGCGGCGGGCCCTGACCACCATGCCGCAGGAGCAGCTCCGGCCCCCCCGCCTGATTACCGGCCACGATCTGATGGCGGAGGGCTTCCCGCCCGGGCCGGTCTTCGGCGAAATCCTGCGTGCTGTCGAGGAGGCCCAGTTAGAAGGAGATCTCGAAACCCGGGAGCAGGCTTTGGGTTTTGTGCGATCTCGCTGGCGGCGCGCAAACACCCCTTAGACCGACGAGAAACGTCGGCTGGGAGGCCCCGATTTCGTCCGCCGAGGCGCTTCGCTCACCCGGCCGCGGTAAAGACCAGCCACAGCAACACGCCCACAATGGCGCACACTGCCAGGGCGGCGAGATACTCCAGGACAATGACTTTCTTTTCCTCGGAGGTGTACTTATGCTTCTCGACGATTTCGAACATCGCCGCGGCTACCTCCTTTCGCCACGATGTCGCCAACCAAACCCACCCATAGGCTACGCCTGCCCAGGGGTGATGTCAAGCGCCCTGGCGGGTTGTCATCCCGAGCGTAGCGAGGGATCTGCTGTTGCAGCGGGCCGAAAGCAGATCCCTCGCTGCGCTCGGGATGACGCCGGCTGCGCTCGGGATGACACCGGCTGCGCTCGGGATGACACCGCACCTGGTCAACGCCGGAGACCCTTGAACAATTCGCCCAGCTCCGGATCCGATGCCGCCGCTTTCGCCAGTCTGGGGTTCAGCTCCAGCGCCCGCCGCAGCTGGGACAGCGCCCGCTCCCGGTTCTTGGCCCGCAGGTAGAGTCGCGCCAGGGTGTAGTGGGCCCCGTCGTCGGGATCGTATTTTTTCAACGCCGCTTCCAGTTCCACGATGGCGGCGAAGGGGTCCTTCTGGCCGACGTCGGCGGCCCGCATGGTTGCCTGCAAGACCTGGTAGTGAGCCACCAGCCGGCCCAACTCCTGGATCGGCTCGGGGTGATCGTCGACCCGCAGGTCGATATAGCGATCGGAGCCGAACAGGGCGCCCTTGCGGACCACCACGATGGCCGCCGACTGCTTGCCGCGCGAGTCGCCCCCGGCCTGCTGCCCGCCCTCGAGAGCGGCCACCAGCCGCTCGGCGAAGGTCCCCTTGGACTCCAGGAATGCCCGCTCCATCCCTTGGACGACCTCCTCGCCCGCCAGAATGTTGCCCTGCACGCTGTAGTTCTTTCCGGTGCGGTGACCCGCCCAGCGATTGCACTTGGGACCCGTCCAGGCGGCCACGTTGCCCTTGGCGTCAATGACCGCCAGTTGTCGCCGGTCGCGCATGACGTCCCCGGCGGTCAGCTTTTCGAGCACCTGCTGGGCCGTCAGGCCCTGCTCCAGCAGCTTCAGCCCCTCCGGGCCGTAGGAATAATTGGCGAAAGCCTGAGTGGTAATCGCTCCGGCCTCGGCCCGCGCCCAGGGGCAGACCGCCCCCACGTTGAAGAACTTCGACTGGACCGCCACGCCGAAGTCCCCGGTGGCCTCGTCGCGGGCGACAATCGAAAAGGTGGCGACTTCGGCCAGCGAGGCCAGGGCCAGCAGCACAAAGGGGACGATTGGCATGACGCTCAGTGTGCCGCAGTATAACACCTGCGGGCGGCGGAACGGCTTTGTTTTCTCTACCGTCTCGGCGTCTCGGCGGTTCCTTGTAGCGCTGCAATGAACCGCAGAGACGCCGAGACGCAGAGGATGCCCTGCAGGGTGAGTGGTGAGAAGGCCGGTGGGGCCACAGCAGAAAAGATCGACGAAAGTCGTCAGTATGCGTCGTCCTAAAGTAGCCACACCCGTAGGCGACATCGAAATCCAGGTAGTTCTCGGTAATCACTATTCAAGCGGCTTCTGGAGAATCAGCAGGTACTCGTGCACCTTGTTGATCCGGAACACCGACGGATATCCCAGGGGCCTGAGATTATTGTACTCGTGCCGCCGATCCCAAACGATCAAATCATCGTAGATCCAGCCGATTTCGACCATGCGAGCGGCCAGATCGGAATGAAAAGGATAGAACCGCGCCTTCTTGCGAAGGTCCATCACATTCACGATGCAGTATTTGCCGGGCTTCAGCGCCTCCAGAACCAAGGCGAAGACATTGCCAAGCTCGCCAAGAAAGCGCTCGTAGCCTGCGATCTTCCCGAGGTCGTCCCGGCTGTCGCCATAGTCGCGGACGGGCTTTCCGTCGGCAGTCCGTCTCTGGCTCAGAATGTCCCAGTACGGCGGCGAGGTAACGCAAAGGTCGACCGAGTTGGGCTCCATGTGTCGCAGCAGGTTCCGCGCATCGTCATGGATGATTCGGGGTTCGCTGTGGGTGGTGAAAAGCGCGGCCTGCCTCAGCCGCTCCCTGGCCAGTCCGACAAACTGCTCGGAGATTTCAAGCCCAATGCCGACCTTGCCCCGATTCTGGGCGGCGACCAGAGTCGCTCCCGAGCCCATGAACGGATCGAGAACACGGATGTCTTCTCCAGTTGTAAAGCACTCGATCAGCCTTTCCACGAGGGCCGCGGGGAACATCGCGGGATGGCTCGACGCCAGCTCGCCGGGGTTCTTTCGGATATCGTTCCACACCGAGATGGAATACCTGGTCCAGGCGGCTCCATCGAGATCATTCGCCCGCCGGGCCGCTTTGTCGCGGATTGATTCCGCGGCGGCAGCCGGTATCACCCCGTCGAGGGGTAGGGTGAGTGACCTGGCGGTTTTCTGTTCGCCCATGGCACTCACTCTATCATGCTATGGCTTCGGGACCCGCTCTACTGCGGCACCACCCGGCCACCCGCCATCACCAGGTGCACCCTCCGGGTATTACTGATGTTTTCCAGGGGGTCGGCGTCCAGGATCACCAGGTCGGCCAGCTTGCCGGGCTCCAGCGTCCCCAGCTCCCGTTCCCGGCCCAGGAACTGCGCCCCGGTGCGGGTGGCGGCCACCAGAGCTTCCATGGGCGTCAGACCGGACTCGACCAGCATCTCCAGCTCGCGGTGGTAGGCCCAGCCCTTGGCGGCGTGCGGGACGTTGGAGTGCGAGCCGACCACCAGGCGGCCGCCGCCGCGGTGGATCAGTCCCGTCATCCGCTTCATGTTGGCGGTAGCCTTCACTTGCATGGGCACTTCGTCGCCTTTGTCCCCGTCGCGGACCTCGAACACCGCCAGGTTCGGGTCCACGAAGGTCCGGCGCGCCGCCAGCAATCGAACCAGCTGGGCCAGGCGCGGCGACTCGAAGTCGATGGAGGCCCACATGCGGTAGCGGCCCATGGTGCGGGCGCGGTTGTCGGCCAGCACCGCCTGGCGGTAGCGCTCCGCCTCCATGGGCGGAACCAGCGCCAGGCCCAGCGACGTGAGGTGCTCGATGCCGTCCAGGCCGGCCTCGATAGCGTCGATGGGGTTAACGATCTCCAGGTGACCGGTCACCGGAACGCTGTGCCGGTGGGCCTCCTCGATGGCCGCCCGCATGGATTCCAGCGGCAGCCGGAAGTAGACCTTGATGGCCGTCGCTCCGGCCCCGATGCTGCGACGCACTTCGAGCCGGGCCTCCTCGGGGCTGCGGATCACCACCGCGTCTTCCGGATAGGCAGGACCCTCCCCGTCCAGGTGCGGCCCGCACAGGAACAGCCGCGGCCCGGGCAGGTCTTTCTCCCGGACCAGCTTCTTCAAAGGCTCGAAGTTCTCGATCCAGTTGCCGGGATCGCGCACCGAGGTCACCCCGCGCGACAGAAACAGCGGCGCCAGGTCCGTCGAGCGCCCGTTGTGGAAGTGCAGATCGATGAAGCCCGGCACGATGAACTTGCCCCGCGCGTCGAGCACCCGGACGCCGGGCGGCGGCTCAAACTGCCCGATCCGGTCGATCCGCTCGCCGGAGATCAGGATCCGCGCCTCCGGCGCCGGCGGCCGGCCCGTCCCGTCGATCAGGGTCCCGCCGGTAATGACGATCGCCTGGACTAACAGCAATGCCATATGCGGATTGTATAGCAGGCTGCCGAAAAATCTCCGGCCCTTTTCGGCAGCCTGCTAAGCTGAGCCCGTGCCGCCATGAGTTACGACCTGACCCTGAAGACCCTGTTCGCGAGCCCTCCCCGGCGCCTGATCGAGCACCTGCTGGGCGCCCGCCTGGCCATCGCCGAACAACTCAACGTGGAATACCCCGAAGTCCGGGTGCGCCGCGCCGACCTGGTGGTCCGGCTGGCGGACGGCCGCCTGCTTCATCTGGAACTCCAGAGCTTCTCGGAAGACATCTCCTGGCGGGAACTGGATTACTACCGGCTGATTCACACCACCTACGGCCAGCCGCCGATCCAGATCGTGCTGTATGTAGGCTCCGGGCCCATGCGCATTCCCTCCGGGATCGAGGAAGAGAACTTGAAGTTCCGCTACCGGGTGGTGGATATCCGGGAGGTGGAGGCCGAAGCGCTGCTGGGGAGCGAATCGCTCGAAGACAACCTGCTGGCCATCCTGTGCCGGCTGACGGACGGCCGGCAGGCGGTGCGTCGGATTCTGCGCCGGGTGGCGGAGTTGCCGCCGTCCGAGCGGCAGGACGCGGTGGCAAAGCTTCTGATATTATCTGGGCTGAGGGGGATGACGGAGACGGTTCGGGAGGAGGTCGCGGCCATGCCGATTACGCTTGATATCGAAGAAAACCCGTTCTTGCGGGAGCTGTATCAGAAGGCGAGGCGGGAGGGGGAACGGGAAGGAGAGCTGCGGGGAGAGCAGCGGGGAGAGCTGCGGGGCGAGCTGCGGGGAGAGCAGCGGGGCGAGCTGCGGGGAGAGCAGCGGGGCCAGCTGAGGGGCGAGCGGATTCTCCTGCGCCGCCAACTGGAGCGTCGATTCGGAACCCTGCCGGGGTGGACGATGGAACGAATCGAGAGCGCTGAGAGTGCGCTGCTGGAATCCTGGGGGCTGCGCTTGCTGGAGGCCGGAAGCCTGGAAGAAGTGTTCCGGTAGCCGCTGGCCGTGAAGGCGCAGCGTGCGGGGCGGAGCTATGTTACGGCAGCTCGTACGCCAGGCCGCCTTTTCGGCAGCCTGATAGAATGCCGCCATGCGGAAGAGCATCTTTTTCCTCGTCATCCAGGCTGTCTGGTCGGCCGAGACCTATCGCCGCCCGCCGCAGCAAATCCTGGACGTTCTCAACACACCCCCGGCCCCTCAGGCGTCGCTCAGCCCGGCCGGCGACACCCTGCTATTGATCCAGCCGGTGCGCTACCCGTCGATCGCGGACCTGGCCGCCCCTATGCTTCGGCTGGCCGGGCAGCGGATCAACCCGGCCACCAACGGTCCTCATCGGGCGAGCCACTTCGCCGCCCTGACGCTGAAGCGGATCGCTGACGGCTCCGAAGTAAAGGTCGCGCTGCCGGCGGGGGCCAAGCTCGGGATGCCGGAATGGGGCCCCGACGGCAGGCGCTTCGCCTTCACCATCACCACCGCAACGGGCATCGAGATCTGGGTAGCCGAGGCCGCCACCGGTCAGGCCCGGCGGCTCCCGGGCGTGGTTCTCAACGCCAGCTATGGCGACGCCCTCCAGTGGATGCCTGACAGCCGCACTCTGTTAGTCCAACTCATACCGGCCGGGCGCGGCAAGCCTCCCCAGGAATCGGGCGCCCCCGCCGGGCCCAACGTCCAGGAGACCACCGGCAAGTCCGCCCCGGTCCGCACGTTTCAGGATCTGCTCTCCACCCCGCACGACGAGGACCTGTTCGACTACTACGCCACCGCCCAACTGGCCCTGGTTGACTCCGCCGGCGGCAAGCTCTCGCCGCTGGGCCCGCCGGGCATCTTCCAGATGGCCCGGCCCTCCCCCGACGGCCACCACCTGCTGGTGGCCCGGGTCCATAGGCCCTACTCCTACCTGCATTCGTCCTTCGCCTTTCCGAAGGACGTCGAAGTCTGGAACCTGGCAGGGAAAAGCGTGCACCGGCTGGCGTCTCTCCCGCTGGCCGACCGGGTGCCGATGGAGGGCGTTCCCACCGGCCCTCGAGGCTACCACTGGCATCCCACCGAGCCGGGCACGCTGGTCTGGGTGGAGGCCCTCGACGGCGGCAACCCCCGGGAGAAAGTTCCCGACCGCGACCGCATCCTGATGTCGAAAGCCCCGTTCGACGCTCCGCCGGTCGAGTTGATGCGCACGGAGCAACGGTTTTCCTCGATCCGCTGGCTGGAGAACGGCGGCGCCCTGGTGCGCGACAACGACCGCCGCCGCAGGTGGAGCCGGACTTTCCTGGTCACCACTCCGGGCCAGCCGCCGAGGCTGGTCTGGAACCGTAGCTCCCAGGACCGCTACCAGGATCCCGGCGAGCCTGTCGAGCGGGTGCTGCCCACGGGCCACCGCGTGGTGCGGCAGTCCGGCGACTGGATCTTCCTGGCCGGAACCGGCGCCTCACCGGCAGGCGACCGGCCTTTCTTGGATCGTTTTCATCTGAGAGGTGGCCAGGCGGAGCGCCAGTTCCGCTCCGAGGCGAACAACTACGAGAGCTTCGTGGGGCTGGTCGACCCGGCCGCCACCCGGGTGCTGACCAGGCGGGAAAGCCCCAACGAGCCGCCAAACTACTACCTACGGGCTCTGCCCGGCGGCGAGGCCCGCGCCCTGACGGCGTTCCCGGATCCGGCCCCGCAGCTCCGGCAAATCCGCAAACAGCGCGTCACCTACAAACGCGCCGACGGCGTCCAGCTCAGCTTTACGCTCTACCTGCCGCCGGGCTACCAGGAAGGCACGCGGCTGCCGGCCCTGCTGTGGGCTTACCCGCGCGAGTACAACGACCCCGACACCGCCGGCCAGATCGTCGGCTCTACCCAGCGCTTCACGAGCATTACCGGCGCTTCGCACCTTTTCTGCCTGCTGGCGGGCTACGCCATCCTGGACGGCGCCACCATGCCGGTGGTCGGCAGCGACCCCGAGACCGTCAACAGCACCTACATCGAGCAGATTGTCATGAGCGCCCGCGCCGCCATCGACAAGGCCGCCGAGATGGGAGTGGTCGACCCTAAGCGGGTCGCCGTGGGAGGCCACAGCTACGGGGCCTTTATGACCGCCAACCTGCTGGCCCACTCCGACCTGTTTCGGGCCGGCATCGCTCGCAGCGGGGCCTACAACCGCACCCTGACGCCCTTCGGGTTCCAGAGCGAGCGCCGAACACTGTGGGAAGCCTCGGAACTGTACCTGCGCATGTCCCCCTTCCTGCACGCCAACAAGATCCGAGCCCCGCTGCTATTCATCCACGGGGAAGCCGACAACAACGCCGGCACCTTCCCGATCCAGTCGGAGCGCATGTACCAGGCGGTGCGCGGCCATGGCGGAACCGCGCGGCTGGTCCTGCTGCCGCACGAGAGCCACGGCTACGCCGCCCGCGAGTCCATCGAGCACACCCTCTACGAGACCATCGCCTGGCTGGATCGGTGGGTGAAAGACAGTAGACAGTAGACAGTTGGCGGTTGGCGGTTGATGGTGGACAGTACACGGTACACGGCGCGGGGGGTTGGGCTAGTCATGGCCTTCGCCTGGGTGGCGGCGGGGCAGACGTTTTCACACCAGGCGCATCTGGGGAAGGCCGGCATGGGGTGTATGGATTGCCATGCCGGCGCGGCGGCCAGCGCCAGCGCCGCTGACCGGCTTCTACCGGACGAGGAGATCTGCCTGCGGTGCCACGACTCGGCAGTGGTCCCCAGGGGGTCGGCCGTCCGGCTGGACCTGCGCTTCAACCACAAGCTGCATCTGGGGATGGGAAACCTGGCCCCGGTCCTGATCGCCGCCATCGACGGAAAAACCTACCTGGGCCCGGCGGCCGACGTCAGGCCGCACCTGAATACCAAGGATCCGTGCCGGGTCTGCCACCGGGGTCTGGAGCAGGCCGGCCGGGCCACGGCCGCCAACCTGCCCCGCATGGCCGACTGCCTGGTGTGCCACCAGCCCATCGACGCGCCGTTCACCTGCCGGAAGTGCCACTCCGGCGATGCCGCGCATCTCAAGCCCGCCTCCCACACCCCGGAGTATATGGACCTCCACTCCGGCAAGAAGATTCCGCTCGACAAACCCTCCTGCCGCGTCTGCCACGGCGTGGAGTTTCGCTGCCTGGGCTGTCACTGACAACTGACAACTGACAACTGACTACTGACTACTGACTACTGCTTGTAGCTGACCCGCCAGATCTTGTTGCCCCCGTCATCGGAGACCAGCAGAGAGCCATCGGGCAGCTCCATCAGCCCCACCGGCCGTCCCCAGACCTCCCGCTTATCCGGATCGAGCATGAAGCCCGTCAGAAAGTCCTCCGGGCCGGCCGTAGGCTTGCCGTCGCGGAAGGGCACGAACACCACCGAGTAGCCGATGCGCTTGGCCCGGTTCGAGGAGCCGTGCAGAGCCAGCAGAGCCCCGCCCCGGTATTTTTGCGGGAACATGCCGCCGCTGTAGAACAGGCAATCGAGCACCGCCACATGGGCGCCCAACAGGACGTCGGGAACCACGGTCTTGGCCACCAGATCGGTGCGCTGTCCCTGGTTGCGCGGCTCCTCGTTGGGGCCGACATAGGCGTAAGGCCAGCCATAGAAGCCGCCCTGGCGGACCTTGGTGAAGTAATCGGGGACCAGGTCATCGCCCAGACCGTCGCGCTCCTGGGTGGCGGCCCACAGGTCTTCGCTGCCCGGATACCAGCGCAGCCCAATGACGTTGCGCAGGCCCGTGGCGTAGATCTCGTGGCCGCTCCCATCTGGGTTGTAGCGGTTGATGGCCGCCCTTCGCGGATCCTCGCCGGTGGCAACGTTGGACCCCGATCCGATCGTCAGGTACATCTTCTCACCCCGGCGATCGAACAGCACCGTTCGGGTCCAGTGGCCCCCGCCGAAGTCCGGCATCGGGACAACCTCCTCGCCGGCGCCGACCGTCATGCTCTTGGGGTCGTACTTGTACCGCTTCAGCGAGGTGGTCTCGGCGACGTAGAGGTAATCCTCCCAGAGAGCCAGGCCGTAAGGGCGGTCCAGGCCGTCGATCAGTTTGCGGCGCTCGTTCTTCACCAGCACATAGACGGCGCCCCGGGGCCGGTTGTTGCTGTCGGAGATCAGCAACTCCTGGCTGGGTCCCAGCAGCAAGAAGCGCGGCCGCGCGAAACCTTCCGCGTAGGCCTCGATCTGAAAGCCAGCCGGCAGCACCAGCCTGGCGCCGGCCGGCCGGGCAACCACTTCGGGGCGGTTGTTCGCCGCGGGGGAGTGGAACGGCTCGGGGAGCTTGGTAGGGTTGATCTGGGCCAGCGCCGCGGCGCCGGCGAGGAGCACGAAGACGAACAGTCCGGATGGCATTCCCTTATCATAGTCCAGGAATGTCCCCGCTGGTCGCCATTCTGGGGCCGACAGGAAGCGGCAAGAGCGAGCTGGCCCTGGCGCTGGCCGAGCGCTTCCCCGGCGAGATCGTCAACTTCGACTCCATCCAGGTCTATCGCCACTTTCGCATCGGGGCCGCCAAGCTCACCGAGGCGCAGCGCCGCGGCGTTGCCCATCACCTGATCGACATCCTGGAGCCGGACGAGCTGTTCACCGCCGGCGAATTCGCCCGGCTCGCAGCCGGGACAGTCCGCGAAGTCCGGGACCGCGGTCGTTTGCCCATCCTGGCCGGAGGGACCGGCTTCTACCTGCGGGCCCTGCTGGACGGGTTGTTCGCCGGACCAACCCGGGACGAGGCCTTGCGCCGCCGCCTGGAGTTTCGCTCTCCCGAGCGCCTTCACCGCCTTCTTGCCCGGCTGGATCCGGCCTCGGCCAGCCGCATCCACCCCAACGACGTCCACAAGATGGTCCGGGCTCTGGAGGTCAGCATTCAGGCAAGGCGTCCGATGACCGAACTGTTTGGTCAGGGCCGGCAGGCCTTGGAAGGCTTCCGCATCCTGAAGATCGGCCTGCTGCCCGGGCGCCAGGCGCTCTACGAGCGCCTCGACCGCCGCGCCGAGCAGATGTTCCGCTCCGGCTTGCTCGACGAAGTCCGCCAGATCCTGGCTCGAGGCTGGTCGCCGGCCGTGAAACCTTTCGAGTCCCTCGGGTACCGCCAGGCGCTCCGGCACTTGCGCGGAGAGCTGGACCTGCGGGAGGCTATCCTTGATGCCCAGCGACAAACCCGCCGCTTCGCAAAGCGCCAGGTCACCTGGTTCCGCCGGGAAAAAGACGTCGCCTGGCTGGAGGGCTTCGGCGACGACCCGGAGATCCAGCGCCAGGCTCAAAGCCTTTGTGCTGATCACCTGGGCGGTAGCGGCCCAGGCGGCGATTTATGAGGTCGGACCCGGCAAGCCGCTGGCCGCCATCGGTGAAGCGCCCTGGGCGACACTCCAGCCCGGCGACACGGTCCTGATTCACTGGCGCCCCGAACCCTACCGCGAGAAGTGGGTAATCTGCCGGCAAGGAACCGCCGTGGCGCCCATCACGGTGCGGGGCGTGCCGGGGCCCGGCGGGGAGCTGCCGGTCATCGACGGCGAAGACGCCCTCACTCCGGCGCCCCTGAACTACTGGAACGAGGTCCGCGGCGTGATCAAGATCGGCGGCGCCAACGTTCCCGCCGACACCATGCCCCGCCACATCGTGGTCGAGAACCTCGAAATCCGCAATGCCCGGCCGCCGCTGGCCTTCACCGGGCGCGGGGGGCTCCCCCAGACCTACGCCGCCAATGCCGCCGCCCTCTACATCGAGAAAGGCGAGAACCTCGTGCTGCGCGGCAACATTCTGCACTCCAGCGGCAACGGCCTGTTCATCGGGACCAGCACCGTCAACCCCACCCGCGACATCCTGGTCGAAGCCAACCACATCTGGGGCAACGGCAACCCTGCGAGCGGCTTCGAGCACAACAGCTATACGGCGGCTTCGGGCATCACCTTCCAGTGGAACCGGTACGGCCCGCTGCGGCCCGGGGCCAACGGCAACAACCTCAAGGACCGCTCCGCCGGCCTGGTGGCGCGCTACAACTGGATCGAAGGCGGCAACCGCCAGCTCGACCTGGTGGACGGCGAAGACACCCCGGTCATCCGAGAGGATCCGCGGTACCGCGCCACCGTCGTTTACGGAAACATCCTGATCGAGCCGGAGGGCGCCGGCAACCGCCAGATCGTCCACTACGGGGGCGATAGCGGCAACACCGCCGGCTATCGCAAGGGGGTGCTGTATTTTTACAACAACACCGTGGTGTCGACCCGCACCGACCGCACCACCCTATTCCGCCTCTCGACGCCCGAGGAGCGCTGCGACGCCCGCAACAATATCTTCTATGCCACCGCCGGCGGCCGCACCGTCTCGATGCTCGACGCCGACGGCGTGCTGGAGCTCAGCCACAACTGGATCCGCCCCGGTTGGGTGGCCAGCTTCGGGGACTTCCGCGGCGCCATCCGCGATGACGGCGCCATGAGGGAGGGGGCCGACCCGGGCTTCGTCGAGGAGTTCGCCCAGGACTTTCGGCTGTCGGCCGGTTCCGCCGCCATCAACGCCGCAGGCGCCCTGCCCCCGGCCGTTCTCCCCGATGGGGAAGTGCTCCGCCAGTACGGCCGCCACCGCTGGGCCGAGCCCCGCCCCTTCGACGGCCGCCTGGATATCGGCGCCTTCGAGTTTCCGGCCCTGCGGCTGGGACCCAGGTCCCGTCAGCGCCTCAGGCCTTAGGCCCGACACCCAGTCCAAATGTGCGTTTGTCGGCGCCAACCAAACCGGCCTCCACCGAGGTCGTAGCGTCGATGTTCCGACGGCGCAGACCCGCGGCCACGCCGCGCGGAATGTGTTCGTCCAGGTGAAAGCGGATGGGCACCGTCAGGATGCTTCCAGCCGCTCCTGGCGAAGCTTGGCCTCGATCAGGGATGGATTCCTGCGGCGGAACTCCTCCGCTCGGGCGCGCTCCTGCCGCATCTCCTCCTGAATCTCTTCCATATGGTCGAAGTAGTACGCGAGTGCAGCGTGGACGTCGGCAAGACTAATGGTAGCAACCTGCGAGACGATCTCGTCGGGGCTCATCCCGTGGTGCTCATGCCACACCACGACGTCGAGCACCCGGACTCGGTGACCGGCGATGCACGCCTTGCCGCCGCACACGCCGGGCGTCCTAGTGACCCGATCACCAGTGGGGGTGGCCATAAACCAAGTGTAACCTAACCTATCCATTGGCCGCTCAACTAAGTACCCGCCCCTCACCCCACGACCCTGCCCAAGTGTTAAGATAGAACCAGTGCTAAGATGGAACCAATGAGACGGCCGGCCGGACTGATCCTATCAACGGTATTATCGATTCCCGTTTGGGCGGCCGAAGCTCGCCCGCGCTCCGGCGCCGTCGAGATCCTCAAGATCGACCAGGTCAAGCCCGGCATGAGGGCCACTGCCTGGACCGTCTTCACCGGCACGGAGCCGGAGCCGATTCCCGTCGAGATCCTGGGCCTGATGAAGAACGTCTGGGGACCCCGGCAGGACATCATCCTGGCCAAGCTGGGGGGCAAGGCCGAGCGCACCATGACGGCCGCCGGCATGAGCGGCAGCCCGGTCTACTTCGAGGGCAAGCTGCTGGGAGCGATCTCGCTGCGCCTGGGCGCCTTTACGCCCGACGCCATCTGCGGCATTACCCCCATCGAGCTGATGCTCGAGATCAACGAGTTCGACCAGGGGCGGCCGGCCGCGGCCCGCACCCCAGACAAGGGCGGCGTACGCGCGTCCATCCCGCCGGGACTGCTCCAGCCGGCCTCCGGCGGCCTATTCCTGACGCCCATTCAGACGCCTCTCACCTTCACCGGCTTTCACGAGGCCGTGCTGCGCGACTTCGCAGGCGCGTTCGAGCCGCTGGGGCTGGTGGCGGTCCAGGGCGGCGCCTCCAATGGTTCCACGCAACCCGCCGGGGCGGCACTTCAGCCCGGCGACGCGGTAGCGGCCGTGCTGGTTTCCGGCGACCTGTCGGTCGCAGCCTCCGGCACCGTGACCTACAACGACGGTAAGCGCGTGCTGGCCTTCGGCCATCCGCTGTTCAACATGGGCCCCGTCGAGATGCCTATGGCGCGCGCCGAAGTGGTCCACACTCTGGCCTCCAGCTTTACCCCCGCCAAGATCACGAACGCCGCCGATATCGTGGGCGCGCTCCGCCAGGACCGCCACTCCGGCATCCTCGGCCGGCTCGGCGAGGAGGCCCCCACCATCCCGGTTTCTGTTCGGGTGCGCTCCTTCGCCGACTCCAACTCCGTCCGCGCCGAAAAAAGTTTTCGCTTCCGGGTTTTTCAGAACCAGAAGTGGACCCCGCAGCTGATGGTCTTCACCCTGTACAACTCGGTTTTCGGGCTGAACGACTTCGCCGAGGAGAGCACTTACCGCTTGAGCGGGGACATTCGCCTGGAGGGTTCGCAACGCGTCTCGCTCTCCACCATGCAGACTGCCGGCGATACCCCCATTCCCGCACCCATCCTGCTGGCGGGGTGGTTCGGCGACAAGTTCAACCGACTGTTCACCAATCCCGGCCGGATGCCGCGGCTGACCGGGGTCGATGTGACCATCGACCTGCTGCCGGAGCGCCGGGTGGCCCACATCGAGAGCGCCTGGACCGAAAAACCCGAGGTCTACGCCGGCCAGGAGATCACCGGAAAGGTCTTCCTGCGCCCCTATCGCGGCGGGCGGATCGAGCGGGCATTCCGCATCCAGGTGCCTGCCGGGGTTCCCCGCGGGCCGCTGCGGCTGATGGTGAGCGACGCCGACACCCTGAACCGCGCCAAGGCCTTCGCCTCGGCCGGCAACCGCCTCATGGATCTGTCGGAGACCGTCTCGTTGATCAACCAGGAGCTGCAGAACCACCAGCTCTACCTCTCGCTGCTACAGCCCTCCGTCACCGCCTACTACGACGATAAGACGCTGCCCAACGTGCCGTCTTCGGTGCTCAACGTGATCCAGTCCGGGCGGGAGACCAACCGGCGGCTGGCCTTGCTGAACGAGTCGCCGGTCCAGCAGGCCGCCCTGCCGTTCGATTTCGTCGTCAGCGGGAGCCACTCGCTGAACATCACGGTAAAATAGGGGCCTGTCACCAAACCATGATGCTTCGCATGTCGTTTCTCTTGTGGCTCGCCGTGCCGCTGACGGCCGCCACGCGCAGCTGGGAACAGAGCCGCTTCGAGGAATTTGACAAAGGCGTGGCCGAGCGCGTCGCCCTGCGCAGCGACGGCCGGCTGCTGCTGGCGCCCCGCTTCGAGCAGCTCTACGACGCCCCGGTGGCCTACCTGTGGGCCCTGGCCCGCGACAGCAAGGGGAACCTCTTCGCCGGCGGCGGCCCGGGCGCCCGTGTCTTCCGCATCGCCCCGGATGGCAAGACCGGTGTCCACTTCGAGACCGACGCCCTGGAGATCCACGCCCTGGCCGTGGACGCCCGGGACAACCTCTACGCCGCCACCTCACCCGACTCTAAGATCTACCGCATTGCTCCGGACGGACGGTCCTCCCTGTTCGCCGAGCCCAAAGTGAAATACATCTGGGCCATGGCCTTCAACAGCCGCGGCGAGCTGCTGGCTGCGACCGGCGACGGCGGGGAAGTGCTGCGCCTGGACGACGCCGGCCGGGCCACTTCGTTCTTCAAGACGGACGAGTCGCACATCCGCGCTCTGCTGGTCGATCGCAATGACGAGGTCGTGGTGGGCACCGACCCCGGAGGCCTGGTGATTCGGATTCCGGCCGGCGGCGGGAAGGGCTTCGTCGTTCACCAATCTGGCAAAAAGGAAATCACGGCTCTGGCCCGCGACCGCGAAGGCGCCATTTACGCGGCTGGTGTCGGCACTCGTGCCCGTCCGGCCGCCCCGGTCGGCCCCGGGTTTGTCCCGCCCCCGGCGCCGGCGACGCCCATGCCCAGCGCCATCGGCGGCCCCGCTTTTCAGACCACCGTGACACCCGCGCCGCCAGCGCTCCCGCCGTCCAGCCTCCGCGCCGGAGTTACCGGGGGCAGCGAAGTCATCCGCATCGCCCCTGACGGCTCGCCGCGAAAACTGTGGAGCTCCAACGACGACGTGGTGTACGCTCTCGGGTTCACCGCCGCCGGGCGCCTGTTGGTCGCCACCGGCAACCAGGGCCGCATTTACCAGGTCGAGAACGAACACCTTTACACTCTCCTGATCAGGTCCGCCCCGGCGCAGGTCACGGCCCTGCTGGAGGTCCCCGGCGGCCGGGTCTACGCCGCCACCGGCAACGTCGGCAAGGTCTACCGCCTCGGCCCGGAGCTGGAGGCCAGCGGCTCGTTCGAATCGGAGGTCTTCGACGCCGGAGGCTTCGCCCGCTGGGGCCGGCTGAGCTGGAAGGGCATCACCCCGGACGGCTC
>Ga0247727_10002353_pt1 | contig 43441 bp, 60 predicted proteins | sample WisWelCaveWW1625_FD_202498 | JGI IMG/M metagenome (GOLD analysis project Ga0247727, IMG submission 202498) | Biofilm microbial communities from Wishing Well Cave, Virginia, United States - WW16-25 | ecosystem: Environmental > Aquatic > Deep subsurface > Groundwater > Cave microbial mat | place...
TGGCGCAGGGCCGGACGTGCAACAGTTCGTCGAGCGTGTGGGCGACGTTGTCGCCGGGCGGCGGATAGCCTTCGTAGAAAATATGCTCCAAGGCCTCGTCGTGGGTCGGGGCGTTCACCCAGGCGCGGAAGGTCGGCGAGTCCGCAAGCGTATTGCGCAACTTGTCCACCACTTCCGAGATGATCCCCACCGGGGCGCTCAGAGCCATGTCGCTGCGCTCCAGACAACTAGACTTCAGGCTGTAGGCGCTTGTCCTGAACCTACAACCTACGGACTACGGTCTGCTCTCCCCCGGGTGCGGCGGATGCTCAACCGGCCCTCGGCCGAACGGCGGATGCCCGCCTGCCGGATCGTCATCCGCGTCGTCCGGTTGAACAATGACCGGCGGAAGGACGATCACGACAGGGGGCGGTAGGACTATCGGACGGCCTGGCGATCCAGCGAGCCCACGTCCACCAGCAGCGCCGTCCAAGCCGTCTGTGCCATCCATGCCGGGATCACCTCGGCAGTCGAGAGCATCACAGAATCCGTCTGCGTTGGAATCTTCATCGCCATCACACTCTCCGTTCGCGTTGAGGTCGTAGCAGGCGAGGCCGCCGCCCTGCACGCCGTCCTGGTCGAACCACTCCTCGACCACCAACCCCGCCAGAAGATGTTGTAGACCGCTGGAACAGCCCGTGAAAGTCAACGATCCCACCAAGAGCATTCGTCTAATCATCGCCTATCTCCTATTTGGTCGTTTGTTTTACGGTCCGGGTGACCGTTCCTCCAATTTACGTAGGATATGAAGCATCTCACGGTTGCGTTCGCGCTGTTCGGCGCGCCATTCCTTATCCGATTCGGTCCGGTCTCGTTTCCATTCCCCGAGGCTTTCGACGTTGACGGCAATCTGGGCTTCGATGGAGTCGCCCTTTTCGGTGACGCGCTCGTTCACCACGCTGATTTTGGCAAGAACTTCGGGGTACACGCCCTCGGTCCAGCGTTCATGCCCCTCGATCCAGGCGTCAATCACCGGGACGCGATCCGCCGCCCGACTGATCTTATCGTAGCGCTCGGACGTTAACCGACCCGCGAGGAGAACGATGAGCGCCGAGGCCGACAGACCCCCCACCAGTTTTTTATGCCCATTGATTGCCGTACGAATCGTCTTCACCATGCGCTCACCCCAATCGCGAACACCGAAACATGAAACTCCGAAACGTCCAAACGCAATAGAAGTTATTCCCTATTTCGGCGTTTTCGCATTTCCTAGTTTCCTTCATCGTTGCCGCCCTCGATATTGCGGGCGGCTGACCTCCATCGTCTCAAAACGCACAAGCTCCAACGTGGCCATGTCCGGGCTGTCATTGAGCACTCGCCGCACCACGTAACGCACATTGTCCGCCGTCACCACGTCCCCCGCGGATGGCCTCACCGCCCCCAGCGTTCCCACCGCCACGGTGGGGAACTCCGGCGTTCGTCTGATGGTCAAGGGGCGGACCCGTTCGTATTGTCGATCGCCGGTGGGGGCGTCGATCTCCCGCGTCTCCTCCGCCCCCAGGATGGCGGTGGTGTGCCCCGCCCCGTCCACTTTCGATTCGTAGTACACCGCTCGCCCCATCTCCCTGAAAAACGGATTGACCGCGCTGTTCCCGAACACACGGTCAAACGGGCTGCGAACCGCCGTCCCCGCCGGGACTTTCGCCGTGTAACTCCGCCGCCGCCCGGGCAATCCGTGAACTTGCAGTGCGCTGGACAAATCCTCACTCCGTTCGGAGTTACCAGTTACGAGTTACCGGGTAACTGCTCATTGGTAACTGGTAACTGCCTCATACCAGCCGGAACTTCTGCCCCGCGATCGGGGCTTCGGTGATCGCCGTGTAGGTCAATTTCGTCGCCCCATCGTAGCCGGTCGCCTCCGTCTGTTGACCGTCCAGCACCCCGCCCACGAACAGGATTTGCTTGCCCTTGTAATGGTCCACCGTCGTTTCGCTCAGGTCCGTGGTCATCTGCGTGGTGGTGAGCGTCCCGGCGACGGCCGCACCCCTCACCGCGTATTTGGCCGGGGTCCGGTTCTCAATCGCAAAACTCCCCAGCTCCGCGTTCACCGTCTGCCCGTCGATGACCGCGGCACTGAGCACCACCCGGAAATCATTCCCCGCGGCGTAGAACGTGGGGTCCGCGGAGGTGTCGATGCGGCAATGGTGATGGCCGACCAGGGCGTCGAAAGCCCGCGTGTCGGTGACCCCGGTGACAGTTTGGGTGATGGAGTTCCCCTTGTAGACGCTGATCGTCCCGGGCGTGGTTGGATTGGCCGAGGCCCCGTTGGCCAGGGCCGTGTCCCAGGCAAAGTCCAGGATCTGCGCCACCAGGATATCGCCCAGATATTTGCTCATCAACATGATCTTGCTCCGTTTTCTCTAACCTTTACCTACGCCCGCAAAATCAAATTTCTGTCGGCGCAGTTCGATCCCTTTTCCGGCGATCCACTGGGCGACGCGCCCATAGGCGTGGCGCTCGCCCTCGAAACGATGCGCGTGATGGGCGATGGGATCCACGCCGCCGTCGTAGTAATCGGCCCCCACTTTCCAGTCGCACCCGAAGATGTCGATTTCATCGGTCTCATGGATTGCCAGTCTGGCTTTACGGCGGGTGAGCCATTCCGCCAATACCATCGCCGCCGTCAGGGAGTGATTTCGCCAGTTGAACTCCAAGCGCACGTCGGTGTCGATCTCCTCGAACGCCAGCACCCACCAATAACCCTCGATGCCCGGGTTGCACGTTTTCGCCCAGCTCCGCCGCGGGGTGCAGAGATTGGGATGCCCTTGGGGAATCGTTTGATGGAACCCTTCGGGGTCCCCGAACACCCACCAATCGCAAGGATGCGCCGCGGCGGCGCGATTCACCGCAAGGGTGAGGTCATAATCCTTCCACGCCGCGGACTCGCCCCGCGCCAACGACGGGCCGGGGCACAAGATGGCGAGTCTCATTGTCGCTTCGGTCCAACAATAGGCTGAAGGCCGTAGGCTTTTTTGCACCTACAACCGACGGTCTGTCTTCCCCCACAGTGGAGCACGGGGGCTGCGCCCGATCGGCCCCCGTGCTCGGTGGTGAGGAGTGGAATGTCCTACAATACCGCGGTGAGCAAATGCCCCGCCGCGGGATAGATGATCTTTTCCGCGACCTCCATGCGGCAACGGACGATGTCGCCGCGCCGGGCGTCGTCGCGATAGACCTCCACGAACCCGCCGATCTCCGAAGCGTCGTCGGCCCAATGGATGGTGCGGCCGATGCCGATTTCCTCGATGGACGAATTGGGCGGAGGGGTCCGGCAGACCATACACATGGTCTTGTCCCAGGTTGCGGCCAGCACCGCCGCCTGCCCTTCCAGGGCGGTGTTTTTCATCATGTTGGCGACCAGCACGCGGTCCACGTTGAACACCTGGGCCAACCCCTGGGCGCTCATGGCGCTGGGGCGCACGTCGAAGATGCCGTTGTATTTCAGGCGATCGACGATCTCCGCGTTGAGCAGCAACTTACGGAACAGCTCCCAATCCAGGATGACGGTGTTGGCCAGTTGCCCGCAATTGTTGCGCACGCGGATGGCGGCGTTGCTGACGTCCGTCATGGGCGTGCCGCCGGCGTCCCAGTTGGTGCCGATGGCCGTGGTCAGGCTGGCACCCGTCCAGGTGGTGGTGTTGAACACCGCCGCCGCCACCCGCTTCTCGTAGTTGAGAATGACTGTGTGCCGGGCGCGCTGGGTCGCGGCCTGTTCCAGATCGAAATATTCCGCGAAGCGCCGAGAGTCGCGGTCATCCACCCGCTGCTCGAACCCGCGGTCCGTCGTGGAAAACGAATCGTCGGTGAACTTCCACGTCCCGCGGTTGTAGGACCCGTCGCTTTGCCGGAGATCGTCCTCGATCTTGAGCAGCTCGGCGAGCAGGAACTTCCCGAATTTGTCCGCCGGCTTGCCCGCTTCGAGGGGCGGCAACACGCCCAACCCGATGGACCCCATGATGTTGGCCTGTAAATCGAACTCCGCGAAACTCCCCAGGTCCGGGCGGAGGGTCGCCAGAGCCGAACTCGGTGATACTGACATTTGGTTCTCCTTCCTTGGAAACCCGCCGTCAGGCTTCGCGGTTCGCTCCGCTGGCTTGAGCGGCCTTCGGTCTTGTCATCCTTGACGTTTTGGCTTTTCTACGTTTCGGCGTTTCAGCGTTTCGACGTTTCCGTCACGGGCTTCCCGTGAGCACTTCGACGATGTCGTTGGCCGCGGTCGCCGCCTCCAACGCAATCCCGGCGCGAATGGCGCCGGTGGTGGAGATGTCGTCGATGAGCCCGCTCGCTCGACCGTAGACCACCGCCCCCTGCGAAAACGCACCCGACGCCTTCATCTTGCAGGTCCCCGCCGCGCTGCGCAGGCGCACGAGCACCACGTCCCCGTTCGCAAACGCTTCATTCATCAACACCCCCACAAACTCCTCCCCCAGCGCCGCCGTGGAGAGCACCCCAGCGGTGAGTTTCACCAACGTGAAAATCCCCAGCGCCCCCCCGGCGACGAACGCCTTGTAGTTTCCATCCAGCATCTGACTCATGGGCCAATCTCCTTGTTCGTTTCCGTGTTCCGTGTTCCACTGCTGTGTCAGCAGCGGGTCTTCTGTTCCTTCTCTCTATTCGCCCGACGCACCGTGGTGGAGCGTCAACGCCGCGGTGCATTCCACGGCGACCGCCAACGCCATCTCCGCGATCTGTTTTGGATGGCGTTGAAAAGTCGTGTTTGAACACAACCCAGCCACCGCGGCCTGCATGAAACCGCAAAGAGAACCGCTGGACTCCAAAGTTTGAAACTGAACCTCTTCCGCAACTCCCGCACTTTCCAACTCTTCCGCCGCCGCTGCGACCGTTTTGTTTCTTTGCATCGCATTCTCCATGACCATTTTCTTCAACTACGCGCTGTTTCCGCCACTGGCACACACAGGCGAACACGGGCTTTGAGTTCTACGTACCCTATTCCACCAACGCCGCGGCCTTGGTGCGCCCGTGGGCGGTGTTGTGCTCGCGGAGCATGTCCTGGCGGAGCCCAGGTCGGCGTTGGTTCACCGCCCGCACCGCCGCGTCTCGAGAGACACCCTTGCCTTTGCTAATTTCTTCGTCCACGGCATCCTTCCATTCAGCCGTCGCGTTGGCCGACGTCCCCGCGGTAGTCGTGCCTCCGCTGGGTACGGGGGCGTTGCCCGGCGGTTTGATCGCCGCCGTTTTGGCGGTCGCTTCCTTCAGCGCCGCGTCTTGCGCCTTCACCTTGTTGCGGAGAGCGTCTATCCACAAATCCTTCGCATCCGCCAAGGTGGCCTCCATCTCCAAACAAGATTCCCGGAATTCAGCGAGGGCGTCGGGAAACGCCTCTTTCAGTTCCGCAAGGGTCGCCGGCCCGGTCGATTCTTTCGACATCGTTTTCTCCTTCTTTAGAAAAGGTTGCGCCCCGGCGTCCGCGCTGGGGACTGTTCCCATCGTTTTCCGTTTGATCGGTCCGCTATTTTCCGCGGCTAAACCCCGGGCCACGGCCAGTGCTTCCTCCAGGGTTCCAACCTGGTCGATCAGACCTAACGTTTTCGCCTGCGAAGCGATGTGAACTCGGCCGTCAGCCCATTCCATCGCCGTCGCGGCGCTGATCGCCCGGCCAGCGGCGACGGCGGTCACGAATACGCCGTTGATCTCGTCAACCATGCGCTGAAAATCGGCAAGTTGTTCGGGGGTGATCTCCGTCCCCATCAGCCCAGCGCCTTTCATGATTCCCGCGCGGATCACGTGGCGTTTGACCTGTTCGCGGGCAAAAAAGACCGACCAATCGTCGATCACCATGTAAACGCCGATGGACCCCACCAACGTGTCCTTGGTGGCGATAATCGTCCGCGCCTGGCTAGCCACGTAATACGCGCCGCTGGCCGCTAAATCTTCGAGAAAGGCCACGATCGGTTTTTGTCGGTTGATTTTCCCAACCTGGGCGGCCAAATCGCCGGTGCCGCTGACGTTTCCACCAGGCGAATCGACCCGCAACACAATGCTCCGAACATCTGGATCCACCGCCGCCTGTCGCAAGGTCCGCTGCAAACCGACCAAGCCCCCGGGCATCGCGGAAAAAGAACCGCCGTATTTGGTCATCACTCCGACCAGATCGACCACCGCGACCCCATCGTTCTTCCAGTAGCCTGCGGCGTCCCCTGCCGCATCCTCTCGCCAAGTCTGTGCCGCTTGTATTTCTTTTCGCCGCCGGTCCGCCCGGGCCTGCGTCTCCAACACGTGCTGCGTGGGATCCGCCGATCGTAAAATGGCCGCCATCTCGTCGAAACGGTCGAGGGGCATGGCCCACCAACCCGTGTATTGCTCCCAGTGGGGTACGTCCACACCCGCGTATCGTCGAGGTAATTCGTCCATGTCGCTTCGCTCCAGGGGACTAGGCTGTAGGCTCTAGGCTGTAGAAATTCAGCGCCTACGGTCTACAGCCTTCAGCCCACGGCCTATTTTCTACGCCGCCCGGGCGGCTGTTTTCTGCGGCCGGTCTTCGTCCTCATCCAGTTCGTCGTCGTCACCCATGCTCTTCGACGGCGGCGCGGCGGCGAGCAGTTTCTCGCGGAGACGGCAAGGCATCAGGTCCTTCCAGGTGATCCCCGCCTCGGGGTTTTTCTCGTTAATGGCCGCGGCATCGGCGATCGCCGCTTCGATAAGGCGGCGGTTGTCCGCGGTGATCTCCTTCACCATCTCGTCATAGTCCCGCCCTTTTTCCGCGGCGATCTGCCGGGGGCTGGCTAGGCCGGTATCCAGTCGCTTGGCCTCCGCCTCCGCATCCTTGAGCGGTTCGATGTAGGGCCAGCGGCATGGGCGCCACACATGTTTTTGCAGGCGCACGGTGGATGATCTGCCCGTCTTTTGCAATCCGCTGTCCGCGGCGACGATCTGCCGCAATTTCCACTGGTACACCGGTTCGAACCACATCTCCAGGAGCATTTGTTGTAAATCGATCCAGCTCCCCTTGGCCTGGTCGATGGCCCCTCGCCAGCCGGAAAAGTTGGTCTTGCTGGGGTCCAGGATCAGCATCATTCCAGGCATGTCCAGATTCACCGCGATGATGGAGAGCAACATCATGGTGTGGGGGAAGAATTCGGGATTGGGAATGTTGGGGGCGAAGCCCTGCATCTTTTCGCCAGGCCGCCCGCGCACCACCGCGCCCGGGGTCAGCTTCTCGAAAGTCCGGGTACTCCCGTCGGGTTGCCGTTCATCCGTGCGGGACCCCAACTGCGCGGGCATGCTCGCCGCGACCACGTCCGGCCCCATTTCAAAGAACAACGCAAAAAAAGCCGCCGCCTGGGCCTTGACCAACATGGCGAACTGCAAATCGTTGTGTATCCCGGTGATGTAGGTCACCGGCAAAAAGGCGCTAATGCCCCGCGTCTGGCTGACCCGCGTCGGGTTGTACACGTGGAAGAAATTGGGGAATCCATCCTCGTCGCGGGCGCGGATCTTGTGCATGAGATCCTTCACCCGTTTCACCGGTTTGTAGGGGTCCGGCGTTTCGCGGGCCACCCAATATTCCAGGGGTTTAGCGGTAATCTCATCCAGCAACACCCCGTGAACCACGTTGCGGCTGCTGTTTTGCGGGGTGCGGATGCGATGGGCTTCCAACGCTTGCAGACTGCCGTCTTGCAGGGGATTGACGCCGATGTCCCCGTCGCGGATCACGCTGCGCAGGACCTGCTTGCTCATCCGTGAAAACGTACTTAGCCCGCGGGCGTCGACCTGGTAGCGATCGTTTCCCCAATCGTTGAACGCTTCGAGAATGGCCTTGTCCGCGCCCTCATCACCGGTGTCGGGATCTACGGTGGTCGGTTCGCGGAGCACGGTGTTGACCAGTCGTCGTACCGCCTGCCCCACCACGCAATCTTCTCGCTCGAACGCCCGCGCCCGTTCGATGCCATTGAAAAACAGCGTTTCCTTGGCGTAATGATAATCCGCCCCGCTGCCTTGGGGTGCGACGCCGCGCAGTTTGGGCAAGTAACGGTTCTCTTCCCCCAGCACCCACGCCGAGTACATCTCGTTGAACTGCTCGGGAAGTTGTTTGTCCGTGTCCCGCATGGTTGTAGGCTCTAGGCTGTAGACTGTAGGCCGTAGGCGCTTCCTACAGCCTTCAGCCTACGGTTTTCAGTCTGGTTTTTCATCACCAATCCCGCTCTGAAAAGTCCGCGAAGGTCACCGTGCCCCCGCCCCCGGCCGCCGCCGGGGCCGTCGCCAACCATTGCAGCGCATTGCTCAGTTCGCTGCGCAGTTGGGCCGGGTCGCGTTCGTATTCCTGCCCCCCGCCGCGCCCGCCATGTACGGCGCGCTTCAGTTGCCTGCGCAGCAGCAGGCGGCACGCCATGATGAATTCCTTGGCTTCGGTGACGGATGAATTAAGGTCATAGCCGGCGTTGTCGTCATACGCCGCCTCCACCTCCGCGTCCGTGCTGTTGGAAGTAAGCGCCACGCCCTCACTCCGTTCGGGGTTACCAGTTACGAGTTACGAGTTACAAAAAATACGCCCCCATCGCTTGCGGCGGGGCCGTAACTGGTAACTGGTCACTCGTAACTAAGTCGCGACGGTTCGCTTCCTTGCTCCCCGTCGCGCAATGAGCCTCCCTGCTCATCACGCCAGGAATGGTGTGTACAGCGGGTGTGAACTACAAGAGCTTGCGCTTCGGATTTGTCGGATTGTTCGGATTGGGTGTTACGAGCCGCCCGGCGCCAAGCCGGCGAGTCCTGAAGGGGGCGAAATACATTCCATAACGACCGCAGCGTTTATTTGTTTAATGGTGATGCCATGTTTTTCTTTCATCGCTCGACGTTCTTCTTCCGTAAAATTTTTCACGAAACAGCCCGTATCTTTGAAATACCCGCGGTCGATGGGTTCTAAAGCCACCGAATACAGTAGTTGATCATCGACGGTGAGGACTATTTGCATCCGAAGTTGCGCGGGCATGTTTTCCTCCTTACGAGCCGCCCGGCGCGAAGCCGGCGGAATTTGGGTTACGATCCGGGCGGCAGTCGGAACAACATCGTTTTTCCCCGGCAGACGATCGGCTCGATGGGCCGCGCCTCCAACAGCACCCACCCCACCGGCCCTTCAAACCACGGATCGTCTATCACCCAATCATAGGTCCGGTCGATCTCGTCCGTCCTATCTTTTCTCCCCACGCATTCCACGAGTCGCGCCATCCCGATCACCGCCCCATAAATCAAGTCTGAAGGCTGTAGACCGTAGGCTGTAGGGCCCGCGTCTTCCCTACCACCTTCAGCCTTCAGTCTATAGCCTCGTGTCTTCGAGGCGTGAATCCCGATCCACCCGCGGTAGGGCGTGGCCCAGGTCCGGTTCTCCACCCGTTTGGGCCCGTGTACGATGAGGTGCGCGTAGGGTTGGCGAACGGACAGGATGGGGATGCTGTGAATATCGAATGGGCTCGTCACGCTATTTTATTCCCTGGATTGTGTCCCAACGTCCACGACTTTCGATAGCATGATTTACACTTCCCGCCCGGTTCCGCCAGCGCCGACGCGATCGCCGCGTCGACTTCGCCTTTGTCAAACCCCGTCCAACCGAGGTCGATATCTCCGTCCGCTTGCAGCTCGCCAAGCAAATCGGCCAGTCCTCCCGCGTCCCATTCTCCGCTGATCTTGTTCAATCCGAGATTGAGGGCCTTTTCCTGGGCGAGGGGCAGGTCCACCACACAGACTTCCACTTCCTTCACCCCGAACTCGGCGACCAGCACCTTGAGTCGCTGATGCCCGCCGACCAAGTTCCCGCTGCGCTTATTCCACACCATCCCGCCCACGTATCCGAACTGGGCGATGGAGGCTTTGATCTTCTCGTATTCCGGTTCCCCGCGTTTGAGTTCCTTGCGCGGATTGTACGCCGCCGGTTTTAGTTTCCTCACCGCCACGGTCTGCGCCCGCATGGGCGGAAGGGCCGGTTTCTTGTTTCGGCGTTTCGGCATTTCGGCGTTTATCCGCACACCGTCATCCAAATCCGTTGCAGTCTCCGCCCCGCCGCTTCCGTGAGCGGTCGTTTGCGGTGGTTTTTTTCCACGTGCTCCACGAACGCCCAATCCCATCCGTCGAGGCCCAACCCGGCGGGCTTCCCCTTATGTTTAAGGATTTCTTCCAGGATTTTGTCCTCGTCCGGGGTCATTGTAGTAACTAGGCTGAAGGCTGTAGGTTTTTTGCGCCTATAGCCTACGGTCTACAGCCTATAGCCTCGTCCCTCAGTACCCCATCGCATCCGCGAAGATGTCCAGCAAGAGATCAAGGGCCCGCTTTTCAGAGTAGCGGTTGGCGATGGACGCCGCCTTGACGGTGAGCAACACCTTGGCCCGCCGCCCGGTAAACGTCCCGTCGATGCGCACCATCCATTGCTCCCGCGGGACCAGCTCTCCCACCGGCACCAGGCATTGAAGGAAGCATTTGGCGAACGGGAAATTCTGTCGATGTTCCATCGACGGCTCCGCCGCTTGCGTGAAAGCGGTTGCTTTGCCATTCCCGGTGCCTTCTTTGTGTGTTCGCGATTTAACCTTGTCATTCGCCATCCCTGATCCTGCCTTTCAAGTTTCGTCGCCTTCGTTTCGTAATCGCCCATACGCCCACAAGGCCAACCCGATGGCGTCGCCCACGTCTCCGCCGCGGTCCTTGTTCAACTGCTCGCGATAAGCCGGAAACTGCGCCGCGATCAGGCGGTTCCGCCTATTCTTCGGCACGCGCCCGGTCCATTCCCGTTCGTTCACCGGAAACGTGTGATCGCCGCAGTGTTCCAAGCACGTTGCGAGCATCATCCCCGCCGCCATCCCATAGACGGCCATCGCCGACGCCGACGCTCCGCGCCGCTGCCCGCCGCCGACCTTTCCCGACGGGACCTCGATGCACACTCTGTTGGGCAAGTGTTCGTGAATCAGCTCGACCAAGGAAGAGCGAATGTGGCAAATACGAGAGAGTGCGGCGTCTCTAGAACGAAGCGGACGCAAACACCCGGCCTCGATGATCTCCGTCGGCGACTTCAGCAGGGCATAGCCCGTCCGCGTGCTGGATGGATCGAGCCCGAGCATGATGCCGGTGTTTTTCAATCGAACAGTTCCTCGCTCTCCCGCACGGCTTGCGCCGCGCTCACACACTATCCGAACAGAAAATCCTTCGCTCGATAGTTGCCGCCCCTGCCGCCTTCGACGAGGCCACGGTCAACGAGCCTATGTAAATCGTCTCCTAGTGAACCACCACGCGGATGGATGTTGAATTGCGAAGCGATGTCTACCCGGCTGATTGCGCCTGGATGCGCGACGCATATCGCATCGAAGAATTTCGCCTGTCGTTTAGACAGTCCAGACTTGGCGCGGTCGATCGCCCCCTCCGCATCCATCGGTTTGGCCGCCGACATGCCCGCCGCCGTAACGGCAATGTGCTGGGCAAAGATGGTCGGGGGCAGTTTCAAGGCGTGGAACCCTTTTCGGCGTCTCGGCGTTTCGACGTTTCAGTGTTTCCGTCCGGGTATTCCCGCCATTCCCGCCCGTCGAGCACGGCCCCGGCGGCTTTCTTTCCGTAGAGGCTCATGCACACGATGTTCCCGTTAGGCGTCAGATGTTGGCCTGGGCGACTGGAATCGCACTCGTCGGGCCGAGCTTTCAGATCGACAACTTGCGGGCCGTGGCGTCCATTCAATATGCCCAAAGCACCGTCATCGCGGAGATGTCGCCAGGGTGCGTTCGGCATGTTGTCGTCATCCGTTGGCGCCCACGCGCCCCATTGCTTGAAGAAAAACGGGACGCTCGCCGCTTGGCATTGATCCCGAATAGAGCGCACCCAATCGGGGTGCATCGGTCTCGCCCCCGGCCCGCTCTCCCCGCCGACGATGACCCAGTCGATCCCCATTCCGATGTGTCCCTCTGGGTCGCATGGGCGTTGTAAATGGAGGGTGAGATCGACCGCTTCTAGCAGCGGCTCGACGCTCAGGAAACGCGCTGCCGCCGGACAGCGAAGCAAGTGCGGAATGCGCTCATCCGCCGTAGCCTGATCCTCCACCGACGTGCCGAGCCAGACGTTGGGAAGGGGTAGATGTTTACCTCGAACCAAGTTCCCCATCCAAGTGAACCGACCGCTACGCGCAGGATCGTTCGGAATAGCACACCAGTCCGCCATTCGTTCAGGTCGCTTGGTAAGAATCTGGAACGTGTGCTGCGGACACAACGCCATCACCGCAAACACCTTGTCGATGAACTCGAACGGCACTTTCTCGTGGAACAGGTCGCTCATGGAATTCACGAACACTCGGCACGGCTTGCGCCAATGCAGAGGATCGGACAGCCGTTCAGGCAGACAACGCACCGTGCCGTTGAAATGGCGATCGCCTCGATCGTTGAGCACGGTGAGGCCGGCGTACTCTTTGGTGCGCCGCAAACGATGACTCATGCGTACAGCGTAGCAGTGGTCGCACCCGGCAGAGACCCGCGTGCACCCCACCACCGGGTTCCACGTCCTTTCCGTCCATTCGATGTGCGTCGTCGTGCTCACGTAATTAGCTCCATTTGCCCGGCGCTTTGCGCGACTTCCGGCTGCGGTTCGTCCATTGCCCGGCTGATCCGCCGTCGGGCCATGCCGCAGTAGCCGGCGTTCAGCTCGACGCCGACGAAATCCAAGCCCATGCGGCGGCAGACCACGCCGACGGTGCCACTTCCCGCGAACGGGTCGAGGACGGCACAGGAGTTTGGCTCGGACTGCGGACCTTCTGGAAAATAGTCAGTGACGGACTTGTAAGATCGCCGGTCACCGAAATGTACCCAGGTTTTTCGTTTAACGAGCCGACCTTCACATTCGCATCGCGGGCGCCAGCCGACGGTCTTGAACTCTGTGACGTGCCGTTTGGGATCTCGATTGCCAACCTCGGCTGCTGCCCACGGCTTCATAGGCCGATCAACGCTTTCGTTGGTTTCTCGGTTGATAGCGTGCCCAAGCGTCGTGTGGTCAGACCCGCTTGCCCAATCCGTTGGAACGCCGACCTTGCTCCCCGTTCCCGGCCGCGTTGCTCGACGTTGCGATTCCGTGATCCGCTTCCACGGCGCGCCGCATGTTGGGCAGCACCCCTTCGCCGACGTGCCCGCTTTCAGGCACCGGGCAACCAGTTCGGTTGGAAACGTCGCAAAGTGCGCCCCCGCGAACGGTTCGTGGCTTAGCGTCCAGACGGAACGCATGTTGCGGTCGAACCCAGTTGGATTCCCGGTCGCCTTGCGCGATGAATTGTCTGCCAGAGGATCAGTCCTGCGGCAATCTTCGCGTAGATGTCGTCTGTCGCCCGGCGTCAGAGATTTCTCCCGCACCGCCTCTTGATCGTAGAAATACCTCGGAGACTTGCTGAACATGAAAATGTATTCGTGGGCCTTGGTAGGTCGATCGCGCACGCTCTCCGGCATCGGGGAACGCTTGTGCCAGATGATGTCGCTCCGCAGAATCCAACCGTCGGCCTGCAACGCGAAGGCCACGCGCCAGGCCATGCCAATGAGGTTTTTGGGGCTGAGGCGCATACTGCTCATTGGTTGGCAAACCGTTGTGTCGGAGTATGCCGGTCTCGCCCACCGCTTTCCCTCCTCTGTCTGGAGACGCTGTTGATTCTTGATGCCGCCCGGAGCGTAATTCCCCCAGCTACCGGAGTATGCATCCCCGTAATTCAGCCAAAGCGTGGCATCGTCCCGCAGTACGCGGCGTACCTCGCGGAACACGCGCACGATGTTCCAAAGGTGACGATCAAACGTCGGCTCAAGGCCGATCATTTTGAGCCGGGCGGGATCGTCTTTCTTGAACCCATAGGAACGCAACCCCCAGTACGGCGGGCTGGTGACGCAGCATTGCACCGACTTGGCCGAAAGTGCCGGCAGGACGGTCATGCAATCGCCTTGGATGATTTCCTGCGGCGGAGTTACGGTTGCACCTTCCTTAGATTTCCGCACGGCACGCTGTACACTTGCCCTTCGATCTCGACGCCGTGGTTGCGCGGCTTGCCATGACTCACGATCTTTATTCTTCCAATCTTGCCATGCAGGGGCATCGCGTGGTGCTTGTACCAACACTGCACCCTCTGCCCGAGCCGTGGGTTGAGCATCATTTCTTCGTCTTTCTTCCTAATCTATCCGCCGTCTCAACGTCATCTACGTAAGGGTTCCGGAATACTCCATCGTTGTCATTTCTTGCTCGCTTTCTTTTAAGTTACCGACCTCGACCTCGACCCCGACACCGACCACGACCCCGACCACGACCACTTTTGTCTTTGTGCGCGAAGCATTATTTCAACCTCCCAAACGACTCAATCGCCGCAATTTGAACGTACCATTCATGCGGCAGTTTTTGTGCGTCTTTTCACTCTTTCGTGGCTAGTTCGCCGGTTTCGTACACGATTGCGGCATCATGCAGCAGCACCAATGTCGCATTGACGCCAACCAGAGTACCAGTGTAGATGTAGTTCAAGCAGAAGAGCGTAACTCTTTCACCGAGCAGTTTCTCCAAACCTTCGCCCATGACCTCATCAACTATTTTTCTCATCGTTTTCCCTTCTTTTTATTTGACCTAGGCCTCGGAAAGATTGTCGTTCCATCCCACGGGCAATTCGGACATTCGATCTTGTGTTTAGCTTCGAGCGGCAGAAACGCGGCTTTCAAGACCTTGTCGTACTCGGCCCACGCGCCTTGCTCAACCCTGAAGTACTTAGCCATCGCGACGTTCTTCACCTTCTCGGCGGCTTGCTCAACCTTGTCGTACCTGGCAAACGCGGCGTTCTTGGCCTTCTCGTACTCGGCTAGCAATTGCGTGGCTTTTGTGCTCATGGGCTGATACAGACGCAATCGCAACTCTTGTTCGGCCTTGGGTTTGTCGGCTTTGATGAAAGCAATGCAATTTTTTCCCAGCCAGTTGTCCCACTCGCATAAAATGTCGTCATGGCAATGCCATGATCCGGTTGTCATTTTTTGCTCTTTTTCTTCTTCACGTCCCAGGAATCCCAAATGGACCAAGCCTCTTCGATCGTAGGACAATTCAGGCCAAACACGACCATCCGACACATGGGATTAGCGCAGGCAATTCTCCAGCCCGCGCGCACTTCCGGCTTTACTCCGCACCACGTTCACGGCTTGTGATTTTTTGGCTTTGGCTTCATTGCTCGTCATCCAAGCTGAGAGATTCGATGCACGTTGCAGCGTGCTGGGTAATGTCTCTCAGCGCCGACGCCGTGTCTTCCTTGGGCACGGAACTATCACTCATAATCTTGCAGTCGATCAAGCGTTTGATTTCTTCGCACGCCTGTTCCAGCCTCGTGCTCTTGGCTTTGGATTTCATATCGCCGGTTTCTTTACTGTGCTTCATTCTGTCGCGCCTTTCAAAAACGCCAATCTGTTCGTCCAGTTCGGATCAACAATCCGCAGATCGAGCAGCGAGGGGTACATGATGACCGCCGACGGCCCGGCCATGAATCGCCGCGGCCGCTCCCGATACCATTTCCCGTACAATTCACGCCCCATTTCTCTCGAATACTCAAAGTCCGCCGTCCACTGCCACGCCTTGAAGTCGGACCACGTGTAGCGTTGCCCGCACCCGACGCTCACCCATGCACATGTATGGATGCCCATGGCGTCGGCCGACGCCTTGCCCAGGCGGGACATTTGCCGCGTCTCCGCGATCTCACCGACGTTGTACGCCTCCCATCCGATGCTTTGCAGGCCAGGGAAGGGCGCGGACCAGGGCGGCAAAACATACCCGTCCGGTTCGACTGGGGCCGCCATTGGCCCGAACGCATACCAGTGAACTTCGCTGCAACCCGCGATCGTGCGGATGAAGGAATCATAGGAGGCGTAGAGTTCGGCACACTTCGATCTGGCGGGTTCGGCGCGACAGTCGAGCGTCTCGGCGTCCACGAGGCAGACGATCGTCGGTTTGTAGGCCGATGCAGCCAGCGCCTTGGCGCAACCAGCTTGCCATTGCCGCCACGTAAGACCGAACGCCTGCATCGCCGCCGGGCTGTTCGGATCATTGACCGTCGGGTCGAACCACGGACTAAACGTGACCGCCAACTTGGCCGCATGGGCTTGCGCGATCTTCAGGGCAACTGCGACTTGGTCCTTGGACGCCTTTTCGGAAACCCCGATGCTGCCGGTGATCCGCGTGACCTCGGCTAGCTCTGCGTTGTCAATCTTCAACACTTCGGAGGGAATCGGCCACGAGTAGGTCGCTACGGGCAAGGGCTTGACCAACTTCAACTCATCGATCGGCGCCCCGAACAACAGAACAATCCACACCATCCAGTTCATCAGCGGATCCTTCCGGTTTTGTTCCAACGATCAACGACGTCTCCGGGGCGCATTTCCATCCCCGTCACGGCGTCCACCACGCGCATGGTCCCATCCGCTTTTCGCCGTTCCCACACCAGCAGCGGAAGGCCCTCCCGCACCGCGAAGTTCCGCTCGCCCGAAGCACCTTCGCTGGAGTTCCAATTCGGCAACAGCAACACCGCGTCGCAACGAGCCAGAATTTCGATGTCCCCCTGGAGGAAGTCCGAGTCGGTCACCGCACCGCCCATCAGCAGCGAGTTGAGGTGCGGGCAGATGGGGGCGAACCCCAAGCGCCACAGGCCGATCGACGCCTCCCGCGCCGCGAGAATGTTGGCGAACACAGCCGCCTCCGTTGGTCCCCGGTAGGGCCCGGCGACGTAGACCACCGGTTTTCTCATGGTTCGTTCCTTGGTTCGATAACGAATGCCTTTAGCCATAGGCGGGCGATCGGGAACGGTGTTGTGTAACTCGTAACTGGTAACTCGTAACTCTTCGCCTTTATATCTTGATCGCCCTAGCGTCGTACCCGTCGCCGAGCAGTTCCTTCAGCGCGTCCCGCTGGGCGGTCTTGCTCGTACACACCACCAGCACCCCCCACTGCTCGATCCGCGGCAGCTCCGCCCGCGTCCGTCCCTTCGCTTCCTCCCCGACTTCCGCCGCGACCGTCAGGGCCAACGCCGTCTTGATCTCATCCTTGTCGAAACCGGAAAGGGTGACATCCGCCGCCCGGTCCTCCATCAATCCGCCCAAGACGTCGACCAGGGCCAGCTCGTCCCATTCCCCAACGATCTTGTTGAGGGCCAGGTTGAGCGTCCTTTCCGCCGCCGGGCCCAAGTCCACCACGCTCACGTCCACGGCCTTGGCCGCGAACTCGCGGGTCAGGATTTTTAGGCGCATGTGCCCGCCGACCAGGTTGCCGCTGCGCTTGTTCCAGATCAGCGGGTCCACCAGCCCGAACTCTCCGATGGAGCGCTTCAGCTTCTGATAGTCCGGGTCGGAGGGCTGCAAGTCCTTGCGCGGGTTGTATTTGGCGACCTTGATCCGCTTGACCGGGAGGCGCTTGAGCAGCACCCGGCCCACAGATGAGGCTGTAGGCTGTAGACCATAGGCTGTAGGACCCACAGCCTTCAGCCTGCGGCCTAGTTCATTCGTGCGGCGTGCCGCCGCTGTGTCAGCAGTGGGTTTCTTGGTTTTCATCATACCGTTGCCAGTTCTGGTGCGGGTTCGTTTCCCTTCTTGCCCAATGACCTCTGGATTCGTCGCTCCAAGGACGCCAACACCCCGTTGACCCGCTCGACTTCCTGGCGGAGCGTGCGAATTAACTTCCCTTGTTCACCGACCGTCCGCCGCGCTTCCTCCAGTTGTTGCTGCACGTAGTGCAATCGTTCGTGTTCCGACATCGTCGGCGGCGGCGGGCGCATCCCCGCGACCGTCCGCTCGGCGTCCAGCAGTTTGGTCTCCTCGTTCTTGGCCCTCCACAACCTGCCTTCGACAACGTACTGCTTTTCCGTCACCCCTTCGTTGATCGCCCGTTCGATGTCCCGTTGCGTCTCCCCGATGGCCACCAGGGCGGCGTAGTGATCATCCAACCAATCGTCCACCGTCATGTGCCGCCCGGCGGCGTCCTTCAGACTGCTCACGTGATCGAGGAATTCATTGGTGAAGTCGCGACGCATGGTCATCACGTAGACCGTGAACCGAAACGCCTCCTTTCTAGCCTGTCGCAGATAGTTCGTAGCGCTCTGGCACTTCATGCTCAGCCGCGCGTGGCACTCCAAGGCTTCCTTCCACAGATGATCGAACCGTTTTGTCACTTGCGCTTCCATTTCGTTTTCCTTTCCTGTTTTTCCTACATTCTTTGCAACTAAAACCGTTTTTATTGACCGCCATTTGCATTGGTTCTCTCCAACCCGCCGGCCCGCCGCACCACCGGCACGCCACTGATTTACCGCCGCGATAATTAGGATTTTTCTGTCCGGTCCTTGTTTTCCAGCAACCATTGCACAAAGTCACTTTGCTGGGAATTCGATTCCCGTGTCGCGAAAGCGTGCACCCGCAATGATGACAAAGGGAAATGTGTGGCCCGGAGGAGGTCCCGCGGTTAACCGATAGACCCCGATTGTTGGCGGAGCATTTGTTGCAATAGAACCCTAACTTGGCTGCACGCACACGTGAGGGGCACCGCCATCCCGCAGAGCCCCCGCAACTTCGGCACATTTCTATGCCGCCGCCGGTCCAACCGGCAGTGTTTGCTTCGAAATAATCGGACCTCTTCCGAATACCACGGAGCGCCCGGTGCAAGCGCCCGTAGCAATTTACACACCGACGGCGACCTGCATGAGGACGAATCTTGTCGCAATCAATACATCGTATGAGTGGCCCAAGATATTGCGGAATACAAGCCGCCAGGCGTTGAATCTTGGAGCACTTTCGGCAACGGGGAAGCGGACGTGACGCGTTCCGTTTAACACCACACCCGGGGCACGTAAAAAATCTGTCCTGGCACCGAACGTAGCCCGGTTGTTCGCGCTCCTTTCTTGAGCGACACCTACTGCAACGGTCATGGCAACTGTGCGCACGTTCCAACCCACAATCCACGCAAATTACCAAACGACGGATTCTCATTCCCGCGCCCCCACGTAAAACTCTCGCCCGTCCGGGGTCTGGATCCCTTCCTCCGTTTCGACGTTTTGACTTTTTGACGTTTTGACGTTTCTCGCGCAAGCGAGTTGCGCCAGGTGCCCCGCCGCCGCGGCGTAACACGCCGCGTCCAGGTAGTGATTGCTCTTCCCCACCCGCTCCCAGCGAGTCACCTGCCCGCGATCGGCCACGAACATCTGCACCGGCCGCTCCGCGGTGAGGTGCTTGGCGAAGGTGAGGTGCTCGGCCTTCACCGCCGCGTACAACCCCATCGCCCCCGGTTCGCCCGGCGGCATGGCCAGCCGCTCGTGGACCCACGTCTTCCAGAAGTCCACGTTGACCTCCACCATGTGCACGTGCTCCGCCTGATGCCAGGCGACGTGGTAGCCCTCCCCAACGTACTGCACCACGTTCCCCGTGCGCGTGGGCCGCGTGTAGCGCCGTCCCGTGTCCGCCGTCTCCCCCCTTCCGTACAACGGGCGGAACACGTCCGCCTTCCATTCCTGTTTCGTCTCGCGGATGAATTGCAGGGCCGCGTCGCGGCTCTCCGCGTAGCCGGTGTCGATCCAACACTGCGTGGGGCGGTGCAATGCGCCGCTGCCGTCCGCCCAACCCTGGGCGCAGCGATCGCGGAACTCGCGCAGCGCCACCAACGTGGCCTTCTCCACTCCGAGGTCGATCGTCGGCACGTCGATCACCCCGTACTCAAAGATGTGACCAAACAACAAGGCTGTAGGCTGTAGGCTGTAGGCTGTAGGTCCCGCGCCTTCAGCCTTCAGCCTATGGTCTACAGTCTGGTCTCCCAGATACCATGCGATGTTGACGTAGAAGGCACGCCATTTGCCAAGGTCGACCCCCGATGACACGCACACCGTACCCTCCGGCACCGTCCCCCGCCCCCATGTCCCGATGCGGCGTTGCACCCCGTCGCAGGTGATGGGCGCCAAGACGGTGATGTCCGGCTTGTGCGGCAACCCCCACAACTTCTGAAGCCGCGTGCGGCTGGCGCTCTCCTCGTCGGCGGCGTGGGCGTAGCGCCATTCCTCCGCCGCCAGACTTCCCGCGGTGCGCATGAAGTTGTTGATCGCCGAGAACCGGAACCCCAAGATCCGCGTCCGCGGCTGCGGCCCGACGATCACGTCCTCGCTGCCGGGAATGGCCCGCGTTTCTTCCATCGCCATTTCCGCGTTTCGGCGTTTCGGCGTTTCGGCGTTTCCGATGGTCTGCCCCTTGTGCAGCAACACCGCCGCGAGGTTCATTTCCTTCCGCTCGCCCTCCGACCACGGTTTCAGGCAATGCGGGCAGGCGAACGCTCCATTTTCTTGGGCCTCAATCTCGTCGGCGGCCGTTTTCCAACCGGTGAGCATCTCCGTGTCCGTCTCCGTGTCGCTGGGCACGATCCATTGCTCGCAGTGCCAGCAACACAAGGCGATGCGGCTCTGCGAGCCGAGCATGTAATCCTGCCAGATGCGCCCCTGGGCGGTCGACGGCGTGCATTCCTTGTAGACCAGGGCCTTATCGTCCCAGGCCTTGGTGCGGTCGATGAACTGGTCGATCTTGGACCCTTCCTCGGACACCGAGGAAATGTGGTCCATCTTGTCCACTTCCGTGATAATCATCACCCGCGTGGTCTCGCTGGAGCGCTGCGTATCGCCGCCCTGCCCGGACATGAAGCGCAGCGTGGCCCGATTGCGGAAGCGCACGGTCTGCACCCGGTCGCCGTCTCTACTCCCGTCGCCGCGTTCGGGCATGAATTCCCGATAGCGCGTTCCTTCGATGGCCGGTTTGAGGATGCTGACCCACTTCTCCCCCGCCAATTTCAGGTCGGGGATACCGCAGATGGTTTTTTCGCGCAATTCAAAGAGGTGATAGAGAGTGGGGATCACGTAGCAGATGGTGGTCTTCCCGGACTGTACGCACCCCACGACGTTGATGTCTGACCAATTCCCGCTGTCGATTTCGGTGAAGAGCAAGCGACTGAAAGGTTGCCGTTCCCCGCGGAAGCGCCCCGGATAGGGGCCTTCCCCGAGCACGATCTCTTCCTCCGCGAACTGCATCATTCCCCGCCGCTTGGGTTCGCCGGCGGCGACGATGAAACTTTGAAGGGTCTCCCGATGGTTTGCTCGAACTCCGCGGCGATCGACGGCTACTGGCGTCACGGGGTCCCCCCGGCTGCGTCGATCGCCGCGCGTACCGCCTCCGCCACCGCTTTGACGCGCTGCAGTTCCACCTGCCGCGTATTCACCGGGCTGGGTTGACGGCGGTAATTCTGCACCGCCCGAAAAAGGAGCTCCCTCCCGCGCACGGACACGCTGTGCCAATGCCGCCGGCACAACGGATACCAGTCGCAACACCGCTCCGCGCAACCCGCCACGGGGCACGGCGCCGCAACATTCGGACCAACGGTCGTCGTTTCGTTCATCGTACCCATTCCGGCTTCCAGGGTTCATGCACCGTCGACGCGGGCATCAAAAGTTGTTTTTGCGTTTCGGCGTTTTCAACGAAGTGCGCTGCCGCTAGTTTCTGCGTTTCCGACCCCGTCGGCATCCCCACCTTGTTCACCCGACAAAACGCCGCCGCGCACGGATCGCAAAAAGCCCCCTCGCTCACCGCCCCCTTGATGCCCACCAATCGGGCCATGCACGTCGCCGTCCGCCGGCAGGACCCCAACCCGCAGTGCAGGGTGAATCCGTTTCGGAACCGTTCCTTATCGCTCAACCGTCTTATCGTCGCCTGCATCCTGTTCCACCTCGGCCGCCGGCGGCACGCCCTCATTCAATGGTCGTTCGTCGCACAACGTCTCAATCACGTCGTTGGCCCCCTTCAGGGCCTCGTTGTAGATTTCCCAGGCCCGCGGTCCGAATTCCCTCTGCAACTGCAACGCCGCGGTCCGTAGTTGCGTTCCCGCAAGTTGCAGGGCCTCCACCACCACGTCCGCGGGGATGAGCGCTCCTTCCCGCGTGCGCCGTTCCAGACGCACGAGTTGGATGCGTTCCTTGTACAGTTCCTCCCGCGCCGCCCCGAAGCCGTCGCCGTCCGCGGCGTCCTCTCGGTGGATTCGCGCCCCATGCTTGGCCAGGAAGTCAAAGACCCACTTAACAACGTCCCGCACGCTCCAGGTCGCCCCGCGGACGGGAATCCCGTACCGATCCGCGGCTTTGTAGAGCAACGTCGCCTGCCGTCCCGTCCATTGACCAAGGAATTTGAAGGGAACGTTGGCGGCGAATTGTAGCCCGATCTCCAGTTGCAGGGCCTTCTCGAAGCGCTTGGCCCCTTCCAGGTCCCGTTGCAACGATCGTTGTTGGAGTTTGCGGTCCTGCTGGACGCGCACATACGCGGCGCGGTCCTGGCTCGAGGCGATCGCGGCGATGTTCGGCCACGAGGTCTGTTCGCTGGTCGTTTCACTTTTACCACGGCGGGGCCGCCCCTTGGTCTTTTTTAGCACCATCGCATCCGCGATCACCTTGCCGCATTCGCGTTTGCTTACCCTCGTGAACGGAACTTACTTACCACCGTTTCCACCCCGTCCCCGCGCCGCGTCGATCCGATCCCCCACGAAGTCGTTGCGGGCAGAGTCAGAAAGAACCTAACTATCATCAACCAACAAACTCGCCCATAATCGTGCGCCTGCATTGTCGTCATCTATCGAACAATATAACCATTGTTGGTCACGGTCGCTCAACAGCGCAACGAATAGGGCCCCCGGTTGTTTGCCGATCCGAAAAGCATGAACAGCCGCCGTGCAAAACCATAGGGCGTCATTCTCCGATTCAGTGATTATACGACTGGCGATCAGTCGCTCGCGGAATCGTCTTAAAAAGATGTTGTCCTTGAAATCACCAACTTCAATTCGTCTCCCGGCGGCCCGCAGAATCGCCCGCCTCTTGGTTTTTATATCAGGGATTCTTTTCTGGGATTGGGTCTGAGATAGTGGGTGGACATTTTGACCACCGGTGGTGGACATTTTGACCACCGGTGGTGGACATTTTGACCACCTCAAGGGGCACCCAACGGCCGAATCTTCGACGGTCGGAGCCGTCCCAGCGATTCGGTAGGCTGTGGCGAGGGTCAGCGTGCCCGTCCGCTGGTGCAGACGGGTCTTTCCCCCTCGCATCTTGATAATCAGAAAACCCGGAGGATGCTTAACCAACTTCTGCAACTGACGCCGCACAGTCTTGGCCGACGCCCCGATCCGGTCGGCATATTCGCGGTCGCTCCCAAACCCGCCGTCTACACCGCCGTCGCTCTGCACCGTCCCGTCGTCGGCGATGACCTGCAACAATTGCCTTGCGGCCGAATTAAGTTCCGAATACGTCGGGTGTTCCAAAATCCACGACGGGATATGGTTATGCCATCGTCCGGGCGGGCGTAGTCCGCTGGGGCAGAGATTTTTATTCGCCGACAGGTCCCCACTGCGCATACGTCCTCAACTCACCGATCAAACCAGGACCGCAAATTCGGCCAAGCGACGATGGCAATTTCCACCCATACCAATGCGGCCGCCGCACCGATCATCCAACAAAACAATGCATTTTCTCGGCGATTCACGGGGGTTTGTCTCACGGTTCGCCGCACACCACCAGGGCCTCGGGCAACCCCGCGGCGATCGTGTCGGCTAGATTTTCCTGGGTCATGATCCGCGCCTTGTTCAGTTGCCCCGCGAGCGGCATGAGCGTGAACTTGCCCTTATCGAAGTCAATCACGACCGCGCACGTCACCGGCCAGGCGAGCGAAAGGTGCTGGACATCGCCCCACAATTCCTCGTAGACCAGCACCTTGAGCACGATCTCGTCCGGAATTTCCGTGCCGTTGGCGATCATCTCTTTCAACACGCTGCGGGTCATCTGCTGCCGGCCAACTTCGATGTTCGTCTCGCCGCTGCTGTTGTTGTTGAACTTCAATTGCCGGAACAGCGAGACCACGTCCGGCTCGACACAACCGGCCAGGTCGATGCGCAGGAAATCAATGAAGGAATCCTGCGAGCGGCTTTCTCGGTGAATATTCGACAGCGCCGCAAACGGCCCGGTGTAGGTCAAGGGCATGGTGACGCGATCGCGGCGGTCACGCTCTTCATCCATTATCCCGACAACACCGCACTTTCCCACACAGACCAAGCGCTTGCCGCCGACCAACCTCCCCACGGCGGCCACGAAATCCTTGACCCGATACATCGTGTAGTCACGCGGGCCCGTTTCGGCCGTCTTTCGTTCCAGCAGCCCATCAGCAGTGCGCTGGAAATACACGTAGTCCGGTTCCGTGTCCTCCGGCGGCATGACGAAGTCCGGCGCCAGTGCTTTGCTCTCCGTAGCCCCCATCTTGCGAATCAACTCGATCGCTTCGGCTAACATCAACATGATTTTCTCCTTGTTCCCCTTGGTTCGCTGTGTACACGCCTACTTGTTCAGTTCGTCGAGGGTGCCTTGTTTCACGTCCTCGGGACTCTGCTCGTTGAACGTCAGCTTCCCATCCTCTACGCCCATCGAGTAGTCCCGCGTCTTCATCTTCGGCGTGCGGCTATTGGCTTCAATGGACAGCTTCACTTCTTCTAAGATTCCTTTGGGATCGGCCAGCGGTGTGAATGTGAACGTCATGGTTAGCGTCCGTGCGTTCTTGAGCGTCGGTCGCTCCTCAAGGTCGCGCATCACGCGGTCCAGCTCTTGCCGACCCATGATCGCGCCGACGCCGCGGTTGATCTTGAGCAACGCCACGATGGAATCGAGTGTCTTTTTCATCACTGCGCCTCACGAAAAAATGAACGGATGATTGCGGAGGACTCGCCGAACATGCAACGGCGAGCCTCTTGGCGCCGGGAACACCCCGGCGTCTGATTGACCAAGCTTCATTGAGCCGCGGCTAGCGCTTTTTCGCACAACGTGGTGTTACACGTAAATTGAGGGTGGTAATTTGGGTTTCCCTCGGGGGCTGCGATCTCGAATTCGGCATCCCAACCAAAGTTCCCCGAACTCACACTTTTTACCTTAGCGTCGAAGCGCACTGCATCGCCAACTTCAAGCAAATTTCCATTTCGGTCATGGGGCATGGTTTAGATTCCTTTCTGGCTAAGTTTCCGTATCCAACGCCGTTTTTCGACACGTTAAGTTTGTTTTGTTTGCGCTCCCCTCAGCATCCCTTCGATGGACGCCGTCGTGTCCTCAATGATCTTCCGTTCGCTGGCGTTCAACTCGGGGCGCCGGTCAAACAACAAACGCACGGCGAAAGCGATCGCGCACCGCGTTTCCCTGATGATGGCCCGGATGATTTTCTCCCGCCGACAGTCGCACATTCCTACCGCCATCTTTCACCTTCGTCGTTCCACGCGGGCGGCCCCTCCCTGGGCCTCGCGCCTCCGTGCCGATTCCACCGCGCGGGCGCGGACCGCATCGCCCACGATCAATCGCCCTGGTTGGCGTATTCCAAAGAACGCACAAAAGTCGATCGCGTGGCGTGAACAATAGATGTCGCATACGTCGCCGGAATAGCAGAACCAACCCGGGGCGCCGCCGCAACAGTTCCGCAGACAACGCATCCCGTCGTTTAGGAAGGCCAGCTGTTCCGCGCGCACCACTTCGACGATTTCCGCTATCATCATCGCTCGCCAAGAGAAAAGAACGGGCGGAGGTGCACGAATGCCGCGACACGGCACTTATTATAAGTGCCAACATTGTGGCACTCGTAACATGCATTATAGGACGTTTTATTTCGCACTCGTTTTTGGTCCCGATAACCTGTTCCGTCAACAAAACACTTCGTCCACCGTCTTGCCCAATTCGTCGGCGATCGCTTTGGCGACGCGCAACGACGCCTCGCGTTTACCGTTCATAATGAGGCATATTTCGCTCACACTGCGCCCGGTGCGGCGGGCCAACTCGGTCTGGGTGAGCCCGGCTTCCTTCATTTGCTTTTTCAACGCCTCTCTCGGCTTCACCATCTCCGGGTGATTATCGGTCAGCTTGACGTGTTGTCAAGAGCAATCTATAATATTTTTTGGGGCGGGGAAAGGGCCTGTGATAAGGTGGTTTCAGACGCGAGGCGGGCGGCGCTTTTACGGCGTGGCGGAACCAGGCGCTGGGCATGTTTTTGCGGACCGACCGGACGCGGTGACCATGATCCGCCGCGGTCGGATCGAGCGGATTCATTTGGGCAGCGGCGTGATGCAAGACTTAGTCGAGATTCCCTACGCGCAGCTCCCCGTGCAGTTTCGTGACGCGATGTTCGCTTTCTTTTGGAAGAAACCTCCGTAACCTTATATTTTATAGGAGATTACCAATGTCTGTTCCACGTGGAACAGCTTCGGCGCCAGGCATCGTGAGTGCAGGGAACGTTGCTGCCCCAAAAGAACCACCGCCTGGTCCGCCCCCCGAGTTCGTTGATTGGTGGTCGAAGACGCGTGAACCGATTCGTATTGGCGCTGGTCTCTACACGGCCTTCCGCGTCTTGGCGGGGATCGTCGCCGGGTTCTGTTTGCTGCTGTTCCTCACCGAAAGTGTCAACAGCGTCCCTACCAGCGTCACCGGCACGCTCCGCATCGGGTTTGTGGGTATCATGGCCCTGCTGATCGCCGGGCGGAGGTGACCCGACCCAGCCGCGCTGATTAAATCGGCACGGCATACAAATTTAAGAGGAAGCGGCTATTTAACCCCGCCAGATCACCAGTACTCGGTTGGGACGCGAACGGGTTGCTGTCTCCAGATACCACCCAATCGATGGCGGCCAATCTATTGGCGGCGAGAAAACCGGGGCCACTTATGGTTCTGGCGAGCAGGCGACCGCCTGAGGCGATGGTTGATGTCGCCGCATAGAAGATGGTCTGTATGCCGTTGGTAAGGGGGTGTAAAAGAATTGGTCCAGCGGCCGGGACCGACTCATTGTAGACATCGTGGTTCAGCGTAATCCCCGTCACGACGCCCAAAGCGTTGACATAATCAATTGAGCCGTCGAACTGGCGGTCGCCAGCACGGCTGTATTCCGCTGTGATTACAATCCGACCCGCCCAACCCGGAATTTGCGCAAACCAAATCGGGTTCCGAGTCGCAATCGGCCAGATGACTAATCTATAATCGCTGAGATTCCCTGTCCATTCCTGGGCCCGACCAGGCGCTTCAACGTGGGCGACGATCCCCTCGCGATCGTAGATTCCAACAAGACCAAAATAAATATCAGCATAGAAACCGCTATCGATAAGCCAAAGCAACACTTTGTCGCCACGAGGCCGGTTTCGCGCGTCCCCGAACTGCGAGGCGACGAACGCCCCCATAGGGCTGGCGTCGAAACTATTGAACTCCGTGGTCATGGCGTCGCACCGTCATCCCCAGCGCAGCGAAAGATATCATCGCAGCGGCCGCGTTCACGGCGGCGGTTCAATTGGCCGCGGCGGCACCTCTCCCGCTTCGACGATCATCACCGAAAGTTTGGCTTGCAATGCGGCCACGACCCCTGCCTGGCTGCCGTTGATGGTCGCTCGCCCGATCAACGCCAAAATGTTTTCGAGTTCTGTTTTCGTGAATTGCAGCATCGCACCTCAGCCTTGTGTTTAACGGTCTACGATAAGCGCAGCGCCACGATACCCGCGGCCACGGCGTCGATCGACCCGGCGCCCGGGAGGGAATCAATCGAACCGTAGAGTTCAATGCGATCGTCGCGGTTCATCGTCTGGTAAATCACTGCCCAGGTCTGGTCAATTTAAACATCGGTCAAGGCGGTCACGATTCGAGTCTTGCTCGTTACCTCACCGTTCGTCAAATCCGCGGGCGTGTTGTTGGTCCGCCGCAGTTTGATCGTCGCCGTTCGATTGGCCACAAACGTAGCATTGTTGTAATTCAGTTCGCACCGCGCCGCGATCAAATAAGTCCCCGCCTCGTCGATGGAGAGCACCGGAGCGGTTGTACCCAGGCTCAACAGGGCCGGGGTCGTGGTCAGGGTGTACGGCGTTCCGCCGGCGTGAACCGTGAACGTGCTCAATCTCACAAAGTTATCCCCTTGCCCAGGAAAATGCCCTTGCCCAACGTCCGCACCGTCGGCGGAATTGATTCGCCGATGACCAACCCAGGCCACTTACGAGATGTCGCGTCAGTGGCACTATACGTCACCGTCCAGCCCAAATCCTCCATCGAAACGTAGGCGAGCGTGAAAGTGATCGCCTTGCTTCCCTTTCTACTCACCCCCGGCCTGGCTTGCGTATAGCTCTCCGTGTCCATCGGCGTGATGCCAGCCCGATGGGTCACAACAGCCGTGAACGCTTCCGAGGCCGTGAACAAGCCTATCCCAAACGAGCCGGCCCCTAGTGCATCGCCCAAGCGAAACACATTGACCGCATCAATCGGAGAAACCAGTTGCATGACGAATTGCGGTCTAATGCCCGGTTCGGTGTGCGTCTGATCGCCCGCGCTCGTTTTGGTATGTATGATCCCAACCCAGTGATTGACCGCTCCAGCGAATCCCATTGCGAGATAGAAATACTTAAAGCCGGAAAAATCTGCGTTCCCCTTGACGGTGAATCCCTGAGCGGAATACGCGGGGATCTCTCCTTCGCCCCCCGTTCCGTCCCTCACAAAATTTGCGGGCGTCGAGACGGGAGCGTTATCCACGTCGTCCATCGCAAGGCTGCAATTCACCGTCCCGATCCGATCAGCGAAGCCCATCATCCACCGCGCCAAGGGATTGCCCCCGCCGTCATCCGTGGAATCGTAAACCTGGTTTCTTGCTCCGATCCAGAACAGTTGATCGACCGGAAAATTCGGGGCTGTGATAACTATATCCGAAGCCGAGCCGGTCCAGTCCCCGGCATAAAGCGAAAAGTGCGTACCATTGAAAAGGACCACCCTTACCAGGACGGGTGTCGCGGGAAGATTGACCCATTCGATTTCGATCCCATTCGCCGTCCAGCGGCGGAAAACGGCCTCGGCCTCCACCGTGCGATCGTCCGCCTTCAACAAGCAGATACAGCTCGTGTTACTCGTCCTGTGGCTGGCGACGCTACTCCCCGTGTTGTCGTCGATCGAACTTGCCGCGCAGAATTGACGAACGCCGTCGGTCAAGCCCATGCTCAATACCGCGTCCGCCACGGGAGTGATGTTTACTTCGACCAAGTTGACGAACAAAAAGGCGGCCTTGGGAATCCCGAAGCCGGGAACTTCAAACGTCTGCACCGTCCCCGACGTGATCGCCGATGCACTGACGCCCCTCACTGCGACTCTTGCGGCCATTGTTACAGGTTCCAGCTTTCGGCGGTCACTTGTTGAATGGTGATGGCGTCCGCGGCACCGCTGGTAATGCACACCCCGACAAACAGATTGGCCACGGTCACGTCGAACCCGGCGGAGATCGTGGTCACATCAACGCAAGGAATCGTCGCGTGACCCGTGATCTGCAAATTGTGCGTCAAGTTGAAGTGCCCGACCATGATTCCTGAAGCGGAGAGCGGGCCGCGCACGATGGCCTCGATCACGATCCTCCCGTTGTCAACCACCGCCGTCCCGGCGGGCTTGGTGAAGGACACTCTGGCGGCATCAGCAGTCGTTCCCGCTGTTCCCACGGCGATGTCAAAGGTCGAGAGCGCCGTTCCCGCCGCCGTTTTGGTGATGTCGAACACCCACCGGAACATCGTCCCGATCTGTAGCTTCCCCACTGGTACGGCGATCTGCGAACCGACGATGTAGGTGCGACTCGCGGCGGCGGGGGCTTGGGACGCGACGCTGAAGTTGTTACGCGGGGTCAGCGGCCTATTGTTCCCCGCGTCGTCGAGGAAGCGCATCATCGGTACGCCGTCGGCGCTGACATAGACGGTAGCCTTGCCCGCCGACGGCGTTGAAGGCGGTACGCTTTCGGAGAGCGTTTGATAGCTCATAGAATCTCCAAGTCTCCATCGACCTCGATGGTCAAAGTGATCCCTGCTGCGATCTCCACGTAGCGAGATAGGACCACGGACGTTGCGGCGGGAATGGTAGTCTCTTTGGCGATCAGGTGTTCGGTGCACAAAGCCCTGCTGACCACCCGCGCCGCATATAGATCATTCCACTCTTTCGCCGCCGTGCCGAGGTCGCCCTTTCTGTCCTGGGCCGGACGGAACTGGCGAAGCGTGGCCCCGAAACATTCCCAATCCCCGTCCACGCCGAGGCTCAAGAGAACATCGGCGGAAATGTCCAACTGACCATCGACGGATGAACCGATAAAGAGCGCCGTGTCGCGGAAGTAGAGCTTTTCGGTCGTGTTGAACAGGGCGTCGTCAGAGAACGCAAAATAATCCTCGTCCTCCATCCAAGTCATCACACCATCATTGGTCTCGCCGTCGAAGGTCAAGACATAATCGATCCCTGCCGTGCCATCACCCAGAAGTAATCCCGCAGCGCCCTTTGGCGCGAGTCTAATGGAAATGTTGGCGTCCGTGCCGATAGCAGAAATCAGCAGCGGACTGCCCGCGATCGACGGCCTGAACTCAAGGTAGTTGACGATCGCGCCAGTCGGATCGACGAAAGCCGCCATCGTGTTCCCAACTTGGTCATGCAATTTGATCGTGTCGCCATAAAGGTTGAGTTGAAGGACGCCGACGACAGAGAGCACATCCGGCGCGGTCGAAGCGATCCCCATGCCCAACTGCCGGAATATCAACGCCTGGCCGCCGGCAAACATGGCGTCGATCCCATTCCAAGTGAAACCCGACGTGCCGCCGAAAGCCCCGGCATTGTTGTATTGGAGTTGGGTATTCGAGCCGCCGGGTGCGCCGCCGCCTCCGCCGCCGGCCTGCGCCCACTGCGCCGCGTTGGTGGAAGGGTTGACGCAGAAAAACATCTTGGCGGTGAGTAGGTTGATCCACAGGCTTCCCGCGGCGTACCCGTGGTCGCGATCGTCGCCCAGGCCCGGATCGCGCTCCGCGGCGAAGTTGTTTTGCAAGCCCCCGGCGAGCACCAGGCCGTTTTCGGGGCTGGCCGCCACCTGGCTCTCCGCGGCCTCGGCCCCGAAGTGCCGACCCGGCAGTTCTTCCCACACCACGCTTTTGTCGTCGACCTTCACCCCCGTGCCGCCGAGCATGTCCCGGCAGGCGAGAATCACCAACCCGATGTAATAGGGCGGGGTGACGATCTGCACTTCGCTGAGGCCGCCTTTGCGGGCGGTGCGCTTGACGTTCCCAGAGTAGGTGTAACTGACCCCATTCACCGTCTTGCCGTGGTGCGGCGTGCGGCGCAGCTCATAGGGCTTGGCCACCTGGATCAGGGTGGTCCCTTCGATCTCCCCATCGACGGTGCCGGTGGGGCCGAAGGCATAGCTCACGCACTCGACGGAGTCGGGGAAGTCGCCCGTGTTCTTAACCCGAAACCACCCGATCCGCGAGGAACCCTCCCCCGTACGCGCCAGCCGCACAATCTCTTCCGCCCGTTGATTCATGGGTGTGCCACTGCTGTATCAGCAATGTTCCTTGTTCGCCGTTCGCGCCAGAAACATTCCAGCGTCGCGTTCCCGCGAAAATAGGAGTTCGCCGGAATATCCAGTTGGAGAGGACCTACGTAGGGCCCCACGGCAATGATGAATGCGGTCAGCAATGCGTCATGTTCTTTGGAGAACGCCATGCAAACCGTGTTCGGCGGGCGGCCGGCTTTACCAACCGCCGAACGCATCTTCTCGATCAGGTCAGCCAACACGCGCAGTGATTCCGCCACCCGTTCCGCCTCGCTGGGCGGCGGGAGGGACGCGAAAACCGCTCGCGGCGCCGGCCGGAAATTACGTTTCCGTTTCCTCACCTTTTCCGTTTTCATCGCGCGTACCCCGCCTTGATTTCCGTGCGCGGGGCCTTGCCCCCGTGATAGCTCACGCTGGTGATCGGGGCGTGGATGCTGCGCGAGTCCCCGCCCTCCTCGATCGACGTGAGGATTTGCCCCAGGAGCATCGAATAGGGGAACAGCCCCGCGATCTGCACGTCGGCCCGCGATCGCGGATAAAAATACCGCGCCACCAACCCCGCCATCTGCATGAACAAACGCGGCGAGTCATCGCGCAGCACCATGTATGCCCCCTGCGGCGTCCGCTGGAGAATGCCGTTGCGGTCCACCCCAAACACCGTGCCGGGCACCGCAAACCAAAACTCCGCGTCGTCTTCGATCATGGTCACCGTGCCGTCCTGGGGTCTTGCCCCCCCGACCCGCTCGAACACCAGCTTCACCCGCTGATCGGTGCGGAAGGCGATGGTCATTTTCATTTCCGACCAGTCGTACAAAGGGTCGGTGCCGCTTTCGTTGGATACGCCCGGTGGCGGCGGGTCCTCGAAGTGGTTCTTCCCCAAGAGGTGCGGGGGGTTGGCCCCCACGCTCAAACCCCACTCGTCCAGGAGGGCGGAGACGTTCATCCCGGCCTGATCCACGGCAATGAACACCTCCGCCGGGGGGGATTCCTGATCCGCGATCCGCTCCTCGTCCGGCAACCAGGCCTGGGGCGATAGATACGGGTCGCGGGGGTCGCCCCCCGTGGGATCCAGCGGCGGGTCCGCCGAATAATCCAGCCCCGTCTTGAAGGGTAGGAAGGTCAGCGTTTCGCGCACGTCGTTTTGAAACGGCGCGCCTTCTCCTGATGCCTGGACCAACTGCAATTTGCCGTCTTGGAGGATCAAGGCGGGGGCGGATAGCGCCTTCCATCGGTCCCACAGGGGCGGCGCCCCGAAATTGCGATACACCGGGCGCAGACGCTCCGCTTTCCGGGCCGCATCGTGTTCCTCGGCGCTGTCGTCGTCCACGCCCGTCCCGCTCGCGTAGTCCGCTTCCAGGGCGGCGGACCATTTGGCGCTCAAGTTTTGTTGACCGGCGGCGCCCGGTATGTTTTCCAAGGTTGTACAACCCACCAGCCGGGCCCCTAAAATCTCCACCCGTCCCACGGCGTGTTCCGCGGAGCGGCTGATGCGCACGATGGGGGCGTCTTTACTGGTCGCCCGGCGGATCTCCACCGTCCGCGGGTTGGTCGGGAACGTAAATCCCCCGTAGCTTTGCTCGCGGGCCGACAGGGCGAATACGTACAGCTCGAAGCCGGAATCGCCCACGGCCACGATCACCGCGTCCAGCCCATATTCCGCGGAGATGATCCGTTTCACGATCGCCAACAAGCTTTCGCTGGCCTGAAACCGTAAACTTCGCGCCACGTCATTGAGCAGCGCCGCCTGACCGCCCAGCCGCCACTCCGGCCCCTCGTCATCGCCGTTGGCGAAATGATCGAGCAAATACTGCGCCGCCCCAAAACCGCTCCATACTTCCGTCCCCCCGTAACGCACCTGATCGCCATTCACCACGTCCACTTGGCGGCGGGCGTTGCCGCTCACGAAGTTGCGTGGGTCCCTGGCGTTCATCCCCGGCACCCATTCCAAGGTTTGTTCCACATACCCCGTGAGCACCGCCGGGTCCTGGGCCTCGTTGCCCAGCTTGGGGCGCAACCAGACGCTTCGGGCCACGTCGATCTTGTCCAGGAGATGCGCCGCCTCATAGGCGATGAAGTTCTGCTGGCCGGCGGCGTAGAGCGTTCCGCCTACGTTCACCGGCCCCTGTGGTTCGCGGACTTCGCTCTCGATCCGCCCCATCCACAGCAATTTCACTCCCGTCGGGGTGTAGCCCCGCACCCGCACCCAATGCCCCAGGAAATCCACCGCCGAAGTCAGCGCCGCCGGGGGCACGTTGTAGTCGGTCTGATACGGTTGCTTGACCGTTCCGTACCGGCGCAGCAGCTCACATTCTCCGACGCCCGCACCGATGGTCATCGCCGTGCAGCGAAGGAACTCCAGAGACGGGTCCAGCTCCCAGGGTCCCGTCCACAATCGCTTGCGTTCCACCAGGGCCGTGCCGCTGATGCGAATGCTCGCCGCCGTCGGTCCCACAATCGTGATCGCCATGACTCTTTAGCTCTTCAACTCTTCAACCCTTGAACTCTGGAACTCTTTCCGACAACGCCCGGCGACGATGGCGGAGCGGCTGTGGCGAGCCCTAAAACCAGTCGCCGTCGACCGCCTACCATCGGTCTTTCCTTGACTGGCCCTTTGCTCCGCCTCGTCGCGCCCAGGCGCTTTCCCAGGCGGCGCTCGCGGTCTATGGTTCACATCTGCGTTTCTGCGTTTCATCACGACCTCCGCTGGTTGAAGGCGGCGCTTGTTTTTTCCTAAAACCTACAGCCCATAACCTACGGTCTATGGCCTATAGTTCCTGCGGCGCCGCCCCACGCCACACGCCCGCGCCCTCCGCCGCCGCCGGGCCGATCGCATCCGCGATCGCCGTCAGCACGGTTGATCCTTCTGAATACAGCCATGTGCCCCCGTCGTTGCGGCGAACCTGCACCCGCACCTTCACATTCGTCCCGTGCGTCTGGGCGGCAAGGTCATGTTCCAGCACGCTCAGGTTGTTGCCCAGAATCGTCTGCGTGACCGTGGGAGCCACGGCGGGGGGCGTACCGGGGTCCGTGCCGGTGAACGTGTAGGTTAGCGCCCATTCGGTCGCTCGTCCCGCGCCAAGCTCAAAATAAGCCGCCTGCACTCGCACCACGCCGCCCGCTCGCGGAATTAAACGGGCGTCGATCGGGGTGCTAGGCGGCGCCACGAGTTGCGCTCCTCCGCCGACTTCCAGCCGGCGATAGGGTTCGCCGTTGGGGCCGACGGGCAGGAAGCCGCTGTCCAACACGCCGTTGAAATAACTCATCGCCAGGTAGTAAATCCCGTCTCCGAAAGTCGTTACGGGCGAATGAGGCAGGGTGGCGTTGACCGCGAAGGGTACGTCCGTCTCCAGGGGCGGACCGTTCGCCGCGAGGCGGAAATAGAAACGATATTCCGCGGCGTTGAAAATGGCGTACGTGTCGCGCAGATCCACGTAGTAGTGGTTCAGCTTGAGCCGCACCATCTGGCGGATGAGGGCGCGATCGCGGGCCGGTTTCCGCCGCCGGATCCGCGGGCGGATGATGCGCTGACGTTTGGGGATCGGGGCGTTGGGTGTGGTCAGGAACCGCGGGTCGACGCCGCGCACGACGCGGGCGAAGACCTTCCGCGCCCGCCGCCGCCGTTCAATGAGCGGCGGGCGGATGATCCCCAGACTTCCGGCTTCCGTGGGCCAAGCCATGAATTAGTCCCCAGGCTGTAGGCTGAAGGCTGTAGGTAAAGACCGTAGGGAAAGCGCCTACGCCCTATGGTCTACAGCCTACGGGCTAGTATTCGCGGAATTTCAAACATCCGCTGACCACGCTGACCGTGGCCGTGCTGGCCATCGCCGTGATTTGCAGGCAGATCACGATGCCCGCCGCCCCGATGGCTTTGACCTCCTCGTCTTCCTCGGTGAAGGGATGGTCGATGCCGCTACGGTCGTTCATCCCCGACAGCCAGCTCGGGTAGGTGTCTAGGCCGGTTGGCTCGGCGGAATAATTGATCCCCCCGGTGCACACCGGGTCTCGTCCAGCCGGGTCGCTCTTGGCGATCTGCGCCGCGGTGATCGCCGTACCCGGGGTCCCCAGCCCGGTGCTGCGGATCAACCGCGCCACCAAGTCCCGATCAAAAGGCAGGGCGTCCGCCGGCCCGACCACCACGCGGCCCACCGCAGCGCGGGCGATGGGCGCTCCCGCCGGGACGATGATCCCCGCCACGGTCTTGAACGTGCCGGCGGTGGCACTGAGCCCAACGGCGTGAAACGGAATGGTGTAAATCATGTTCGAGCCTCCTTGCTCTAAAAGTTCCTATGGCTGGCCATCTTGAGCACAGCGAGTGGCGTCGCCCTCGTGCCTGCTCAATACTGAAACTCCTCGAAACGTACGAATCCCCCGATCGTGGCGACCAGCGGCGTCGCCGCTGGAGAAAACCGTGGGTACAACCAGATGGTCAAAACGGCCTGGTGAAAACCAGAGTAGGGCATCACCGGGGCCAGGCGGCGAGAAAATTGAACAGTCAACGGCCGCCGATTCCTGGCGATCCCAAAGAAAATCTTCAATTGGCCTGTTGGTGGCACGGTAATAAAACTGGCGTTTCCCGTGATCTCTGAATTTGTGCTCGCCACGAGTTGCAACCGCCCTGCTGGATCAAGCGGCAATCTTCCAGACGACTCAAGATCCAGGCCTACACTCGTCACCCCGTCTAGGTTTCCCTGCCCGATCCGAACGCCAACCGCCAAATCAGCATGAGAAGTCAATTTAAGAACGTGGACATGCGCGAACAGCAAGCGAATCCTAGTTCTAAGATCGTTGGTGTCTATGGGCCCCGAGCGGTTCAACAAACACAAGCCCATAGTCTGCAACCCGCCATCCGGCGCGGTGATGTTCTGCTCGGGAATATAAAGAACGCCCGCAGTTCCCATATCGCCATCCTCAACGAAGCGAAGGACCTCGTTTTTCTGTTATGGCCTCACCGCGGTTCCGCATTTCTGCGTTTCCTTCCTACACCCCGTCAAACGAAAAGTGCAACAGCCCCAAGACCCGTGGATCAGCCTTCGTCCCCGCGGGGATGGTGCGGCGCAGTTTGAAGGCCGCGAAATTCGCCGCCGCGGGGCGCAAGAAACCTGGCGGCGAACCATCCGATACCGGGAGAAGCATCGCTTCCGCCTCACTGTGCGGAGTGAGATAGCTTCCCCCGCCGTCCACGCTCAGCGACAAATAGGGCGCCTGTTGCCCGATCCACATTTTTGTCCCGCGGATGACGCCGCCGCTGCGGTTCTCCGCGGTGTAATCCAGCGTAAAGACCCCACCCGCCGCGGCCTGCGCGGCCGTGATGTCCACCAATTCCACGTTCGTCCGCGGCTTTTGCAGATCAACCCTTATTTCGTTGGGCGCGGGGCGGAGATAGACCGTCTTGATGCGGACTTGGATGAACTTGCCGGGGTCTTCGCCGTCTTCCAGCATCACGTCCGAATCCGCGATCACCCGTACCCCGCTGCCGAAGGCCGAGGACCCCGGGGCCCGCCAGCTCAAGCTCTTCCCGTCATCTTCCGCCCGCAAGGCCCCTTTCCCAGGTCTATTGCGATCGGACGCCCCGAAGACGCCGGAAAATGGCACGCTGAAGATCACCCCGGGCAGCGATCCCAACGCCCGGAACAAGGTCCGCACGCCCTGCCCGACGATCGGCGTGCGGAACACATGCAAAGCCCCGGCTTTCGTGTCAATGCCCGGCATCCGTTCCTTTCAAACCGCAGCGAAGGCGACTCGATCCGTTGCCGGGTCGTAGGTAAAGTTCCAGTTCGGGGCGTCCGGCGAACGAATCACGTCCTGTTCTTCGACCGACAGCGTCGTTCCCGCGTTGCCGGCGGCGTCCAGGGGCGTCACCTGGAATTTGTAGACGGCGCGGTCCGCCAGCCGATCACTAAGTACACGATAGTCCCATGCCTCCGAGTCGTGCGGGATGGTCGCGAGCGTCGTCAAGGTTACGCCGTTCTTGAGGTGTTGCACGAGGTAGCCGCGCACATCTGAATCGAGAATGTTTCGCACCCAGTGCACCGTGTACCGCGCCGGGAACTGCGCGATCGTGGGCGACAACGGATCGAAGTTGGGGTCCAGAGTGTCCACCACTTCCACCCGTCCCTGCCCCGCCTGTTCCACGGAGAAGGAAAAGCTCGGCGACGTCCCCGATCCCACGTGTACCCCGTCCAGATACCAGTGATAGTACACCGGCGACCCGACCAAAAAAGTCAGCGCCGTCACCGTCACCACGTTCCCGATGCGGATCATGGTCAGCTGCGGCGCGGAGGAACTCTTCGCCGCGTACGCCCGCCGCTTCCCCGGCAACCCATGAACTTGCAGTGCGCTACTCATCGTATGCCACTGCTCTGTGAGCAGTACCCCCGCCTTTCTTCATCGCATCGCCCCCAAACACCCCTCGAGCAAGAACACCGCCGCGATGATAAAGGTCACCGCGGCAAGTGCATTTTGGTAACTCGTAACTGGTAACTTTTTAGGCATCTCTAGTTCATCTTCTCCGCCTCGATCTGCACCACGCCGCGCAGTTGCAACGGCGCCGCCGCGGTGATCGCCGGAGTGCGCGACAGTTGCCCGATCCGCTTGATGAGGATGTTGGCCGTCGCCGTGCCCGTGTCGTCGGTCACGGTGCAGATTTTCCCCTGCTGGCTCTGCATCTGGCTGTACCAGGTGTTGATCGTGGCCAGCACCGCGAACTTGATCGCGGTGAAGGTGAACTCCGCCTCCCCCTTCCCCATCTTCTGCGCTCCCACCCCGTCCAATCCCGGCACGATCCAGGTCTCCACCCGTTCGCGCAGCTCCGCCGCCGGCCCGGAGAGCAGATCGCACACCACGTCCAACCCCGCATTGTCGTTCACCCCGGTGGCCATGAAACATCGGTCCTATGGGTCCTATTGGTCCTATTCCAATTTCGCCTGTCGTGGACAGGAGGTTGACTCGCTGTCAATAATTCGCTAGAATCAGTTCCCATGAGCGACCCGTCTGAAAACCGCCCCTTCAAATGCCCGTGGCCGATCGTTGCGCTGCGTTGGATCGCCGTCGCGGCTGGCGCGTTCGGCGCACTGGTCGCCGTCGGTTCGGCGATCGCCGGCTGCACCGGTGAACCGACGGCCGGGGAATCTTTTCTTGGGTCTTTGGCCATCACCTTCGGGGCACTGTTGCTGTATCTGTTCGCCGGGGCCTGCGCCACCCTCGAGCGCATCGCCGCCCGGTTTCGTAACTCGTAACTGGTAACTCATAACTCTTTCACTTGTCTTCCCCCCTCGGGACCAACGCCGGTCCGCCTTGCATGTTGCGGGTGGCGTTTTCAAGATGCGCAGCCGCGGCGTCCAAGCGGGTGCTCGTTTCCTTCATCTCCTTCAAGAATTCAACGCGCGGACCGACTCCTTCACCCGTTCCCAATTGCTTCGTGGGGTCCGTCGTACCGACCCCCACCAATTCCCTCGCGATGCGCGCCAACAATGTTTCCACCGCCCGGCCCTCGGCGTCGATCAGGTCCACACCAAAGGCTTGTTCAAACCCCATTTTCCGGAGCGCACCCCCGGCCGCCTGACGGCGGGCGTCTTCCGCCGCCTGGGCGCGGGCCATCGGTCCCAGGATCCTTTCCTGTTCGTCCATCGCTTCCCGCGTCTCGCGTTCTCGCTCCTCCCGCACCACCGGCGATTCCGCCTCCATGCGTGCGATCTGTCCGAGGACGGCGCCTTCTGTCGCCGCCGGCCCGGCCAGCTCCGCCCGCACCGCGAGCATCTTGTCCAACCCCTGCACCGCGAAGGCCAGGTTCTGCGCCGTCGCTCCCTTAGCGCCTAGCTTCTCGAACTCCGCCATCGTGTCCTGACCGGCCTTGGCAAAACGGTCCAATTGCTCAAAGAGGGGCATCCCCGGCGTTACACCCGCGATTCGCTTGAATTGCTTTCGCATTTTTTCATCGGCGTCCGGGCCCAGGGCTTCGAGAACTCCCTCCATCCCGCCGATCGCCTTGCGCCCCGGCAGTTTGCTCTGCATCATCGCCGCGAAGGAAAGGGCCTCTTCCGGCCCGCCGATGCGCTCCTCCATCGCCAGCGTTTTGGTCATCGTCTCCGGGCTGACCTTGAATCGCTGACTCACCAAGTGCAATTGGCGGACTATTTGCCCCACGTCCTTACCCTCGAACCCCGCCGCTTGGGTGGCGAATTCCTTAATGCCCTCCATCGGAATGTCGCCCAGGCGGAACACGTCGAGAACTTCCTTCAGCTCTCGTTGGGCGGCCTTGGTGTCGCCGCCCATGGCGTCTTCGAGGGCGTCGGCCAGACCGAAAGCGCCCGGGCGATCGCCGATTCCGGCCTCGGCGGCGATCTTCATGGTCGCTTCCGTGGCCTGTCTTCCGCTCCCGGACAATAGCGGTTTCAACGCCGGCACGAGTTTGTCAGCCACCCCGATGGCTTCCTTGGCGTTGGCGATCCACTGGGCGTGGGCCGCGGATGCCGCCCCGATGACCTTGTTGACCAACCCGATGGCGGCGCCCACCGACAGATACCCCGCCGCCATGCCCAACAGACTCGTGGTCGTGTCGTCACTCGATTTGCGGCTGCCGGCCCCCACCGCCTTGATCTTCGATTCCACGGAGAGCAGCTTGGCTTCCAGGCGGGCCAGCGCCGCCTGGGCGCTCTTATCGTCCCCCGTAATTTTCATGGCGATTTCAGACAAGGTCGCTTCGCTCCAGTTACGAGTTACCAGTTACGAGGCGCGCTGGTAACTGGTCACTGGTAACTGCCTTTCCTACAGGCTTCAGCCTACGGTCTACGACCTTCAGTCGTCACCGCCAACCTCCATAAGTCCGCCATCGTGGGCATATAGGTTCGGTCTCTTCCGGCCCGCCACGTCTCGTATTGCAGCGTTCGCGCGCTCACGTCGATGAAACGAGTTCCGAGTTCCGTTTTTTTTTGTCCCACTCCAAGAGGGTGGGCCAGTCGATGAGCGCCCCCAGCACTTCAAACACCGTCTGATCGTCGATCAAGGAGAGCAGCCCGCACTCCACCGGCCCCACACGATAGTTCGCTCCCAGGGCCAGGGCCGCGGCGTGCCCCGCTTTCTGCCCGTCGACGGCGGTCCCCCCGTCCGCCCGCTTGAAGTAGTCCCACACCCATTCCACTTCCTCCCACAGCTCCGCGTAGCGCGGCAGCACCGACCCCATGATCCAACGGCCGGCGTCATCCACGTCCCATCGATGGGGCAAGGCGTTATGCCATTGCACGGCGCCGTCCAGCGAGTCCACCAACTTCCTCGCCGCGGGGCACAACCATTCCCGCCCATCCGCGAGAGTGACCCGGTGCCCGTTCAACGTCCGCCGCCGGCACAGCTCCGCCGGGGCAATCTCTCGCCCCGTCGTTTTCCCAACCCAACGAATAGGGCGTGGTTCATTCGACATTCGACATTCGACATTCGACATTCGTCGCCATGTCTGTTTGATGGGATAATACCCGAGCTCGTCATCCACGCTCACCACGAACCCCGGCTTTTCGCCCGGGCCCATCGTCGATGCTCGCACCAACGGCGGGGCCTCGAAGGCGTAGGTAAGCCCCGCCCGCGCAACGTCCTCGAGCGTGCCCTGAAACTGATCCGTCTCCACGAAATACAGAAAACTCATCGTGTGCCGCTGCTGTGTCAGCAGCGCCCTTCATCGCCGCTTCCCTATGCGATCGCTTGGTTCACCGCCGTCACGATCGGAGCATTGGTCCCGTCGTAGCCGCAGGTGATGGTGATCTCGATCTCGCTGGGGCCGGTCCCCGAACCGTCCTGTAATCGGTTCACCGCCACTCGTCCGTAGGCCGTCACCTTCACGTGGGCGAGGGCGCCGTCCACTTCAAAGGTCAGGTGTTGCTTGCGCTTCCGCAGATAGAGAATGGTGTTGGCGTGCGTGCCGGACAGCCCGAGCAACGGGATCACCGCCGGGTCGTGCTGCGCCAAGTTGATGCCCCGAATGGTGATGGTGGGTTTGATCTCCCGGATGGTCACGATCCTGGGGAAGACCTCATGTTCCTTGCGCGTTCGTTCGACGACGATGCCGTAGTCGATGGTGACGTTGGTGAAGTAGGTCAGGAGGATCCCCGCCACGGTGATCTTCCCCAACCCCCATCGCCCGCTGTCCGTCATGGGAGTGGGCGCCGCGGCGTTAATCACCCGGGCGATGGGATCGGCGGCACCGTCCCACTGCGCCACCGCCTCCGCGGAGAGCATGGCGTCCCCGTCCTGCGCGGCGCTCAGTTGTCGCAGGGCGAAAATTCCCTGGATGATGGAGTCGCGGACGTGGACGCTCGCCGGGTCCCGCGTCCCGCCGCCCAGCCAGCGTTGCCCGAACATCTTGATCCCTCCGGTGAGGGCGGAAATGTCCAGGTAGCCCAGCGGCGCCGCGGCCAGCAGCGTGGCCACGTCCTCGGTGGTGAACGTCGCCGCGTGCTCCTGGCTGCGCAGGGTGGTGAAACGCGGGTAGACCTCCCCGCTCCTCGATTCGTTACCCACGCTCTCATCGTTGGACACGTTCTGCTGGGTGATCCCGCCCAGCAGGGTGGGTCCCACGTTCACCGCATAAATTCCAAAGCGCGACATAATTCAGCCTCCTTGCCGTGTGCCACTGCTGTGTCAGCAGCGGTCTTCGCCGTTTTTTCCTACCGCCTTCAGCCTATGGCCTCCCCCTACGGCGTCGGGTCGACCAGCGCCGCGATCTGCACGTTGGCGGACGCAGGGATGGCCCCGGTGGTGAAGAACAGGGCGGTCACATCCACCCCCAAGGGGTTGGCGAAATACGACCCCGTGTACCAAATCAGCGGCTTGTTGGCCTTGATGGCCAGGGTCCCGCCCGACCCGGCGCTGCTGTTGATTTCGATGGTGACGTCTTGGTCGCTGAGGATCACCAGACTCTTCAGTCGGGCCACGATGATGTCGAACGTATCCACCTGTTGGTCGGTCACCGACGGGGCCACGACGTGGTCCAGCAATTGTTCCTGGGCGTCGGTGATGGGAAAACTTCCGCTGATCTTCTTGCCCGTCGTGCTCACGCTCTGTTCGATGGTGTGCGTAAAACTCATCGTCGTTTCTCCGTGCCGTGTGCCACTGCTGTGCCAACAGTGGCGGTTCCCGGTCTTTCGCTTCTACTCTTTGGTTTTCTTGGTGCCCGCTTCTTTCAGCAAGACCTCCAACCTTTTGCGCATCATCGCCACAATGGACCGCGTCTCGTTTTCAGTGAGCCGGGTCATCTCCTCGCGCATTCGGAACTTCCCGTATCGATGCGGCCTATTCAAACCATGCGCCGCGATGACCGCCTTGCCACCGGTCCGCGTGCTCCTGATATTTTTGATCGTCGCCAGGACGCGACTCGCCCCGCTCCACACCAGCGGGTTGCTGTGATGTTTCTCTCGCCTCTTGCGGGCCGTGTATTTTTTGGAACGCGGAGCATACCCGTACAACCGTGCCCCCTGGACGGTGAAGTGGCGGGCGCTGAAGCGATCAAACCAGTGTTCAGCGCCCGTGGCATAGACCGCCTTCATGGTCTCGTTCCACGTTCGCCTACTCACCTGCCCGCTCTTCGCCACCGTAAACTTCAGCAGCATCAGGAACTCCCCCACTCAAAGCGCAGGTCGATCTCGATGGTGTTGCCCTCCACCGGGATCCGCTCCGCCTCGGCGAGGAACGGCCCGAAGCAACTCCAGCTCCGCGTGGCCAGGTAGAGCCCCGTTTCGTTGAGGGCCAGCACGTCGGCGATGATTCCCCCCGCCGCGTTGCAGAACCGCCGGCTGATCTCCCCCGGATCGGCGGCGATGGCGGGTTCGATGTCCGCGATCAACTTCGCGTACATGGCCCCGGAATGCTGGAAGTTGCTCATCCCCCCCCCGGCCGAGTCTTTCTCTCCGCGCACTCCCTCCAACGGTTCCATCCACACGATGGCGCAGGGGCGGACGTGCAACAGTTCGTCGAGCGTGTGGGCGACGTTGTCGCCGGGCGGCGGATAGCCTTCGTAGAAAATATGCTCCAAGGCCTCGTCGTGGGTCGGGGCGTTCACCCAGGCGCGGAAGGTCGGC
>Ga0247727_10002354_pt1 | contig 43434 bp, 40 predicted proteins | sample WisWelCaveWW1625_FD_202498 | JGI IMG/M metagenome (GOLD analysis project Ga0247727, IMG submission 202498) | Biofilm microbial communities from Wishing Well Cave, Virginia, United States - WW16-25 | ecosystem: Environmental > Aquatic > Deep subsurface > Groundwater > Cave microbial mat | place...
CAAAAGGAAGTGATCCTCGAAGCCGGCGGCACCGCGGAAGTCTCCGTCTCCATCCGCCGCACCAAAGGGTTCGACGGCCGCGTCCCCATCAACGTGCTCAACCTCCCCATCGGCGTGCGCGTGCTCGACTTCGGCCTCAACGGCGTCATGATTACCGAGGAGGAGACCTCCCGCAAGTTCGTGCTGGAGGCCAAGCCCTGGGTAAAGCCCACCGACTACGAGATCGCTCTCAGCGGCGAAGTGGAGACCCACTCCTCGATCCGATCCAATTACGCCTCGGCGCCGATCCGGCTGAAGATCGTGCCGGGCCAGACCGCAGCGGCCGGCGGCAAGCCGGCCGGCGCGCGGCCCGCCGGCTCTGCTAACCAGCAGTAGGCGTTGTCATGGCAAAGGTCGATGATCTCTTCCGCGTCATGGCGGATGGCGCTCCCGTCCTGCTGTGGATGGCCGGGACCGACGCCGGCTGTACGTTTTTCAACCAGGGCTGGCTGAACTTCACGGGGCGCGCCCTGGAGCAGGAGGTGGGCAACGGCTGGGCCGAGGGCGTGCACCCCGAGGATTTCGACCGCTGCCTGAAGATTTACCTGGGGGCGTTCGAGGCGCGGCAGCCGTTCGAGATGGAATACCGGCTGCGCCGCGCCGACGGCGAGTATCGCTGGGTATTCGACAGAGGCGCGCCGTGGTTCGAGCCGGACGGAAGCTTCGGCGGCTACGTCGGCTCGGCCATCGACATCACCGACCGCCGCGCCGCCTACCAGGCGCTCCACGAGCGGGACACCGAGTTGCGGCTGCTGCTGGAACAGATGCCGGCCGTTTTGTGGACGGTGGACCGAGATCTGCGGATCACGATGTGCGCGGGCGCCGGCCTGGCGGGTTTCGGTGTGAGCCCGCAGCAGGTGGTGGGGAAGAGCCTTAATGAGTGTTTTCAAACCGACGACCCCGAGTTCCACGACATCGCGTTGCACCGGAGAGCGCTACGAGGCGAGTCGTTCGGCTTTGAGGCGGAATGGGCCGGGAGGAGCTTTCACTCCCATCTGGAGCCGCTCCGCGACCCGAGCGGCGCCATTGCGGGCGCCATCGGCGTCGGCCTGGACACCACCGAGATCAATCGCGCCGAGGACAAGTACCGCCGGATCGTCGAGACCGCCGCCGAAGGCATCTGGCAGATCGATGCCGACAGCCGCACGACGTTCGTCAATCCCCGGATGGCCGCGATGCTCGGATACACCCCCGAGGAAATGCTCGGCCGGTCGCTGTTCGATTTCATGGACGACGAAGGCCGTCGCATCGCCGAGGCCAACGTGGAGCGCCGCCGGCAGGGAATTGCCGAGCAGCACGACTTCGTGTTTCGCCGCCAAGACGGGACGGCGGTATGGACGATCGTTTCCGCCAAGCCGGTCCAAGACCAACAAGGCAACTACGCCGGCGCCCTGGGCATGATCACCGACATCACCGCGCGCAAGCAGGCCGAGACGGCCGCCATGGAATGGCAGAACCGCTACGAGGCAGCCATCCGCGCCGCGGGACAGATTCTGTACGACTGGGATTCGCGCAGCGGCGAAGTCACCTACGGCGGCAAATACCTGGAGATCCTCGGATACTCCAGCGAGGAGCTGGGGCACGCCGTCGCCCAGTGGGCCGAGTTGATTCATCCCGATGACCGGAAGGGCTTTGTGGAGGAATTCGATCGCAGCTTGGCCTGCAGAGGGCCGTTCCACGCGGAATACCGGGTCCGGCGGAAGGACGGCGCCTGGATCCTTGTGAAAGACGACGGCTGCTTCTGCCCGGACAGCGAGGGAAACCTGACGCGCGTGGTGGGCTTCGTAGTCGACATCACCGAACGGAGGCGGCTCGAAGAGCAGCTCCGCCAAGCGGCCAAGATGGAGGCCATCGGGCGGCTGGCCGGCGGCGCGGCCCACGACTTCAACAACGTCCTGACGGCCATCACCGGCTACAGCGATTTGCTGGTGGAAGGCCTGGCGCCCGGCGACGTCCGGCGCAAGTACGCCGAGGAGATTGGCAAGGCCGGCGATCGCGGCGCCTCTCTCACCCGCCAGTTGCTGGCCCTCGGCCGCAAACAGGTGCTGCAACCGAGGGTGCTCGACCTCAACGCCGTTGTCGCCGGCATGAAGAACATGCTGGAGCAGTTGGCCGGCGAGAACATCCGCCTGGAAACGGTTCTCGACCCCGGCCTCGGCCGAGTCCGGGCGGACCCCGGGCAGATCGAACAGGTAGTGCTGAACCTGGTAATCAATGCCCGGGACGCCATGCCGCGCGGCGGCCGGCTCACCGTTGAAACGGCCAACGGTCCCGGGACGGTCTTGTTAGTAGTCAGTGACACGGGCAGCGGCATCGATCCGGACATTCTGCCCCGCATGTTCGAGCCGTTCGTCACCGGACGAGAGCGGGGCACCGGGTTGGGCCTCTCCACGGTGCACGGCATCGTCAAGCAAGGCGGCGGCGAGATTCGCGTCGAGAACCGGCCCGGCCGCGGGGCCACGTTTACGGTTTCTCTGCCGCGCGTGGAGGGCGTCGTCGAGGAGCCGCCCGCCAAGCCGCCGCGGCGCAGTCGTGCGGCGGGATCTGAAACCGTCCTGCTGGTCGAGGACGAGCAGGCAGTCCGCGCCCTCGCCGCCCGTATCCTGCGGCAGAACGGCTACACCGTCATTGTGGCCGACAGCGGCGAGAAGGCCCTCCGGCTTTGCCGCCGCCGATCCGTTCGGATCCACCTGCTGGTCAGCGACGTCGTCCTGCCCGGCACGAGCGGGCCGGAGCTCGCCCGGCAGCTCGCGGCTCGCCAGCCCGCCGTGAAAGTACTGTTCCTGTCGGGCTATGCCGACGAAGCGGCAGCGCTCCTGGGCGAGCTACGGGAGCCGGGCCGGGCCTTCCTGGCGAAGCCGTTCGCGGCGGAAGCGCTGGCCGCCCGGGTGCGGGAGCTGCTGGACGCGCCCGTCGCCGCCCCCGCCGCCTGAAACGCCCCGCCGCCCGCCCGCGTCTGTGAGCGTATGAGAGCGATCCTGATACTGGCCGCCGTTGCCGGCACGGCCTGGGGCCAATACTGGTATCCGCGCAACACCGTGAGCTTCGGCCTCGGCGCCGGCCAGCCGCGGGCCGACCTGGCGGGGCCGTTCGAAGACAGCGTAGGTCTTACGGTGGCCTACGGACGGCGCTTCCACCGCTACCTACAGGCCGACGTGGGCCTCGACACGCTGTTCAGCGCCGGCCGCGTGCGCGACTACCTCCCGACTGCCTCCTTCGGCGACCTGCGCATCCGCGACTACCAGTTCCTGGTTCCGGCGGGCCTGCGCGCCATCCTGCCGATCGACCGCGGCCGCCTGTTGGTTTCGGCCGGCGGCGGCGGAGTGTACTTGCGCTACACAGAACTGCTGCGCCAGCCCGGCGACGACTTCCGCATCGACTGCACGGTCTGCAACTCCCGTCACGGGCTCGGCTACTACGGACTGCTCGGCGTCAGCGTCGCCGTCGACCGCCACCGGCATTATCGAATCGGCGTGACGTCGAAGGTCTACCAGGGCCACACCGACGGCGACCCGCTCGGCTTGGTGCCCGCGCTGCGCACGCGGGACCGGTGGGTCAACGTGTTTGGGGAGTTGGGGCTGAGCTTCTGATTTTTCCTAGGCCGCGCTGCGCGCGGCTTCTTGAACTTCTGACTTCTGACTTCTGACTTCTTCCCTTCTTCCCCTCCTACATGTAACCGGTCTTGCCCGCCCCCTTCACTCCCGCCATCTCCTCGACGATCCCGCGGTAGCCGGCCAGCAGAACCGAGGCGTCGGATCCGCAGACCAGGAAGCGCATCCCGCGCTCGGCCGCCTTTTTGAGCTGCGCGGCGTTGCCCATGTGTATGCCCGGCGCGACGCCCGCTTTCTCGGCCGCCTCCACCACGCGGTCGACGGCTTTCCAGAAGACCGGGTCGTCGAACTGGCCCGGGATGCCGAGCGAGATCGAGAGGTCAAACGGCCCGATCATCAGCGCGTCGACGCCCGGCGTGGCGGCAATCTCGAAGACCGCCTCCAGGCACTCGCGGCTCTCGACCTGGAGGACCACCATCGTCTCGCGATTCGCCGAATCCATCTCGGCGCGCGCCCCGGCGTACTGATAGTCATTGATGATGCCGCGCAGCCCGTACCCCCGGCTCCCTTCCGGGGTGAACTTCATGGCGTCGGCCACGCGGCGGGCCTCCTCGACCGACTGGATTCGCGGCGCGATGATCCCCATGGCGCCCACGTCGAGCAGCCGCGCGATCAGAAAGTACTCGCTCTGCGTCACCCGCACCAGCGGGATCACGTCGGCCCCGCGCGCGGCGCGCACCAGCGTCTGGATGTCCCGGTAGCTCGGCACGGAGTGCTCCGTGTCGATGAAGAAAAAATCGAGGCCCGCCGCCTTGAAAACTGTGACGATCTCCGGCGAGGTGTGATCGGTGATACACGTGCCGAGCACTCGCCCGCCGGCCTGGAGCGCCTGCTTGATGGTGTTGGTCTGCATGCGGATCAGTGCGCGTGGACGTGCTGGCGCGCCGCCCAGGCTTCGCCTTTCTGGTGGGACAGCATGTTCCACGGATCGTTGGTGCGCAGGCGGAATTCGTTGACGCGCTGCCGCAGGTCCTCGAGGGTCCGGCGATGTTCCGCGTCGGCGGCCAGGTTCTTGACTTCGTGCGGGTCGGCCTGCAAGTCGTAGAGCTCCTCGGCCGGCCGGTGGAGATAGGCGGCCACGCTCCGCACGCCCATCATCTTGTCGCCGCGCCGCGTGATCCCCTGCCAGGTGGGGGACTCGAACAGATCGCTGGCGTGGGGAAACTCTAGCTCCGGCGTCAGGTTGCGGAGATACTTGTGCCGCCGCGTGCGTACGCCGCGCGTGGGATAGTACATAGTGATCTCGTGAAAGGTATGGGACAGAAAAACCTGGTCCCATCCGGCGGGGTTCTCCTGCTCGAGGATCGGAAGGAACGACCGCCCCGGAAGCGGGTACCGCGCCGGCGGCTTGGCTCCGGTCCACTCCAGGATGGTCGGCACGAGGTCGACCCAGCTCACCATGGCGTTGTTGACGACGCCGCGGCGCTTCTGGTCCGGCGAGCGCGCCACGAGCGGCAGCCGGACCCCGGCGTCGTAGAGGCCCGTCTTGGCCCCGGCGAAGGGAATCCCGTTGTCGCTCACGTAGAGCACCAGGGTGTCGCGAGCCAGGCCGGTCTCCTCGAGCGCCTTGAGTATTAGTCCGATGCCCTGGTCGAGCCGGCTGATGGCCTCGTAATGCTCCGCCATCTCCTGCCGGACCTCCGGCTGATCCGGCAGATGCGCCGGGACCAGCACGTTAGCCGGGTCGTAGCGGATGCGGCGGACGCCCGGATAGTCGCGGTCGTTGCCGAAACCCTGCGCGGCGCGGTGCGGGTCGCTGTAGCCGACGTGCAAATAGAACGGTTTTTGCGCGTATTCCGTGAAAAACTCCCGCGCTCGCTGGGCCATTTCGAGGACATTGCGGTTGCCGCCGCCGGCCCCGGCCGCCGCGCCCTGGTAGTCCCAGGGATACACCGTTTCCGGGTTCACGTGCAGCTTGCCGATCACCCCGGTCACGTAGCCGTGATCCTTCAGCAGCCGCGGCCCCGACCGCACCCAGGGCAGGGTGTGCAGGTTCGCCGGATCGTGGGCATGCCCGAACTGGCCGCTGGTGTGGTTGTATAGGCCCGTCAGGATCACCGAGCGGCTGGCGCTGCACGAGGCCACCGTTGCAAAGGCGTGCGTGAAGCGCGTGCCCTCGGCCGCCAGCTTGTCCAGGTTCGGCGTCTGGACTACAGGGTTCCCGTAGCAGCCCAGGTCCCGGCCCTGGTCGTCGGCTATGAGCAGGAGCACGTTGCGCCGCCGCTCCTGACCCGCCGCCGGATCCGTCAGCACACCCCACAGCAGCAGGAACATCCCCAGATTCTTCATGGAGGGCACCTCGCGGCTACTTGTTGTACCACACCGGAACGCGCCCAGGGTTTCGGAGGTTTTCCACAGCTTATTCTCAGTTTTCCCTTGACATTAGACGGACCTTGGTAATACATTCATCCCAGCAACGGGGATTCGCAGGTTGTATTGTGCTTCGAACTGTCCGCAAACCGGAGGCGTCTCGCGACCCGACGCGCCGAGCGCCTCCCGAGCCTCCCGGGGCGGCCGTCGCGGGTGGGCCCGAGAAAAAACCTCGCGTTCTGATCGTCGACGATGACCAGCACGTGCGGGCCTTTCTGTCAAGGTTGCTCCGGCTGGGCCAATACAGGGTGCTGGAGGCGTCTAGCGGCGACGCCGCGCTCGACCTGGCCGTCGACCAACCGCCGGACCTGGTGATCCTGGACCTCACGCTGCCAGGCACCGATGGCCTGGAGGTATGCCGGGAAATGCGTGCCTGGCTGCCGGCGCCGATTTTGGTGGTCTCCGGCCGCGGCGGCGAAGCCGCCAAGATCGCCGCCCTCGACCTCGGGGCCGACGACTACATCACCAAGCCATTCAGCGCCGGGGAACTCCTGGCGCGCGTGCGGGCCTTGCTGCGCCGCCGTACCCTGGCGCCCCGGCCCGGTGAAACGGTGGTCTCGTCCGGCGACTTGAAGCTGGACCTGGCGGAGCGCCGGCTCTGGCGCGACGGCCGCGAGGTTCGGCTGACGCGCATCGAGTTTGATCTGCTGACCTGCCTGGCCCGGAGCGCGGGCGGCGTCGTGAAATCGAAGGTACTGGTGGAAACGGTATGGGGTTCCCAGTACGCCGCCGATGAGCAGACCCTCCGCGTTCACGTCGCGAACCTGCGCCGCAAGATCGAGACAGGCCACGATGCGCCGGCTTATGTGTTAACGGAACGGGGCGTCGGCTACCGGCTTAGTACTGCCCCACCATAGCGCGGACGAGCCGCAACCAAACGCGGCCCGTCCGCGCGGGGGCTGGGGGTCGGGGGATGGGGGGAGGGGCGGAGGCGAGGAATCTTCGCGGGCCGCAGCCTTCGCTACATCCGATCCGGGGCCGCCCGGGCGCGTTGCGGGCGAACCCGGCGCGGCCCGAGGCGCCTCGGCAGCGGCTGCGGACTCTGGCGCGGCCGGCCGCGCCGCGGCTCCACCAGCGTTTCCAGCGCCGCCATGCAACGCTCCACGCGGGAAAGCTCGTCGCGCAGCGCCCCGATCATCTGCGGCAGTGTCATAGTCCAGATTCTAGACCCCTTCGGGCCGTCCCGCAAGCGGCGCCGGCCCGGCGCTTTATGGGATTTTTATGTAGCGCATGCTAGGCTCCTGCCTTGGGCCGGGAGTAATATCCATGGACGTCAACCTGATCCTCGATGAATTGCACGCAGAACGCCGCTGGTTGCAGACAGTTATTGACATTCTGAAGCCCCAGTTCGGCTCGAATCCCGCAGCGCTTTCCGCCGCCATACAGGAGATTTCCGCAGGTTGGCGATCACCAGGTTGGGCCTTGCGCCTGAGTCCGCGCGAGCGGGCCAGGCTCGTCCGGCTGGCCAAATCCCGCCGCCGGCGGCCGGCTCGATCCCCGGTTGTGCCCATCCGCCAAGAGCAGCTTGCCGGCGCCGCCTGATCCCCATCCCCCACCCCCCATCCCCCATCCCCTGCTACGATGGCGCGGATGGCCGTGTCCGCCGACACCCCTCGCTGGCGCCCGCTGGCAGCGTCGATCCTGGCCATGATGGCCATCGCCAACTTGCAATACGCCTGGACGCTTTTCACCGTCCCATTGACCAAGGCCCTGAACGCGTCGCTCTCGGCGGTTCAACTCGCCTTCACGCTGTTCATCCTGACCGAGACGTGGCTGGTTCCGGTCGAGGGCTACCTGATCGACCGGTTCGGCGCGCGGCTAATCGTGGCAGCCGGCGGCGTATTAGTCGGCCTGAGCTGGATAGGCAGTGGTCTGACAGGATCGCTGGCCGGGCTCTATGCCTGGTACACGGTGGGGGGCGTCGGCGCCGGGGCCGTCTACGGCGCCTCGATGGGCCTGGTTCTGAAGTGGTTCCCCGACCGCCGCGGTTTGGCCGCCGGGCTTACCGCCGGGGCTTACGGATTCGGCACCGCCCTCACCGTGATACCTATCGACCGGATGATCGAGGCCGCCGGCTACAACGCGGCGTTCCTCACCTGGGGCGTGATCCAGGGCGTCGTCGTGCTGCTGGTCGCCCGCTGGATGGTGGCTCCGCCTCCCGGATGGCGGCCGGCCGGCTGGCAGCCGCGGGCGCGCCTGGGCCAGTCGGCCGTCAGCTACCGTCCCTGGCAGATGGTGCGGACCGGAACCTTCTGGCTGATGTACGTGATGATGACCCTGGTCGCCTTCGGCGGCCTGATGGTCACCGCGCAGCTCAAGCCGATCGCCGGCGCCTATGGTCTGGATAAGACCGTGGTCGTCCTAGGAGTCACCGCCCTCGGCCTGGCTTTGGTGCTCGACCGGATCCTCAACGGCATGGCCCGTCCGTTTTGGGGCTGGGTGTCGGACCGCGTGGGCCGCGCTAATGCCATGGCGGTTGCGTTTCTTCTCGAGGCGCTGGCCAAAGTCGCCCTGTTGCAGCTCGTCAGCGAACCGATGTGGTTCGTCATCCTCTCGGCCTTCACGTTTTTTGCCTGGGGGGAGGTTTTTTCCTTGTTCCCGGCCACCATCGGCGACGTCTTCGGCCCCGACCACGCCACCACCAACTACGGCATCCAGTACACGGCCAAGGGGACGGCGTCGATCTTCGCCGGCTGGGGCGCCGCGCGGCTGCTGGAGTCGACCGGCTCGTGGCTTCCGGTTTTCTGGATCGCCGCCGCCTGCGACCTGGTGGCCGCGGCGCTGGCCTGGTTCTGGCTCAAGCCGGTGATCGCGCGCCTCGCCGCCGCCGAGCCGCGCAGTATTTCTCGCCACGCCTGAAACAAATTGCCCTCATCGATCACTTCGTCTATAGGGACATGATACAATCCCGGGAACTGCCAATCCGTCAGGAGGAGGATCACTATGTCGAGAATCCGGCGAGGAATCAGCGCGATTGTTTTGGGACTTCTGGTTTGCGAGGGTTTGGCATTCGCTGCGGTTCGCGGCGACCAGGCCATGTACGTCGGCGGCAGCCTTTCGGCCATCCCCGAAAAGAAGGAAGGAAGGCTGGATATTTCCGGCGATTCCCTGATCGTGTTCAGTTGGGACAAGGGCAAGTGGGAGGCGCCCTACAAGGGCATCAGGCGCATGGAGTACGGCCAGAAAGCCGGCCGCCGTGTCGGTGCGGCGGTTGCCATAAGCCCGGTGTTGTTTTTTTCCAAAAAACGCAAGCACTACCTCACCCTGCACGTCAATGACGCGGCAGGCAAGCCTCAGGCTGCCGTCTTCGAGCTGGCCAAGGGAACCTACCAGAAGACCATAGCCAGCTTGGAGGCCAAGACCGGACTGAAAGCCGAGATCGAAGAGGAAGAGTCCAAGAAGCAAAAAGAAAAGAAGGAGAAGTAACCGATGCGCCGGACGATCTGTTGCTTGTTAATTGGGATTCTGTGGTCGCCGGCCGGTCTGCTGGCCGGAATCGACAAGGGCGCCGCTATGTACATCGGCGGCACCGTGAAGGAGATTCCGGAGCAAACCGAAGGGCGCCTGGATTTTGCCCAGGACGACCGGGTGATCTTTCGCTGGAAGGACAAGACCTGGGAGCTTCCCTACAAGCAGGTCAAGTCGCTCGAGTACGGCCAGAAGCAGGGCTTGCGCGTGGGCGTAGCGATCGCAGTCACCTGGATAGCGTTGTTCTCCAGGAAACGCCGGCATTTCTTGACCATCGGCTTCGAGGACGCCCAGGGTGTCAAGCAGGCCGCGCTGATCGAGATCGGCAAGGCCAAGGTCAAGGCCTCCCTGGCGACGCTGGAGGTACGCACCGGCCTGAAGGTCGAGTACGAATCCAGCGAGGCGCGCAAACACGTCCACGGCTAGCGCGGCTCACGAGCCATCAAGCTCGGGCTGCGATGAAAGATGGGCTTGAAGCTATACTTCTGAGTATGGAATCGCTGCAACCGCCGCTCCCTGAAACCGTGCGCCGAGCGCGCTTTGCGATGCGCCTCTCGCTGCTGGCCGGCGTGCTCATGCTGGTCGGCAAGACCGCCGCTTACTTGTTCACCGGGTCGGCAGCGATCCTCTCCGACGCCGCCGAATCGGTCGTGCACATCGTCGCGGTGAGTTTTGCCGCCTTCAGTCTTCGGCTGAGCACGCGTCCCGCCAACCACCGCTTCCTCTACGGCTACGAGCGCGTGAGCTTCGTTTCCGCGGGCTTCGAAGGGGCGATGATTGTCGTCGCCGCCGTTCAGAAATGGGATCGCCGGCCTGGCGCTGCAACGCTTGGGAGCCGGCACCCTGGTCGTCGCCGCCGCCGCCATCTGCAACGCCGTTCTGGGGTGGTACCTGGTGCGCACCGGACGCCGCACCCACTCGCTCATCCTCGAAGCGAATGGCCGCCACGTTTTGACCGACAGCTGGACCAGCTTCGGCGTCGTCGCGGGCCTCGGGCTGGTGCTGTGGACCGGCTGGAGGCCGTTCGATCCGCTGATCGCCATCGCTGTCGCCCTGAATATTCTCTGGTCCGGCGGCCGCCTGATGTGGCGCTCCGTCAGCGGCCTGATGGACTACTCCTCTCCGGCCACCGCCCGCTTGCTCGGTGAGAAGCTGGACGCCATCACGGCTTCCCTCGGCATTTCCTACCACGGCCTGCGCTTCCGCGACACCGGCTCGCGACTCCTGGTCGAACTGCACGTGCTGTTTCCCTACGACCTGCCGGTCGGCGAAGCCCACCGGCTCGCTACCGCCCTCGAAGAGCGCCTGCCCGAGGCGCTCGGCCGCCCCGTCGATGTGGTGACGCACCTGGAAGCACTGGAAGACCACAGCGCGGTGCATCGCCGGAAACAGTCGGCATAGCCTCGCAGCAGGACTCTTCTTCGGGGGCATTCGGTTCGGGTTGCGGCTCTGCAAGGTCGTCGGGCGGACCGAGCCCGAAGGTCGTTCTCTCACCGGCGATGAAGGCGGCCAGCACGGCGCCGAGCGCCCCGTAGAGCCCGTCGGACGCCGAGCGGCGGAGGCTTCGGATCGCCGGGCCGCCGGTGCAGGATGCATCGCGCGCAACGCGCCCCTTCTTGTGGCGGACCACCCTGATCAACCCAAGCCGATCGAGCCGGGCCATCCGCTGCTCGGTGATCCGGTCGTACAGCTCGCCGTCGGCTGTGTTACAGCAGGATTGTCGGTTGCATCTGAGACAGGGGTAGCGTCGAGGATGTGGGATGGAGTCTTACGAGAGTCCCGGCGCTCAGAAGAGGTACGTGAGCACCCCTAATTGAACGCCTCGCGAGCGTTCAACTGATGGCTATCATCCGGCGAGTTCAACGCTGCCCATGTCTCGGATCACGTTGAAGGTGAAGGGCCAATTGTGAGCAGCATCAAAACCCACACGGTGCCCAAGGCTGCCCATGCTGAAGCGTGGGTTTGGACTCCAGTTGGACTCCGGCGACTACCGTTCTTGGCTGGCAAGGGGACTGCAAGTCCTTGAAGCATTTTGGTGGACCTGGAGAGATTTGAACTCTCGACCTCTTCCATGCCATGGAAGCGCGCTCCCAACTGCGCCACAGGCCCACGGAACGACTACTGAAATTTTAGCACGGGCCCACTCGTTGCGCCAGCGTCGCGCGGGCCGCTACACTGGTGCGGAAGGGAACAACCGTGCTCGTCGTCATGCGGGCCCAAGCCAGCGAACAGGACGTCGCCGGCGTGTGCCAGAAGATCGAGCGTCTCGGGTTTCGTCCGCACGTGATGCCGGGGGCCACGCGCACCGCCATCGGCATCACCGGCAACCCGGGTCCGGTCGATCCGGCCGAGTTTGAAGACCTGCCCGGCGTCGGCGAGGCCATCCGCGTTTCGAAGCCTTACAAACTGGTCAGCCGCGAGGTGAAGCCCGACGACACGGTGGTCGAGGTCGCCGGCGTCGCCATCGGTGGCGGACAACTGGCCCTGATCGCGGGACCTTGCTCGGTCGAAACCCGCGACCAGATTCTCGCGGCGGCCCGCGCCGTCAAGGCCGGCGGTGCGCAATTGCTGCGCGGCGGCGCCTACAAGCCGCGCACCTCGCCCTACGCTTTCCAGGGCCTGGCCGAAGAGGGTCTGCGCCTGCTCGCCGAGGCGCGCGCCGAAACCGGCCTGGGCGTGGTCACCGAAGCCATCGACGTCGAAACGTTCGATCTCGTCGAGCGCTACGCCGACTGCATCCAGATCGGCGCCCGCAACATGCAGAACTTTTCCCTGCTGCGCCGCGCCGGGCGGTGCCGCCTCCCGGTGCTCCTCAAGCGCGGGATTTCCTCGACGCTCGAAGAGTTCCTGATGGCCGCCGAGTACATCCTGTCGGAAGGCAACTACCGTGTGATCCTGTGCGAGCGAGGCGTGCGCACCTTCGCGGACCATAGCCGTAATACCTTGGACCTCAGCCTGGTCCCCGCCGTCGAGCGCCTCAGCCACCTTCCCATCCTGGTCGATCCCAGCCATGGCACCGGCCGCCGCGACAAGGTGCTGCCCATGGCCCGCGCCGCAGTTGCCGCCGGCGCCGACGGGCTGCTGGTCGAGGTGCATCCCAGTCCCGACCAGGCGCTCTCGGACGGCTATCAATCGCTGTATCCGGAGCAATTCCAGGAACTCGCCGCGGAGTGCCGCGCCATCGCGGAACTGCTGAAAAACAAAACGAAAACCGTTGGAACCGCAGATGAACGCAGATGAACGCAGATGGAAACCCTTGTTATCTGCGTTTGCCTGCGTTCGTCTGCGGTTTTCGCTTGGCATTGAAACCGCAGATGAGCGCAGGCAAGAAGGGTTTTCATCTGCGTTCATCTGCGTTCATCTGCGGTTTCCTGGTTTTGGTTGGCAGCGGCTGCCGCTCGCCGCGCGGCACAGCCTTCGAGGGCTACGCCTTTGTCGCCGCCGCCGGCAGCCCGGCCATCGCCGTTGTCGACCTGGCCTCCTTCTCCGTCACCCGGCACATCCGCCTCGAAAGCCCGCCCGCGCAGATCGTCTCCGACGCCGCGCGCCGCGCGCTGTACGTGATGGGAGAAGGCGGACCGGCCGGCCTCAGCATTATTGATACCGTGAGGCTCGAGCCGAAGCGCAGCCTCTGGCTGGCCGACCAGCCCCGGCGCCTGCGGCTTTCCCCCGACGGCGCGCGCCTGTACGTCATCGACGCGCGCGCCCGCCTGTTCCAGGCGTTCGACCCGGAGAAGCTGACGCACGGCCCGCAAATCCGCCTGGCGGCCCCGCCGGTCGACTTCGACCTCTCTTTCGACGGCCGCTGGGCCTGTGTCTCGCTGAGCACTAACGAGGTCCAGATCCTGGACCTCGAGCAATGGCGGGCGACCGCCACCGTGGCCGTCGGCGCCGAGCCGGCGGCCGTGGCCATCCGCGCCGATGGCCGCCAGGCGTTCGTCGGCAATCGCGCCGGACGCAGCGTTTCCCTGGTCGACTTGGCCGCCGGGCGTCTGATCGCACATCTGCCCCTTCACGCCCGCCCCGAGGCGCTTCGCCTCAAGCCCGACGGCGGCGAGCTGTTCGTCTCGGGCGGCGACGCCGGTGTGGTGGCCATCGTCTCGGCGTTCCGCAACGAAGTCGATCCGCCGCTGCTGGCCGGCGCCGAGCCCCGCGACATCGCCGTCACGCGCGACAACCGGCTCCTGCTCGTCGCCAACAGCGGGGCCAACTCCGTTTCGGTCATGGACATTGCCGACCGGCGCGTGCTCGCCTCGGTGCCGGTGGGCGAGGAGCCGCACCGGATCGCCCTCACTACCGACGATCAGTATGCTCTAGTACTCAACCGCAAATCCGGGGACATGGCCGTGATCCGCACCGCCGCCGTCGCCCGCGGCCGGCAGCCCTTGTTCACGATGATCCCTGTCGGCAGCCGGCCGGTGGACCTGGCCGTCCAGCCGCGCTGACCCGGGGCGCGCCCGCCGCTGTGTTATACTCACGACATGAGAACCACGTCTCGCCTCGTTCTTCTGTGTTCTGTCTTCTGTCTTTTGACTTCCGGTTCTGCCGCCCTCGCCCAGACTGTCGGCGCGGGCATCCAGGGCACGGTGAGCGACCCCTCCGGGGCCGTCGTGCCTACTGCTCAGATCGAGGTCCAGAACGTCGGAACCGGCGCTTTGTGGAAACTCTCGAGCGACGAGGCCGGCCGCTACCGCGCGCCGCTGCTGCCGCCCGGCGAGTACGAGCTGCGCGTCTCGGCCGAAGGCTTCCAGACGGTCGTCCGCAAGGGGATCCACCTGGCGGTCGGCCAGAACGCGGTCCTCGACGTGGGGCTCGAGCTCGGCCGTACCGTCGGCGAGATCAGCGTCGTCGCCGACGCCACGCGCATCAACCTGACCTCCGGCGCGGTCAGCGGCCTGGTCGACGACAAGCAGATCCGCGACCTGCCGCTCAACGGCCGCTCGTTTCAACAACTGGCCCTGCTGCAGCCCGGCGTCACGGCGGCGCTGGCCGCGGGCAACGACGTGGTCGGGGGGCGCACCCCGAAGATCTCCGTCAACGGCGCCCGCCCCGAGCAGAACAACTTCCTGCTCGACGGCACCGACATCAATAACGTCTACAACAAGACTCCCGGATCGGTGGCCGGCGTGCTGCTGGGGGTCGAGGCGGTGCTGGAGTTTCAGGTGCTCACCAATGCCTACTCGGCGGAGTTCGGCCGCTCCTCCGGCGGCGTCATCAACGCCGCCACGCGCTCCGGCGCCAACGACTTCCACGGCTCGGCCTTCGAGTTCCTCCGCAACTCGGCGCTCGACGCCAAGAACTTTTTCGATCCGGCCGGGACGCCCATCCCGCCGTTCAAGCGCAACCAGTTCGGCGCCACTTTGGGCGGGCCGATCCGCCGCGAAAAGACCTTCTTCTTCGCCGCCTACGAATCCTTCGTCGAGCGGTTCGGCGTCACCGGCCTCACCAACGTTCCCGACGCCGAGGCCCGCCGCGGCGTTCTCCGCGATTGCCAGGGGGCCGTCCAGCGCGAGGTGACGCTGCACCGCGACATCCCCGCCTACCTCCAAACCTTCTTCCCGCTCCCCAACGGCGCCTGCCTGGGCGGCGGCGCCGCGCAGTACCTGTTCTCCCGCTCCCAGCCCACCGACGAGCACTTCCTCCAGGGGCGTATCGACCACCGCTTCTCCGCCAACGACTCGCTGTTCGGGCGCTACACCATCTCGAACGGCGCCGTGAACCGCTGGCCCGCGGCCAAGGTTCCGGTCGCCTTCATCGAGGAACGCTCCCGCAACCAGTACGTCACGCTGGAAGAGCAGCACATCTTTTCGCCCCGTCTTCTCAACGCCGTCCGCCTGGGCTTCAGCCGCTCGACGCAGGAGGCCGACAACCGCCGCACCATCGAAATCCCGCCGGCCCTCGCCTGGGTTCCCGGCGAGGCCTTCGGTTACTTCACCATCAGCGGCCTGGTGACGGAAATGGCCGGCGACTTCCGCCTGCCCCGCTTCGACCGTCTCAATAATTACCAGTGGGCCGACACGATGTTGTGGACGCGCGGCCGCCACGGGCTCCGCTTCGGGGCCATGGGCCAGCGCCTGCAGTTCAACCAGAACACCGTCAGCCAGCGCGGCGGCATCATGAACTTCGCCAACCTGGCCAGCTTCCTCCAGGGCGCCGCCCTCAGCATGGACGTGGCGCTGCCCGGCCTGGTCGATCCCGTCCGCGGCTACCGCCAGTCGTTGTTCGGCTTCTTCGCGCAGGACGACATTCGCCTCCGGCAGAATCTCACGCTGAACCTCGGCCTGCGGTATGAATTCGTCACCGTCCCGACCGAGGCCAACGGCAAGATCTCGAATCTCCGGACGGTGCTGGACAGCCGCGTCACCGTGGGCGACCCCTGGCACGAGAATCCCTCGCTGCGAAACTTCGCGCCCCGCGTCGGACTGGCCTGGGATCCCTTCTCGAACGGAAAAACTTCGATCCGCGCCGGGTTTGGTCTTTTCTACGACCAGATTCTCCCCAAGTACTACTTTTTTTCCGGCAGCTTGAATCCGCCCTTTACGACGCGCACCTCGATTCCGACTCCTCCGTTTCCCAACGGCGTGGCCAACTTCAACCCCAACGCGCCGATTCGCGCCCAGCTCCAGACGGTCAACTTCGACCTGCAAACCCCTTACATCGTGCAGTTCAACTTCAGCGTGCAGCGCTCGCTGCCCGGGGACTGGGACGTCACCGCCGGCTACACCGGCTCGCGCGGCATCCACCTGATCCGCCTGGGCGACGCCAACCTCGCGCCGGAGCGTATCGTAAACGGCGTCAAGGAATACCAGCCCGCCCTGGGCCGCCGCAACCCGAACTTCACCGGCATCTGGCAGCGCATGACCGACTCGCAGTCGTTCTACAACTCGCTGCAGGTGAGCGTCCTGAAGCGGTTCTCTCGAGGGGTGCGCGCCCAGGTCTCCTACACGTTCGCCCGCTCGGTCGACGACGCCAGCGGCATCAACTCTCAGGATTTCGACAACTCCGTGCAGTACGGGCTCGACTGGTACGATCGCAAGCTCGACCGCGGGCTGTCGTCGTTTTTCGCGCAGAACAATCTCACCTTCAACTGGACCTGGGATCTGCCCTTCGCGGGAGCGATGCGGGGCGTCGGCGGCGCCATCCTCAAGGGCTGGCAGTTGAACAATATCACCACCATCCAGTCGGGGCATCCCTTCACGGTCCGGATGTCGTTCAACCGCTCCGGCAATCTCAACACCACGAGTTTTTCGCTGCACGAGCGGCCCAACGTGAAGGCCGGCGCGACGAACAATCCGGTTCTGGGCGGCCCGGACCGCTACTGGGACGTCAACGCCTTCGAGCTGCAGCCGGCCAACCAGCGCGGCCAGCTCGGACGCAACACCGTGATCGGACCGGGGCTGGTCGGCGTCGATCTCTCGCTGGTGAAGTCGTGGAAGCTGGCCGAGCGCAAGAGCTTGCAGTTCCGGGCCGAGGCGTTCAATTTCCCGAACCGCCCGAACTTCGCCGTCCCGGTCGGACGCATCGCCTTCACCGGCGTGGCCGCCACCGGCGCCGGCGTAGTGGCGTCCAACTGGGGCCAGATCGCCGCCACGGTCACTACGTCGCGGCAGATCCAGTTCGGGCTGAAGCTGACGTTCTGATTGGCGCATGTGGTGCTGGTGGCAAATTTGCCACCAGCCAAGCTGTTGATTTCAGGAGCAGCCACACCGCCGCCGGCTGTGGAATAATGACGGCTAATGCAAGCCACCGTCGTCGCCAAAGCCGCCTCCCCCAAGTCCGCCGGCCCCGCCAATGAGCTGATCTACATGCCGGCTGCGCAGCTCGCGCGGTCGATCCGCGAGAAGAAAGTTTCCTCTGTCGAAGTCGTAAGGCCTGGCTGTCGCGGATCGAGCAGGTCAACCCCAAGCTCAACGACTGCATTTCCATGATTGTCCTTCGCGCCAGGTCCATCGCGCAGGTGCTGACCATGGACGAACATTTCGCGCAGGAAGGATTCACCGTACTGATGGCCCGCTGCTGAGCCGCGGCGGGAGGGGGCGGGCGCCGGTTTCCTGGAGCAACCGGGCCAGCAGCCGCTGCATCTCACGGAGCGGCGCGGCCCGATCCTGGATCCGGTTGTCGAGCTCGCAGGGATCGTTCCCCAGATCGTAGAGTTCATCGGAGGCCGCCAGCTCGAGGTAGCGGATGTACTTCCACCGCTCGGTGCGGATAGCCTGGTAGCCCATGTTGCGGATGCGGGCGAAGACTGTGTCGGAGAAATACTCGACGAGGACCGCCTCGCGGCGGCGTCCGGCGACCAAAGACCGTCCGTGGAGAGGCTGCGGGGGCTTGACGCCGGCGAGCTCCAGCGCGGTGGCGGCGACGTCGGTGCTCAGGACGAGCTGACCGGGCCTCGATCCGGCGGCAAACCGGCGCGGGTAGCGCACTAGCAGCGGGATGCGGATGGTCTCCTCGTAGGCCAGGCGTCGCTCGGCGTTCAGCCCGTGCTCGCCGTAAAAGTAGCCGTGGTCGGAGGTGAAGATGACGACGGTGTCGTCGAGGACGCCGGAGCCTTCCAGGCTTTCGAGAATGCGGCCGAGCCCTTCGTCCACCGCCTTGCTCATGCGCATGCGGTTGAGGATGGTGGCGTCATCGGTGACGGTCGAGGGGCCGAGTGGCGGCAGATCGGCGATCCTCCGCTCCAGGGCGGGCTTGCCCGACGGCGGGAGGGCGTAGCTCAGCCGCCGGGGAAGACGCTGGCCCTCATAGAGCCGGCGGTGCCGATCGGCGGGGATGAAGTGTTCGGCGCCTTCCAAGCTGGCCAGGCTGACGCTGCCGTCATCGCGCTGCTGGACGTTGGGGTGGATCGCTTTGTGTGCGAGGTACAGGCAGAACGGCCGGTCGCGGCGGCGGCGGAGGAACTCGACGGCGTGCTCGGTGAGTATGTCGGTGATGTAGCCGCGGGACTTCGCCACCTGCCGGTCGATGTTGAGCTGCGGGTCGATCGACTCGCCCTGGCCGCGAAAGCTGACCCAGCGGTCGAAGCCGGGCCGCGGGGAATCGTCGTTGCCCATGTGCCACTTGCCGAGGAAGGCGGTTTCGTATCCGGCGTCGTGAAGCAGGCGCGGCCAGGTGAGCAGGCGGTGGCTGAGGGCGTTGCGTGCGACGTTGTCGACAACGCCGTGGGTGTGCGCGTACAGGCCGGTGAGAAAGCTGGCCCGGGAGGGAGAGCAAAGCGGCGTCGTGACGAAGGCGTTCGTGAAGCTGGAGCCTTCACGCGCCAGCCGATCGGCGTGGGGAGTCTGGGCGAACGGGTGGCCGGTCGAGGCCAGCTCGTCGAAGCGGAGGTCGTCGACGAGGACGAAGACGAAGTTCGGACGGCGCGCGGCGGCGGCCAACGGCAGGGCCAGGAAACTGCGGCGTCGCATGAAGGTTATTCTATGACGTCTGCGGCGGCGCGGTAGAATAATAGCTTATGTCCGACCGCCGTCCGCGCATTCGCTCGACGACCATCCTGTGCGTCCGGCGGGACGGCAAGGTCGTCATGGCCGGCGACGGGCAGGTGTCGGTTGGCGCGGAGATCCTCAAGCACACGGCGCGCAAGGTTCGCCGGCTCTACAACGACAAGGTGGTGGCGGGGTTCGCCGGCTCGACCGCCGATGCCTTCTCGCTGTTCGACCGCTTTAACGCCAAGCTCGAGCAATTCCAGGGACGCCTCTACCGCGCCGTGGTGGAGCTGGCCAAGGACTGGCGCACCGACAAGGTGCTGCGGCATCTCGAAGCCCTGCTGCTGGTGGCCGACGCGACGCACACCTTCATCGTCAGCGGCAACGGCGACGTCATCGAGCCCGACGAGGGCGTGGCCGCCGTCGGCTCCGGGGGGCCCTACGCGCTCGCCGCCGCCTCCGTATTGATGAAACACACTACGCTCGACGCCCGGCAGATCGCCGAGGAGGCCATGCTCGCGGCGGGCAAGATTTGCGTGTATACGAACGAGCACGTTACGTTTGAGGAGATCGGATAAGAGAAGTCAGAAGTCAGGAGTCAGAAGTCAGGAGGGCCTCTGACTTCTGACTCCTGACTCCTGACTTCTGGTTCTAGCTATGGTCATCTACCTTCCCACGCAAGCCGCTGACGACCGGCCGGCGCTCGACGAGCTGACGCCGCGGGAGATTGTCCGCGAGCTCGACAAGCATGTCGTCGGCCAGAACGACGCCAAGAAGGCGGTCGCGGTGGCGCTGCGCAACCGTATCCGCCGCCAGAAGCTGCCGCCGGAAATGGCCGAAGAAGTGATGCCCAAGAACATCCTCATGATCGGCCCGACCGGCGTGGGCAAAACCGAGATCGCGCGCCGGCTCGCCAAGCTCGCCAACTCGCCGTTCCTGAAGGTCGAGGCCAGCAAGTTCACCGAGGTCGGCTACGTCGGCCGCGACGTCGACTCCATGATTCGCGACCTGGTCGAGATCGCCATCGACATGGTGCGCGAGGAGAAACTCGACCTGGTCGCCGAGAAGGCCGAGGCCAACGCCGAGGACCGGCTTCTCGACCTGCTCATTCCGCCGCAGCCGCAGCCCGACGCCGGCGAGAGCGCGCTGAAGACGCGCGAGAAGCTGCGCGCGCAGCTTCGCGAGGGCAAGCTCGACGACCGGGTAGTCGAGATCGAGACCCGCGAGAAGGCGTTTCCGTCTTTCGAGATCGTCACCAGCTCCGGCGTCGAGGAGATGGACGTCAACGTCAAAGACATGCTGCCCGGGCTGTTCGGCCAGCGGACCAAGCGCCGCAAAATGCGCGTGGCCGAGGCCCTCGACTATCTGGTTCAGGAAGAAGAGGGGAAGCTGATCGACATGGACCAGATCCAGCGCATCGCCGTCGACCGGGTGGAGCAGAGCGGCATCATTTTTCTCGACGAGGTGGACAAGATCGCCGGCCGCGAGAGCGGTCATGGTCCCGACGTCAGCCGCGAGGGCGTGCAGCGCGACATTCTCCCCATCGTCGAGGGAACCACCATCAATACGCGCTACGGCATGGTGCGCACCGACCACATCCTGTTCATCGCGGCCGGGGCTTTTCACGTCTCGAAACCGAGCGACCTGATCCCCGAGCTGCAAGGCCGCTTCCCGATTCGCGTGGAGCTGAAGCCGCTCACGGTCGACGACTTCATCCGCATCCTCAAGGAGCCGAAAAACGCGCTGGTCAAGCAGTATACGGCGCTGCTCGAGACCGAGGGGATCAAGCTCACGCTCACCGACGACGCGGTGGCGCAGATCGCCAACTACGCCGCGCGCGTCAACGAGAGCTCGGAAAACATCGGCGCCCGCCGGCTCCACACCATCATGGAGAAGCTGCTCGAGGAGATCTCGTTCGAGGGGCCGGACCTGAAAAAGAAATCCGTGCGCGTCGACGCCGCCTACGTCGGCCAGCAGCTTTCCGAGATCGTCAAGGATCAGGACCTGAGCCGATACATTCTTTGAACCGCCCAGACGCCAAGGCCCCAAGGATTGCTTGGTGTCTTGGTGTCTTGGTGGTGATCCTTTCTTCGTGCGGCGCGCCCGGCGATCCGCTGCCGCCGCTGCTGAACATCCCGGCGCGCACCACGGATCTGGAAATCGCGCAGCGCGCCGGGGATCTGATCCTGCGCTGGACCATACCTTCCAGCACTACAGAAAGCGTTCCGGTTCGGGATCTGGATCGCGTGGTGGTTTGGGGACTGGATCTGGAAACCGGCGCCGAGCCGGCAGTTCCGTTCGGCAGCGCGGCGAGGGAGCTCGACCGTCTGCCGGCTCCGAAGCCCGGCGAGCGGACGGAGCGCCGCCTGGCGCTGCCCGCGCCGCCCGGCCGCCGCCTGGCGCTGGCGGTCGAGAACCTCAATCGCCGTGGCCGCAGCGAGGGGCTCTCCAATGTTGTGGTCGTCGAGATCGCCGCTGCCCCGCAAGCGCCGCGCTCGCTTCGCGCCGCCGCCGGGCCCGCCGCCATTCGCCTGGAGTGGCCGGCGGTCTCCGCCGCCGCCGGCTATCGCGTTTTCCGGGCCGTTGAAGGCAAAGCTCCCTTCGCGCCGCTGGGGGAAGTCGCCGCGCCGCCGTTCGAGGACGCCGATTATCGCTGGGGCGCGCGGTATGCCTATTTCGTCCGCGCCTTCGTGACGACTTCGACCGGTTCCGCCGAAAGCGCCGACTCGCCGGTAGCCGAGCTAGTTCCTGAAGATACCTTCGCGCCGGCGCCTCCGGAGGGCTTGCGCGCCGTCCCGACCGAGTTCTCCGTGGAGCTGTCCTGGAACCCCAGCCCCGAGTCCGACGCGGCGGGATACCACGTCTATCGCCGCGACGCCGCCGGCGAATGGGCGCGGGTTTCCGCCAGCCCGCTGGCCGGCCCGACGTTCACCGACAAAGACGTTCGCCGGGAACAGCAGTATTCCTATGCCGTCTCCGCCCTCGACGTCAAGGGCAACGAAAGCCCCCGCTCCACGGCCGTCACGGTGACCATCCCATGAGATTCGCGCGCTTCAGCGTCGATCCGTCCACGCCTCCGACGGCCCCTTCCAGCGCTCCCGGCGTTCGCTGGGGCGGGCTGGAGGGCGACCGCATCCGACAGATCCACGGCGATCCCCTCGATCAGTGGATCCCCACCGACCGCCTGTACGCGGCGGCCGAAGTTCGCCTGCTGCCGCCCTGCTCGCCCTCCAAGATCGTGTGTATCGGCCGGAACTACCGGGAGCACGCCGCCGAGCTCAACAACCCCGTGCCGCCAGAGCCTCTGCTGTTTCTCAAGCCGCCGTCTTCCTTGATCGGCTGCGGCGACGCCGTGCTCTACCCGCCGCAATCCGAGCGCGTCGACTACGAGGGTGAGCTGGGCCTGGTGATCGGCCGCCGCTGCGCGCAGCTCGTCGAGCCGGCCGCCGCGCTGGACTTCGTTTTCGGATACACCTGCGTCAACGACGTCACCGCCCGCGACTTGCAGAAACGCGACGTCCAGTTCACGCGCGGCAAGGGTTTCGACACGTTTTGCGCGGTGGGGCCCTGCCTGGTTCCCCGCGACGAAATCGACGCCGCGGCTCTCCCCGTACGAACCTGGCTCGACGGCCAGCTCAAACAGGACGGCAACACACGGGACCTGATCTTCCCGCTCGCTGCGCTGATCTGCTATATTTCTCAGGTGATGACGCTCGAGCCCGGCGACCTGATCGCGACCGGCACGCCCTCCGGTGTCGGGCCGATGAATCCTGGCTCGGTCGTGACGGTCGAGATTCCCGGCATCGGCGAACTGCGCAACACGGTCCGCAGGCGAGGAGAACCGGCATGAAAATCTTCCTGGATACGGCGAATCTGAAGGAGATTCAGGCGGGCGTGGACCTGGGCGTCGTCGACGGCGTCACCACCAACCCGACCTACATCGCCAAAGAAGGCCGGCCAACCGAGGAGCAGATCCGGGCTATCTGTCAGATCGTCGACGGCGACATCAGCGCCGAGGTGGTCGCCACCGAAGCCCGCCAGATGATCGCCGAGGGCCGCTCGCTCGCCCGCATCCACCCCAACGTCGTCGTCAAGTGCCCGCTCACCCGCGACGGGATCCAGGCCACCAAGGCCCTGGCTGCGGAGAACATCCGCGTCAACGTGACGCTCTGTTTCACCGCGACCCAGGCATTGCTGGCTGCTAAAGCCGGGGCCTACATCATCAGCCCCTTCATCGGACGGCTCGACGACATCGCCGCCCACGGCCTCCAGCTCATCCACGACATCGCGAAGATCTACGGCAATTACGGATATCCCACCAAAGTGCTGGCCGCCTCGGTGCGCGGGCCGCGAGCCGTGCTCGAAGTCGCCCTGGCCGGCGCGCATATTACCACCATGCCCTTCAAGGTCCTCGACATGTTGTTCAACCACCCGCTGACCGACAAAGGCCTGGCCGCCTTCCTGGCCGACTACCAGAAGGTTTTCCAGGAAACAGCCGTTGGATAGACGGGAGCCGCGGCAGCAGCGTGACTGATTTTCTGTGGCCGGGGGCCGCCGGCCTTATTCTTCTGGTTTTCTTGTGGTTGCTGCTGCGGCGCGAAGTCACGCCCGAAGAAATCGAGCGCCGCCGCCGGTTGCAGGTCCACGCCGCCGGGCGCATTACCGACGGGGTCATCACCGAAAACCGGATTGCGGAGACGCCCGACGGCTTCCGCTCGCTGCTGGTGCACTATACCTACGACGTCCGGGGCGTGGGTTATTCGGCCAGCCAGGATATTACCAGCCTGCAGGCATACCTGGATCGCGACCCGGGCCGGATCGCCGGCACCGCGAGCGTCAAATATTTGCCGGATTCTCCTTCGAACTCCATCGTGATCTGCGAACGGTGGAGCGGCCTGCGGTAGGGCCGTCGCGGCGACTACGCCAGTATGTCCAGGGCGCTGCGCTCGACTTCGAGTGCCGTCCGCGCGACCTTGACGTTGGTCTCGAACGCCCGCTGCGCGACCAGGAGCTTGACGATTTCTTCGCTCAGGTTGGCGGCGTCGGCCTGTGCCGGGTCGGCTGTCCCGTTGCGCGCCAGTGTTCCGGCCACTTGCTCGACTTGCTGGCGGGCGGCGGCCAGGCCCGTCAACGCCGATGAGATCGCGGAAACCGTCATAAGGGTCCTTATCGGCCCGGCAGCCCGCTTTTCCGCCGCAAATTTGCGCCGATCGGCCGATGAGGATAATGAGGGTCGCAATGTCCTCCGTCGATTTGAACCGCGTCCGCGAAGTGGCCGATGGCGACGAGCAGTTCTTTCAGGAGCTGTTCACCATCTTCCTCGATGACGCCGCCCAGCAGATCCACGTCCTCCGCCAGGCCGTCGAGCAGCACGACGCCACCGCCGTCCGGCGCACCGCGCATCGCCTCAAGGGCGCCAGCTCCAACGTCGGCGCCCGGCCTTTCTCGAGCCTTTGCCTGCGCCTGGAACAAACCGTTGGGCAGGGAAGCCTCGACCAGGTTCCGTCTCTCATCCTGGACATGCAGGAAGAATACGCCCGTTTGCAGCAGTTCCTCGCGCAATTGCCCCGTGGGGGACCATGAGCGCTGCGTCGTCGCTCGGCGCACCCCTCATTCTCGTGGTCGAGGACAGCCCAGCCGATCAAGTACTGATTCAGGAAGCCCTGGAGTCAACCGGCCTTCCCATGCGGGTTGCCATGGCCGGCGACGGCCAGGAGGCGCTCGAGTACCTGCGCCGGGAGCCCAGCCCGCCCGATGTGATCCTGCTCGACCTCAACATGCCGCGGATGGGCGGCAAAGAGCTGGCCGCCCGCTTGAAGTCGGATCCCGCCCGGAAGACGATTCCCGTCGTGGCGTTCACCACCTCCGACCTTGCCGCGGATGTGGGGTCCTGCTACGATCTGGGCTTCAATTCCTACGTTCAGAAACCCACCGACTACGATGAGTTTCAGGACACCCTGCGCGCTCTGGTTCACTACTGGCTCCAGGTGTCGATTCCGCCGCTAGGGCGCCGGTGATGAAGCACGCCGCCCTCACGTTGCTGCACATCGATGACGACTCGGCGACGGTCCTATTACTGCGGGATCTTTTGTCGGAATCCGATCCGTCCAGCGGCCGGATCCGAGTGAACTTCCTGGCCGCGGCCAGCGTCGAGGAGGCCGTCCGGCGGTTCGCCTCCGAGCGTCCGGCAGCGGTGCTCCTGGATAATCGTCTCGGCGGCGTCGACGGCGTGGACCTGCTGCCGCAAGTTAAGGGAACCTGGCATTGCCCGGTCTGGATTCTGACCGGGTTGACCACGGATCGGCTGGAGGCGCAAGCCGCAGCGAGCGGCGCCGCCGGGGTGATCGCGAAGGATCAGCTGCTGCTGGATTCCGACGGCCGGCGGTGGTTTCTGCAGCAGGCTCTGGAATCTACTGTTGAGGCTTAGGGCCCGGGTCCCCTGCCGTCGCCGGCCTCGATTCGAGCAGGATCCGCTTGATCTCGGCTCCTGAGCGCTGCGCCGCATCGAGCGCGATCTTTGCGCCGGGGGGCAGTCCCTCGACGGCTTCAGCTACGCGCACCAGATCGAGCAGGCCTTCGAGGAGGGGCGTGATCCGCTCCGCCTGAAGGGCGGCCGCGCGGCTGGTCGGCTCCGGCGTTTGCGGAAAGACGACGCCCGCCGCGCCCCCGTTGTCGATCCAGCCCGCCAGCCGGCAGATCTGTTCGACCATACCCGCCGGATCTTCCGACTTGAGCAGGTAGTCGAGCGCCCCCATCTCGCGCGCCTTTCGCTTGAAGAGCACGTCGGTGTTGGCCGAGTACAGAATGGTCTTCACTTTGGCTGCCTGGGCGCGATCGTTGAGGATGCGGCACAGCTCCAGGCCGTTCATTTCCGGCATCATGAAGTCGGAAACCACCAGGTCGACGTCCTCGCGCTGCAGCAACTGGCGGGCCGCTTCGCCGTTCAGCGCCTGCAAGCTCTGGAAGCCCGCCTCTGCAAAGGCTTCGTGGAGCAGTTGGCAGTAATCCGGATCATCTTCGACGACGAGCACCCTGCGGCTCGATTGGTTAGTCATGGCTTTCCTCCGCAGCACCAGAAACGGGGCCTGGGGTCGTTTCCAGCCCTCCTAGCCTGCTTATCGGGCACCGATGCGCCCGCTTTAGAGAATTTCTTGCGCCACTGGCGACGCCCATTCGGACGCCTCGCCAACCGGCAGGTGGAGCCAAAACGTGCTCCCCTGCCCGTGGGTCGATTCTACCCGGATCGAGCCTCCCATCTGGGCCGCCAGCTTCCGGGCGATCGCCAATCCTACGCCCTCCCCCGGCGCCTCCACCTGCCGGATCCGGCCAAATGGAAGAAAGATCCGTTCGAAGTGTTCCTCGCGAATCCCGATTCCGTTGTCTCGCACCCAGCAAGTGGCCTCGCGGCCGATGATGGCGCCACCCATCTCGATCCGCCCCGGCCGCTGGGGATCGAGGAACTTCAGCGCGTTGTCGAGCAGGCGGCGCAGGATCTGCTCGAGGCGGCCGCGGTCGGCGCACAGGGTTGGCGCCGAGGCCCATCGCATACCGACGCCCTTTGCGGAGGCCTGCTGCTGGTATTCCTCGCCCAGCGACCCTACCAGATCCGAGACCGCTACCGGCTCGAGCTGCACCGGATCACGCCCGGCGCGGGAAAGCTCCAAGAGGGCTCCCACGAGCCGATCCATTTTTTGGGCCGTGCGGTCCAGGACTTCGAGCGAAGATCCTACCTTCTGCTCCAGCAAGCGGTCCGCCGAGTTTCGTTGCTCCGGTGTCAGTGGCCAACCGGCAGCCTGCGCGCGCAACTCTTCACAGGAGCGTTGGAGGCGTCCCAAGAAGCCGCGGAAATTCACCACCGGCGCCCGCAGGTCGTGACCGAGCACATAGATCAGGTCATTTTCCGGGCTGTTCAAGGCGGGGGCCCTCTCTGGAATGGATTCGACCACTACCCCCGCAAGCTGTATTCCCTGCCTCCAATTTCCACAACTTTCCCCCCCGGAGGCCGATGAGTTGCTAGGGACGGACCGAGGGAGCACCCGCTGTCGGCCGTCCCTGGAGACACGGCGTGACAACAACAGTCAAAGCCCCGGCTGCCGTCATCTTGCTGGTCGAAGACGACCCGGGCGACCAGATTCTCACCCAGGAAGCGTTTCGAGTCCTGCGCGTGCCGCACGAGATGCATATCGTTTCCGACGGCAAAGAAGCGCTGGAGTACCTGTATCGCAAAGGGCCGTTCGCCCAGGAAGGTAAGGCCCCGCGGCCGGACCTGATCCTGCTGGACCTCAACATGCCCCGCGTTAGCGGCCAGCAGGTGGCGGCGGTGCTCGGGATCGACCCGGGCCTGCGCACGATCCCGGTCGTGGTGCTAACCACCTCGCGCCGCGAGGAGGATGTGCTGCGTACCTACTCTCGCGGCGTAGCCCGGTTCGTCAGCAAGCCGCTGGACTTCCAACATTTCGTCTCCCTGGTCCAGGGCCTGGAGGGCCTGATCCGGTTCGTCGTGACCCAGAGGAGCCTCCCAGCCAGCCCGCGGGTCACCAACCGGCAGGTACTCCGCATGGCCCGCCGTAAGAAACAACTGCAGCACGGCGACGATCAGGTGTTTGACCAGTACATGGAACAGATCGGCAACGTCGCGCATACTCTGACCCCGGATCCCACGCCCCACGAAGCCAACCAGGCGGCCGCCGCCTCCGGATCGGCCGCCGAGCGCGAAGAGGTTCTGAACCTGGCCCGAAAGATTCTACGCGGCTCGGGGAAGCCCCCCACGGCGTCCGCGAACCGCCCGTCGCAGACCGCCGGGTCGCCGAGCGCGCCGGACACCGACCGGTGCGCGTCGGGTCTCTTTCAGCTCGCTCGACGCTTGAACGAGCTGGAAGAGGACGCCAACGGGCGCCGCCTTGCCGGCGCCTATAGCCAAACGTCATGAGGGTTCTCATCGCGGAGGATGACCCGGTCTCGCGCCGGTTGCTGGAGAGAATCGTCCAGGGGTTCGGCCACCAGGCCACCTCCACCGCCGACGGGGAGGAAGCCTGGGAGCGCTTCCAGACCGGGGATTTCCGCTTCGTTCTCACCGACTGGATGATGCCCGGCCTCGACGGGCTGGAACTGTGCCGGCGGATCCGCGCCTCGGTTCACAGCGACTATGTCTACATCATAGTAGTGACGTCCAGCGGCGGCCCGGAGGATTTGATCACGGGCATGAACGCCGGCGCCGATGACTTCGTCACGAAACCCGTCAAGCCCATGGAGCTGCAGGTCCGCATGCGCGCCGCCGAGCGCGTCTTGAAGCTGCATCAGCAACTGCAGTCGAAGAACCACGAGCTGGAGACCGCCAATGTCCGGCTGCGGCGGCTCTCCCGCCTGGATGCCTTGATGGAGATCGGCAACCGGCTGGCCTTCGATGAAGCCGCCGCCGAGTTCCACGACCGCGCCGTGCGCTACCGCAGTCCCTATGGCGTGGTGATGTGCGACGTCGACTTCTTCAAATCCTACAACGACCATCATGGCCACTGGGCCGGCGATCAGGTGCTCAAGCAGGTCGCCGCCGTGATCCGAGATTGCCTCCGCGCCTCCGACGGCGCTTTTCGCTACGGCGGGGAAGAGATTGTCGTCCTGCTGGCCGAGCAGACCGCCGCCGAGGCCGCCATTACCGGCGAGCGCTTGCGCGCCACCGTCGAATCCCTGCGCCTGTCCCGCCCGGACCTTGCCGCCGGCGCTTTTCTCACCATCAGTTGCGGCGTCGCCGCCTGCCCGATCGATCAGGAACCACTGCCGGGCTGGGAAGTGGTGCTCGGCTGGGCCGACCAAGCGCTGTATCGCGCCAAGGCCGGCGGCCGCAACCGCGTCGAGGCTGCCGAAGTTGGTCTGGAAGTCTCGGTCTGAGAAGCCTGCCGTCACGCCTTCCGAGGTTGTACAGTTGGGAGGGGCCCGCATGCCGGACAGGACGCTGGAGCTGCCGAAAAAGCACGGCTGGAAATGCAGCCCCGGATACTGCATTTTCGTCCTCGACCGCGGGGCGGTGCGCTTCGACATTCCCCAGGGCTGGATCGTGAAATTCGGCGAGACCTCCGTCAAGATCCACGACCGCGAACCGCCCGGCGACGACTGCGCCCTGGAGGTCTCCTGCTTTCGGCACCCGCCGGTCGATTGGGCCGGGCTTCCGTTGCGGCAATTGCTGAACGCTTCGGTGCCGGGCGAGGAAGGCGACATTCCCGCCAACCGGGAGATTGTCGAGGCGCGGCGCGCCGACCTGGAGCTGGCTTGGACGGAGCGCCGCTACGTCGATCCCGGTGAAAAACGCGACGCGGTTTCCAGGGTCCTGATTGGCCGAGGAACCGGCGTGCACTGTCTGATTACGTTCGACTTCTGGGCCGATCAGGCGGCGCGGTTCGAGCCGGCGTGGGACGAGATGGTCCGTTCGCTGGTCCTGGCGTGTTACGTCGAGGATCCCGCCCGCGGACCGGTGACGCACTGACCCCCGCGCCAGAAACTGAGCCGCGAGCTGGGTCGAGGCGAGCCAGCGGAACGTCCGGGCGTTGGCGACTGGCAGCGATCCGTTCTCTTTAGCAGGGCGCTGAAAAAGCCACGTCACGGCCGTTCACCGCAGAGACGCGGAGGACGCAGAGGCCCAAAACAAAGGGTTTTCTCGGCGTACTCTGCGCCTCTGCGGTGAATGGAACTGTTTTTCAGCAAGCTCCTAGTCTAGAGCTTTTCGGTCACCGCGATCGGCGTGCGCAGGCTGAAGCGCAGGGCCGACTCGCTGGGGATGGCGGCTTGCTCGCCGCGGCTGGCGGCGACGGTGCCCACTCCGGCTCCGGCGCCGACGCCGGCCCCGATGGCGGCGCCCTTGCCGCCGCCGGCGATGGCGCCGATGATGGCGCCCAGCCCGGTGGCGACTCCGACCTTCTTGGCGTCCGAGCCGCGCGAGCGCTCCCCGCGGGCTTCGTGCAGACCGGTGGCGATCGAGAGCTTCTGCCCATCGGAAGTATGCAATCGAACCAGCTCGATGGCGAGCGACGAGACTCCCTCGACGCGTCCGCCCTTCTCGGATCGCACGATGCGGCCCTCGACCTCGGCGCCCTTTTCCGCGATCACCCAGCCGTCGACCAGCAGCGGCTCGGCCAGGCTGGCGGAGAACGAATCGCCGGCGAAATTCCGCTCCGTGGAGAGCGTGTTCTGTGTGCGTACAACTAAGACCGTCCCGGCCGGAATCGTCACGTGGCGCGGCTGGGGCGGCGCCGGCGGCTGGGGCGGCGCCGGGGGCGCGGGAGACGCCACTGGCGTGGGGGCCGGCTGGCTCGCCGCGACCGGCGGCGAAACCGGCGAGGGCGCTGTCGCCGGCCGGGCAGGCGCCGCCGGACGCGCCGTCCTCTTCACCGGGGGCTTCGCCGCGGGCGACGGCTTGGCCGGCTCGGGCGCCGCAGCCGCAGGAGGCGCCGGGGCAGGCGCGGTGTCCGGCGTGGCGGGCGCCGGCGGCGCCACTTGCGCCACCGCGGCCGGCTGGCTCTCCAGCAGCCGATTCCTCATACTGTGAACGGTGTACAGCAATCCGCCCACCGCCACCAGCAATCCGGCCACGATGATTTTCAGGTTCATGAACAGCCCCCTCTGTTTTGGACGAGTTTTCCGCTCCGGCAGTTTCAGGGATTCGGGCGGACTTCCGGGTTCGCCGGAGCCGCCGCCGGCTTCGCCTCGAGCGACTTGCAGGCGCCCAGGTCGCTCGAAAAGTTCGCCACCCGCCGCCAGTTCTCCCCGGCGCGGCGCTCGATCTCGTAGGTCCTCAGCTTTGGATCGTCGCGCACGCGCCACTCGGACGCTCGCGCCGGCCACTTCGGCGAGATGGGCCGCGAGCTGGCTTCGCGCAACGACCACGAGACGCCGCCGGTCTGCGTCTCGTACAGCTCATAGCGGCTCGTGGATTGTCCGGCCGCCGAGCGATCGACCAGCGCCAGGCCGTGCTGGCGGCTGTCGAAGTGAAACTGCGCCAGCAACCCGGCGCGGCCTTCCTCGTCCCATAGCGAGGCCTTGCGCCAGGTCTTCCCTCCGTCGGCCGTCAGGAGAAATTGCGGGTCCACCGGAAGCGCGCCCTGTGGCTGCACGGCGATCCATCCGTACTGCGCGTCGAGGAACTGGATTCCCTCGAAGCCGGCGCCGGGCAGGCGCTGGAACGGCTCGCTCCAGGTGACGCCGGAGTCGTCGCTCATCAACAGCAGAGAAGAGATCGTCGCCGAAGCGGTGTGGAGGTTGCCGGCCGCCACGACTTTGGCGCCCGCCGCCTCGACCGCCGCCAGCTCCAGGAACACGCGGCAGGGCGCCTTCTCGGAGCACTCCAGGCCGGCGGCCTGAAACTCCTCGGCCCGGCAGGCGAGCGGCACGCGCAAAGGCCGCCGGTCGTAGACCAGCACCGGGGCTGGAGACGGCTCGGCGGGCTGCTGGGCGGGCAAGACGCTGGCCGCCAACCATAGCAGCAGTACCTTACCGCCGTCGGACATAGAAGCAGCGCGCCTGCCTGGCCAGGCCTGCCGGCTCCTCCTCCAGCAGCAGTACCTTGCCGCCGTCGGACATAGAAGCACCGGCGCCTGCCCCGGCCAGGGCGCCCGGCTCATTCTACCGCGAGGGACCCCGGCCGGCGCAATGCTAAGATGGAGCGAGTCGCGCGCACCCGCGCCGGCGCGCCCATGCTTGGACTCTTCGAGTCACTCCAGCTCCCCAGGCTCACCTTCACGGCCATCGCCGACATTCTGCTGGTCGCTTTCCTGATCTACCAGTTGCTGCTGGTGGTTCGAGGGACGCGCGCCGCGCACATACTGCTGGGACTCTCGCTGCTGGGCGCGCTGTACGTGGTCTCGCGCTGGGCGCATTTGGACACGCTGCACTCCATCATGACCAACCTGATCCCCTACTCCATGGTGGCGATGATCGTATTGTTTCAGGCCGAGATCCGCCGCACGCTGGGACGCCTGGGCCGGCGGCTGTTCGTGCGCGCCAGCCGGCTGGATCAGGCCGGCGTGTATGACGACGTGCTGCTGGCGGTGACCCATCTGTCGCAGGCTCGTATCGGCGCGCTGATCGTGCTGGAGCGAGACATCGGCCTGCGGACCTTCATTCAGAGCGGCGTGGTGCTGGACGCCTGGCTCTCCTACGATCTCCTGATGGCGGTTTTCCAGCCCGGGGGAACCCTCCACGACGGCGCCGCCATCGTGCAGCAGAACAAGCTGGCGGCGGCGGCCTGCTTTCTGCCGCTGACCGTCAACCCGGCGCGGGCCGGCCAGCTCGGCAGCCGCCACCGCGCCGCCATCGGCGTTACCGAAGAGGGCGACTGCCTCGCCATCGTCGTCTCCGAGCAGGACGGCCGCATCTCGCTGGCCTCGACGGGCAACATCGAGACGGGTCTCTCGCCCGAGGCGCTTCGCCAGCGCCTGCTCGGCACCTTTCGCCGCGAAGTTCCCCAGGCGCGCGCGCCGGAGCGGCCGGCGGCTCATCGGGTGGCGTCGTCCCGCGCCGGGGAGGTTGGTCGGTGAGAGGTTTTCTGCGCGAGTGGTTTCTCCACAATCTCGGGCTTAAGGTTCTGGCGCTGGCGTCGGCCACGGTCTTGTGGGCGCTGGTCGGCGCGGAGCCCGAGCTGGAAACCACCATCAGCGTCGCGGTGGAGTTTCACAATTCGCCGCGGCATTTGGAAGTCAACTGGGAGCGGCCCGAGAGCGTGCATTTGCAAGTCCAAGGACCCTCCACGCAGGTTCGCGCCCTCACGCGCGCCGACGTGGCCGTGGTGCTGGACCTGGCGCGAGTCGATCAGCCGGGCCAACGCACCTTCACCCTGGACCGCTCGCAGATCCTGCTGCCCCGCGGGATTCGTCTGGTGCGCGTGATGCCGGCGGAGCTGCGCCTGGAGTTCGAACCCCGCCCCGCCCCCGGACGCCCGCGTTGACCGGCCGCGTCCACTTCGAAAGGCGCTAAACCCCGCGACTCGATGGCCAGACAACTGTTCGGAACCGACGGCATTCGCGGCGTGGCCGGCGAGCATCCGCTGGATGACGCGACCGTCTGCGCCGTCGGCCAGGCGCTAGGACGGCTCGTCGCGGGCCTGGAGGCGCGCCCACAGGTTTTGATCGGCGTCGACACGCGGGATAGCGGTCCGCGGCTGGCCGGGCTGGTGGCCGCCGGGCTCGACTCGGCCGGGGTGCCGGCGCGTTTCGCGGGCGTGATCCCAACGCCCGGCATCGCGTACCTGACGCGACAAGGGCCGTTTGTCGCCGGCGTGGTGATCTCGGCGTCCCACAATCCCTACCGCGACAACGGCATCAAGGTGTTCGCTCACTCCGGGTTCAAGCTGACCGACGAACAGGAAGAGCGGATCGAGGCGTGGATCGGCTCGCTCCGCCCGGCGGCGCCGGCGGCCCGGCGGGCGCTCGCGCCCGACCGGGCGCTCACTACCTCGTACCTCGACTATCTGGCCGGCTGCCTGGCGGCGCCCTTGAATCCGCGCTTGCGGCTGGTCGCCGATTGCGCCAACGGCGCGGCGTTCGAGGCGGCGCCTCGCCTTTTCCGGCGGCTCGGCCTGGAACCGGAGGTCGTCGGGAACCGCCCCGACGGCCGCAACATCAACCTCGACTGCGGCTCGATGCACCTGGGGACGCTGCGGGCCCGCGTGCTGGAGTCCCGGGCCGACCTGGGCGTGGCCTTCGACGGCGACGCCGACCGCGCGCTGTTCGTTTCCGCCTCGGGCCGGGAAGTCAACGGCGACGCCGTGCTGTGGATGGCCGCCCGCCACCTTGGCGTCCCACTCGTGGTGGGCACCTCCATGACCAACCTCGGCCTGGAGAAGGCCCTCGGCGAGCTGGGGATCCCGCTGGTTCGCACGCCGGTCGGCGACAAGTACGTGCTCGAGGAAATGCTGGGGCGCGACGCCGAGCTGGGCGGCGAGCAGTCCGGCCACATCATTTTCCAGCGTTACGCCACCACCGGCGACGGCCTGCTGACGGCGCTCCAGGTGCTGGATATCATGACTGCCACCGGCGCGACGCTCGACGAGCTGACCGGCGGCTGGCGCGTTTACCCGCAGACCATCCGCAGCGTGGCGGTCCGCGCCCGCACGCCGCTCGCGGAGATTCCCGCCGTCGACCAAGCGATCCGCGACTCCGAGCGCGCCCTGGCCGGCCGCGGCCGACTGGTGGTCCGCTACTCCGGCACGGAGCTGCTGGTCCGCGTGATGGTCGAAGCGGAAACCGGGCAGGAAGTGGAGAGTCACGCCGCGCGGCTGGCGCAGGTGATCGCCGAGCACCTCGGCGCCTAGCAGCTTGAGAAGTGCTTTTGCAACCGCCGATGAACGCACACGCGCGCCGACAATCTCTTTCTCTTCAATCCGCGTTCATCTGCGTTCATCTGCGGTTTCATTCTCCGGGCGGCGGATCTTTCTGCGGCTTCTCGTCCGGCTTGGCCTCCAGTTCCGCCGCGTCGAACGCGATGCTCGCCTCGGCGCTGAACTTCCGATACAGCCGGAACTCGACCTCGTTGCGCGTCAGCATCTTGCCCTCGCGCATCCGCACCGTGGCACGCAGCGGCAAAAGGTAGTCGCGCTCGGCGATCTTCGCGAAACCGTATTCGAGCGAGCTCCGCGCTTCCTGGATCGGAAAATCGCGGGGCAGGTCTTCGGTCGTCGCAGTCATCCGCAGCACCGCCCCGGTTTCCTTGTCGACGTAGACAAAGCCGCGGTAGCCGGCGATCACCTCCTGTCGCCGCTGGAAGCTCACCAGCCACTGCGACCGTTTTTGCGGCACCCGGAAGCGGAACACGTGCACCGGACGTCCCTGCACCGCGCTGTGGCGATCCCAGGCGAGCTCCGCCCGCGTGCTCTCGGCGAACAACTGCTCCAGCATGCTGCCGAATTCGCCGGTGCTGGTCGCTCCGCCCAGGGATTCGTACGGCACATTCGTCAGCCGCTCGTTGACGCTGATGACCTTATACTCCTCGTGGCGTTCGAAGAAGGTCAGCCGCGCCTTCAGCTCGTCGTATTTGAACCAGTCGAGCTCGAGGCCGGTCGGGTCGACGTAGCGCCGCGTGAGCTGCAGGCAGATGAAGTCCGGGAGGCGCTTGGAATAGGCCAGGGCGTTCGAGCGAGCCTCCTCGATGATCCGTTTCTGTTCTTCCGCAGACGGCGGAGGCTCGGCAGGTTTCGCCGGCGCCGGCGGCGCCTCGGGGGCCGGCGGCGGCAACCCGCGCGAGGTTTTCGAGAGCTCGCGCAGCGCTTCCAAGGTCCGCGGTCCCGCGCCCAGTCCCTGGAGCCGCTCAATCGCAACTTCGCTCAGCGAGAAGGCGAGCTTCTGCTGGCGCAGATACGCCGCCACTTCCTTGTCACTTTGCTTCAGTTTTACGGAGGACTGTATGAGAGTGCGTAACTGCTCCCAGCTCAGCGCGCCCTGCGCCAGGCCTAGTACGACCGCGAGGAATCCGAGCGCCAGGGGGCGGCACCGCATAATCCCATTCTACCCCCAATAACCCTTGACGGAGATGCGGCGAGGTAGTAGGCTAAGGTCAGAGTGGCAGGATCACGCATTGCTTAAGGGGACCTCTCCGCTAATAACGGAGTGCCAGCCCTAATTTTTTCGAGGAGGGGTCACATGCGGGTTCTGCGATTCGCGGTTAGCTGTCTCGCCGTTTTGCTGGCGCTGCTTTTGAGCGCTCCGGTCAACGCTCAGGTGTTGACTGGCACGCTGACGGGCACCGTCACCGACGCCACCGACGCCGTCATCCCTGCGGCCGCCGTCACCGTCACCGACCTGACGACCGGCAGAGAGTTGAACATGGTCACCGACAATCTCGGTGTCTTCACGTTTACCAACCTGCCCAATGGCTTCTACAAGGTGGCGATTCAGGCGCAAGGGTTCTCGAAGTGGAGCGCCGCGAAGGTCCAGGTCCTCTTGGCCCAGACCTCGCGAGTGCTCGCCAAGCTGGAAGTGGCGACGGTCGGAACCGAGGTGGCCGTCGTGGCGCAACAGTCGGTGCTGCAAACCGAGAACGCCGAGCTGAAGAACAGCGTCGACCGGGCGCAGATCATCAACCTGCCGCTGCCGGGGCGCAACCCGCTCGATCTGGTGAAGATCATGCCGGGGGTGGTCTCTCCGACCACGTCGGGAATTGGCGATGCCTTCGTGCACGGGCTGCGCGGCAACTCGACCAACATCACGCAGGACGGCATCAACGTCGCCGACAATACCGTCAAGACCAGCGCATTCTTCGCCATCAGCGCCCCGACCGTCGACACGGTGGGCGAGTTCAACGTCTCGATCGGCGGCATCGGCGTTGACGCCGGCTTCGGCGCCGCCCAGGTGAACATCCGCACGCATCGCGGATCGAACGACTTCCACGGCTCCCTCTTCTGGTTCCATCGCAACGACAACCTGAACGCCAACACCTGGTTCAACAACGCCTCCAACGTCCAGCGGCCGTACCTGCTGCGGAACTGGGTCGGCGCCAACGCCGGAGGCCCGGTCTACATCCCGAAGGTGTACAACGGCAAGAACCGCACCTTCGTTTTCGGCAACATCGAGTATTTCCGCGAGCCGGTAGCCCGCAGCCGCACGCGCTCGCTCATGACGCCGGACGCGCGCAATGGCCTGTTTACGTACACCGGCACGGACGGCGCGCGGCGGCAGGCCAACCTGCTGACGCTCGGCACCATCGGCAACACCGGGGTAGCGCCGGCCATCAACCGCAACGTGATGGACTTTTACAACTCGATCGTGCCGACCGACGGGCTGACCGACGCCGGCTGCGCCGCCGGGGACTCGGTCAACATCCGCTGCCTCACGTTCAACCTGCCCGGAAAAGGCAAGCAAGAACGTTACACGCTGCGGGTGGATCACCAGCTCAACGATTCGCACTCCCTCGAGTTTGTTTTCAACCAGGCGGACTTCAGTTCCATCCCGGACCTGCTGAACGGCATCGAGCCGCAGTTCCCGAAGTCCAAGGGCGGTGGTCAAGGCTCCCGCCGTCAGGTGCTGGCCTGGGCCTGGCAGTCGACCTGGGGCCCCTACCGGACCAACGAGTTCCGTGTGGGCTACCAGCGGGCGCCGGTCGCCTTCAACCTGTTTAACGACTATTCCGACACCGGCGGCTACCAGCTCACCTTCACAGGCGTCACCGACCCGAATTTCACGCAGGCCAACCTGCCGCAGGGGCGCAACACGCCGGTGCGCCAGGTAATTGACAATTTCTCCTGGCTCAAGGGCGCGCATCACTTCCGGTTCGGCGGCGAATACCGGCAGGTACTGGCGCATAACTTCTTCTACAACACGGTGGTGCCTCGGGTGACCCTGGGCGTCAACCCGGCCAACCCCAACGGGATCACCGCCGATAAGTTCCCCGGCGGAATCACCGCCGGAGACCTGACGCGGGCCAATTCCGTTTTCAACAACGTGACCGGCCTGCTGAACAACATCAATCAGGGCTTCAATCACACCTCGCCTACGTCCGGGTTCGTTCCCGGCAAGCCCCGCGATACCAACCCCCTCCAGCACCACATTTCGGGCTATTTCCAGGACAGCTTCAAGTTCCGGCCCAACCTGACGCTGCAAATCGGCGTGCGCTACGAGTTCCAGGGCGTGTTTGACGACCGCACCCAACTCGTCCTGCTGCCCCAGGACGGGATCAGCGGCCTTTATGGCCCGGCCGGGATAGGCAACCTGTTCAACCCGCTGGCCACGCCGGTGCTCAACGATACGCTGCTGAACTTCGCCGGCGGGCGCAACGGGCGGCCCATCTACCAGCGCGACATCAATAACTTCGCGCCGTTCTTGGGATTCGCCTGGAATCCGGGCAAGGACCGCAAGTCGGCCATTCGCGGCGCCTTCGCGGTGCACTACACGCAGGACGGCTTCACCTTCTTCTCGCCGGCCTCCACCGCCAACACCGGGCTGTTCAGCGTGCTTTCGAACACTACGCCTACCGGCGCCTTCCGAACCGCGTCGAACCCGGCGCCGGCGCCGCCGGTGGCGAACTTTCCGGTCTCCCAGCGGGCGAATTTCATCGCCAACACCGCGTCGGCTCTCTGGAACTTCGACAACTCGCTGAAGACACCCTACGTGATGGAGTGGAACTTCGGCGTGCAGCGTGAGCTGTTCAACCGGGTCACCTTCGAGGCCCGCTACGTCGGCAATCACGCCGTCAAGTCGTACCGCGCGTGGAGCATCAACGAGCTCGATTTCTACAGCAACAACGGGGGGCTGGTGCGGGAGTTCCGCAACGCGCAGCAGAATCTCACCATCGGCCGCACCAGTTTCGCCAACCAGGGTATGCCGGGCCAGGTGGCGCTGCCTATTTTCGAGCGGCTGTTTACCGGGCTGCCGGCGGGGTCCGGGTTCGGCAACGCGGCTTTCCTCACGCAGCTCAACCAAAACCAGGCCGGCGCCCTCTTCAACACCCTCCGGACGTCCAATACCTATCGCGTCAACCGGGAGGCCAACTTCCCGCTCAACTACTTCGTGGCCAACCCCTTCGCGGCCAACGCGAATCAGGTCGACAACTCCAGTTGGTCCTATTGGCACGGCCTGGAGGTTGAGGTGAACCGGCGCTTCTCGAGCGGCATGGGTTTCTCGACGAACTACACCTTCAGCAAAGTGCTGACCGACCAGCGGTTTTTGACCGACCAGCAGGAGTTCCAGGTCTTCCGCTCCCTGCGGAACCGCCGGCTGGATAAGAACCGTGCGCAGTTTGACGTGACCCACTCGTTCGCCGCGAGTGTCATGTATCCGCTGCCCATCGGCCGGGGCAAGTACCTGGCGCGGTCTGCCGGCAAGGTCCTCGACCGGGCGATCGGAGGCTGGCAGGTCTTCGGCACCACCCGCTGGTTCACCGGCGCGCCCTTCTCGATCTTGTCCAATCGCCAAACGACGGGCTCGCTGGTGGGGACGACTGCCATGCTTCGCAACATGACCGCCGCCGAGCTGCAAAAGCAGATCGGCGTGTTCCGCGGGCCGACCGGGGTCTACTGGCTGAACCCCCAGTCGGGCTTGTTCAACATCACCGGCGGCGCCAGCCGGGCCGTCTTCTGCACGCCCGGCCAGGCCACGCCGTGCTTCGACCATCCCGGCGTGCAGGAGGAAGGCAATCTGCCGTTCGTGGGCTTCAACTCCCCGCGCTTCTTCACGCAGGACTTCGCGGTGGTCAAGAAGACCAACATCACCGAGACCGTCAACGTCGGCATCCACGTCGAGCTCTTCAATGCCTTCAACGTCCCCAACTTCGCCGGCTGGCAGTCGACCATCGACGGGGCCACGTTCGGGCAGCTTACCAACACGCTGGATACGTCGCGCGGCGGCGGCGTGACCTCGCGCATCATCCAGGTGGCTCTCCGGCTGAACTGGTAGGGGCAGAGCGGCGGCCCAGCGCGGCGGCCGGATGTGCTAGAGTAGGACGTGAAGGTCCCGCTGATTCGCCTGGCCCATGCCCGGTCGGGTGACAAGGGCGATACGGCCAACATCGGGCTGATCGCCCTCGAGGATCGTTATTACCCGATCCTCGGCCGCGAGGTCACCCCCGCGCGGGTCAAACAGCATTTCGGCCGGCTGTGTAAAGGTGAAGTGGAGCGCTTCGAGCTGCCCAACCTCGGCGCCTTGAATTTTCTGCTGCACGGTTCGCTGGGCGGCGGGGGCACGGTTTCGCTGCGCCTCGACGCTCAGGGTAAGACCTACGGCGCGGCCCTGCTGCGCATGGAAGTCGACGTCGAAGAAAAGGAACTTTGAGACCGCACGAACCGAAGCGGTTGAGCCAGCCCGAGCTGCTGCAGTACGCCGTCCGCGCACTGCAGAGCCGCTCGCTGAGCGTGGCCGAGCTGCGCACCAAGCTCCACGCGCAGGCCCAGTGTCCCGGCTACGTCGACCAGGTGATGGCCCGCCTCAAGCAGTACGGCTACGTCGACGACCGCCGCTTCGCCGAGAACTTCTCCCGCCTGCGCCGCGAGAACCAGGGGTTCGGCAAGTACCGCGTGGCTCGCGACCTGCGCGGCCGCCGCGTCCCGCCGCACCTCGCCGAGAAAGCCGTCAAGGAGGCCTACCTCGGCACCGACGAAGCGGCCCTGATCCAGCGTTTTCTCCGCCACAAGCTGCGCTACATAGATCAGCCTCCCAAGCTCCAGGACCGCCGCGAGATCGCTTCCCTCTACCGCATGCTGATGCGCGCCGGCTTCACCTCGGCGAAGATCCTCGACGCGCTGCGAAGAATGGCGGCGCAGCCGGAGTGGCTGGAGGGTCTCGAATCCGAGGCCGAACCACCCCCGGCAGAGGTCTCCGATTGACCGAGCATCCCTCCGGCGACGAAATCCGCCGCCGGTTTCTCTCGTTCTTTGAATCCCGCGGCCACCGCGTGGTCCCGAGCTCGTCGCTGGTGCCGGCCAACGACCCCACGCTGCTGTTCACCAACGCCGGCATGAACCAGTTCAAGGACGTGTTCCTCGGCCGTGAGAAGCGCGACTACGCCCGCGCCGCCACCGCCCAGAAGTGCGTCCGCGCCGGCGGCAAGCACAACGACCTCGAAAACGTTGGCCGCACCCGCCGCCACCTCACGTTTTTCGAGATGCTCGGCAACTTCTCCTTCGGCGACTACTTCAAGCGTCAGGCCATCGACTACGCCTGGACCCTGGTTACCTCCGACTACGGCCTGCCTAAAGACCGCCTCTACGTCACCGTCTTCCGCGAAGACGACGAGGCCGCCGGGCTTTGGCAGGAGGTCGCCGGCGTTCCCGCCGGCCGCATTTTCCGATGCGACGAAAAGGACAATTTTTGGGCCATGGGCGACACCGGCCCCTGCGGCCCCTGCTCGGAGATCCACTACGACTTCGGCCCGCCGGGCAGCGAGTGGGGCCACCCCAACTGCGCCTTCCCCTGCGAGTGCGGCCGCTACGTCGAGATCTGGAACCTGGTGTTCATGCAGTACGACCGCGACGCCGCCGGGAAAATGACGCCGCTGCCGCGGCCCTCCATCGACACCGGTATGGGTCTGGACCGCATGGCGGCGGTGCTCCAAGCCAAGCTCAGCGTCTTCGAGACCGACCTGCTGCGGCCCATCGTCGAGCGCGCCTCGGAACTCACCGGCCGCGCCTATGGCGACGACGAGAAAACCGATGTCTCACTCCGCATCCTCGCCGACCACAGCCGCTCCGCCGCCTTCCTGATCCACGACGGCGTCCTGCCGTCCAACGAGGGCCGCGGCTATGTCTTACGCAAGATCCTGCGCCGCGCCCTGCGCCACGGCCGCATGATCGGCATGGAGAAGGCGTTCCTCTACGACCTCGCCGGCTTCGTCGCCGGCCATATGAAGACCGGCTACCCGGAGCTGATGGAGAGCGTGGCGCGTGTGGCCCGCGTCGTCAAGGAAGAGGAGCAGCGCTACGCGCACACCTTCGTGCGGGCCGAGCAGGAATTCGTGTTGGGCACGGCCACTTACGAGTCGACGGGACAGCCGATTCCCGGCCAAGTAGCTTTCAAGCTCTACGACACCTACGGGCTGGCCCTGGACGAGCAGGAGGAGATGGCCCGCGAGCGCGGCTTGTCCATCGACGCCGCGGGCTTCGAAAGCGCGATGGGCGAGCAGCGCGCGCGCGCCCGGGCCTCCTGGAAGGGCGCGGAAAAAGCCGCCGCCTCGCCCGTCTACCAGCGGCTGCTCGAGCGCGGCCGGACGAAGTTCGAGGGTTACGGCGCCTTCTCCGCCGCCGGCTGCCAGGTGCTGGCGCTGCTCGTTGATGACAATCTGGTCGAGAACATTGCGGCCGGCCAGCGCGGCGGGCTGCTGCTCGATCGCACGCCCTTCTACGCCGAAGCCGGCGGCCAGGTCGGCGACACCGGTGTACTCCTGCGCGACGGCGTGGAGGTGGCTCGCGTCGAGGATGTCAAGCCCGCGCTGGCTGGTCTTTCCGCGCACCAGATCCTCACCCTGGCGCCGCTGCACGCCGGCGAGCTGGTCGATGCCCGCATCGCCGAACCCCTGCGCCGCTCCACGATGCGCAACCACACCGCCACCCACCTGCTGCACGCCGCGCTGCGCGGCGTTCTCGGCGCCCACGTCAAGCAGGCCGGCAGCGTCGTCGAGCCGGCGCGCCTTCGCTTCGACTTCACCCACTACGCCGCCATGGATCGCGACGAGATCGGCGAAGTCGAGCGGCTGGTCAACGAGCAGATCTTGCGCAACACCGGCGTGGTCACCGAAGTCATGGACATCGAGAAGGCTTTGGCCACCGGCGCCATGGCCCTGTTCGGCGAGAAGTACGGCGAGCAGGTCCGCGTCGTCCAGATCCCGGGTTTCAGCACGGAGCTCTGCGGCGGCACCCACGTCGGCCGCTCCGGCGACATCGGCGTCTTCAAGATCGTCTCGGAAGGCTCCATCTCCGCCGGCGTCCGCCGCATCGAGGCCCTCACGGGCCTTGGCGCCTACGAGCACTACCGAAGAACCGTGGAGGCCGTGCAGCGCATCGCCGCGGCGGTTCGCTCCTCCGAGCCCGAGGTGGCCGATTCGGTCGAGCGCCTGCTCGCCGAACAGCGCGAGCTCCAGAGGACTCTCGAGCAGATCAAGGAGCGCCTGGCGCAGTCGCAGGTCGGCGCGCTGGCCGAGCAGGCCCGCACGGTCAAGGACGTTCAGGTGGTCGCCGCGCGCGTCGAAGGCCTCGACCGCAACCAGATGCGCACGCTCTCCGACTCCCTGCGCCACAAGCTGAAATCCTGTGTCGTGGTGCTAGGCTCCGCGGAAAACGGCAGCGTCGCCATTGTTTCCGCCGTCACCAAAGACCTCGCCGGCCGCGTCCACGCCGGAAAGCTGGCCGGCGCGGTGGCCCAGGCCGTCGGCGGCAAAGGCGGCGGCCGCCCCGATATGGCCGAGGCCGGCGGCAAAGATCCCGCCGCGCTCCCCGCGGCGCTGGAGCAGGTTTACGCGCTGGTGGAGGCAATGCTGTAATGAGCCGTGCCCGTACCATCACTGCCGACGAATACGCCGCAGAGCTGGTATATCAAGTGCTCCCCGCCAAGTCTCTCGGGCCGGATGGTTTGATCGAGAACCCGTCCCGACTGGGAGGACGCTCTAGTGCGCTCCCGCTCCGACGTTAAGGCAGGTCGGACCGTCCGGCAGGAACAAGTCCAAGGGTGGCACGATCAGCATCCCGAATAATCTGGTCGGAAGAGTCATTCGCCAGATTTCAAGTAAGAAGTTCGTTGACAAACTCGTCCGCCGGTGGTGTAATTAGGCCGGTGTTATCGTCGGGAGGACCGCGGGGATTGTTCCCGGGTCAGCCGGCGCCCAGGCTTTACGACCGCGTGGTGGAAGTCTTGCGAGCCCGGCATTACAGCCGCCGTACCGAAAAGGCCTACGTTCACTGGATTCGCCGCTTCCTGCTGTTTCACAACGGGAAGCATCCCCGCGAGCTGGCCGAGGCCGACGTCAACCGGTTCCTGACTCATCTGGCGGTTCGCGAAAACGTGGCCGCGTCGACCCAGAATCAGGGTCTGGCAGCGCTGTTATTTCTCTACGAGCAGGTCCTG
>Ga0247727_10002355_pt1 | contig 43408 bp, 36 predicted proteins | sample WisWelCaveWW1625_FD_202498 | JGI IMG/M metagenome (GOLD analysis project Ga0247727, IMG submission 202498) | Biofilm microbial communities from Wishing Well Cave, Virginia, United States - WW16-25 | ecosystem: Environmental > Aquatic > Deep subsurface > Groundwater > Cave microbial mat | place...
TTGACGGTGACGATTTCCATCCCCCGGAAAATGTTGAAAAGATGGCCAATGGGATACCGCTCACCGATGAGGATCGCGTCCCCTGGCTCTCCCGGTTAAACCAATTGCTCCACGGGGCCGCCGGGGGGCGCGCTGTTTTGGCTTGTTCGGCCCTCAAAAAAAATTACCGTACCCAACTGCGCACTGGCGAGGCGGACGTACAGTTTATTTACCTGGCGGGGGATTACGAGACTCTCCGGGCGCGGCTGGCGGGGCGGGAGGGGCATTTCATGAAGCCGGGGATGCTGAAAAGCCAGTTTGCGGCGCTGGAGCCGCCGGTGGGCGAGGACGCGTTTACAATTGACGCCGACCAACCGGTCGCACAAATCATTCATACGATTTTGGAACAAGTGAGGTCGAGATGACACAGCAGGCAGATATTGGCATGATCGGGCTGGCCGTGATGGGCCAGAATTTGGTGCTAAATATGGATGACCACGGCTTTACCGTGGCGGTCTACAACCGTACCACAGGCGAGGTGGATCGTTTCCTGGCCAACGAGGCGCACGGTACGAACGTGATTGGCACGCACTCGCTGGCGGAACTGGTGGCGTCGCTCAAACGCCCGCGGCGCGTGATGATGATGGTGAAGGCGGGCGCGCCCGTGGATCAGGTGATCAACCAACTGGTGCCCCTGCTGGAGGAGGGCGACATCATCATTGACGGCGGCAACTCGCACTTCCCTGATTCCACCCGCCGCACGCAGGAGCTGGCCGCCAAGGGCATCCTGTTCCTCGGGACCGGTGTTTCCGGCGGGGAGGTGGGGGCGCGCTTTGGGCCGTCGATCATGCCGGGGGGCGCGCCCGCGGCCTGGCCGCACGTCAAGCCGATTTTCCAGGGGATTGCGGCGCGGGTGGCGGACGGCTCGCCCTGCTGTGACTGGGTGGGGGAGGAGGGGGCCGGGCATTTTGTAAAGATGGTGCATAACGGGATTGAATATGGCGATATGCAGTTGATCTGCGAAGCCTATGACCTGCTGCAGCACGGACTCGGAATGACCGCCGATGAGATGAGCGCCGTTTTCAAGGGCTGGAACACTGGCAAACTCGACTCCTACCTGATCGAGATCACCGCCGAAATCCTGGCGTACAAGGACGCAGACGGCGCGCCACTGGTGGACAAAATCCTCGATGCCGCCGGGCAGAAGGGGACGGGCAAATGGACGGCGGTGGCCGCGCTCGATAATGGCATCCCGCTGACCCTGATCGGGGAAGCCGTGTTTGCCCGCGCCCTCTCCGCCCTCAAGGAGGAGCGGATGGCCGCGGCCCCCGTGCTTGGCTCGCCGATCCCGCGCTACACCGGGGACCGCGCCGCCTTTATCGCCGATCTCAGCGCGGCGCTGTTTGCCTCCAAGATCGTGTCGTACACACAAGGGTACATGCTCATGCGCTCGGCCTCGGAGGAATTTGGCTGGAAGCTGGCTTATGGGAATATCGCGCTGATGTGGCGCGGCGGGTGCATCATCCGCGCCGCCTACCTCGATGACATCAAGGCGGCGTTCGATACCGATCCGGGGCTGACCAATCTCCTGCTCGCCCCGTTCTTCCGGGAGCAGATGCAGCAGGCGGAGGCTGGCTGGCGGCGGGTAATGGCGGCGGCTGTGACGCTGGGGATTCCCGTGCCCGCCATGTCGAGCGCGCTGGCCTTTTACGATGGCTACCGCCGCGGCCGCCTGCCCGCCAACCTGTTACAGGCGCAGCGCGATTATTTCGGGGCGCACACCTATGAGCGGGTGGACAAACCGCGCGGCGAGTTCTTCCACACGAACTGGACGGGGCAGGGCGGGGATGTGACTTCGACGACGTATAACGTGTAGGGACTGCTGGAGAAGCTCCCAGTTACCATCAGATAGTTGAGCAAACTCGAAAAATGGCAACCTTCGCGCCGTTGATCTTGGTTGGATTCATCGTCGGTCACTTGTTGACCTTTCCATTGATGGGTTGGCCGACAAAGCGTTTTTTGAGTGAAACACCCAGACTCACGGCCTCCGGACTTAAACACAAGTTTCCGGAGATGCGCTGGGCGATACGGGGATATCCGTTGTTTACATTTTTATGGTTTTTCTCGGTGGGCCTGCTATCTTTCGTGTTGATAATGACTATTGCAGTCTTTTATAAAGGTGGTGCCACCCGTTTTGAAATGCTTATGGCTGCGGCCATATCTTTGTGGTCAAGTTATATGAACGCCGTTATAGGATTTGGGACCGGCCTATTCGAAATGCGCTTCAAAATCAGCGGGACGGGTGGAACAAGCCCGAACTATTATGGCTGGCCCACCTACAACAAAGGAGCAAAGATCGGCGGAGAAAGGGTTCCCTATGTCTATTTGGCAGGCGAAGAAGTTGCCCAAGCGGGGAGATGGAGGGTTTTATTATCAACAGCCGTATTTGCTGTGCTGGCTATTATATGGGCTGGCATCGCCTGGTTCGTCGGGAGTGGTTAATCGCCTTTCACTGCATTCTTTGGACTACCGCTGGCACAAAATCACGGAGCGCCACAGGGATTCCTCGCTCCGCTCAGAATGACAAATTGCTTTCCCTCTTTCGCTCTTTCTCTCCTTCCCTCCATCCCCCCTTCCCTATCTCCCTGTCGCGCGATCCAGCGCCTCAATAAACCGCTGGTAAATCTCCTCGGCGTGTTCGGGCGAATCGCCGATGGCGGTAAAACCCAGTTTGCCGAGCGAGGCGACCGCGCTGAACATGTGCAGGACGACGCCGGTCTGCGAGATGTGGTCGTAGTGCAGGCGGTGGCGGCTGACGATGTCAAACAGGTCGGCGGGGGTGAGCATCTGGTAGGCGTGGTCTTTGAGCGTGTCGGTGGCGACGTACGCTTTCGGCGCGCCCAGCGCGGTGCGGAACACGCCGCTGTCGGTGTCGTACCGCCCGCCGGTTAAATACTGGAGCGTGAGGAAGGGGTGCGTTGTCCCCCCTTTTCGTAAATTGATCTCAATTGCATACGGGTCCCACCCGCCATCCGGCAGGCGCACGGCGATGAAGTCCAGCGCAAAACGCCCCACCACGCCCTCCGCTGCCAGCCGCTTCCCCACCTTTTCCGCCTCGCGCATAATTTTGGGTCCGTATTCCGGTTTTGCAGGGAAGCGCGCCCCGAGGTAAATCTGCCCGGTGGGTCCGCCGAGCATCTGGTCGTGGGTGGAGAGCAGTTCCACCTCGCCGAGCGGGGTGATGCGCATTTGTGCGCTGGGGCTGGCGATCTCATCGGCCAGGATCATCTCCTCGACGATGCCCCCCTTTTCCGCCAGTTCCTGCATGTACCAGTCATACGTGACCGTTTTCAGTTCAAAGCTGAGTTCGGGCAGGCGGGCGAGGATGGCCTCCCGCTCTGCGGCCTCGCCCGCGGCGGGCAGCCCCGCCAGGTCAAACTGGGCATTCCCATAGCCGGAGACGCCCTCATTCAACTTAACGATCACTTTGCGCATGGCGGGGCGCGCCGCGCGCATCCGGGCGATTGCCCCCACGAGGTCGTCCGCGCTCTTCAGGTTCTCCTCCCCCAGCGGGTGCGGCAGTTCCACCTCGGCAAAGAGCCGCCGACAGCCGCTCTTCGTTCCAAAAGCAAAATAGCGCGGGTCGGCGGCGTACATGGGGATGTCCAGTTGCACCGCCAGCTCGCGTTCCAGGTCGGTGGTCATAAACGGGACGAGGTGCGCCTTGTCCTTTTCCGGGATCAGGCCGCGGATGTGCGCCAGCAGCTTGGGGCGTTCCAGCAATTTCTCCAGCAGGGGGCGCTCGGAGCCGTCCTGCGGGGAGACGAGGAACAGCCGCCGCCGGGCGCTGCCAATCGCCACGCCGGGCATGAGCGCCAGGTAATAGTCAATCACTTCGGGCGGGATGGGAATGGAGGTGACGTAGATCAGCCGGATTTGCGGCTGGCGCAGCAGGAAGAGCATGAACAGCATCCGCTCCTCATAGCCCTGCTGGGTGGGGGTGTCCAGCCGCATGTCCACCGTCAGCGAGGGGACGACGACGACGGTATTGGCTTCCTCGATTTGCTGGCTGCCGAGGTCGCTGCGCCCGATCTGTTCCCACAGAGGGACGAGGCGGGCCTGCAATTGGTCGAATTTTTGAAGTAAATCGGGGGTGTGGGTGGTGGAAGTGGACATGGGGCCTCCTCAGGGGACAGGGCAATCATACCCCAACCAAACGCAGAGGACTGGAAAAACACACAGGGCGGAATCAGTTCACCGGGATCACGGCCCCCCGCGGGTCAATTCCAGCCCCAGGGCGGGTTCCGTTTCCTGATGAAGGGGATGACCGTTTTTTATTGAGGGGGTGGGCATGGGGAGTCCTTCAATTCAATATCCTGTGGGCTATACTATAACGTAAATCGTAAAACGTAAAATGCATTGCCCGTTACGCTTTACTTAGTTTCTATCCGAAAATTATTTTCATCCTTCGGCAAGCTCAGGATGCATCCTGAGCGGAGACCGACCTGTTCTGGTCGGACGTAGTCGAAGGACGGCGTTTCGACTGCGCTCACCTGGCGTTTCGACTGCGCTCACCTGGCGTTTCGACTGCGCTCACCTGGCGTTTCGACTGCGCTCACCTGGCGTTTCGACTGCGCTCACCTGGCGTTTCGACTGCGCTCACCTGGCGGTTCGCTCCGCTCAACGAGAAGATTTTTAATATTCGGATAGGTTCTTATTACGTTTTACGCAATACGCAACACGTAATACTCCCCACCTTTCCATCATCTATCATCCATGACCGCCTCCCCCTCCCTCCGCAAAATCCGCTTCATCATCGAACCCAAACAGGTCATCGAAGGCGCGGGCGTCCGCCTGCGGCGCTCCTTCTCCGCCGACCCGTCCAATCCCTTTGACCCGTTCCTCCTCTTTGATCATTTCGGCTTCCAGAACCCGGTGCAAGGCCCCATTGCCGGGTTTCCCACGCACCCGCACCGCGGCATCGAGACTGTCACCTACATGCTGCGCGGCTTCATCCGCCACCGCGATAGCCTCGGCAACGTGGACACCATCGGCCCCGGCGACATCCAGTGGATGACGGCGGGCGGCGGCATCCTGCACGAGGAAATGCCCCGCCAAGATGAAGCCGGCCTCGTGGATGGCTTCCAGCTTTGGGTCAACCTCCCCGCCGCGCAGAAAATGTTGCCCCCGCGCTACCAGGGCGTCACCGCCGATACCATCCCCACCGTCGAGAGGGATGGCGTGCTCGTCCGCATCGTGGCCGGGGAATTCGAGGGCGTGCGCGGTCCCGTCATGAAGATCGCCGCCCAACCCCTCTACCTCGACATCACCCTCCAGCCGGGCGCAACCGTCACCCTCCCGATCCCCGCCGGGCATAGCGCCCTCGCCTACCTCTTTGAGGGTGAGGCCGTCTTTGGGACTGACGACCCCGACGAAAGTTTCCTCGTCCCTGCTGTCCACCTAATTGCCTTTGAAGACGGCGACCAGCTTCGGGTGCAGGCTGTCCCCTCCGACGGCGGGTTGAGCTTGTCGAAACCCGCCGCCCAAGGCAAGCCCGATTCCCACGCGCGCTTCATGGTCTTTGCGGGCGCGCCCTTCCGCGAACCGGTCGTCCCCTATGGCCCCTTCGTCATGAACACGCGCGAAGAAATCATGCAAGCCTTCCGCGAGTTGCAGGACGGGACTTTCGTCAAAAACAGTGCGATTTAAAGAGGGATCGCAAAGAACGCGAAGGAAATACGCAATTTACCGCGAAGGTCGCAAAGGTTTTTGATTAAAACCTTTCCGTGCTTTGCGCCTCCTTTGTGCCCTTTGCGATCAGAATCTCCCGCATCGCCTCAGCGGATTTTTCCCATGAAAACGACCGCGCGTGTTCCGGCCCCCTGAGCCTCACCGCTTCCCGTAAATCTTCATCCCCCCATACATTTTTGATCGCACCCGCCAGGGCACCGGTATCCCCCGGATCGATCAGGATGGACCCCAAATCCCCCGCGTATTCCGGCAGGGCCGTATTCCCCGCGGCGATCACGGGGCAGCCGCAGGCCAGGGCCTCCAACACCGTCAGTCCGCCGCCCTCATACAACGAGGGCATCACAAACAACCGCGCCCCGCTGTACAACGCGGGCAGGTCGGCGTCCGGGACGCGCCCCAGGAACCGCGTCGTGGCGAATTCATTCGCCGGTTTTTGCACCTCGCTGACCGCAAACGCCGCGCCCGCCTCTCCCGCCACGACCAGCACCGCCCCCGGCAAGTTGGCCTGTCCCCACGCCGCCAATAACCCGCCCAGGTTTTTGCGCGGCTGCACCGACCCCACAAACAACGCATATTCCTCCGGCAGGGCGTACCGCGCCCGCACCGCCTCCACCTCTGCCGCGGGGCGCGGGCGGAATTGCTCCGCATCCACCCCGACTAGGACGACGCTTACCTTTGAGGCAGGCACGTCCAAAAGGGACATGATCCGCCTCCGGGAAAATTCCGAGTCGGTGACGATGTGGCAGACGCGCTGCGCCAGCCGCGGCCACAGCCAGCCATACCCGCGCGCAAACGCGGGCGTAAACCATTGAGGGTGTTCCAGCGGGGCCAGGTCGTGGATGGTCACCACCTGGTTCCGCACCATCAGCGGGCCGGTGTTGGCCGGGGACCAGAGCAGCCTGCGGGGTGGGATCAAGCCGGGGAGGATGCACTGCTCCCAGAAATGCGCGCGCATCCCGGTCAAAGGGCGGCGCGGCCTGATCGGGATCAGTTCATCCCCGAGGCGGCGCGCCATCTCATGGGCATACCGTTCCACCCCGGTGACTGGGCGGCTTTCGTAGCGGGCGTTGAGGAAGATGGGAGTCATGCGGTGCCAGGAAAGAAACCGGGTTTTTCGTTTTGCCAAAGGGAAATTTTTTCAAGCATAAAAAACCCGGTTTCTCTGCCATGTTGACAGCCCGGTTATCGCAAGGTATGTTTGGCGGCCATGCGATTCCTGCGAGTGTTTGAGCGGCTGGCCTTCGGCCTCTTTATTGTACTGATCCCCGTGCGTCTGCGGACGACGATTTGGGAGTTGCCCGTGGCCGGGATTTTTCCCGATTTTACCGATGCCCTGTTGTTTGCGGCGGATGCCTGCCTGCTGGCCGTGCTCGTCTTGTGGGGGGTGCGGCGCGGGATGGGCGGTGGGCGGATCAGCTTCGGGCCGGGCTTCCTGTCGTGGCCGCTGCTGGCGTTCGTGCTCCTGGGCGGGGCGAGTTGGGGATTCTCGGAGGCTCCTCCGATGACGCTCCATCACGTTGCCCGGCTGGGCCTGATGTTCGGGCTGTATCTGTACGTGCTCAACGAGGTGCGCTCGCTGCGGGAGATTGCGCTGCCGCTGGCTTTGCAGGTGGCCTTGCAGGCGGTGGTGGCAGTGACGCAATCCCTGCTCCAGCATTCGCTCGGCCTGCGCTCCCTCAGCGAGTACCCGCTGGACCCGGCGCATGGCGGCGTGAGCATCGTCTGGGCCGGGGAGCGGCTGGCGCTGCGGGCGTATGGGCTGACCGATCATCCCAATATCCTCGGCGGGAGCCTGGCGCTGGGGCTGGTGTTGCTGGCGGTGGTCTGGTGGCGGGCGTCGCCCGGCTGGCGGCCTGTGCTGGCATTTACCTTTGCGCTTGGGGCGGCGGCGCTCCTGCTGACTTTTTCGCGGGCGGCCTGGGTGGCGCTGGCCGCGGGCGGGCTGGTGATGGCGGCCCTGCTGGTTGCCCGTCGGAAGCTGCGGATGCTGGGGGAATTGACTGTACTGGCCCTGGGGAGTCTCCTGATCGTCCTGCCGTTCGTGCTCGTGAACCTGCCATTTTTGGGGATGCGGCTCGAGATTCCCGCGACGCTGCCCGCCGCGGATGCCCCCTTGCTCTCCCCGGAGGAGACTTCCTTCCTCGAGCGGTTTGCACTCAACGAGGCGGCGATACGGATTTTCAAGGAGCGCCCGCTGACCGGAGTGGGATTGGGTGCGTTCCCCATCGCCCTGCACAGCCGCCTCCCGGATTTCCGGTTTGAACCTCAGCCGGTCCACATCGTCCTCCTGCTGGCGGCGGCGGAACTGGGCCTCCCGGGGGGGCTGGTATACCTGTGGGTCACGCTCTCCCCGTGGGCTGCGTTTTGGCTGGCCCGCCGAAGGGTACGGTTGACCCCGGGGCTGGTGGCCGCCTCCGGGGCGCTGGCGGTTTCAGCGGTTATCGGGCTGTTTGACTATTATCTCTGGTGGCTGCCGACGGGACAGTTTTGGCAGTGGCTGGTCTGGGGGCTATGGGCGGGGTTTTTCCAGGCGGCGCAACGCGGCCAGCCCGAGTGTGATCAGCAGGGAAAGCAGGGGGAGGACGCCCCATGAGAGGGCGGCCAGGGGGCGCGGCTCCGGCGCAGGAGTCGGATGCGGCAGGATGGCGTCCGGATTCTCCCAGACCGTGACGCCGTTGGACAGCGTTGCCCGCATGAGCCAGCCATTGCGGAGCAGGAGGGGGGTGTAGAGGTCGAGATTGGCGAAACCCCAACGCACGCCCATTTCCCCGGATATTTGCAGGATCGGGTCCAGCCGGTCAATGCCGCCCTTGAGCCAGTAGGCGGTGTCGATCTGGCCGAGGCCGCTGGCGCGCAGTTCGGGGAGGGTGCGGGCGGTGTGGTAACTCCCGTCAATGGTCTCCGCCTCGGTGAGGATGGAGAGATACGCCAACTGGTCGCCAAACCCAAAGGTGAGGTAACGGTATTCCCGCACGCCCTCCTGGGCGAGGAACATGACCATCGGCTCCATCCGCAGGGCTTGGGGCTGGGTGGGCAGCCAGGAGGGGATGAAGCCGATGACGAAGGCAATCAGGGAGGAGAGCACGACAAAGGCGGGGTAAAGCCGGGAGCGGCGGCGGACGAGGATGGCGAGGGAGACTCCCAGGAAGGGCAGGATCATGAGCGAGGCCCAGAACCCGAAGCGGTCATACGTCAGCCAGGCCCAGCCGTCCCCGAAAAGCAGGCGCGGCAGCGGGGTGGTATCGCCCAGTCCCAGCAGGAATAGGAGGCCGAACGCAAAGCCCAGCCCGCGGAAGCGTTTGCGCACAGCCATGCGGAAGGCCAGCGGCAGGTACAGGATCAGCAGGCCATACACGGGCAAGAAGAACAGGACGGCGGCAAAGGGGTCGGCGAAAAAGTTGTGGCGCGAGAGGTGGTCAATGGTCGTCTGCAATTCCTGGCTGCGCCCCCACGCCCAGAAGGGCCAGATGACGAGCAGCGCGCCCGCCGCGGCCGCGCTGGCGAACACGGCCAGGCGCGTGACCACCGCGGGGGTGCGTACCCCGTGGTCTGCCAGCGCCCGCAGGGATACCGCGCCCACCACCCACGGGAAGAAGAGCAGGACGGCGTGATGGGCTGCCATCATCGTGATCACGAGGGACACAGCCAGCGCGCCATCCAACAGCTTCCCCGTCCGCAGGAACCGCGCGAGGGCGACCGCGCCCGACAGGGCAAACAGCGTCCCAAAGAGGGTGGGCAACTGCCCGAAGGGGTGGGCGGTCAGGAACAGGGAGGGGAGCAGGGCGGCCCCAACCGCCGCATACGAGCCCGCGGCCTCCCCGGTAAAGATTTTGCTGAAAGCATAAATGGCGAACGGGAAAAGGGTCACGGCCCCCCACAAAAGGATAGCAAAAGCCGCCTCCAGCCCGGTGATATGGCTGAGCAGGGCAATCAGTTGATGGGTGAGCGGGGGATACGAGTTGATGGCAAACCCGGCGTACCAGCGGGTTTCCCACAGCGACCACCAGTCGCGCACATAATGATCGGCGAAGAAGATGTGGTTGTAGGCGTCGTAGCTGAGCCGGTACTCGGCGGCCAGGATCAGGATGCCATGCAGGCCAAAGGCGAGCCACGCGGCCAGCCGGACGCGCCGGGGGATCATGCCAGTTCCAGTTGCGGGGGTACAGGAACGGGGATGCGTTTCGCGCTCTGCCGCGCTTCCAGCGCCAGGTTGAAGGCGTTCAGGTAAGCGTGGCAGACGACTTCCATACGGACACGCCAGATGGCGGCGTTGTTCTGCCGGGCCTGCGCCGTGCGCAACGCGGGCGAGGCCAACTGGCCGCGCAGGACTTCCACGAGCGAAGCCGTGCTCCCCTGCTCAAAGAAACTGACATCCAACCCCATCTCGCGCACGAAGCGCTGGTTCTCCTCCAGGTCGGAGATGACCACGGGGCGGCCCCAGGTGGCGGCCTGGATCAGGACGCTGGATGAGCCGGTGGAAGCCTGCGAGGGCAGGATCACCAGTTGGGCGCGCCCAAAGAGGGAGCGCAGGTCTTCTTCCTGCACCGCGCCCAGCCAGTTGATCCCATCCAGGCGGCCAAAGCTGTTTTTGAGTTCATCGAGATACCGGGGGAACCGGGCATGCCCGACCCCGGCAATGGTGAGGGCGAGATCGGGGGTTTCCGTTTTCAACAGGGCAAACGCTTCGAGCAGGAATTCCAGACCCTTATAGGGGGCGAGCGTCCCAAAAAAAAGCAGTTCCGGTGTTTCGGGTGCGGGCAGGATTTCCGGGGGGTGGTACGCCCCGATGGGGATGTGGATGTACCGGGAGCCGGGCCGCCGATTGGAGAGCCAGTTGGCGTAATGGCGCATCGTCAGGCAGGTGATGTCGCTGCGGGTGGCGATATCTGTCAGGAAACGCGCCCCCCAGAGGGCAAAGGGGCCGCCGGGAGCCTGGAGTTGCTGGAGGTCGGCGAGTTCGATTAATTCATGGAGGGTGACGACGGTCGGGTAGCCCATCCCTCTCACCGCGCCCGGCGTGGACAGCCCGGAGACATTGGCCCACGGCGATTTGCCAAACACGCTGACCCCCATGTTGAACCAGGCGAGGTCGGGGCGCAACTCCCGGATGCGGGCGAGGATGGCCGTGCGTGCGCCGGGCCGGTCGGGCGTCCAGCAGTATTCGATATCCAGTTCCGGGGAGTGGGGTGACGCGTCGTGGGTGTGCGAACCCGCCAGCACGGTGACGCGCGCGAATGCGCCGGAGGCCGCCAGGGCGCGGCTCATGTGATACCCGTACTGGCCGATGCCGGTGATGGCGGGCGGGAAAGGGGTGATGATGGCGAGGTGCATGAGGGGAGGGATAATGACTGGTAAACCAAAAAAAGATTGCGCAATTTTACCTTGCCTTCCCCGTTTTCCCCCGGCGGAGAGGGCTGCTTTGAGGGGAGGGCAGCAAGCATAGCGCAGGGCTTTCTTGAAGTCGCGTTTTCTCGGTGTCGTTGGTCGAGTAGGCAGCCGCTGGTTTCGATACGAGTGCAAAAACCGCACTCTACTCAACCAGCCGCTGCCGTATCCGCCGGGTTGAGCTTGTCGAAACCGAGACCAGAATCATGACTTTAAGAAAGCCGTGAAGCACAGCGCGGGATGGATTGGCATGTGTATCCGCAACCCTTATAATGCGGCCTATCATCAACCCGTCCGGGCCGGGCGGGGGCATGTTGCGGTGATCTCTGAGCATGCCAACCGGGATTTTTAAGCGAGGTCTGCATGTTGATTTTTTGGGACGGGATTGAGCCATGAGACTTGTATTGATTTCCCCCAAGGGGCCGCTCTATCGCCATCGCGGCGGAGTGTTCAAGCGCAACCTGCGTTATGCGCCGCTGACTTTAACGACGCTGGCGGCCCTGATCCCGCCGGATGTCCAGGCGGAGGTCGAGATCATTGATGAGGGGATTGAGGACATTGATCCAAACCTGACTGCTGATTTAATCGGAATGACCGTCATCACGGGTTCAGCCCCGCGTGCCTACGAATTGGCGGCCCACTTTCGGGGGCGCGGTATCCCCGTGGCGCTCGGCGGCCCCCACATTACCCTGATCCCCGAAGACGCACAACCGCACGCCGATGCCATCGTCATCGGTTATGCGGAAGATACCTGGCCCCAGCTTCTCCGCGATTTTTGCGCCGGGGAGTTGAAACCGCGCTATACACAAAGCCCCGCCCTGAGCCTGGCCAACCGGCCCTTTCCCAAACGGGAGATGATGAGGAAACAGCATTACCTCACCACGCACGTCTTTGAAGCGACGCGCGGCTGTGTCCACAGTTGCGACTTTTGCGTCGTGCCGACCGCGTGGGGACTCAAACCTTACCTGAAACCTGTGGAGGAAGTGGTCGCCGACATCCGGCAGCATTGGGCGCGCAAAATCATCTTTATTGACCTCAACCTGATCGCGGACAAGGAATATGCGGCACAGCTTTTTGAGGCGTTGATTCCCCTCAAGGTGAACTGGTTTGGGCTTTCCACCACCCTGCTGGGGCGCGACCGGCCCCTGTTGGAACTGGCGGCGCGCAGCGGTTGCACGGGATTGCTGATGGGTTTTGAATCCATCACGCCCGCCAATCTCAAAGAATCCCGCAAGGGGTTCAACTCCCCCGGGGAATATGGCGAACTCGTGGCGTTGCTCCACCAATATGGCATCACCCTCATGGCGTGCTTCACCTTTGGCATGGACCATGACACGCCGGAGATTTTTATGCAGACCGCCCGGTTCGCCATTGAAGCGGGGATCGACCTGCCGCGCTATGCCATCGTCACACCCTTCCCCAATACCGGGCTCTATCACCGGCTGGAAGGCGAGGGCCGCATCCTGACCAAAAATTGGGAGTTGTACGACGCACAGCATGTCGTCTTCCAGCCCAAACTCATGACGCCAGCGGAGTTGTACGCCGGTCACGAGCAGGCGTGGAAGCACACCTACGCCTACACTGCCATGGCAAGGCGTTATCTCAAATCGCGTATCCAGACACCTGTCTGGTGGGTGGCGAACATGGGCTACCGCTTCTACTCCCATCACCTGAAAGACTTCTACAACTGCGACTGGATCATCGGCCAGATCGAACCGCAAAAACAGGCGGCACCGGGTTCAAACCTGCTCCAGGTTGCGGGGGATTGATGACCCAACTATCCCACCTTGAAATCAGTGCAGGCAATCAACCCAACAGCATCGAGATCCACCAGACCCTGGCGGAAGCCTATGCCAGCGCCGGTCGCTGGGAGGAAGCGGCCCGGGCCTATCGTTTGCTCGTCACGTTGTACCCGGATACCGGCGCGTTGTTCATCAACCGCCTGCGGCTGGGCGCATCTGCCCTGGTGCTCTCCTCTTTATTAATGTTGCTAGGGGCCGTGATCCATCCGGCTTTGTCCATCCAGGCGATGTCCTCGCCGGGTGAGTTGGGTGCCTTTGCCGCCGCGATGCAATCGCCCGCGTACCTGGGTGCGCAACTGCTCTTCATCGTTGCGCTGGCGTTGTACTCGTGCTCGGCCATTTCCATTTACAAGCTGCTTTCCTATACAAGGGATCACCGCCCGGCATTTTGGGCGATGGTTCTCAGCGTCATCGGCGTCGGGCTTTCGATGCCCGTGCTGGGCATTCGCTCGTTCGTGTTTCCACTCGTGGCGGGGATGGCCTTGCAGGGGCGGACGGAGGTGATCGAGATTTACTTTTCGCTGAATGAGCCTCCTGTGAGCTTGATCCTCGGGCTGGGCGGCTATCTCCTGGCCGCCGGTATCGCTCTATTTGGCTGGGTGAGCCTGCGGAACAGCAGGTTGTCGCTTCCCTCCATTTTGGTTTTCCTGGCGGGTTGGGCGGGCATCGCTGCCGCTGGCAACCCGGTTTCCCACCTCGGTTGGATCACCTTGGGGATTCTCATCGCCCTCGGCGGGACCGGGCTGGGCCGGAGTTTGTGGATCGAAGCATCCACCCAATTTGACCCGGCCATGGACCGGTCAACGAAATCATGAGACTGACCCTGATCCATCCCTGCATAGGCCGCCGCGCCGGCCAGCCCTACATCCGCCTGTGGCAGATGGAGCCGTTGCCGCCCGCCGCCATCGCCGGGTTGACCCCGGACGAGGTGGAAATCAAATTTTATGATGACCGCATGGAACGCATCCCCTTTTATGAGCCAGCCGACCTCGTTGCCATCAGCGTGGAAACGTACACGGCGAAGCGCTCCTACCAGATTGCCAGTGAATATCGGCGGCGCGGTGTACCCGTGGTCATGGGCGGTTTCCACGCCACGCTCTGCCCGGAAGAGGTTTCCCAATACGCCGATGCGGTGGTCGTTGGCGAGGCGGAGGGGGTGTGGGGGCAAGTCCTGCTGGATGCGGCACGCAACACGCTCCAGCCCTATTACCGGTCGGCGGCCCGCCCGTCATTGGCCGATCTTCGCCCAAACCGCGCCATTTATCGGGGAAAAAATTACCTTCCCATTGGCCTGGTTGAAGCGGGGCGCGGCTGTCATTTCGTCTGCGACTTTTGCGCCGTGCAAACGATCTTCAACCACACGCAGACGCGCCGCCCCGCCGGGGACATTCTCACCGAACTGGAAGCCATGCGAGACAAGCCGCTGATTTTTTTTGTGGACGATAACATTACGTCCAACATGGATCAGGCGAAGGCGTTCTTCCGTGACCTGGCGAAGCTCAAGATCCGCTGGGTGAGCCAGGCGAGCATCAATGCCGCCCATGACGAGGAGTTCCTGCAACTCATTGCGGCGAGCGGCTGCCAGGGTTTGCTGATCGGGTTTGAATCCCTCAACCCGGACAACTTGAAGAAAATGAACAAAGGCTTCAACACGATGCAGGGTGGGTATGAAAAAGCCCTGGCGAATCTGCGCAAGCACAACATCCGTCTCTACATTACGTTTGTGTTCGGCTATGACGAAGACCGCGCAGCCAGTTTCAAACAGACCGTTGACTTCGCCCTGGAACACAAATTTTATATCGCCGCCTTCAACCACCTGACGCCGTTCCCCGGCACGCCGCTCTACACCCGCCTGCAGGACGAAGGCCGCCTGCTGTACGAAAACTGGTGGCTGGATGACCGCTACTCTTACAATATGATCCCCTTTCAACCCGCACACATGACCCCCGAGCAACTCCAGCGCGGCTGTGTGGAAGCCCGCGCCGAATTCTACGATTGGGGCAACATCTGGAAGCGCAGCATGGATGCGGTGAACCGTTCCAGCTCCGCGATGTGGTGGCATTACTACGGGATTAATGCCATGTTCCGGCGGGAAGTACGGCAGCGGGATTACTACCCGCTGGGAGACTCAGCCTTTTCCGGGAGCCTGATCAAAGTGCGCGAAACTGGCGAGCGTCTGCCTGTGCTGCTTCCCATTGAGTCGCATGTCCTCCATAAAATTTGAACTTGCAACCGAAAATGATGAGGCCGATCTGCGCCGCCTCCTGCGGGAAAACCCGATCCCAGGGGCAATCTCGGTTTCTTTTGAGCGGGAGCCAAATTACTTCCACGCCTCAGCCATCGAGGGCGCTTTTCACCAGACGTTGATCGCCCGTGAGGCAGGCGCGGGCGTCATCGGCGTGGGGAACCGGTCCGTCCGGCAAATGTTCGTCAACGGCGTTCCACGCGAGGTTGGTTACATGAGTCAGTTGCGAATTCACCCAAAGTACGGCCAGGGCTTATTCCTCGCGCGCGGCCTGGCACAGGGGTTCAAGTTGTACCGCACCCTGCATACCGACGGGCGCGCCCCGTTTTATTTGATGAGCATCATCGCAGATAACGTCGCCGCGCGCCGGCTGTTGACCTCGCGCCTGCCCGGTTATCCACACGCGCGGGAGGTTGCGCGGATGCTCACCTGCGCCATTTACCCCGTTCGCAGGCGGCGCGCTTTACCGCTCCCGCGCTCGCTCCAGCTTGTGCGCGGGAACGATGCCCATGCCAACGAAATCGTGGACTGCCTTAACCGCAATGGCGCGCGCAAACAGTTCGCCCCTTTCTGGACGCGCGAATCGCTCTTTGCCTCGAACCTGTCACCGGATGACTTTTTCCTCATCCTCGACCGCGCCCAAGTGGTGGGATGCCTGGCCCTCTGGGATCAGACTCCCTTCAAGCAGACGATCATCCGCGGCTATGCGGGGACGCTGGCGGTCTGGCGCAAACTGCTCAACCTCTTTGCGCCGCTTGGCATGTTCCCTCACCTGCCTGACCCCGGCACGCCTCTGCCATACTCCTATGCAAGCTGCCTCGCCATTGACGATGATGACCCGGCCTTGTTTGCCGCATTACTGCGCGCCCTGTATAACCACAACCTGGAACGCGGCTATCGTTATTTTATGATCGGGCTGGCAGAATCCAACCTGCTGCATAAAGTTGTAAAACGCTACCGCCCCTTGACGTATGCCAGCCAGTTGTACCTGGTGGCCTGGGAAGATGGGGCTGATGCGGTTGCCGATGTGGACACGAAAATTATTCCAGCCCCCGAGATTGCCACGCTTTGATGGCACTTATGGAGAAACCATCGCAAAAGCGCAGGTTTGTCATTTCGAGCGGAGCGAGAAATCCCCGCCATGCTTATTTACAACCGACCATTGCAGGGATTCTTCACTTCGTTCAGACCTGTCCTGAGGAACGCCGAAGGGATGACAAATTGGACGAAGTTCGAATGTTTTCTCCATGAGACTGGCCACCCCCCCTTGACTGAGAAACCCCTCACCTTCCCGAAGTCCTGGTATCCCCTCTGCCGTTCAGCCGATGTGAAACGCGGCAAAGTCATCCGGCAGGTCGCGTTCGGCGCACCGCTCGCCATCTTCCGCACGCACAGCGGGCGACTCGGCGCGGTGCACGCCGCCTGCGCCCACATGGGTGCGGACCTATCGCGCGGGCGCGTCGTTGGCGAGCGGATTCAATGCCCCCTGCATCATTGGGAATATGACGCCTCCGGCGCGTGTGAATTGATCCCTGCGGAATCAGCCATCCCTGCGCGGGCACGGCAAACCTCCCTTGTCTGTGAGGAGCGCTACGGGATCATCTTTGGTTTTCTCGGCGGGGAACCAGCCTTCCCCCTGCCCGGCTTTCCCGATGACGCCCTCCCGCGTGCCAGCCGCGTGCGCATCATGGACTTCGATACGCCCTACCAGGTGCTCGCCTCCAACTCGTACGATGCCCAGCATTTTTCGAGCGTCCACCACCGCACCCTGCTGGAGACGCCGCGGGTTTTCATCCATGCACCGCATCACTATGGCATTGCCTTCCGCGCCGCCGTGGCCGGTGCCGCCAGCCATGACCGCCTGCTGCGCGCCCTGGGGGTGCAGGAGGTTGAACTGACCGCCAATTGCTATGGCGGCAATACCGTCATCGCTTATAGCGGGCGCACTGCCAACTACATCATGTTCGCCACGCTCCCGATTACCGAGACGCATTCCCGCATCTTTGTATTGAACGCGGTATCAAAACAGCGCAACCTGCCCGCATTCCTCGTACCCCTCATCCTGGAGATCACACATCAACTTACCCTCGCCTTCCTCCACGCCGACATCGCGGTCATCCACCAATTGGAATACAAATTTGGCGTATTGCTCCCCGACTCGGATGCCGGCTTTATCGGCTGGCTGCGTTACTGGAACTCCCTTCCCACTTCATCCATTCTCAACCGTGCAACGCAAACACAATCGCAAGCGATGGATTTTGAACAACTCACCTCCTGAAGGTTTGCAAAACCTTTGGGGCGTGAAAATCAACCAGCCACCTGAAACCTTCGAATTAAGTGCTGGTCGAGTAGCCCCGCCTGCTTTTGGCGGGGCGTATCGAGACCCCAATTCAGGCAAATTTTGCCAATACTGGTCTCGGTTTCGGCAGGCTCAACCCGGCGGATACAGCGGGAAAGAGCCGCCTACTCGACCAACGAGTTGCGCTTATAACAAAGTGTCGGGTGGCTGGAAACCAATGGATAAATATGCTCACCAGCCATGCCATACCCTGCGCCAGCCTAAGCGCCCAAACCATCCACGCCATGTTCGGTATTTTCAACGAGAACTTTGCGCAAGCCTCGCGCGCCGTTTTCGAGCGTGACCTCGCCAACAAAAATTGGGTCATCCTCCTGACCGACCCTCAAACCCATGAACTCCAGGGCTTCTCCACGCTCGCCCTCTACGAAACAACCTTCAACCACCAACCGCTCAGCGTGGTCTATTCGGGGGATACGATCATCCGCCCCGCCTATTGGGGCACGCCCCAGCTTCCCAGCGCCTGGATCAAGACCGTACTGGAAAAATCGGCGCACATGACCCAGCCGCTCTACTGGCTGCTGATTTCCTCCGGGTATAAAACCTACCGCTTCCTGACCGTCTTCTACAAAGAATTCTACCCGCGCCACAGCCAGCCAACCCCGCCCGAAATGCAGGCCATCATGGATCACCTCGCACAGGAGCGTTTTGGCGCGGACTATCACCCTGACCCTGGCATCGTCCGTTTTCAACAAGGCGCAACCCCCCTCCGCGCCGGTATCGCCGAAGTGACCGCGGAGCGGCTGAATGACCCGAATGTGGCATTCTATATCGCCCGCAACCCCGGCCACCTCGATGGCGACGAACTCGTCTGCATCACGCGCATCCACCCCGACAACTTCACCCCCGCCGGCAGGCGCATGGCCCGTTGAACGCTGCCCTCGTTCATCGCCTGTGGCGCGCTGCATCACGCCGCGCCGCCCGCCGGTTTCACTACGCCGCCCGCCACCTCGCCGAAACACAAGCGCAGATGCTCGACCGTTATCTCACGCGCAACCGCGCCACCGCCTACCTCCGCGAGCACGCCGCCAGCCTCCCGCTCACCACCTATGATGACTACCTCCCCTATATCGAGCGCATCGCCAACGGGGAGCAGAATATCCTCACTGCCGAACCGGTGCGCGTGTTTGAACCCTCCAGCGGTTCCACCGCTGCTTCGAAGTTGATCCCTTACACGCGCACCCTCCAACAGGAATTCCAACGCGGGCTGGCAACGTGGATCACCGACCTGTTCACCCATTACCCTGCCATCCTCTCCCGCCCCGCATACTGGAGCATCTCCCCGCTCACGGACGGGCCGCGCCGCACGCCCGGCGGCCTCCCCATTGGCATCGAGGACGATAGCGCCTACCTTGGCCCGCTCGGTGCACTCATGGCTTCCGCGTTTCCCGTCCCCGGCCTCGTCAAACACATCCGCGATGTGACCGCCTTCCGTTACGTTACCCTCCTCCACCTCCTGCGCTGTGAAAACCTGGGGCTGATCTCCGTCTGGAACCCAACCTTCCTCACCCTCCTGCTTGAACCGTTGCCCCAATGGTGGGACGCCCTTCTCCGGGATACTGCCCATGGAACCCTGACCTCCCCCGCCCCATTGGACGAAAACATCCAGCGCACCCTGTTGAAAGCACTGCCCCCCCGCCCGCAGCGCGCCCGCCAGCTCGCCCGCCTCCAGCCGACGGATTACACCTCCATCTGGCGCAAGCTCGCCCTCATCAGTTGCTGGGCCGATGGCGCGTCCAAGCCGTATGCGGCCGCGTTGCAGGAAAAATTCCCGAATGTCATGCTCCAACCCAAGGGCTTGCTCGCCACCGAAGCCTTTATCACTTTCCCCCTCACGGCTCAGGCAGGCGGGGTGCTGGCAATCACTTCCCACTTCTTCGAATTTATCGCGGACTCAGGAGACATCCTGCGGGCGCACCAAATCGAAAAAGGGAAAACGTATTCCGTCGTCGTCACCACGGGCGGCGGGTTCTATCGGTATCAGCTAAACGACATTGTCGAAGTGACAGGCATTTATCACCAGGCGCCCTGCCTCAGATTCATCGGCAAAGCCGACTTCATCGCCGATTATTTTGGCGAAAAACTTAACGAGCAATTTGTGGCGCATACGCTGGCCCAGTTATTCGCGCGGCACCGATTGTCCCCCGTTTTCTCCATGCTGGCGCCCGAGGATGAACCCAGCTTTTGCTACATCCTCTTTCTTGAACTACCCGATCAGCAAACCGTGCAGAATCCCAGCGCCTTGTCCGCCGACCTGGATGCGGCCCTGCGGGAAAACTTTCACTACGATTATTGCCGCAAGCTGGGCCAACTCGCAGCAGCGCGCGTGGCTTTTGTCCCAAACGGCGCGCAGACCTACCTGCTCACCCGCCAATCGCACGGGCTGAAACTGGGCGATATCAAGCCCGGCGTCTTGCAGAAAACAACCGGTTGGAGCCGCCGGTTTGCGGCCGCCCACCCGTTATGGAATGAGAATTAAATTACTGTCCCCGTGCTCCCATGACGGCAGCGCGGGTTGAGTAGCTTCGGCACACGCTTTTTGTGCCGGAGCGTATCGAAACCAAGCGGCGGAGTAGCGTGACCCGGCATTTCCTGGTCTCGATACGGCGGGAAAGCGTCGCCTACTCGACCCGCGAATTGCCTGCTCCAACTCAGATGAAACACACCCGTTATGAATCAGTAACCCCCGCCGGGAGGATGTCCTGCGCCGCCGCCTGTGACTCCGGGATGGGCCGGGGGCCGCGCCACATCTTCAGGTAGATTTCCAGGAATGATGGCCGGAACTCTTCCTCGTCAATGTGATCCCCGAGATGCAGCCACGAGATACTGGGGTTTTGATGATGCACCTTGTGATGGTGATAATTCAGGAAGATGTACTGCACGACCTTGTTCACCCGCAAATTCCATGCACCCTCATACACATCGCGCTTGGAGAAGGCGTGGTCTGTATATTGCAGGGATGACCAGTTAAAGCCGAATGCCGCGTAACAGGCCAGCCAGCCCGCCAGGTGGAGATCAAGCAGGCTGACCATGGCCACTTGCAGCAGGATGCTGAATAGAATTTCAAGCTTGATCCTCGCAAACGGCGCGGACTTGTAGCCGGAGAGCATCCCATCTGCGCTGGTCTGGTACGACAGGTCGGATGATTTACTGTAATTGATGATCCGTTTGATGAGGGGCACAGGCGTGATCAGGAACAGGAGGCAGGCCAGCGGGGGGATCAGCCAGTAGATGCCCGTCAGGATTCCATACCATTGGAAATATTTTGCCAGCAGGTTATCGCCAGGTTTGTAGTAATCGAACAATTCTGCGTCCGTGCGGTTGCGCCGGTGATGGCCGAGGTGGGCAATCCTCTGCAAGGTGAACCCTGTCGGGAAAAACCCGGCCAGGATGCGCCCGGCCCATTCATTGATGACCAGGTTCTGGTGGAAGATGCCATGCACGGCTTCATGGAGCAGGGAGAAAACGGTATTGTTGATAAACGCAAAGACGAAAACGGCAACGATGAACCACGGCACGGCGTCCGTGTGGGACGCCAGCCACAACATACTCACCGAAACTCCCCCGGCGACGCAGGCCAGGGTGAGGTTCAACCCCCCGGGTACAGTTCCCTTTTGGGCGTTGGCTTTTGCAGGTTTGCTGTTCATCAGGTTGATCTCCTCAAGACTTCCGAACCATTTTCGTCCCACCACTGGGGGCGATGAATACCATGTAACGCACCGGTTCGGGCGGCTGGCTGGTTGCCAGGGACAGGCTTATGTTTTGGTAAATGGTGGAAATGATCAATGGCATCTGGCGTTCGGCGAGCGGCTTGCCGACGCACAGGCGGCTGCCAAACCCAAAGGGGAAATACGCATGGGGAGCATCCGGCGGGGGAGACTCGCCATAGCCTGGAGGGGATGGATTCCCTCCAGGGCGCGGGGACCCGGAGGGGGGATGAATCCCCTTCGTTTGCATAAATCGCCCGGGGATGAATTCGCCCGGCTTGGGGAAAACGGCCGGGTTCCGATGCGCCAGGTACAGGCAGGGCATGACCATTTCACCTTTATTGATTGGCTGGCCGCCAACCTGTAAATTTTCCGCGGCCGCCCGGAGCAGTTGTACTACGGTCGGGCTTAATCGCGCGCTCTCCTGGATGCAAGCTCCCAGCAGGGGCATGTGATTGGCCTCGTGCGCCAGCCCGCGCACGATATCAGGGTGGCTGTAGAGGTGGGCGAATACCCAGGCCATCGCCACCGCCGTCGTGTCGTGCCCGAACATGAGCATCCCGAAAATTTCCGTCACCATGTCCGGCTCGGGCATCCCCCCTTTTGCGATGAGATAAGCCAGCAGGGAGTTTTCATTATCGGCTGTGAGCTCAAATCTCTTGATTTGCCCCAGGATGAAGCCGCGCAAATTTGCGCGGTTCAGGGTGATCCTTCCCCACGGGCTGTGCCTGCCCAGGTTGACGTGCAGGGGTTTGAGGTAGAGGGTGAGCGGGTTGTCAAAGGAGGTCATGAAGGCGTGAATGAGATGCAAGGCTTGCGCTTCCTCTTCAGGCGGGAGGACGCCAAACACAATGCAGACGATGATTTTCTGCGTGATTTTGCGCAGGACTTCAAACATGGAAAATGGCTCGCCCACCGGGATTTGCCGGATGGCGTCGAGCGTGGCGCTCACAGTCAGGTCATCGTATTGGACAATCAAATCCTTCTGGAACGGCGGGGTAAGCAACTGGCGGTGGCTGCGATGGGCTTCGCCATCCAACATCATCAACGAATCGCCGCCAAAGAGCGGCCTCATGGCCTTGACACCCTTCCCGGCGACAAGGTTTCGGTTGGCGGCAATTTCGCGGATCATGTCGGGGTCGCCGGTGACCAGCACATTCCCGGCACCGGGCAGCGCCATGCGGAAGGTTGGCCCATGTGCTGCGGCGGCCTCATCGAGGAACGCATAGGGTTTGTACAGCCAGCGGAGGGCGTTGCTGAGCTTGTTGGGGTATTCAATCCGGTGCATGCGGTGGGCCTGTGAGGATTTGATGATATTAGGGCTTTCGCAGTTGGAGGATATTGCTGCTCGAGTAGCCTGAAGCGCTGGTTTCGATACGCAAAAATCGCTACTCAACCAGCGCTTCAGGCGTATCGAGACCCCAATTGCATATGCCGTGATACCTTGTCTTGTACCGCACTGCGTAGCGGGCGATCTCCACATAAAAGGCCCAGATTTCGAGCACCCCGCGCCGGGGAAAGAGCTGGCGCAAGCGGGGCGGGATGGCCTGGAGACAGGCCTCCCCGCGCTGAAACTCGGCGCGCACCCACGCCCGGACTGCCCGGGTGGCCATGAGCGCATCATACGCCAGGCTTGTTGCACCCGCTTCACGCGCGGCTTCGATCACCTCCAGCGGGACATTGACCAGGCCGCGCTGGAGATCCTCCCGCAGGTCGCGCATGGGCGAGACCCAGGACAGCGCGCCGACCATTTCCGGGATGTCGGCGGCGCGCAGGGGTGAGTCCACCATCATCAGGGACACGTCCATGGAATGGGTGAAGGTGGCGCGGTGCAAAGCGTCCAGTTGTTCTTTCGTGAGCAGGGATTGTGATTCGAAGCGCACCCGGTCCGCCCGCAGTGTTTTGAACAGCGCAAGAAATTCAGTGCGGATATCACAGCCCGGCCTGAGCCGCCGATCAGCTTCCCCAAAGACAAAGCCCGCCAACGCCGGGATGTCGGATGCGAAATCGAAGTGGTTCGCTTCGATTTTCCCGATCAATTCGTCCAGGTAATTTAGCGGGGGGATGCCCACCGCGCGGTCCCCGTCGAGGACATCGTCAACATGCTGGGCCAGGCAATGGCCCGCCCGCAGGAGCCGCAGACGCCGCCACGCAAACAGGGAATAGCCATAGATCGCCAAAAATGTAATCAAGTAGCGGCGATGTCTTCGGATGAAATAGCGAAACTCGCGCAGGCAAATGCGCTCAATGCCAAGGGGGCTGATCATGTGGACTGGCTGAAAGTGTACAGCGAAATGGCGCAATTTGTCAGCCAGTCCCATCCCGGAAATCCGGGGCAGGATGAGCGCAGCCAAGTGTTACCGGGTTTCATGGGGGGAGCTGACCCCGGAGCGGGGTGCCAGCCTCATTGGAAACCACCCCCCCGTGGGCCGGGTTTTCCCCGCCCCCCTGGGCGAACTGTTCCAACGCTTCCGCGGGTAAAGTACAATCCTCCTGTTGGGTTAAGACTTACGATGCAGAATGCTGGTCGAGTAGCCGGATGCGCTGGTTTCGATACACAAAAACCGCACTCAACCAGCGCATCCGGCGTATCGAGACCCGAACTGTAACTCATATGGGAATTTACAAGTTGGTGCGAGGGAAACATGAAAGTCACATTGATCGAACCCGCCATGATCAAAACAGCCACATTCGGCGAGAAGCCTGCCTGGATGCTCCAGCCGCTCACGCTGGCAACCCTGGCCGGGCTGACCCCGCCCGATGTCGAAGTCCAGGCCGTTGATGACCGGCTGGAAATGATTGATTACGACGAGCCCCGCGACCTGGTGGGCATCTCGGTCAAGACGTTCACCGCACAGCGCGCCTACCAGATTGCAGACGAGTTCCGCAGCCGCGGCGTCCCCGTGATTTTGGGCGGGCATCATCCCACCCTGCTCCCCGATGAGGCCCTCCAGCATGCAGACTCAATCCTTGTCGGTGAAGCGGAAGGGATATGGGGAAATGTAATCCAGGACGCGCAACGCGGCCAGCTCCAAAAGGTGTACCGCCAGCCGCACACCCTCCCGTTCGAAAATATAAAAGTGGATCGCTCCATCTTTGCGGGCAAAAAATACCTGCCCGTTGGGATGGTCGAGACGACGCGCGGCTGTCCCTTCTCCTGTAATTTCTGCTCCGTGACCACGTTTTTCGGGCGCACCTTTCGCCATCGCCCGCCCGCCGAGGTGGTGGCGGAGATCGAAAGCCTCGACAAAAAATTTATCTTCCTCGTGGATGACAATATTGTCGCCGACAAGGAAGCCGCCAAGGCGTTGTTTCGCGCCCTCATCCCCTTGAAGATCCGCTGGATCAGCCAGGCCAGCCTGACCATGACCAAAGACCCGGAACTCCTGCGCCTGATGCACGCCAGCGGGTGCGCCGGGGTGTTGACCGGCATCGAATCCATCAGCCTCGCCAATCTCAAGCAAATCCGTAAAAGCTGGAATACCGTCGGCACCGGCTACCCGGCGGCCCTGAAGTTGGCGCGCGACCACGGGATTGCCATTGTCGGCTCCTTTATTTTGGGGATGGATGAGGACACGCAGGCCTCCCTGGATGAACTGCTCGATTTTGCCATTCACGAGCGCCTCTTCGCCGCCCTCTTCAACCTGCTGACCCCTTATCCCGGGACGGAACTTTACAGCCAGTTCCTGGAAGCAGGACGCCTGACGCGGCCCGCCTGGTGGCTTGACCCCGATTACCGGTACGGCTCCCCCGTCTTCACCCCGAAGAATATTTCCGCCGACCAACTGGAGCAGGCGCGGCTCAGGCTCTATCGGCAATTCTATGGCCCCCGCTCCATGCTCAAGCGCTTTTTGGAGCCAAGCGCCAATCTGCAGGACTTGTGGCACGCCTTTACTTTCCTGACGATGAACCTGCCAGCTTCCAATGAAGAGTTGATGCGGTATGGGAGGACGCTGGGGGCGTCGTAGAGGGCATTTCTTTGGGAGGCGGGCGCGGACAATGTTTGGGAGCAGGAAAACTCGAAAACGAAAAATGCTTGAAAATGCCGCAGAATCTGACCTTTCAATGCACCTTTGTTAGGGGTTTTTTGTTGTGCCAGACTCGTCGCCTGAAAAAAGACTCGTTGCCATAAGTTTTTGGGTCTTGCCTTTCTTGATTTCACATTCCCAAATTCTTATAACCTTCCAGCCTTTTCGAGTCAATTCCTTTGTTATCGCTTTATCTCTTGCTTTGTTTCGCTTGATTTTATTTTGCCAGTATTCGGCATTGTTCGAAGGGGTAACATTGCGGCAATTATGACCATGCCAAAAACAACCATCAGCGAAAATAGCAACACGATTTTTAGGAAAGATAAAATCTGGATGTCCAGCAAGATCGGAATTTCTGCGCCAGCCAGTTATATGATGAGATTTGAAAATCTCTATCAATTTAACTTCTGTTGATTTATTCCCTTTTGACTTTACAGCCTTCATTATTTCAGAGCGCTGTTTTTTGGAAAACGTGTCAGTCATCTTACTTGCGATTGGTGATAGTTATCCAAGTCTTATCAAAGTTTAAAGCCTGTAATACAGCGTCTTTATCTAATTTTTGTGGAGGCTTAACTTTAATCAGCAAACATTCCTTCGGAACAGACTCAACAATGGTAAATTGCGAACCGTGCGGTTGCCATGTAAACCGATGAATATTTGAATCTTGTTCGTAGGCTTCTAAATTATCGTTTTTGTTGCGCTTCCAAACATAATTTTCTGGCGGATATAGCACGGTTTCAGTTTCAAATACCGCAAGTTCTGTCAGGTCACCTGACTTGATAAGTACAACTGTTCTTAAATGAGAAAACTTTGCCCTGACGGCTTCGACACGAGCGTTCCAAATTTTCAGAACATCATCTCCCATATTTTGCGGATCAGCATCTAAGTTTTTTTGGTCAAAAGAATATGCAAGGGAGTTACGCCCCGAAATAAGTCTGATTTTTTTAGCCTTATGCGGGTGGGGGCTTTTCACTGTTTTCGCTCCCCAAGCGCAAACATTCAAAACTACGTCATCCAATCCGACATTTGAAGGTTTCCATTCTGCCCCGATGCAGGATGCAAATATTTGCTCCCATTCCGGGCCTTCCAAGGATGAAGTGGATTTTGTGGCAAGCAAATACACAATTTCTTTGCCAAGTTTTTGACCAAAATCAGCGGGAAATTGATTGACTGGGTACGGTGGCTTAACTTTATCAACCGTTCGCAAGCGAGGGGATTTGTTGGTATCGGTCATTATGTTCTCGTAAAATGTGGGCAAGGGCGATTTGATATGTAGAGTTTTTTGGATACAAGTTAACTTTGTTCATGTCGTGAAGTAAGATAGGCAAAAATGACTCGAATACTGCTCTGACAATATTAACTGGAACTGCGTTTCCTGCTTGTTTTCGAGTTTGCGATTCCGTCACAGCAATTTTGAAGGTTTCGGGAAATCCCTGTAAGCGGAGCATTTCTTTTGGAGTTAATCGGCGTTCTCCATTAACAAGTAAATAATTGTAAGATGCGCCTGCTCGTAACGCACAAGAAAATGGATAGGATGAAATATGTCCTGCCTTGTTTTCATGCCAAATTGAAGGACTTACGGTTGGCGTGTGATTTTCCAAACGCTTTTGGCGGATTTTCTCTGAAGCATAATATTTGCTATCCACCTGTTTTTCTAAAATTTCACTGAGTGGAATATATTTTTTCTGCTTTGGAGGAAATTGAAATACCATTGGTTCATAAAAACCAACCAAAATTACCCGCTCTCTTTTCTGCGGCAACCCGTAATCTAAAGCGTTAAGCGACTTGTAATAAACGGTATATCCTAATTCCTCACGTAAAACATGAAGAATTTTTTTCAAAGTCTTTCCCTCGTTATGTCCAATTAGCCGCTTGACGTTTTCGAGAATAAAAGCCTTTGGTTTTTTAGCCGTCAAAATTCTAGCAATATCGAAAAATAATGTTCCACGAGTATCGTCAAACCCTTTTCCATTCCCGATAATGCTAAATGGCTGGCATGGAAAGCCCGCAAATAAAATATCATGATCGGGGATGTCGTTCTCGTTTACTTGCGTAATATCGCCAGCAGGATACTCGCCAAAATTAGCGTTGTAGGCTTCTCTTGCGTATGGGTCAATGTCACTCGAAAAAACGCATTTTGAAGGTAAGTCGTACTTTGAAAAAACCTGTTCTGCGGCAAACCTAAACCCCCCAATGCCTGCGAACAAGTCTACAAATCGTATTGCTTCGACGTTTTTCTTAAGACTCATTTCTACCTTCCTTAAATGTTGTAACCAATCAACAAAACCAGTGTAATTCGAGCATTTGGTCTAGTCAAGAAAAGCACTTTATTTTGCATGGCAAGCGCCCAACCGAGCGATCACCCGCCACAACAGTCTATCTCCTAAATTTCCAACATTATACGTCACACCATCGCCAACTTTTTACGCGCCTCCTCCACCCACCCCCTCGCCTCCTCCTCAAACCTCCCTCCCCCAAACCGCGCCGCATTCGCCCGCAAAGCCGCCGGGTCAAAAGACGCCCCGCGCCCCAAACATTCCCCTACCGCGGCGGCCAGCGCATCCGCCGTTTGCTCCGCCACGAGCAGGCCCGTTTCGCCAGCCACCACGGTTTCCAGGTTGCCCCCGCCCGCATAGGCGATCACGGGGCAGCCCGCCGCCTGTGCTTCCACCAGCCCGATCCCGAAGTCCTCGGCGGCCATGTGGACGAGGGCGCGCGCCCGCCTGAGGGCCGCGGCCACCTCCTCATCGGGCAGCCACCCCCGGAAAGTCACGTTTGCCCCCGCCGCCCTCTCCAGCCGCGCCCGCTCCGGGCCGTCGCCGATGATCTGGAGCGGGAGGCCCAGTTGGGTGAAGGCTGCCACCACCAGTTCCACCTTTTTGTGCCGCGCCAGCCGCGAGACGCATACGAAAAAATCGCCCGCCTCCCGCTCTCCCGTAAACCGCTCCACCTCCACTGGCGGGTAAATGACGCGCGCCTCACGGCCATAAGCGGCGCGCACCTGGCGGGCGATCCAGCCGGAAATGGCGGCAAACGCATCCACGCGCGCCGCGGCGCGCACATCCCAGCGGCGCAGCAGCCCCAGCCCCGCTTTCGCCGGCAGGCGCGTCCCGCCCGGCAGCCCGGCCAGGAACGCCGCCCGCCCCTGCCACAAAACCCGCAGCGGCGTGTAGGTGTAGCACAGGTGTACCTGCCCTCCATGCGTACGGACGGCGTGCGCCGCGGCATAGTGCGAACTCAGGATCACGTCGTACCCGCGCAGGTCAAAACTGCGCATGGCCAGCGGGAAGAGCGGGAACCAACGGTAATGGTTGGCGTGGATGCCCGGCAGGCGGTTGAGCCACGATGTGCGCACATCCGCCCCGGCCAGCGGCGTCCCGGTCAGCGCGGCGGCGTTGTGGACGGGCGTAAACACCGGCGCGCCGGGAAACGCCCGCAGCATGGCTGCCAGCGTGCGCTCCGCCCCGCCATAAAAGGGCAGGGCATCATGGACAATGGCAATTTTTGGGGTCATCCCAATCCTTTACAGTACATGGCTGGCATTGTCACGGCTTTCGCCAAGCGTGCGCGATCAGCAGGGCCGGGGGAGTTGCCGGTGCCGGGCTGAGGGGTATACTCCCCCTTATCGAAAGCCTCACCCCCGGAGGGCCACATGTTATCCTGGCTTTTAGTCATCATCCAATTGGGGGCGCTGGCGCTCATCGCCGTCACCGGCCCGCTCATCCCCGCCAACCTGTGGCTGTTCGGCATGGAAGCGGCCGCGGCCGCGCTGGCCGTCTGGGCCGTGCTCACTTTGGGCATTGGCAATTTCAACATCGTCCCGGATGTCAAACAAGATGCCCGGCTGGTCACGGGAGGCCCGTACCGGCTGATCCGCCACCCGATCTATACCGCCCTTTTGCTCGGCGCGCTGCCCATGATCATCAACACTTACACCCCATTCCGGCTGGCGCTCTGGCTGATCCTCCTGGTGGATTTGCTGGCCAAGCTGTATTATGAGGAAAGGCTGTTGCAGAAGGCTTTGCCGGGTTATGCGGAATACATGAAAACATCCCACCGGCTGATCCCGTTTATCTATTAGACCTCTTGCATAACTCAAAACACCGCTCGTAGTAAGGACACTTCGACGTAGCTCAGTGCAGGCTTTGGTCGTTGGTTTTTCCAACAACTGACGACTAAAGTCGTCACTACAAAAGACATTCGCAAGAGGTCTATTGAGGTACCATGCCCACCGCGTCATCCCGGGGGTCAAGGCCCGGTCTGATTGGCCAGCGTGATTTGTCCAATGAGGGCCTCCAACAGCGGGGCCGCGCGCGCCTGGTTTGCAGGATAAAGATCGTCCAGCTCTTCGGGATCATTTTTCAAATTGTATAGCTCAATCCGCGGCGCGGCCAATTCCGGGTACCCTGTGTGATAAATCAGCTTCCAGTCGCCGCGCCGGATGGATGCGGAGTATTTTTGAATTTGTGCTTCCGGGGGCGTATTGCTGGAAAACAGGGCCAGCGCATCCCGGGCTGTGCCGGCGGCCAGCCGGTCAAATGGCGGCAGGACACTGCCCTCCGCCCAAAACGGGATCGGCTGATCATTAATCGACAGCAGGGTGGGGAGTACATCAATGGCGCGCGTCAGATCATCAACGTCTATCCGCCCCTGCTGACCGGGCGGGAAGATGAAGAGGGGAACCCTCAGCAATGGCTCGTAAAGGACGGGAAACCTGTGCCCGGCAACCTGCCGCTCAAACATCTCCCCATGATCAGAAGTCAAGACCAGCCAGGTATTCTCAAGGATCCCGGCCCCGCGGAGGTTCTCGTACAAACGGCCAAACTCGGCATCCACGTACAGGATAAATTCATCGTATCGGCTGCGCAGGGCGTTTAGCTCCTGAACCGTGTGCAGGGCCTGCTTTTGCAACAGAGGATGATTCGGCTTCTCCCTCACCGGCAATCCATCCACAGCAAAGCGATCCACAAACTCCCGGCGCGGCTTATATGGCTCGTGCGGCGGCAAAAAATGAGCGTAACTTACAAACGGCCCGCTTTGCAAACGCAGCGTTTCCGAAAGCCAATCCACCCCGTCCTCCAGGATGAAAAGCTCATACCGGTTCTGAACCGCAGGAACCCCCAGCGGAAATTGCGCAAATATCTCCCTGTGTGCGGCCCCGATTTCGCTGGCGAGCGGGGGCGAAACAAGGCGCTCATACAATTGGGAAAGCAGGAGCGTGTACGATTTGGAGCTTTCCTGCTCAATCGCACGGTCCCAGGCCAAATTGAAAACGTCATCATCCTTGGGGAAAAGTGAGCTGAGGTACTTGTTTTGGGAGAAATACAGTTCCTTGCGAGGAACTAATAAATCAATATCCTCGAAGAAATCATCCAGCAGGATGGCCGCAAAAGGGTTATGGGAATAAGCGATGCGGTGGTGTTGTGGGAACGCCGAAAACAAGCTCCGCCGCCGAAAATCCCCGGTAACTGTATCGGCCAGGCGATGCGCCCGGTGCGTCCACGGCATCGTCCCGGTCAGGAGCGAGGCTGTCCCCGGTGTGGTGAAATTGCTCGCCGCATAATGGTTGTGATACACAATGGCATTCCTTGCCAGCCGATCAATGTTCGGCGTGGTTTCCCGCCCATATCCATCGAGCGCAAAGTGCCGGAATGAAAAGGCATCAAAGACAACGACCAGCACATTCTGCTTTGGCGCAGCCAGGTGCGCCGGGGCGGCTTGCATGAACGCCCGCGGCGCAAGCAGGCCCAGCCCCGCCAGCCCTGCCAACTTTAGAAAATCCCTGCGATTCAATCCGCCTTCCTTCGGCTGGAGCCCATCAAATATTGCGCAACACGACGATTATTAGTCCCGTTGCATCAAGCAGAAGATAAAAGATCATCAACAGCGATACCCTTTCAAAAAACCCGGCCACCCACCGCCTAAGGCGTTCCGAGCGCAGCAAAAAATAGACCGGAAGCAAAACGCTCACACCCACCAGAATCCATTCCACACCATATAAAAAGAGGACGGGCTGACTCAGCCCCCCAAGCCAGCCGATCAACCGGGAGGGGAATGGCGCCCCGAAATAGCCGTAGACCTGGAGCGCCAGCGCCCAGCCGGTTACCACCCAAACCAGCGATCCGGCCAGCGTCAGCCGGGCATGCGCACCCCATTTGGGCGACACCAACAACCCAAGCAGCGCGCCTCCCAAAAAAATCCCCAGGCTGTCGAAAAAGGCGGCCACCAGCCCATATGCCCCCACGCCAACGGCATCCCCGGGCTTTGTTCGCTCAGTTATCCAGGCAACATCAATCAAAAACAGGAATATGGTCCATAGGTGCGTGGGGAACGCCGAGATCAGGAACAGCCGCCACAATCCATCCGCACCATGAACCTGCCGCAATGTTTCATCTGATCGTGTCATGGGTCAAAAGTATATCAGCCGGCCTCCCCAGGCCCCAAGCCAACACCAACCCCGCGCCCAACAATGCGGGCAGGGCCGCCGGGAAAACCGCCTGCTGGAACAGGCCATCCCATTGGAACAACGCCGCCGCGCACAGCCCCAGCTTCCAATCCTGCGCCAGCAGCGCGGCCAGCGGCAGGGCCAGCAGGACAAAATGGTGGTGCCAGGCCAGCGGGGAGAACAAAATTGACCAGGCGAGGAACGCACTGTACAACCGGACGGACGGCCCCCCGCGCCGGTACGCCAGCCAGACGAGCCCGGCATACCCCGCCGCCCCCACCCAGCGCATCCCCGCCCAGCCCGTCAGCCCGATCAGGCTGGCGTTCTGTGGGCTGTGATGCACCAGCCCGTCCAATTGGGTCAGCGCGCCCCAAAAATCGGCAACCAGCTCAGGGTACAGCACGGCCATCGGCAAAACAGTCACCAGCCCGAGGGTGAGCGCGGTCATCCCCAAAAATCGCGAGCGTCCCTTTGCGACAAAATACCCGGCCAGCGCGAGGGGCGAAGTCTTCAGGGCAATCGCCATTGCCAGCGCCGCCCCCGACTGGAATGCGAAGACGACTGCCAGCCCGGCCAGCGCGCTCGCCTGCCCCATAAACACCGCCTCCACCGCCGGGGTGAAGAAGATCAGGGGGACCAGCCGCCAGCCATGCACCTCAACCAGCCGCCCGCACAACCACAGCGTCCCCAGCCACGCCGCCGCACCCAGCAACGCCCACAGTCCGTACCCCGCTTCCCCCAGTCCGGCAAACGGGGCCACGAGTACCAACAGGAATGGGTGGCTCAGGAATCCCGTCCCAATGGTCAGGGGTAGATACGGGTTCCCTCCCGCCGCTGCCTTTTCCCACGCCGCCGCATAAATCCGGTAATCCCAGCCCCAGATTCCGCCGGTATTCCCCGCCAGCCAGCCCAGCCGCTGCCACGCCAGCCCGGCAAAAAGCAGGCACGCCGCCGCCAGCCAGCGCCTTTCAGCGGCCACGATCCAGCCTTTCCAGCAGGCGGTACAACAGCCTGCGGCGCAGCGGGATTTCCCGCCGGGCGTACCAGGCATGCCGCCGCCGCTCAAATCGCAAGTTGTCCAGCCAGCCTTCCCGCACATCCTCCCGCCGCGCCAGCGCAATCCCGGACCCCGGCGTACCCTCCAGCACGTTCATCTCCAACGGGCGCAGGGCATCTCCAAACGTGCGCACCGCCCGGCGTACCGGGCGCGTCGTGAGCACCAGGTCGTGGCGGAGGGCCTCGGCAGGCTTCGTCCCGTTCAAATCCACGTCGAAGGCGGTCTCCCCCAGGGCGGGGGCCAGCTTATCAGGAGCCAGCTCATAAAAAGAATCGTAGACCCCGCGGGCAGAATCCAGCCCCCTCAAACGGTACGTCTCCCGGAAGTGCTGGAGCGGGACCTGGAAGAACGGGGTGGCCTGCCCGAAATGGGTGCCCGCGTCCCCGAAATTGGTCGTGTGCGACTCGCGCGGGTACAGGAAGGTTTTGCCCGTGGCCGCCAGGTATTGCATCCCTTTCGGGAAGAAATCATTGCCCCAGCGAGGACCCGGTAAAAACATCGGGTGCAGGCCATCCTGAGGGGTCACGCCCCCCGGTGAACCCCGCCACCAGCTCTCGAACGCGTCCCACATCTCCGGGGTGTAGACCTGTCCCTGATACCAGTACACCTGGAAGAAAAAGTTGTCGGCGTCATCGAGGACGGGTTCAAACGGAGTGTGGGTGTACCCGTTGAACCAGGGCCGGTTGAGGGAGATTCCAGCGAGGCGCGGGTCATCCCCGCAAACGGCGAGCGCCTGCGCCGCAAAGTTGTGGAACTGGCGGGAGACGACGAGATCATCCTCAAGGCAAATGAGCGCGCCCCATTGGCGGGTGAGGCCCCCGCAAAACCGGAAATGCCCGACAAGGCCAAGTTTGCGCGGCTGGGCGATGATCTCCTTGGGGCCGCGCGCCCAGCCAAAGGTTTCCGCCACCTGGAGGACGTCGGCATCCCCGCCGTGGTCAATGGAGATGATCAGCGGCGTGCCCGCCGGGACCTCGGCGCTCCCGATGGACGCGAGCAGGCGGGCGAGGGAGGCTGGGCGGTTGTAGGCGTTGACGATGATGGGGAGCATGGGAGGGTAGAACGGGATTGAATCCCGTTCTACAAAAGTTTGCCTGTTGGGGATACAGTGATTAGGGTTGCCCCTCTCGATTTTAAGGAGTGGTTCCAGGCATCCAGCCCACGGGTATCATGTCCTCGGCAATTTCCCATGCCAAGCCCTTTTCGATATCCACCAATATCACTTTTACGGCTGTAAGTCTGTATATCATGGGGAGTACGGGATCTTCCTCAAAGGTTTCGATATCGAAGATAAGTTTCGTACCGTCCGGCGACCAAATGGGAGGGCGGGGATACAATCGATGAGGCTGTAGGGAGGGAGCCTGCAGACAGTAGTTTGTTACATCCCCGGTTAACGTATCGATAACTGCCAACTGGCCGCCCTTGTCCCGATAGTTCGGGGAGATAAATGTAGCGATCTGACGGCCATCTGGCGACCAACTCAAAGAATCCCGGAGATACATATATGGCGCAAGATTTGTAACCTGCTGAATTTCACCTCCTGAAGTCACCACATACAGTTCCGTGTCGTCTTCAGCGGGCATTTTGTTGACGAAGGCGAACTTCGAACCGTCTGGTGCCCAATTTGGCTCGAGGTAGATGTCATTGTAAATCGAGAATGTCTGGAAAATCTGATCGAGGCTGACCACAAGCTGTCCGGAAGTCAAGTCCCAGAGACCATGCGTGAAGAATTCCTCATCATCGCCCGCAAATCGCAGGTAAACAGCTTGGGTTAGATTTTGATTGTAGACTGCTCCCCCCCATGATCCTGGCAGTGGAATCGATGCGCGTGATAAAAATCGATCAAACACAGGCTTCAACAATTGCGAATCACCGGTAAAAGGATTAAAGATCAGCCATGCAGGTGGCTCCAGAAACCCTTCTCCCGCTGACTGCGGAGAGACTCCTATAAAGAGGCGTTCGCTATCTGCCCAGCCTTTAGGAACAATCCAATCTTCCTGCCGGGAGATCTGGACTACATGGTTTCCTTTTGAATCAGAGACAATAAGGTCGCGTTTAATTATGCTCCCTTGCTTGTCTAACTCGGTCTGATAATATGCAACATATCGATGATCAAGTGAAACTAACGGGAAAAATCCTCCTTCCTCGGCGATGATCAGACCAGCAGTCAAATCCAGAAAAACCACTCTATGTTCCAAATGTTCATCGTCAATGGGGACCTCCTTGTCTAAAATCAAGGTGCCCTCAAGACCCGGTTCCGAATTCTCTCCAGGTTGGATATTCAAACACTGAAAGGCGAGCCGGGTTTCTGGAGGCACATCGGGTACGACAAACGTCGGCGGCGGTGTCACCGCTTCGGTAGCGGTTGAAGTTGGGAACAGCGTGCCGGTCGCTGTAGGTGAGCTTTCCTCCGCTGCGATCGTCGAAATTGCCATGGCAGTTGGGGATGATGAATCATCAGGTGTTTCTGTAGCAAGAGTATTTAGCTCCGGATCAAATTGGCATCCGGCGATCAAAAATGAACCGAAGCAAACAATCAGAAAATGGATTGGTTTCATGGCAACTCTCATTCTGCTCCAAGGATTTTTAGATCAACATTCAGCGCGTCCCAGTAATTCCACTGATCGAAAGAAATCATCATAAAGTCAGGGAAATAGGCACTTGGAAATCCCTGCGTTGTTCCGCCCCTCATCCCGCTTCAAACGCCTGCATGGCGGCATCCGCCAGTTGTTCGAGGCCGCGGTGCATGGCGGCGCGGTCAAAGTCCACCTGCCAGCGGCCATCCTTGAGCGAGTCGCCCACGGAGAAGGCGGCGGCGCACGGGATGCCGAGAAATTCGCCCGCGGCAAACACGGCGGCGGCTTCCATCTCCACGGTGAACATGCCCATCCGGCTGTAATGGTCAATCTCCGGGAGGGTCTCGCGGAAGGGGGCGTCCGTGGTCCAACTGGGGCCGGTGAGCGGGGTGAGGCCGGCCGCCGTGAGGGCCTCAGCCAGCCGGGTGGTCAGCGCGGCGTCGGGGCGGGCGAAGACCTGCGGGGGCAGGTAGTGGTGGGAGGTGCCCTCATCCCGCAGGGCGCGGTCGCAGAGGATGAGGTCGCCCGCATTCAGCGTTTCCTGCATCCCCCCGGCAAAGCCCACGATAATGAAGCGCCGCGCCCCGAGGGCGGCCAGCCATTCCAGCACGAAGACGGCGGCGGGCGCGCCGATCCCGAAGTTGCCGACGACCCCCGTGGGGACGCGCGCGCCCCGCAGGGTGTGGAACTCCCCGAAAAACCGCTCGGCCTGCCGCCCCTTGTACTGGCGGGTCAGGTATTGGAGGGTGTGCTGTTGGAAGGTGATGATCACATTTGCGGGCATGTCCGGGATCGCCAGCCGCGGGTTGTGTCGGGCCACATCGGCGGCGGAAAAGGCGGCGGGGTGGCCGTGCTTATCGGGGTAGTGCGGGATGGTCAAGGTTGCGCTCCGGTTTCCCAAATGGTCACGCCCTGGATGGTGGTGCGGCGGGCGGGGAGGCCGCCGCTTTCCAGCAACGCCAGGAGGCCGCGCTCGAGGTCGGATAGTTCGGCGGGGTCGGCATACAGGGCGACGATGTGGGAGATGTGATGTTCTTGCAGGGATTGTGCCGAGAGGTCGGTGAGGGCGGTTTGCCCTTCGACTCCGCTCAGGGTGGAGGGGGACGGTTCGTAGAGTGTCGAAAGCGGGAGGCCGGTATAGGTGGCGAAGGCGTAGGGGCTGACCGGGTGTTCGGTGAGCAGGAGGATGTTTTGATGCGGGAGGCGTTCAAAAACCGGCCCGGCAAGGTAGGGTAACTGGTAGCGGTTAATGGCGGCGGCCCCGGCCACGAAACGCAGCCCAAACCCGGTGAGGGCGGCAAAGGCCAGCACGGCGAGCAGGGCCAACGCGCCGCGCGCCAGTAGCGGTTGGAGGCGGCCTTCCACGATGGCCAGGGATTTTAGTCCCCCCGTAGGGGCGGGGTCCCCCCGCCCGCGCTCCACAAGCGCCAGGCATTTCCGGGCAAACGTGACCAGCCCGTGTGCGGCATACGGCAGGATCAGGACGCCCGCCATAAAGGTCAGGCGCAGGTTTTCCGGCTGCCACGGCCCAACAATCCCGAGCATGGCAAGCTGGATGGCGATCAGGATCAGGACGCGCAGGGGCTGGCGGCGCGCGCCGGGCGATTTGAGCGCCAGCCAAAACCCGATAAGCGCAAAGAGCATGACATCCGGGCGGATCTGCCAGAGGGCATGGCGGGCGTAATTGATCAGGAGGACGGCCACGTCACCGCGCAGGATGCGCCCGAGGCTGTCCGTCTCGTGGGCGAGGGTGTCATACGTCCCGAAGAAATACCAGCCTACCGGGATGGCCGCGAGCGTGAGGAGGGCAATGCCTCCTTTGACCAAGCCGTGCCACAGACTACCCCCCTCCAACTCCCCCCGCTTGCGGGGGGAGAACGGCATCCCGCCGCAAGCGGGGGGACGGGAGGGGGGTTTCCCGGCCAGGAATTCCTCCAGCACGAAGAGCGGGACAAACAGCCAGGCGTCATAGCGCGTCAGGCAGGCCAGGCCAATCAGGGTATAGGCGATCACGCGGTGGCCGGGTTTCTCCCTGTGCTCGAAAAAGTAAAGGATGAGGAAGAGCAGGAGGATGAAGAGTACCTCCACATACGGCACGGTGGAGAGGGCGATAAACATCACCTGGGTGGCAAGCAGGGCGGCGGCGGCAAGGCCGGTGGCTTCATCAAAAATGTCCCGCGTGTAAACGTATATCGAGGCCACCGCGCCCGCGGCAAAACCGGAGAGCACGAGCCGGGGCAGCGCCAGCGCCGGGGTCAGTTTGGCCGCGAGGAAGATGATGATCTGGGTGGGCGGCAGCCAGCGCCCCAGCAGGATTTCGCCGCGCATGGCAAAGCGCGTATAGGAATCCTCCCAGTAGATCACCGGGTAACGGAAGATGATCCAGGCGTCCAAAATCAGGGTAAACACGATGAGGGCAGCCAGCAGGCGGCGCGGAGGCCAACGGAGTTCCCACGAGTTCCCATAAGTTCCTGCGAGTTCGTGAGTTCCCATGAGCAATCACCCACCCTTCCGCGCCAACACCACCACCGGAAACCGCGCCGGTTCACGCCGCCCGCGCAACCGTGCCAAAAGCGGGCCAAGCCGGAAGCGGATGCCAAAACGGGGATGGAAAAGTTGAGGTTTCAAGTTTAAGTTTTGGGCGAGGGTACACAGGCGGTCAAAGGTCATGTAATTTTCGAGCGGCAGGCTGTTGGATGGGAAACCGTACCTGGCGGCAAATTCCGCCTCCCGCTCGGCCACCATTTGCGCACCGCTGGAAGCGTCGTGGTACACGGGCGTATCGACGATGGCAACCCGCCCACTGGGAGCCAGCAGGGGCAGGACGGCGGCGAGTGTCTGCACAAAATCGGTGGAATAGTGGAGGGAGGCGTTGAACACGATCCAGTCAAACTGGCCTGCGGCAAAAGGCAGGGCGTCAAACTCGGCCTGAACGGGCGTAAAGGGGGTGTCGTAAAACCGGTGCGCGCCCAGCCCGTCCCACTCATTCACGAGCAGGTCCACGGCGGTCACGGTATGCCCGGCCAGCGACAACCGGTATGACAGCCAGCCATTCCCCGCGCCCAAATCCAGCGCACGGCCACCTGCCCCCATCTGCCCGGCGAGCGCCCGGTAACTGGCCGCCCGCATCCGCCACATCCCCGCCATGCGGCCTGACAAGTCCTCAAATGGAAGGGCGCGGTAATAGGCAGGGTCGGCGCTGCCGCGGCCCTCGGCCTGGCGCACGGCCTCGTACTCGCGCACAAACTGGGCGTAATGCGCCGCCCGCCCCGGCGGGAGAAAACGCCAGATGCCATCCACGCGCGGGAACGTGAGGCGATCCCGTTCGCAGAGAAAACTTTCCGGGGTCACAGCCCCCAGCGGGCCGCGGCAGACGGGGCAACGGTATGCGGTCATCGGCGCAGTCTCATCGAGAGAATAAAGAAATCCCCCCAATGGTTGAACGGAAAGCGCGGCGCAGCCCAATCATCCAGGTGGGCGAGCAGGGCAAAGAGCCGGGGGAAGCGGTGGGCGAAATTTTTGCGGTCGGCGGGGGGGGTGAACAAGGAGAGGGATTCCAGCCCGATGCGCTCAAAGCGATCCCCAAAGGCGGCGATGGTCCTGCGCGGGCTGAAATAATACGTCATGATCGCCACCCCCTCGACGCGGGCGCGCGTGCCCCCCAGGGTGAGGCGTCTAAAGGGGGTGCGGAAATCCCCGCGGAGGAATCCCCCCCATTCCCACGGGCAGATGGGCGGCATGATGACGAAGGTGGCCACCCCGCCGGGGCGCAGGACATCCGGGAGGTGGCGGGTGACGGCGGCCAGGTCGGGGATGCAGTTCAGCCCGCCCATGTTGGAGAAGACGAGGTCAAACAGCCCGGCGTCGAGCGTGTCGAGTTCGGTAAAGGAGAGCCGGCGGGCTTGCAGGCGGTCCCCATAATTCCCGCCGGCCATTTTCGCTTCGATTTCGGCGACCATGCCCGGCGAGAGGTCGGTGGCGAGGACGGAGTGGCCGCGTTCAGCGAACCAGGCCGCGTCGCCGCCCGTCCCGGCGTTGAGTTCGAGGAGGCGCGCGCCGGAGGCGAGATGCCGCGCAACATGACTGCGGACGCGTTGCCGCATCCGGGCGAGGTTGGGATGATCCTCGCCAAAGGCATCGTAGATGAGGGCTTTGCGGGAGAAGGCGGTGGCGTACTCATTGGAGGTCATAGGAACTGGTGGCTCGTGGGTACTCATGGGAACTCGTGGGAACTCATGGGGGCTTTTGAAAACGGGAGATTTCGTTTGACGCTGATCCTTGTAAATTCTCGCAGAGCGGAGTGAGGACATGTCTTTCGTCCGAACGCAGTCGAAGCGCGGTTCCGCAACATGAACTCATGGGGTTGCGGGAGGCGGGAAGTCCTCGGAGAGGATGAGGGCATCATCCGGGGAATCGATGTGATATTCGGCTTGGTCCTCCGCGACGCCCAGATTGCGATCCCAGCCGCCCTGTTTGCGTTTCGCGCGCAGGCTTTTGATGAGTTCTTCAAGGAAATAGGTAGCGTCACCAAAGGTGCGCAACACGGTCTCAAGCGGCTCCCCGCCCACCAACTCCCAGCGCTCGCAATCCTGAAACTGGCTGCCGAGTTCACCGAGGGAGCCGCGGGCGATCTCGCAAAAACGGATGTAATCGCCGAGAGCATTGCGGCAATAACCTTCGGCGATATTGGATTTTGCCGAGACGGCGGCCCGCAGCATCTGATCGGCCAGCCCGGAATAGCGGCGGTCAAACCCAATGACGATCTTTCGCACCAATGCAGCCAGCTCATCCGCCGCCTGCCAGGCCAGCAGGTTTTTGTAGCCATACAGCTTGCGCCAGGTTTTGGTTGTGTCACCGCCATAGCCGCGATACTTTGCTCTCATCGAACACCTCCAAGTTCCTGCGAGTTCCCATGAGTTCCCAGGCCGCGCTTCGACTGCGTTCGGACGAAAAGCATGTCCTCACTCCGCTCAGCGAGAAGGGCACCTTGAATCTGGTCAACCTTTTGGCAGCCACCAACGCAAGTCAAAGTTCCCAGGAGTTCCCATGAGTTCCTACGAGATCACCCCTGCCCCGTGGGCCTCGCGGCCTCCTCCAAACTCAGCCCTTCCCCGGCCAGCGTCACGGAGCGTAGCGGGGCCTTGGCCAGCCGGTTGAGCTTGAAGCGCGCCAGGGGCAGCGTAACCGTATGGAACAACATGGCCGCCAGTTCCCGCAAACCCGCCTGCCGCCAATGACGGAACGTCTTTCGGGCGCGGTACTCCTTGTGCAAGACAATGTGAAGCTGGCGGTAGAACGCCGTGGCAAACGGCCCGTCATACATCATCGCCAAATCCGCGGAGTCATCCCAGTTCTGCTTCACCCCCAGTTGATCCTGCACCCTTGCGAAAAACTTCGTCCCCGGCAGGGGATAGCTCACCGACATCCCAATATCATCCGGCAGGAGGTCGCGCACCATTTGCAGAGTCGCCTCAATATCGGCGCGCGTCTCGCCAGGATAGCCAAACTGGAGGAAGAACCCGACGCGCAGACCTGCCTCCCGCAGGCGCCGCCGCGCCTCATAAATCTCCTCCACCCGCGTCCCCTTCTCCATCGCGGTGAGAACCGACTGCGCTCCCGACTCCGCGCCCACCCAGATGATGTCCGCCCCGGCGCGCTGGAGCGCGGGGATGTCGCCCTCGCGCAGGAGCAAGTCTACGCGGGACAGGGATTTGAACGGGATACGCGCCCCCTCGCGTTCCACCGCATCCGCAAACGCCGCCAGCCAGCCGGGCTTGAGCCCCATGATGTCATCGGCAAACCAGATGTGGTCGGGGTGGTACGTCTCCTTGAGCCATTTCATTTCGGCGGCCACGTTTTCCGGGCTGCGCGAGTTGTACCGCTGGCCCCAGATCGGCTTGGCGCACCAGTTGCAATGATACGGACAGCCGCGCGTCGTCACCATATTCATCGAAAAGTAACCGTGGCGGGCCAGCCAGGCCTGGCGGTATTTCTCCACATCCACCAGATCCCAGGCCGGGAAGGGGATGGCATCGAGGGCGCGGATGTCCGGGCGGCGCCCATTACTCATAATGTCATTTCGACCACTTCGGCTCCGCTCAGTGCTGGCTCCGGGAGAAATCTCCAAGACACTTTCGAGCAAACCCGCGCGGAGATTCCTCACTTCGTTCGGAATGACAGCATTTGAAACAGCGCGCAGATTCCTCGCGGAGTTCACACTAAGCGAAGCGAATGTATTCGGAATGACACCCCTTTCCTGATTCCCATTTCCCGATTCCTGATTGAACGCCAACCCCAATATTTGATCGGGCTTCATATCGCTCCGCCCCGTCAATGCATCCAGCAACTCCCCCAGCGTCTCCTCCCCCTCGCCGATCAGGACGTAGTCCGCGCCCGCCTCCAGGTAGACCGCCGCGTGGTCGCTGGCATCCGACCCGGCGACGATGACGGGAATGCCGCGCCCGCGGGCCATCCCCGTCATCGTGCGCGCCGCCTCCCGCATCCGCAGCAGGCACATCTTGGAAAGATAATTGAAATTGTCCTCATAAATCACGGCAAAGTCGGGCCGCTCCCGTTCCAGCGCCGCATCCCAATCGGCCTCCCCCTCCGCCAGCATGGCATCAAACAGCGCGGCCGCATAGCCGCGCGCCCGCACATAACTGGCCGCATAGAGCGTCCCCAGCGGCGGGTACGGCTGCATCGCCGCCCACAACTTCGGGTCAAATCGCAAAAAATACGACTGGCCGAACAGGATTTTCGTCATCCGCCCACCCCCAGCGCCCGCAATTTTTCTTCCACCGCTGCCAGCGTCCGGGCACGGTAGCCCTCAAAATGCCCCTGCACCCGGTCGGCGGTGAAACGGGTTTCATCGGTGAGGGACGGCCCGCGGCTGAACTTTTTGATTTTGCGATCCATCTCCCACTGTTCGAGCCGATCCCCAAGGGAGGCGCGCAAGACCCATTCGATGGCGCGCGACCCCAAGGGCAAACGGGGTTCAAGGGGGGGCGTGACCCCGTCGGGCTGAGCCTTGCCCTGAGCTAGATCGAAGGGTTGTCGAAGCCCGGGATGGCCGCCCGCATTCGGGAGGAGTTCGTCCACCCACGGGTTGGCGCGGCGCATCTGCGCATACACCGCCAGCCCGGAGAGCGGCACCATCTGCGCCAGTTCGCGGGCGGTGAAGAGGCTGTGGTCGGCGAGGGCCAGCGCATCGGCGGCGAGGACGTAGTTGGGGCAGAGCGCCACGCCGCGCCGGGCGGCCAGCCGCACGAGCGCCACCGCAAACAGGCGGCACGTCCAGACGCGGCCCGGCTCGGCGATGATGAAATAGTCGAGGTCAGCGCCGGGGACGGCGTTGTCCACGGCCAGCGCCCCGGTGACAGCGACCATGCGGACAAAGGGCAGTCGGGCCAGCCGCTGCCCCCACTGGATGGCAACCGGCCAAAGCGCGGATGAATATGGCGCGCGCGCCGCGCGCACCTCCCGGAGGGCCTCGCGCCCCTTGAGGGTCAGCCACCCCTCGTGAAGGGAGAGCGCCTCTGAGGGGAACGCGCCATTTTCGAGGGCGCGGCGCAAATCTTCGGCGCGGATCGCCGTTCCATATAAATAGCGGTGCAGCTCGTCAAAGCGGACGGGCTGGTCAAAGACATCGGCGTAGGCCACGGTGCGCAGGATGGCGGCGGGGAGGGTGGGCGGGGGCATCGGGGGGTAGTATAAGTGTTTTGCGGCTGGCTGTTTGAATTGGATTCGTCGCGGGGAAATGCCTGCGGTTGACTACACAGTCACAGTGGTCGGCGGGCATATTGAAACGACCTGCATCGTTACCCTGCCCGACGGCACCACGGTGGATGCTGTGTTGAGCGCGGAGAAAAAGTAAAAACGATCAGCTTCCCTGTCAAAAGACTCCCGGCAATCCCGAGAGTCTTTTTAATTCTCCTCGACATTAACCCAACGTCCTGATTCACTGACATATCTCAGCCTGTGGCAGTCTTGGCCGGACAGGTGCGAGCACAAGGTTGGTCAAGCGCAGTTTGAAGCGAGGCAAACGGTGGAGCGCGATCGCCAGGCAGCGCTGGAGAAA